>Ga0247843_1001183_pt1 | contig 55431 bp, 50 predicted proteins | sample LaCruzMarch2017__FD_192420 | JGI IMG/M metagenome (GOLD analysis project Ga0247843, IMG submission 192420) | Freshwater microbial communities from meromictic Lake La Cruz, Castile-La Mancha, Spain - LaCruzMarch2017_8m | ecosystem: Environmental > Aquatic > Freshwater > Lake | place: Spain...
AGCCGCCTCTTAAGCACGGCATTTCTCTCGTTCACGTTTTCCATTCTGTTCTTCCTCCTAATGCTCTTACGGCTTCTAGGAGATCTTTCTCAAGACGGGGAATGTCGACGATTTACGAAACAATTAAAGAAGATTGAGTTTGAAATTAACAACAGACCCATGAAGTGCCTTGACTGGAGAACTCCCTACGAGGCAATGATGAAGAAAAGTTGCGCTGCCTTCTTGTAGTCGGGAAGACCTATTTGCACTAAAGCTCTCTTACACATTTACCGAACCAGCATGAGTGAGAGTACGGGTATACATATCGTTCATTGCTTTAATAGGCTCTGGCCTAGTGTCAGAATCCTTACACGCACGCTCCTATCAAGTCTGCTCGATCACGATCAACTCAGACAACGAGATCAAGACGTTTAAAAAGCATCTAGAGAAAGATCCTAGGTTTAGCTTCAAAGAACTTGGAAGTAAGAGTGATGAGGATAGGTCGTCTTGGTTTAAAAACGCCTGTGCAGACAATACGAATCACTGTGATGTGCTGATTATCTCAGGACATTTTGGAGGGAGCTTTACGGGAGATAAAGGGTTTAGTTTGTCCATGCCTGAGCTTTTAGAAGCTTCTTGTAGTGAGAACTGCACAGGGATCTTTAAGAACCTAGTAGATGTGTATTTGTTTGGTTGTAATACCTATGCGGGTAAGGGCGGGGATGCGAGGTCGCCTGAGACTTATTACCGAGATATGGTGAACCATGGGATTGATGCTAACACTGCTAACCGACAGCTTGAGAGTATGTTCGGAGTATCTAACACCTCTAAAGATCAGATGTCGCTTGTGTTTAGTGGAGCAAGGCTTACAGGGTTTGAAGGTAGTGCTCCTAGTGGAAAGACCTGTGAGCCTATATTAAATAATTTCTTAACGGGCTTTAAGGGCCCCAAAGATTACGCGAATTATCTAGATACGCTTAGAGTGAGTAAAGACACTCAAACCAAGCCTGAAGAACTTCCTATGGATCTTCTGCCCCCCATGAATGCGCATAACAACGTGTCTTGTAGGGCTGAAGACTTGTCCCAAGCCTCTATACAGAGTACGAGAGCAGAGCGCTGTTACTACTACGACAAACGAATCCCAGCCAAAGAGAAGTTAGCTAAATTAGCAGTTAAAGAATTCAAATTTGAAGGCATCGGAGGGTATGCACAGATTATCCAGACACTCTTGAAAGAAGATGCTAGCCCAGAGATCCTAGCATCATTAGCAAAGAACGAGAGTCTTAACAGACAACTACACGCAGGGTTTAAGCAGAGTCAGACTCTGACTACGACAGGAGATATTCTACGCCTCTTAAATAGGCTTGATCCTAAAGGAGCAAAGGAGCGAGACGATGTGTTCCTTAAGATGGTGTTAAAGAAATTTAAAACACCGATCACAAACTTAGACGCCGATGAGATCTGTTCTTTAGATGCTGAAATGCTTAGCGACCTAAGCTTAAAACTCACATTGAAGGACATTCTTGCTAAGAACTTCCGAACGAGAGATGGACTAAGATCTCTAGGATGCATCAAACCCAAAGATTCTAATATTCATTTATCTATAGCAGAATCTTTGAAAGATCAGGATAAATGGGTGCGACGAGACGCTGCCTGGATCATTGGGGAAGTCAAATCCACAGTCTTAAAAGTTCATTTAGCATTAGTAGAATCTTTGAAAGATCCGGATCCAGGTGTGCGTTCTGGAGCCGCTCGGGCGATGTGGGACATCAAACCCACAGACCCTACAATTCATTTAGCTTTAGTAGACGCGCTGAAAGACCCGGATCCATATGTGCGCTACCGAGTCGCTCAAGCGCTTGCACACATCGCCCCATCTGAACCTACTATTCCTCTCACTTTAGTTCAGTCTTTGAAAGATCCCGATCCGCGTGTCCGCTCCGAAATCGCCGAAGCACTAGGAATGATCAAACCTAAAGACCCAATAGTGCATCTGGCGATCGTAGAATCGTTAAAAGATTCGGATGCCCTTGTGCGCGCCGACGCTGCTTGGTCTCTGGGTGAAATCGAATCCTTAGATCCGAGGATTCTTTCGGGTCTAGTCGAGTCTTTGAAAGATACAAAGGTACGTGTGCGCGAGGAGGCCGCTAAAGCGCTGGGAAAATTAAGACCCACTGACCCTAAAATTCATTTGGCTTTAGTGGCTGCGTTGAATGATCTAGAGGTACTGGTCTCTTCCGATGCAGTCTGGGCGTTGAATTACATTAAACCCACGGACTTAAAAGTTCATTTAGCATTGGTAGAACTACTGAAGAATTCGAACTCCGATGTGCGCTCCCGAGCCTTCATTGTTCTAGGTAAGATCAAACCCACTGATCCCGACGTTCTAGCTGCTATAAAGGGGATCTCTAAAACACATCCCTCAGACGAGTTAAGCGGACTTATGAAAGAGCTGAATATAAAATAGTGGCTTTTCTACATAAGCTCTGGCTTCTGCCCCTCCCTCTTAATAAAGACACTTAAAAAAGACATTTCTAAACTTCTGCGCCCCAGAACCGATGAGACTATTGAGATGGCTTACGTATGCGCACGCTGCAGAAAAGAGTTAGGTCCGTTTGAAATCCCTGAATATCAGGGAACTTCAGCCCTGGATGTGCGCTGCGAGGACTGCCGTGCGGCCACCCCATCAGGAGAGTCCTTCCAGCCCCCTCCCGCATTTAGAAGCAGCGAAGAAATGGCCTTAGAGCGCCCCCCCATATTCTTACTAGATCCGGGACGCTCTCCTCATTTAGAAGAAATTCGAGAGCAGAATGAGAAAATACTACAAGAAAGATTCGCTAAAATAAAACTCTCGTCCCTTTTGGTACTGTCACTAGGGATCTGTGTATCCGCACTCTGTTACGCATATTTTGTGCTACGAACTCATGGCTTTGTGCCCTAAGTTACTTAACCTATTTACTGGGGCTTTAGTTTCGCTTTAAGCGGAGACTCAGGCAGCTCATACACGATCATTCCTCTAATTCCCTCTTTAAATTGGCGCCAGTATTTATCTGCCTGCCTTGCGTCCGCAGAGGGAAGCTCTAGCGTAATAGTAGGAATTCCTAGCTCATGGCCTGTGAGATTGCCAAGCGAACCTGGAAAATAACCCGTAGATTGGGAACGGGTTTTTTCTTTAAACTTAAGACACTCTTTTACATAGTCTTTCGAGAATCGATCTAAAGTTAAGTGATTGGGTCCATCGTAATCAGTCACATTCAGTGGAGCGTGGATAGAAAGTATTTTATTGGGTTTGGTAAGCTCGATCAATTCTCGTTGAAAAAGAGTCTCGGGTTCAGATTGCGGTTTATCCCCCGGAAATCGTCTGAGTGATTTCTTCTCTTTTTTCTCCCAGTAGCTTCGGGCACTTTCCCTCCACTCCTTCGTATCGAAATTGCGGTTTAGGTCTACTCCTCTTTGATTTGTTCTTGTTTTTGTCGTTTGGAACCAACCATCAGGATTCACAAGCGGCGCAATGACCACATACAAATCCTGCCAATTTTTCTCACGCGTTCTGAGATAGTCGGCGAGCATAAAGCCTAAATAAAAAGGCGTCACTTCGTCCGGATGAACCATAGAGAGAATGAGTGTGCGATTTTGAGCCGATCTTTTCCCAAATTCTGCATAAATGAGCGGCTGGCCACCCACAGATACTCCCCCGCTCACCCATTTCAAATCTTTACAGATATTTAATGTTTTCCAGCCTAATGCGTCTGCTGAAACCTTGAGTTTCTCGCAGAATTCTTGACTAGTCGGGACGTCAGTAGAGAGGTCGACAGCATCCGAGGAGTTTATAGCGACTATGGTTAGGAGCAAAAACAGCACTACTCTCATCTCAGACTTCGAAGCCTTCTTTTATCAATGTATATTTTTGCAAACAGTATTGCGACTCCCGCCAACACCAACAGTACGATCCCGTGTTCCACACGCTGAATCCAGCGGATCGCTAGTTCAAAACGGTCCCCATAATAATATAACGACAGAATGATAGCGGGCACACTTAACAGAGCAGCTAGTCCATCCCATATGAACAACATGGAATAGGGAATTTTTAGGAGTCCCGAGGAAAAAAATAAGGGCGCCCGGAATCCGGGCATAAATCTAGCCCAGAATAATATATGCGCAGCCTTCGGAGACTGGAGTTTTTTTCTCGCATAGTTCAACCGCTCCTCAGATAGCAGCACTTTAATGAATTTGAGTTTGACTAGTTTTTTTCCGTACCGGTGCCCAAGAAACCACATCATCGAATCACCCAGTAACACCCCAACAAGCCCGGTAAGCACCATTGGCCATGGCTCACACACACCAAAATAAACCATCAACCCACCTGCAATGAGAGTGAGATCCTCGGGTAGCGGTAATCCTAACCCGCAAAGGAGTAACATCCCAAAAACCAGCGCATAGGGGGTCGGGCCATAGTAGTCTAGTAAAAGATCAATTAAGCGATTAAGTAACAAGTCCATGGGATAGGGTCTTTTTATAGCAAGCGAGACTGCCTATTAGGAAGACGATTCTTTGATCTTCTTTGATCCAAGGCTACTCATAAGAGTGCCCTGCGAGGCGGCCTCATAGTCAGCCTTAAGCTCCCCTAGGTCCACATGAGTGTACTTCTGTGTGGTTTTTAGGGACTCGTGCCCTAGAAGCTCTTGAATGACCCTTAGATCTGCCCCCCCCCTAAGAAGGTGTGTCGCATAGCTATGCCGAAAGGTATGAGGCGATACCCCCTTGCCGAAGCGTGATTTTAAGACTCTATCCACCGAGCGAGCAGATAACCTTTCGTGGTCTCTGAAGTTCAGAAACAAATAGGAGTGAGTAGGATGAAGCGATTCTCTGTATTTGATCCACAGAGACATTTTTTCTATAGAAATAGTAGAGAGCGGCACAAGCCGTTCCTTTGAACCCTTACCAAACACCCTTACCCACCTGCGCGTGAGGTCGAGATCAGCCATCCTAAGTTCAGCTACCTCAGAGACACGTAGTCCCGAACCATAAAGTAACTCAAATAATGCTCGGTCTCTTAAATCTGCAGGTTGACACGAGTCCATGCTGTCTAGGAATTCTACCACTTGGTGCGCTTTTAAGGGTTTAGGGAAATGCTTTGGGATTTTTGGTTTCGGTACAAGATAGGAGTAGTCGCAAGAAAAATATTTTTTTTTAAAAGTGAACTTAAGAAAACTCCGGAGCGAAGCAGTCTTCCTACCTAACGATGCAGCACTTAAGCCTGCGCCTATTTTTGCAAGAATGTTTCGAAATAACGCTGCATTAGCTTTGGTTGCAAAGTCTTGAACCTGAATGACATTTTTCTGCGAGAGTCCGTCTATCCACTGGCTCAAATCACTCTCATACGCCCTTAGGGTTGCAGGCGAAGCATAGCGTTCGTTGGCAAGAGACTCGAGAAATCTTTTTTTAAGCTCTTCGATTCGCATCTTAATCCTGATCCTCAAATATTCTCTATGTTTGATGTAAAAATAAGTTCTGTCGATCGGTAAAAAAAGGTTATACAAAGGCCCGATATAAAAGGATGGAGCGCGCTATGAGTACCCAATCAGCTAAACCAAGAATTGCCGTTTTAGGAGCTGGTCTTGCGGGCAGCGAAGCTGCTCTGCAATTAGCAGCCGCAGGTCACGCGGTGGACTTATTTGAGATGCGACCCGAGCGCATGACCGAGGCACATAAAACCCATCTTCCGGCTGAGCTTGTTTGCTCTAATTCTTTTAAATCCTTAGACCCCACCTCAGCCCCTGGGATGTTAAAGACAGAGCTAGAGTTACTCAATTCGTTTGTCCTCAGAGCTGGCAAAATTGCGCAAATTCCCGGTGGGCAGGCCCTGACTATAGATCGGGATGTTTTTGCTGCCCAAATAGATCAATGGATCAAAGAAGCCTCCAATATTACGAAGATCAACAAAGAGGTCACCGACCTTCAGTCCCTCACCCACGACGCTGTACTCCTCGCGACAGGCCCTTTAACATCACCAAGCTTAACGAGCGCGCTAGAAACACTCACTGGCGCTAAAGATCTGTATTTCTACGACGCAATTGCGCCTATCGTTACCGCTGAGAGCGTGGATTGGAACCACGCCTTTCTTGCGAATCGCTACCATAAGGGCGGTGAAGATGTTTACATCAACTGCCCGCTTGATGAAGGTGAATACCGGGAGTTTTTAGCAAGTCTCCTAGCGGGCACCCAGGTTCCACCGAAGAACTTTGAAAAAGAAATTCTCTTTCAAGGATGCCAACCGATTGAACGAATCGCTGCCACGGGACCCGAGACGCTTCGCTTTGGTCCGATGAAACCAGTAGGCCTAGTGGATCCAAAAACAGGCAAACGGCCCTATGCAGTTGTTCAGCTTAGACCCGAGCACTTAAATAAGAGCGCCTACAACTTGGTGGGGTTTCAAACGAAGCTAACCTATAAAGCGCAACCTGAAATCTTTAGAAAAATACCCGCTCTCAAAAACGCCCAATTCATCCGCTACGGCAGCATTCACAGAAATACCTACCTAAACAGTCCTGATGTCCTGAGTAAGGACCTGTCATTCAAGCGAGATGCGAGATTTTTTGCAGCAGGACAAATTATTGGGGTTGAGGGATACCTAGAGAGCGCTTCCCTTGGCCTTCTAGCGGCACATTCGATTTTGGCGCGCTTGCAGGGAGAGTCATTTCTCCCACCCCCAAGAACCTCAGTCTTAGGCGGACTCTATCAGCATGTCACGACTCCCACCGCCCAGGGTTTTCAGCCCATGAATGCCTGTTTTGCAATACTTAGTGCAGACGATTTCCCAGGGCTCCATGCAAAAATCAAATCAAAAGACGAGCGCCGGTCCATCATGGCAGATCAAGGGCTCTCAGATATTCACCTTTATCAGAAAAAACTGATTCCCTCGGAGCCCCTCCCTCATTATCCTGTTTCCATATGACAGCCACTTATCGAAGAACAAAAATTCTCATCAATCCGAAGTTTCAACTCAGATTCTGTCTTTTTGTCGTTTCTTGGATCGGTCTGATGAGTTTTTTTTATCCCTCTATTATTGAGACTGTTTTTGACTTTCTGTTCAAACAGATCAATAGCTTGGCTCCCGTAGAGTCGCTGGATAAGTTTCGCGAGTTAAGAAAAAATCTCCTCTATTGGATTTATGTGATCCAATTCACATTCCTTGGAATGGTAACTCTGATTGCGTTTTTTCTTAGTCACCGAATTGCAGGCCCAGTCTACAAATTACAAATTTCGCTAGAAGCTGCCAAAACTAAGGCACTCTCTCGCGTTTTCTTCAGAACCCATGACCACTTTAAAGAGGTAGCAGAAACTTTTAACGAACTGATGAAGGCTCAGGACTTAAGAGCCGAAAAAGCCCAAGCCCATCTCACTGAGGCACTTGCTAAAACCCAAGACCCTGTGATTAAAGAAGCTCTAGAGAAAGCTAACCAAGTCATGGAGACTTTTAGAATCCCTCGTGGGTGAGATCTTCATTCCGCATCAGTAAGCTTACCACGATTAGGCAAGGAGTGATGAAATGTCACAGAGAATTTGTTTTGTCGTTTCCTGTTTGATTGCCGTTGGCTTGACGCTTCCTCAAGCAGCAGAAGCAAAGAAGAGAAAAAAAGAATCCCCTCATGTTTCTGAAGATGAATCTTCGGTCATTCTGCTTTCGAAAGCTGAGAAACTAGCTCAGAACTCCAAACTCTCCAAAGCTATAGACACTTTATCCGCCATTCCCATTCAGAGTACTTACAGCGATATCGTGCAATTCCTCCAGGGAAGCTACTATCAGCGACTGGCCATGAATGATAAAAAGAAAAGCGCTGCCGTCTCGCACGCGAAATCGGCGCTCGATAAATATTTTTTACTGTTAAAGAAACATCCTGACTCAAGTTTTTTAAAGAAAACCTTAGAGAACATCGCCACCACAGAACTCTTTCTAGCCGCGCAATCGGAGCCAGTTAACCTGGAACTCATGGAGACTGCGTTTGAACGCTTGCGAGTAGAGAAGAAGTTTTATCTCATTACGCCTGATCACCTACGTACCTACGGAAAGAATTGTAAATCAGCTCCCTCTAAGGTTTGCCCCAACTGGCTCAGAGCCTACCTGCAATATGCTGCAAAGAATTCGATTGAAGCGAAAACGATTGCTGAGTTTTTTCCTGATTTAGAGCGCGAGGCCACGCCTAGTTTTCCAAATAGCAAAGAAGTGACTGGCTACGACATGCCACCTGGCGACCTGCAAGCTTTCGATGAGTGGTTTAAAAAAATTCTAAGCAAAGACTACTCGAAAGCATATGAGGGCCTAAAGGCATCAATCGAGCGCTTTCCTAAATCAAAAATCAAAAATCGCTTTCTCTATTGGATGGCCTATGCACTGGAATTGGATGAGGGTTTCGAAGAGGCTCGCCCTCTCTATCAACAGGTCTACGACGATTACTCTCTCACCTGGTACGGGATCTTAGCTTCGTGGAAATTAGGTCACAATCCTTACTCACGATACCTCGACAGCCCTCCGCTTGAAGTTCGCCCATTTCCCGTAGATTCTTTTGCGACCCCATTTGAATCCAAAGTGCTGACGCGAGCGCCGCTGCTCTATCGCTACGACTTAAATCACTTAGCAAGGCAAGACTTAACTTTGGTAAAAGGTCGAGAGACTGCTGCTAGTGATTACCTCCTCCAACTTGCAAACATACAAAGCCTGACGGGTGCGTATCTTTCTTCGTTCGACCCGATTCAGAAAATAATTAATCGCCAGGATCAGATGACTTTTTTAAGAACGACGCTCAAGCTTATCTTCCCAATAGCGCAGAAAGAACATATTGAGCCCGTTTCCCAAGCAGAAGGCGTAGACCCCGTATGTGTGATGTCCCATGTAAAACAGGAAAGTGGTTTTGAACCGGACGTGATGTCAGTGGCAAGTGCGACGGGACTACTGCAACTCATGCCAGGCACTGCGATTGAGATGCAACCAAGTATCAGACGAATAGATCTTATTGATCCTGTCGTTTCACTTACTCTAGGAATTAAGTACTTTAAGCGAATGCTACAAATGTTTAATGGAAATATTTCACTAGCTCTAGCTGCTTATAATGCTGGCCCATCCAATGCGAAAAAATGGATCAATCAGGGAATAGCCGGCCAGTCTATGGAGTTTTTTGTTGAGCAAATTCCTTTTCGCGAGACCAGAGAATACGTGACAGGTATTTTCAGAAATTACTATTTCTATAAAACGATCTATTACAACGACACCTTGAAAGACACGTCTACGTTCTGGCCTGACTTAAAGTAACTGATCGTTGCCTCTATACTGAAGCTCCAAAAATGGATCAATGGCGTGCTTTTAACATCACGAAGTATTCCTAAACATTAAAACGGAAGTGCATCAGATCCCCGTCTTTAACGAGATAATCTTTGCCTTCGACTCTCAGGGCTCCGGCGTCTTTAACTTTGCTCTCTGATCCATACTTTATGAGATCGTTATAATGATAAACTTCCGCACGAATAAATCCTCGTTCGAAATCAGTATGAATGACTCCAGCCGCCTGGGGAGCTTTCATACCCTGCAGAAAAGTCCATGCTCTAACTTCCACTTCGCCCGCTGTAAAATAAGTCGATAAGCCAAGCAACTTGTAGCCAGCCATAATCACACGGTTTAGCCCCGGTTCCTTCATCCCAAGTTCTTGAAGGAAAGCTACACGCTCGTCGGGTTCCATCTCTGAGAGTTCAGATTCTATTTTGCCGCAGATCGGAACTACGATAGACCCCTCTTTCTCGGCAAAATCCATGACCTTCTGTAAAGCTGGAACAGGAACTGCACTTCCAAAATCTTTATCATCTACATTCGCGATGTATAAAACCTTCTTCGCCGTGATGAGATGAAAATCCTTGATGAGGTCTAACTCTTGCTCACTCAGCTTCAAGGATCTCACGGTCCGACCTTCGTCCAAGGCTTTTCTCACTGGCTCTAGGACGCCTAGCTGTGCTAACGCCTTCTTATCTTGACTCGTGCGCGCGCTTTTACTCAGAGCTGTAAATCGCTTATTTACGGCTTCTAAATCAGCCAAAATCAACTCTATATCAATGACTTCAATATCTCTCACTGGATCCACCGAGCCCTCAACGTGAATCACATTGGGATCAGAAAAACACCTCACTACGTGCGCAATGGCTTGAGTCTCCCTGATATGACCTAAGAACTGGTTGCCTAAACCCTCTCCTTTGGACGCACCTTTAACGAGCCCTGCAATATCGACAAAACTCATGTCGGTTGGAATAATCTTCTGGGGCGGAATGCGTTTTGCGATTTCATTGAGCCTCTCATCTGGGACTTTAACGCTGCCGGTATTAGGTTCGATGGTACAAAACGGATAGTTTGCGGCTTCCGCTTTTCCGGAGGTCAGCGCATTGAAAATAGTAGATTTTCCAACATTTGGGAGTCCAACAATACCACACTTAAAACCCATACTCTTCTCTCACTTTTCTCGCCTATTGGCTTCTGTCATTGCTCTTAGAACATCGTCTTTAAGAATCCACTGTAGAGCAGTTTCTATTTTCGGAAAAACATCCTCACTTAACAAACGTAAATCTTCAGTAGAAAAAGATTCTAACACATAGTCCTGAACGGCTCTAGGGATTCCTAAGGTCCGCGGGTGTCCAATCCCGATACGTATTCTTACCGTGTTCTTTGACCCTAGAGAGCTTTCTATAGATTTAAGGCCATTGTGTCCGGCCGCTCCGCCTCCTTGACTCACCTTAAGTGTACCTAAGGCGAGATCAAGATCGTCATGCAGAATCACCACATGCTCAGGCTGAATTTTATAAAACTGCGCAGCCTCTGAGACACTTTGGCCCGAGAGATTCATAAAAGTCTGGGGCTTTAGTGCAAAAAAGTTCGCTCCCGTAATGGTCCCGAAGAGTCCTTTGAACTTCGCTCGAAAAACGATGCCAGGATATTTTCTTGAAAGAAACTCGTCTAAGAAAATGAACCCAATATTGTGCCTATTTCGCTCGTATGTTTTTCCAGGATTCCCTAGTCCCACTAGAAGCCAGGACGACTGACTCTCATTACCCATAAAGATCCTTTAGGCTCTGAGTGATTTCTTTTTGAAAAGTTCTGAAATACTTCCGTGCGTAGAGATTCTATGAATAGCTTCCGCAAGTAATGGTGCTATAGACTGAACTTTAATCTTTGCACATTTGAGTGAAGCTTCTTTCTGTGGGATTGAGTCCGTCACAATTACTTCTTTCAATGATGATTGTGTAATTCTATCGAAAGCCGTGCCAGAGAAAACACCGTGCGTAGCTACAGCACTGACCTCAGTAGCTCCTTTTCCTAGGACTGCTGTGGCAGCCTCTGTAAGAGTTCCTGCCGTATCAATCATATCATCTAAAATAATAGCTCGTCTCCCAACCACATCTCCAATGACGTTCATTGCTTTTGCTACGTTTGCTTGAGTGCGCCTCTTATCAATCATGGCTACGGTTGCACCAAGCTCATCTGCATACAATCTCGCTCGCTCTACACCACCTGCATCGGGAGAAACGATCACCACATCGTCAAAGTTTTTCATCGATTGTCTAATCGACTCATACATCACGGGTGCGGCGTAGAGATTATCAAAAGGAATATTAAAAAAACCCTGAATCTGACCTGCGTGTAAGTCGACAGAAAGAACTCGAGTGGCTCCAGCTTTTTCTAAAAGATCCGCCACGAGCTTTGCAGAAATAGGAGTTCTAGGAGCGGTTTTACGATCTTGTCTAGAGTAACCGAAATAGGGAACGACTGCTGTGATTCGCTCTGCTGAAGAACGCTTTAAGGTGTCTAAAATAATCAATAGCTCCATGAGGGAGTCGTTCACAGGAAAACACGTAGGCTGAATCACAAAACAATCCCGACCTCGTACGTTTTCTTGGATTTCTACAAAGATCTCTGCATCTAAAAATCGTCTTACTTCCATTCTACCAAGCGGCTGCTTTAAATGTTCAGAAATGGACTGGCTAAGCTTAGGGTGCGAGGTACCTGTTAGTAAGATACGTGTTGATTGTGGGTTCATATGATCATTACCTTCGAGTCCTGGCCTCTATGCTGGAGGTTTTGTTAATATTAAATCTTGCCGCGGGCTTTGCCGTTCTTGGAACGCTTTGAGTCGCGGAAATCGACTCCTTGGATCCAATGAAGGCATTCTAATCTCTGCGTAATCGAGGAGCGTTTGCAGGTCATATCCTGCCTGAGTGAGCTGCAACTTAGACACCTCAAATGGCATTCCACCTACACACTTTGCCTCAAGTGCTTCGAACGTATTTTCAATCACTCTCTGATATTCTTTTAACAACTCTGGATCTTGAGCTTTTCTAAGTTTTTCCAAATAGTATAAAACTAGATACTCATAACAACCGACACACAGTGCTGACGCCTCTTGAATCCTTAGTTTCTGCTCTAAAGAATCTGGCCAAATTTTTCGCCCGTAGTTGTCATGAAGATAGTTTAATATTATTTCACTCTCGTAGAGCGCAACAGGTCCGTCGCTCGGACCTTCTATCTTTAGCACTGGCACTCTTCCTACAGGACCCACGGATACGAAATCGGGGGGTAGGATCTTAAATAAATCAACCTCTCTAAGTACCGCTGGAATGTTCAACCTTTGTAGAGCGATTCTAATTCTACGAGCAAAAGGGGACCTAAGGCTAAAATAAAGGGTGAGCTTGTAAGAATTCATGTCGCCGGATCATAGCTGGAACCGGACTCAGTGTCAGCTTGAGAGTTTCGGTCATTCCGAACTTCCCTACTGATGAAACTCATCAGCTCGTAGGCCGCCGGTAGTAGTGTTCGCCCATCTAAGTGAGCCATCAGAATAGAGTTCCTAAGAGGGACCCCACAGCCCTCAAGCGTGCGCAAGCTGGGATGTCGTTCCCTGATGGAGCGCACAAGCGGTGTCGGCAACACGCCGGCTCCGAAACCTGCTAGGATAAGCCCCATAACACTTCTCGTGTCTTCCGAGTAAGCCCTGATGTTAAACTTCAAGTTGTCCTTACCCAGGTGATGTAAAAACCATTTTTTCAAGATCTTTTCACCACGAGTATACTCGATATAAGGCAAAGCCTCGTAGGAAGCCCTTCTATGCTTCGGGAGCGCAGCCGGATCGTCGCACATCATACATAACTCCCATCCCTCTTCAGCGACGACTTCTTTTTTGATTTTTGAATCTAACGCCACCTGGTCTACAAACGCCAAATCAACAGTACCCTCTAAGAGGAGCGCATTCACATCCGAAGCATACGCGTGCGTAAACACGAACTGAACATTCGGATGAAGTTTCGCAAATCCATATATCCTTGGAATCAGAACGTGATTACAGAACTCCGAAGGAGCCGCAATCCGGATCTCACCGCTTAGACCTTCCCCCGCGTGTTTTATTGCAATCACACCGCTTTCTAACTCCCTCAAACTACTCTCGACGCGCTGAAAGAGAAGATGCGCTTGCGCGGTTGGAACGACTCTCTTCTGAATTCTGTCAAAAAGAACAACCTGTAAGGAGTCTTCTAAGCTCTTGATGTGTTGACTTACACCAGACTGGGTGAGCGCTAACTCTTTAGCCGCTGCCGTCATGCTAAGAGAGCGATACACCACTGCAAAAACTCTCAGCCAATTCAGGTTAATTTGATCAGTTAACATAATGATCCTCTATTAAAACAAATCATTATCCTAGAGAGGCTTGCGGCGCTATAACGCTCTTACAAACACCACCCACGGATGTCCTCTGACCCCCATCCGACCACAATCGAATACGAGGGCGTCCAAAGTTTGATGTGCCAAGGATCATAAGAACGTCTGCAGAACTCCTTGGCGCATCACTTTTTTTTTATACTAAAAAAAAACGCCTGAAGATTCCTCTCCAAGCGTTCTTTAAACAAAACAAATACTGCCCCTCTACTTAAGCAGAATTACTGTCAGCAGATAGCGCTTTTCTAAGCGGCTTATTAGCAGCAAAGAAAATTAACGAAGCACCAACACCGATACCCGTTAAGAGAGCAAAGAACTGATCTTTCGTCATTAACTCGTAATATCCACCAATGAATCCAGAGAGGTAATTTCCGAAGAAACTGGAAAGAAACCACATTCCCATCATCGCAGAAACAAGTCTTTTCGGGGCGACTTTAGAAACAAGCGATAGTCCAATCGGAGATAGATATAACTCCCCGAAAGTGAAGACTAGTGTGGTTGCAACAAGCCACATCAAGGAGCCTTTCTGACCCTCAGGAATGACCCTTGCCGCAACAATCATGATGATGAAAGCAAGCCCAAGCATCAAACAACCAATACCCATTTTAGAAACAGACGATGGCTCTTTGTTTTTGGCGTTCTGCTTACTCCAGAAAACGGTGAGCAGTGGGGCAAAAATGAAGATGAACAAAGGGTTAAATGACTGAAAGAACGTAGAAGGCACTGAACCCCAGTGAGTTCTCTCGTCGGCCCAGAGTTGCAACGTATTACCCTGTTGTTCATAAACAGCCCAGAACAAGATATTCACGAAGCAAAGAAGACCTAGCGCTCCAATTGCTTTCCAATCACTTTGGCTGAGGGCGCTCTTTTGTTGAGCTTCAATCTGCGAAGCTTTAAACTGGTCGGTCGGCAAGTAGCCGCGTCCGAAGTGATAGACCATTAATCCAATCAGCATCCCTACGCCTGCAGCAGCAAATCCGTAGTGCCAGCCTACTTTTTGTCCTAGGTATCCACAGACAAGTGGTGAGAAAAATGCACCGACGTTGATTCCCATATAAAACAGCGTAAAAGCAGAATCTTTCCTAGGATCGCCATCTTTGTACAAGAATCCTACCTGTGTAGAGATATTTGGTTTAAAACATCCGTTCCCTAGAATTAAAAACAAAAGCGCCGGAAAAAACATGGTTTCTGAAGCCATGAGAAAATGCCCGATAGCCATTAAAAAACCACCGATATAGACAGACTTTCTCTGTCCAAAAACTTTATCCGCAAGGAGTCCGCCAAAGAAAGGCGTGAAATATACAAAACCTGTGTATAATCCGTAGATTTCAGATGAAATCATTTGTGTGGAGACGTCACTAGCTAAAATTCCGAATACGCCTTTCCACCAAATGACAAAAGTCTTGATAGAGTCGTACCCTAAAATTGCTTTTCCTTTATCAGCCTCTAAAAGCAGATGCTGAGTCATATAGAGAACCAGTAGCGCTCTCATTCCGTAGTAAGAAAATCGCTCCCACATCTCGGTAAAGAATAAAACCGAGAGACCCCTTGGGTGTCCAAAAAACGTTTTCTCTTTTCCCTCTATCACATTAATTCCTGAATTCATTTAGACCGATCCTCCATCCGTTTCGTGTCTTGGGTATCTCTAAATTGGAGAAACCCATCCACGCAATAATTGACCCACAACAACTCACTCTCACCACCTGAAGCAAAAGCCTCGGGAGATAAACCTCCAAAAGCTTCACTGGGCTTTCGCCACCACTCTCTTTCAAGCGATGGGCTCGGATAAACGAGCGCGAGCTTAAAATCAAGAGAAAGCCACGCCCCAAGCGCCTGAATACTACCCGTGAAAGTAACCTTACCCTTTATCCATGAGTCCAACTCTTGCTTCGAAAGCGCGAGTGTACTCTCAAGAAGTTCGGGCCCGAGTTCCCATCGTTCGAACGCAGCTATCAATCGCTCAGCTTCTCCAACGTGGCCCATGCTTACATTATTATTATTTAACAATCAATCGACACCTTTTCTGTCAAGTATTTCTGCTTTACGCTCTCATCGAGCGACTTTGCTCATATAATGCAAGATCTGGGATCTGGGTAAAAAATGAGCAAACTTTAGCATAAAACGGTTATATCGGCCTGGAATCAGTACGCCTTTGCCACCTTTTTGCATAAACTTTAGACACTCGGTCGCAACCTCATCAGCTGTCATTGACCACCTGTCTTCTGGAAACTCATGTAGACCACCCGCTTTATGCCTAAATCTGGTTTTGGTCACACCCGGACAAACATTGACCAACTGGATGTCAAGCGCGCGCGCCCTAAACTCCAGGCTTTCACTAAGGCTATTGATAAAAGCCTTAGTGGCGGAATAAACGGCTTGATGTGGGAGCGGAATAAAACCAAGACCGGAGGAAACTTGGATCAGAAACGCGCCCGGCACACGACTTGAGTTCATGAATGCGTGACTTAGCGCGACCGGAGCCCAGACATTTAAATCTAACATCTCGCGCTGTTTATGAAGTGTTAGTTTCTCAAAATCCCCTAGCATGCCGAATGCCGCGTTGTTGATCAGTCCTGCGACAGTAGTTCTACTCATGGCTTTCCCAAGCTCGAACAAACCCTGCTCGGTACTGAGATCTAAAGACAAAGTTGTTACACAGGAATCATTTAATGCCTGTTTAGCTTCTGCGAGCTTAGCTTGGGACCTTCCGATAAGGACAACGGATTGAAACTGCCCGTGTGATGCACCATGCGATCCTTTGGCCTCTAATAGTGCTTTAGCAAAGGCTAAGCCAATACCTTCGCTTCCTCCGGTGATAAAAACGGTCTTAGTGGGCAAATTCATACCGGCGTAAACTTGCCCATCCACGTCCCGATTACAAGCAGAGACGATCTATATCTATGTACCGGACTTTCAATGTAACCCGGCCGATCGTACTCATTCTCTCCATATCCCTCCTCGGATGTGGGATTCTAGGAAAAAAAAACGAACCTCCTAGAACATTCGCTAACCAAGAGGGCGGCTGTTTAGATAACATAGGAGATCAAGCATCCAGCTACATCGACGGCGAGATTACCGCTGCCGAATGGAATGAAGTTTTTAGCTGTGTCGATCAACAACTCGATACCTTTGAGCGCTTCGTAAGACCAGAAACTCCTGCGGGGTATTCCGTTAAAGACTTAACCGGCTTAATACGGGATTTCCTCATTCGAACAAAGCCAGTGTCAGATGATCTGACCGTCTCAATTCTAAGATTTAAAGCTTCGTTTATCGGAGGTGATGCGGAACGTCTGAAGCCTTCTGAACTCCAGAATTTAAGGGCATTTCTAAGCGCTATCCGATCAGCCTCCAGTGAGTTTCTCGCACCGTACCAAGCATCTATCCGAAGTCCTAGTCCGGCTAATTTTCTCGCGCTCCTAACCGCCTTTGAAGCAGCAGCGCACCAAATCGCAACATCACTCAGTACGACGGGAAATAGCGCGTTTACAGAAGAACATGCTCGTATGTTCATGCGTACTCTTTCAACCATGGGTTATTCGTTTGACCTTCCAAACGCAGAAGCCTGGGTTTCCTTCATGACCCGTGGAAAATTTCTGCTCGTCAGAGGAAATACTCTTGGAATCCAAGGCACAGATTGGGTGGAACTGTTCAAGCTAGCGGGTTCTTTGGGCGGGGCAGCCTACATTTTCATGAAGGACTCAGCGAGCGATGGAATCGTGGGGTTGTCGCTGACACAGCGCCTTGAGGCAGTTCTTAACCAAGTGCTTGTGCGATGGAGTGGAAACATTCGATTCGACCAAATGGATCAGATCATAAGCGCTGCTCCAGATAGTTTCCTCACCGGACAGAAAGAGCTTTTTCGTACTGGCCTAAGGGCCCTTTTAAAATCACAAAACAGTCAGCCCCCAGCGATTGCCGTGCTCATGGGAAGCAGGAATATAGCGGGTCTCGATCGATTCGCAGTCTCTACTATCGTAGACCTATTTAGACGAGGCTACCTAGCACATGTTCTTGCAGCGAACGTATTTCAGAATCGCTACGACTTGGCGCTTGCTCCTAGTACCGTCGCAACTCGCGCTCAGTCTCTAGCCCAACACACACCATCACAAGAGTATAGGACCGGATACGCAAGGTTAGCTACTTTGGCCACACGGTACCCCGGTTATTTTAGACCAAATGAATCACTGATCTGGTTCGGCGATCAATCCAAACACTATGTTACTAACTTAAGAAAACTTAGCTGGTATGAGATTACATCGGAGCGACTTCTTGCAGCTTATGGCTCAAGAGCGAATTCATTTGGTATGGCAGGCACGGTAAATGATCTGAAGAAACTTGTAAACGATGTTTATACTCTGCTGCTTTCGATTTCGATGATTCATCCTGATAAAAGCGATATTCACAAAAAAAGATTCAGAGAGATTAATCTTTTCACCTCCATGGGCGATGGCGACGAACTAGCGGATGTCAGGGAAACTACCGCTTACCTAGCACAGCTCCTATCGACCACACCCTTATCGAGAGAGATGCAAAACGACTTGTTTCAAAATGAAATCGGCGAAGCAAGTGGTCTATGCCCTAAGGTCGGAATGGATATGAAGCTCTTCCTCCCACAATTTGAAATCACCTGCTTTCGCAGGGGGTTTGAGAGTCGTATTCCGGTTTACTTCAGAAACGCACCTGCGTTCGTAACGGAATACCAGTCTAGTGGCGTGGCCAATAAATCCAGATTCATGGAAGTTTTTGAGGAAGCTTCCAAGTTCTCTGGGTTCGACAACCTTCCTGTGACAAAATACGATGTGGCGTCTTACTCTGGAATTCCAACTCTCGCTGAGACTGCGTTTATGAAGTTTGATAAGCGAGGGGGCATTGCGAATCAACGTATCGATCGCTTTGAAGCACTCGAGTACGCGTTTCCAGTTTTCAAGAGAGAACTGGGTACTATTACCGGCATTAACATTGATATCTTAAATCAGGCTTTGCTTCTCTATCTATTACAAAAAGGACGCTCACCACTGCGTTGTATCAGTTCGCCCACAGCCTCAGAGATTGCTGATCTAGTGAGTTGGTTAGTGGGAGGCGGGCCCTTTCAAGACTTCCAAGCCCCACGTCTAAGGGTGTATGAAATTTTTGCTGCTCTTGGGTCTGTTGGAGATGCATCCTGTGGTGGGAGTAAATCAAAAGCCATCGGTGAGAGTGATGAGGAAATTTTTCCGATTTCAGAGTCTCCTTATCAACCAGCACTTCCCTATTTGCCCGATTCGCTTTAGATACGTGAGTCTATGAAATGGACTCACTTAGATCTTATTGTTACGACAAATAGCCACGTTCTTGAAGGCACCTATCAAAGACTTGGAAAAGAGTTTGTTACTGCCGTAAAGAAAGCGCCCCTTAAAATTCATACGTGGAAAGAACCTACCGAGGCTACGAATTGCCAAGTGCTCGTCTCCGTACCCACAGAGTTTTCAGTTTTTGATTTTCATACGGCTCTTCGTAAAGTTCTGCCCTATCAGAAGAAAACAGAGCACTTACGAATCAACACCACGACACTTCCGTTAAGTGTCGAGGAAACGGCCCTTACTGCTGTAGGTACCTTAGTTGAACAACATCGGTACCAAATCCCTCTCTATGGCAAAAAACAATCTACAATCGAGAAACCTTCAAAACTAAGCTTTGAACTGAGCACATCACTGGCAAAGGAGCAGGCAAAAAAATACCTCTCAAAAGGGGTCGCTCTTGGAAAAGCGATGAACTTAGCACGGTACCTCTCTGATCTGCCAGGCAACGAACTCATGCCAAAACACTATCTTTCAAGGATTAAATCGCTTGCTAAAGGGTGGAAACTTAAAGTCAAAACCTACACTGTCGCAGAATTACAGAAGCTTGGAGCAGGCGCTTTTTTGGCAGTCGTTCGGGCGGATTTAAGCCGCGGCGCTACGATCGCGAAGCTGACTTACCGACCTAAAAAAACAAAAACTAAAGGTAAAATTGCTCTCGTAGGAAAAGGCCTCTGCTACGACACTGGAGGATACAATATCAAGACCGGGGATTACATGTATGGAATGCACCGAGATATGGGTGGCTCGGGCGTGGCACTATCCCTCATGGGATTGATCGCTGAGTTTAACCTACCGTTTGAAGTCGATTGCTATCTTGCAATCGCTGAAAACCTCATTTCTCCCACAGCATTTAGACCTAATGACGTCGTCAATGCCATGAACGGTCTTTCTATCGAGGTTGTGAACACAGATGCCGAAGGTCGCATGGTTCTTTCGGATACGCTTGCGTTAGCTTCACGAGAAAAGCCTGATTTACTAATCGATTTTGCAACCCTCACCGGCTCTGCCATACGCTCCATTGGAACGAGCCGCCTCGCAGTGTTTCCCCGGGAAAAGAAGTTAGAAGGTCCAGTAGATGCAGCTTCAGATGCTTGTGGTGAGAATATCTGGCGATTTCCAATGGGTGCAGAATATGAGGATGCATTAAAAAGTGACGTAGCAGACCTGAGACAAATCTCTAGTAATAATTATTGCGATCACATCTATGCGGCCACTTTTTTAAGTCATTTTGTTGAAAAAGGTGTGGCTTATGTTCATGTCGATCTTTCATCAGATACTCACAAAGGGGGCTTAGGTCTCTCTCCTCATGATGTGACCTCCTCAGGCGTGCGCTTTGGTCATGCGCTGATTGAAAAATATTTTAATTTATAACACTTCAAAAACTTCCGAGTTCTGATGCAGAAAACCTTTTCTTTGGCCTAAGAGTGCATGAGCGAGAGCCGAGTATTGCGAAACGATTCGTATTGGATGTCCGAGCGCGCGTAACACCATCGGGCTTACCTGAGGTAAAACGATTACATAGGATTCCGTGGTCCCCGAACGAAGACCAATCAGTGATCCAGGACCAATTTCCCCATCATTCGATAGACTGCGTTTTGGCAGAAACCGTAAGGTCAGTAGGATATGTTCGATCGCCGCCCGCTCCACACTACTTCCAGTGTGGGCCTCTAGCTCTTTTTCAAGCTCGCCCTTAATCGCGTCGAATACAGCTTGTCTTTTCGAGTCGCCCATGTTTTCAATCCTACCTGCTCATGAAGATACGTCCATGGATATCCCTGACATTTTTTATCGTTTCTCTCGTTATTCTGACCGCGATTGCGATCCTTTGGAACCTCTCGTGGATTATGAGCTGGAGAAACTACTCTATCAATGTCGCTATAGATGCCATTTTGGGAATCGTTGGATTTCTTGTGATACTTACGGGTCTACTCATCTTCTATATTCAGTCCTACCAAGAGCGTAAAGTGAATGAGTTGCAACGCGAGTTTTTGACAAGCGTTACACACGAACTGAAAACTCCTCTCGCTACTCTTGAGCTTACAGCTTCCCTTTTAAGGCAGCCCGATCTTTCGCGAGCAGACCAAGAAATCCTATGGGCGTCTCATTCAAGGGACCTGACGAGACTTAGGCATGATGTAGAGAGTTTACTTGAAGCCTCGCGGTTTACTTCCGTTCGTGAGCCCCCAGACTCGGTAAAAATTGAACTCGGACCCTGGCTGAATCAAGAGGCCGAACGATGGAAGCTTCTACTCAAAGATCCGCCCAGGGTATTTAAAGTGAGCACCAACGCCCTAGCGAATATCGAGGTCGATACAGACCCAAAGTTACTGCGCATGATTCTCGATAACTTAGTGGAGAACGCACGAAAATTCACCAAAGACCTTGGTGTGATCACAATCAACACCGCGTACGAATCCATTCAACAAAATGTCGTTAAATGGACGATCGAGATCAGGGACGACGGGATAGGATTCCAGTCATCAGATTCGAAACGTATCTTCAGGAAGTTCTATAGACTAAAAAACAATGAACATAGAAAGATTCAGGGAACCGGCCTCGGTTTGTATTTAGTAAGAGTGGCCTGTCGAAGACTCGCTCTAAAGATTTCCGCTCATTCCCAAGGATCTGGCAGAGGATCCTCCTTTGCGGTTGTGGGTTACGGAAGAAAAGGGCCCTTTTGAAAGTCAACCATCCAGCCCTGTTAGTGGAAGACGAGGAGGCTTTGGCAAGTGCGATTCTTATCGCTCTCAAACAAACGGATCTTTCACCTGTGGTACACGTGACAACCCTAAAGGCTGCTGAATCGGCAATTCAAAAAAATGTTTTTGACATCATCTTATTGGATCGAAACCTACCCGACGGGGAAGGAACTGAAATCATTCCAGTTCTAAATCGTCTTCCACTATCTGTACGACCTATGGTTTTGGTCCTTTCGGCACGGGGTACGACTCAAGATAAAGTAGAAGGCTTAGACTTAGGTGCAGACGATTACCTTTCCAAACCTTTTACTCTTGAGGAACTGACCGCCCGAATTAAAGCGATGCTCCGAAGACTCGCTACCTCAAAAACGGCAATTCAAAGTAGTGAACCCACTAACCCACCGCTTGATTGGTCTCTGGATGCGAATAGTAGAAAGGTTTTTTCGCCCACGCGGGGTTGGATTGCACTCACTCCAATTGAATTTAAGTTAGCTTCCCACTTGATACTTAACGCAGGCAAAGTGCTCACTCGCGAAGAATTACTTAAGAACGTCTGGGGCTTCCGATTTCTTGCTAAAACAAGAACTGTAGATTTTTTTCTAGGTAAACTACGCAGACAATTTGAGGACAATCCTATTCAGCCCAAACATTTTCTAACGCTTCGCGGGGCAGGGTATAAATTTGAATACTAATTTTTTTTAGTATTTGGATTAAATAAACGCATAAAAGACATTGGGTCTACCTTCTCGCCATTGATATTCATTCCCCAATGTAAATGCGGCCCACTCACTCGACCTGTAGCACCCGCAAGTCCAAGCAGATCGCCAGCTCCTACAGTTTTACCAACCTCTGCTAATACCTTACTCATATGAGCGTACACAGTAAAAATTCCATAGCCGTGATTTAAAATAACAGTACCACCTGTGAAGTAAAGGTCCTGAGAAAGTTCTACGCGAGCAGTAGCTGGGGAGTAAATTTTTGTGCCGGTCTTGGCCCTAAAGTCAGTGCCAGAATGAAAATTCTTCTCTATATTGTTATAAAATCTTCGATTACCGTACTTGCTGGTTACGTCGCTATTCACAGGAAGTCTAAAATTTAAATCGACCTGCTCTGGTTCCCATAGCTTCTTGTAAACTTCGGCAAGAAGTTTTGTTTCCTGTTGAATTCTTTTCAGAACTTTCTTCGGCGGCTCTACGTATTTACCATCAACACTGATCTTCTCCCTGGGATAGTCGCCTTCACTGATGACAATCGAAACACTCTCTTCAACTTGTTCCTGTCGCCTCACTACGACCTCTTTTGAGCCAAGAGTTGTTCGAAATGGTATCGGCAGCAAACAGCCCCAAGATCCGTCGTGGGCACGAATCACTTGCGCAGATGTTGCCGCTAAGTGACAGCTTAAATCATCCTTGGATGTACGCACCCATATCACTTGGCCGTTATAGATTTTAGCATCAGGGGAGTTTATCTCATAAGAGCCTTGGAGGACTTTATGCTCAGAGGAAATTTTTTTTGTCGATAGATTTGAGCAGCTCTGAGTCATGAGCAGTGCAAGCGCAATGAAACTATTCCAAAAAATCGATCGTGGCACTACCGCCTCCTTGTTTCATTTTAAAACGTAGGGTTTCCCCTATGTGCAATTGACTCACGTTACTCACCACATGACCACCCTTATCGTATAAAACACTGTATCCACGGGCTAATACTTTTAAAGGCGACAGGGCCTCTAAAGTTACCAGCGAATTGCCAAGTAAGTTGGTCTTCCTTTCAAGTGCCAACTTAGCGCCTCTCATGAGTTGCTCCCAAACTTCATCGAGTCGTTGTGCTTGGTCTTGGAGTTTTTCAAACGGGGATATCAACTGTTGTGAGGCTTGTCGCACCAGTTCTTTTTTTTGACCAATCAACCAAAATAGCCTCTGGTTTAAGTCGCCTTGTGCGCGATCGATAAGCTCTTTTGCCGACCACCAGCCTTGCGTCGCTATCTCAGCCGCAACGGAAGGAGTAGGCGCCCGATAGTCGGCAGCAAAATCAGACAACGTGAAATCAATCTCGTGTCCTATGCCGGTCACAACGGGAATGAGACAAGCTCTGATTTCTCTCACTACGCTTTCATCGTTGAAGCACCAAAGATCTTCGATACTGCCCCCTCCTCTTATCACCAATAGGACAGGCGCGCTGGCCTTGAGTCTACTTAGGCTTTGCTGAAGCTCGCGCAAGCCCTGAACGATTTTTGGCGCCGCATCTGCCCCTTGTACGGGCGTAGGAATAAGAATCTTAGGCACATGGGGGGCTCTTCTATTAAGCACCGTGAGTACATCTTGAAGAGCAGCTGTTGTTTCTCCTGTGAGTATAAAAATATGTGTAGGATAAGTGGGTATAGATTTTTTTAGCGAGTCTGAAAAAATACCCTCCTGTGAGAGCTTGGTTTTGAGTTGTTCAAACGCCAGCTGTAAAGCACCCACCCCAACAGGCTCCAATTGATCTGCGATCACTTGGTAGCCCTTCATGGGGTAAACACTTACTTTGCCGTGACAAATCACTTCCAAGCCATCTTTGAGTTCGAAGGGGAGCTTCCGGCGCCCAGCCCCAAACATGGCAATGGGAATGGAAGCTTCCGCATCCTTCAATGAAAAATACAAGTGCCCAGAAGCATGAAAGCCCCTGAAATTGGATACCTCACCTTTAATCCAAAAATCCGGAAAAAAGGGCTCAAGTCTGCCCTTGATCGCCTTTACAAGTTCAGAAACGGTAGCAACAGGTCTAGGGTTCGCATTCACAAGGGTTAGGTGTGAAACTATTGAGCGTAAAATTCAAGTGACTTTGAAATAGAGGTGGCGATCTTTAAGGCGTCGTGTGACGCGTCGACGATGATGTTGGGTTCGATTCCAATCTCATGAATACTGCGATCAGACGGAGTGAGGTATTTAGCAATTGTGAGTTTAAGGCCAGTGTCTTTTCCGAGTTCTGAAACAGTCTGTACCGATCCTTTACCAAAGGTTCGTGAACCTATAAGCATCGCACGTTTATGATCTTGGAGAGCACCTGCTACGATCTCAGAGGCCGAAGCCGATCCGCCATCCACTAAAACCAACAGCTTACGATCCTTAAAAATAGCTGATCCTTTTTTTACGGTCCTTACTTCGCGTTTAGCAGAGTCTCGCGGCACCGTAGATACTACAACTCCTTCTGCTAAAAAGAGAGACACAATATCGACCGCTTGCTCCAAGAGCCCGCCCGGATTCCCTCTCAGGTCAAGGATGACTGGGACCTGCTCGTTCTTCTTAGGTGGCAAACTCTCAATAGCTTTTTTAACATCTCGAGCAGCATGTTCGTTAAAAACATTCAGCTTCACATAGATAGCGCCACCATCCAGTACTTTAGATTCCACGGTTTGAATCCGGATGAGCTCGCGTTTTAACTTAAACTCTAATGGCGTGGCAGAGCCATCGCGAGTGACCGATAGCACCAACGTTGATCCGATTTTTCCACGCATGCTGCGAATGGCCTCGGTAATAGAACTATTTCGTATGGTTTTCCCATCTATACTTATAACTTTGTCTCCACTTTTTATCCCTGCCTTTTCAGCCGGCGTACCCGGAATCGCTGAGACTATGGTGATTGAATCGCCTTTCGCGGATACCTCGATTCCTACTCCACCAAAACGACCCGAAGTTTCGGCTTTGAGCTCTCGGTAGACTTCCTCGTTTAAATAACCAGAGTGTAAATCTAGAGTTCCAAGCATTCCCTTAATCGCACCCTGGATGAGTTTCGTCGAATCAGTTTTGTCTACGTAGTTACTCTGAACGATGTGAAAAACTTTTTGAAATAACTCAATTTCTTCGTAGGTTTGTGAGGCGTTTTGCGGTGCAGGTACCGCCAGCGCAGAAGAAATCACAAGTACTCCCCATAGGGACACGAGTCTTAAAGAGCGCGAGAGATCGATGTTTTTCACAGTGTCTGTCCTTTACTTGTTAGCCACTCCGCTGGATCCACGGGTATATTGCGTGATCGCCACTCAAAATAAATTTTCCCTGTTGCAGCCGTTACGCTTCCTACGGTTTCTCCCATTTTGACGGATTGACCACGCTCTACTTTAGTCACTGTTATAGAACCCAAGATCGAATAAAAATCCCGCCCGTGATTCAAGATAACAACACGACCTAAACTAGGAACTTCACCAACATAACTGACCACTCCATGTGCAGGAGCCTGTACGCTTTGATCCTGATCTACTGCGATCTCCATACCTCTAGCTACGCGGAGATCGCCTAACCCCTCTTGTCCTTTACGTTTATCACCAAAACTAGAGGTGACTGGACCGCTTACAGGCCAAAGGAGAGTCCCTTTAAAAAAATCTTCCTTAGTGCCAAAAGCACTATTCTCAGATTTAGACATCTCACTCAACTCGTTGCGTGCAGAAAATTGCTGAATGAGTACTGATATCTGTCCATTTTCAGAGCGTAACTTCTGCACCTTACTCAATCTCAACGCTATCTCTTCTGTGTCGAATTTTTTGTTGGCGGCAAGGACCCATCTACTTTGCTCGAGTTCTTCTAGCGCAACTCTAATCTGGCCGCGATTTTCTTGAATACTGCGTTCGATCGCAGTTGCATCCTCTAAGTCTATGCGAAGCGCTTCAATTTCCTTTAATCGATAGGAGAGCAACCTCTCTTGTGCCCTGATTGCAATCGTGGAAGCAGGCTCAAGCGCTGTCTTTTGTTGGTAGGCATTCCTAAATAAGTGCCTCGCAAATTGCTGAGTGCGACTACGTTCAAAATTCACTCGGCTCATGATTTCTGTTTTTTTTTGTTCGAGCTCTTTTAAGTTCTGTTCGATACTTTCTAGACGTGACTGCGTAAGCTCTACTTCTTTTTTTTGCGCCTCTATCTGAGCACGAATCGAACCTAGAGAAACCGTGGCCTGAAAGCTTAAGATTAAAACACTGGCGTGTGCGTAAAACTTCACGCGCGTCTCCTCAAAGCCCTAGCCTGCGCAAAAGAACCCATACTGCCCATGACAATCCAAACTCCTACCCCTATAAGCAGAGTCCTTAAAGAAGTCTCGGCACTGACGCTCCATGCTTGGGGGATAAGATAAGAGAACAAATAGGATAACTCGTTTCTCAGGCTAAACCCGATGGCTGCGACACATATCGAAGACAAGATCACGAAAGTCATTTGCGAGAAGAAGAAGGGTAGAATTTGGTCTCTTGGATTACCGCCAATTTGCTTAATCAACTGCATATGATTGTAGTGTTCTTTAGAAAGAATTCTACCGATCAGAAATAAAACAATAATGGCCACAGCGCCTACACTCATCCCTACCGATCCTAGAAGCAATTGTCCGACATGGAGTGCTTGGATTATAGGGTTAACGGTCGCACCCTGCATTTCTACGACTTGTACACCCTCTATTGCCCCTATTTTTTGTTTGATGGATTCATCCATCTTTCCAGATACAACAAGCGCGTGCGGAATCATTTCCAGTGCCGCTTCACCGAGCGCACTGAACTCGCTAGCCATTTCAGGGGAAGACTTCCTTAGAGTTTCTAAGACTTCTTGTTTTGCGACATACTTTATCTCGCCGATTCCTGGATCTATCTGAGCAATGTTATTCTGGATGCTGGTTATATTAGATGCGCTCACTTGGGACGCGAGATACACAAACGCACTATCCCGCCGCTTTGTAATTTCTTTGTTCGTTTTTAGTTGATCACTCATGGATTGAAGCAGAATCGAAGCTGTAATAAGCACAGCTAGAATGACTACCATAAGCACATGAAAACCAATCGACTGCTTAAAGAGAGATAAGCCAAACTTTATCGAGTACATATTTGAGCCTCTTCAATCTGTATTTTTCCTTGATTTAATAGTGCGCATCTCTTTCGCAAACGTCTTACTATTTCACGGTCATGAGTCGCGATGACCACAGTGAGATTTGATAAATTTAGTTTATTGATAGCTTCCATAACGGACCATGTATTTTGAATGTCCTGAGCGCCCGTAGGCTCGTCAGCGATGAGAAGTTCGGGTTTTTTTGCCAATGCTCTAACGAGTGCTACGCGCTGAGACTCGCCACCTGAAAGCTTAGCAAGCGGTGTATCTCGTAGATGAATCAGTGAAAAACGCTCGAGTAAATCATAGATCCATTGTCTAGACTCGGCCGATGGGCGAACTTTAGAGCCATACGTTAAGGAGATAAGGACATTATCAAACACGGACTCATTCAACATGAACAGAGGCTGCTGTGGAACATAGCCTATCACTCCGCGAATGGCCGACTTCGTGGGTTCTGACGCTTTACTCAAGTCGTAGCCAAAAAGCTCTAGTTCGCCCGAAGTCGGGCTATCCTCTAAGGCAAGAAGCTTGAGAAGGGAGGTTTTACCGGCCCCCGTCCCACCTAAAACATATAGAAACTCACCTTTATTCATCGTCAGAGATACCTGATCTAAAACGACTTTCTTGGGGGCGTGGACTTTACGAATACGTGTCAGTCGAATCATCCGTGATTACTTCTACTTTCTGAAATCTGAGGCCTCATCATGAAGCCCGCTTAATAAAGTTAAAGCGTTAGCCTGGAGTACACAAAGGATTTTTTATACACGGATACTTATCGCATACGAGGTTAATCTCAGTTAGCGTCCAGGCATGAGCGCACGTTTACAGCGCCTACCTATTTTTCGGTGGGCCAAGGCAATTTTTTCCTACCTCGCGCTGAGTTGGGTGCTCCGACTGCTTGCGGAAAGCTTAACCAGCTACGGACTGATTCGTGCAGATTTTACTTTTGAGGAAATCGGTGAAATTCTGGAGCAAACCAAAATCAGTGTGATTTCCATAGTAGGCTCGATCTCATACTTTGTTTTGCGCCGCACTCGCTTGAAAGCTGATTTCCCGCCGCTGCCAAACATAATGGCTTGGATTCGAATAAGGAACATTCATTCGCTCGCCGCTTTACGTGGGGCGCTAGCGCCCATGCTTTGGATAAGTGTAATGCTTTTTCTAGGGCGTTACGAATTCATTGGCTGGTTCTTAGATGCGGCTCGTACGCCTGCTACCATCCTCATGCCAATCGTTCGCATCTTGTTTTTTATCCCTTGGCTTTGGTGTGAAGAAATAATTTTTAGAACTTTGACAAGAAACGCACTGGAGCCTCGCCTGGGGATCTATCCCCCGATCTTTATTGGAGCGATACTCACCGCCCTATTCCGTTCCACTCAGTTTACTCTGAGTCTCTCTCAACTCTTAAACACCTTTTTTATCGCTCTCTACCTAGGATGGCTGACCAGCACTCGCAAAGAAGCCATAACTGGTTTTGCGCTTTGGCTGCCCTTTCTTGTTTCCATGAACTGCATCTTAGGCTTGCCTGTGTTTGGTTCGGATGTAGCGGGTATAGTTCAGTTTCAGTACCAATCGCCAAACGAAGTTTCTAGTTTCTGGTCTCGCAGTTTCAGCGGTGGAAGTGCTGGACCCATGGGTAGTTTCAGTCTAACACTACTAGTGCTGTTTGCTTGGATTTGGGATTGGCTCGAAAATCAGAAGCGTGTGCTTAAAATTCGTGATGCCTAAGATAAAACCCAGAATTTAAAAAGGAAGGATTTTTCGGATGGATACCTCAGTCTTTGGTTTGATCGCACATGCTGGCATCGTCGGTAAACTTGTACTCTTGGCTCTATTGCTCGCGTCTATTCTGTGTTGGGGTGTGATCTTTAAAAAGCTTGGTGAGTTTCGGAACGCAGAAAACTTAAACAAAAAATTTAGTGATGCCTTCTGGGCTTCGAAGGACTTAGACGACCTGTATGCAAAATCAGAAAAATACCAGGGGGCGCCAGTAGCCGCACTTTTTCTAGCTGGGATGAAAGAGTTCCGCCGCTTTCAAGCGATGCTACTCAAACAATCAAACCCGCTTGATTCTCCGGAACTTGAGAATATCAGTCGCTCGCTGCAAAAAACTGCGTCGAGTGAAGTTGCTAAATTAGAGGAAAATATCATCTGGCTAGCTACTGTCGCTAGCTCAGGCCCGTTTGTAGGACTGTTTGGAACGGTGTGGGGCATTATGACCTCCTTTCAGCGCATTGGACAAAGTGGGGCTGCGAACCTGGCCGTAGTAGCTCCCGGAATTTCTGAGGCTCTTATTGCCACCGCGGCGGGAATTGGGGCGGCAATACCCGCTGCTATATTTTACAACTTTTTCCTTACTAAAATTAAGCGACAGTCTTTAGATCTGGATGGCTTTTCTCAAGATTTTTTAAATATTGTGCGTAGAAGTCATTTTTCATCAGAAAGTAATTCTAAGAAATCAACTGAGGGCTCACAACATGGCTTCTCAACCCCATAAAACTCAGACTGCCCTAGCAGAAATTAACGTCACTCCGCTTGTCGATGTGATGTTGGTGCTTCTCATTGTTTTTATGATCTCAGCCCCTCTTCTTCAGCAAGGCTTAGATGTCAACCTTCCAAAAGCTACGGGTACTGCCTTAGCAGAATCCAATCAACCTTTGATCCTAACCATTCTTCCTAAGGGAACCCTAAAGCTTCAAGGAACGATCGTGCAGAAGAACGTACTGATGGCAAAACTTAAAGCACTTTCCATTTCGCAGCGTGATCCTCAGGTACTCATTCAAGCAGATGAACGTGTAGCTTACGGATTGGTTGCACAAATCCTATCTGGCGTCAGAGCCAGTGGCATCAAGCGCGTAGGACTCATGACCGATCCGAGCCAGACTCAACCAAACTTGTGATTACAGCGAGCCTTAAAAAAACAATACGATGGGGTTGGAAGGAGACATTACGGCGTCCTTTTTTGAAATCCTTTGCAATTCATTTTGCAATCATCTTTGCACTGTGGTGCTCACACCTCATCACGCGAGTGTTTGAGTGGTCAGAGCCAAAGATAATTACCCCACCGTCTCTTAGAGTAGACTTAGTCGCCCTACCCGACCAGATTGCGAACAGAAGATTTACCACCCCCGCTACCTTGCCTGTAGACGAATCAAGCGCGAAACCAGATACGACCTCTAAAAAATCCCAAGCCCAAGATGAGAAACTAGCTAGAGAAGAACTGGATGATTTTCTCTCCACGACAACCGCGTCGAAGCAGTCAGGTTCAGAGAATAAGTCGACAAAAACAAAAGATGCGATCGCAAGACTAAAAGCGCTCGATCATATTCGCACCTTGGACCGTGAGAGTGAGACGGGGCCCGAGACCTTTAAGGGAAACCGTATCTCTAAAGGAAAATCAATTTCAGCTGAAGCCAGAGAACAACTCACCCAAGGCTACTTAGACGAACTAAGAGATCACATTGCCTTAAACTGGGAGCTACCCAGATGGCTCCTCAAAGAAAACCTTAGCTCAAAAATACACATCACCATCGACGCTGAGGGCACACCTATGAGAAAGGCTTTTTTAAAAAAATCCGGCAACAGTACCTTCGACGAGGCTGTTTTAGAGGCCCTTCAGAGAGCAACCCCTCTCCCTAAACCTTCCTCTGAACTTAAAGATGCTTTATCTAAAGACGGAATTGTGCTTGGTTTTCCATTATGAAAATATTTATCCTTTCAATCTTTCTCGCCCTACCCACTCTTTGCTTAGCGACCGATTACATTGCAGTCGGCACCGCAAAAGCAAAAAAACCCCTCGTTGCACTTCAGAGTGACCTCGTCGAAGAGAATATGCGGGCTGTAGCCAAAGAGGTGACAACTACAGTAGATCGCAACCTTAAATATTTAAGCGCCTTCGAGCTCCTAGCTGAACCTGCTTTCTCAGATCTTGCTAAGAACTCCACCCCTGGGAGCTTTTCCTTTGAGGGATGGAAAACTCTAAAAACAGATTTCCTATTTAAGTACAAAGTAAAAAAAGAGCCGGACGGCTTCTCCGTTTCAGGCACTCTGTTTTCAGTTTCAAACGAAAAAGCTATTCTAGCAAAGATCTGGTCAGCAAAAATAGCAGACGCTAAAAAATTGGCTCACACAGTAAGCGACGATTTAGTTTATGCGATCACCGGAGACAAGGGAATTTTTAGGTCTAAGATTGTGGCGGTGTGTGACAGAACTGCAAAAAAAGAGCTTTATTTAATGGATTTTGATGGTAGCAATTTACTGCAACTTACAAAGCATCATTCGCTTACTTTAAGTCCAGCCTTTTCACCAAAAGGAGATCGCATCGCTTATTCCTTGATAGCAAAAAATCGTAAGAATATTAAAAACACGAATCTGTACGAGCTAGACCTGAAAACGAAATCTGTGAAACTCTTGTCTGATCGAATCGGTATCAATTCCGGGGCGAACTATCATCCTGATGGCTCTAGAATAGCGCTTACGATGAGCTTTTTAGGAAATCCTGAAATATTTGTTTTTGACCCGAGAGATCGGAGTGTTTCTCGTTTAACAAAGAATGGTGCAATTGATGTGGATCCGAATTTTTCGCCTACTGGCAAGGAGCTATCGTTCGTCTCTAATCGCGACGGCAAGTCTATGATTTATAAAATGAACGCTGACGGCAAAAACGTAGAACGACTCACCTTCGCTGGGGAATACAACGCGACTCCTGCGTGGTCGCCCACAGGTAAAAAAATCGTTTTTGCGGGTTGGGTTGATAAAAAATTCGATCTGTTTCTCATGAACTCTGATGGGACCCAACTAGAAAGACTCACAAAAAATCAGGGCAACAATGAAGATCCATCCTTCAGTCCAGACGGAAACTTCATTGTGTTTAGCTCCACCAGGAGCGATGGAAAAACCAAAAATTTATACACTATGGCAATTGATGGCACACAAGAAAAACGTCTAACCTACGGTGCGGGCAGTTGCGTTTCACCTCGGTGGACAAACACGAACTAACGCATTAATGGGCGTCTGTTTGCCTTCATGAGATGGACTAAAAGAATTCCGCCCATGAGAAACGCAAGACTTATGCCCCACAGATGGTACCAGTGCTGCTGGATGAACACTCCAGCGAGCATCGGGCCAAAAATTTGGGCAAGCGCCACCGTACTCTGAGATACCCCAAGTACCGCCCCTTGTTCGCTGTCTGACACCTCTAGAGATAACGAACCTGTGATGGCAGGTCTCAAAATCGAGTTACCGATGGATAAGCCTGTGACTGCACACGCAAAAGAAATGAGAGTATCGGCAAATCCCATCGCTAGATACGCTATCGTCACCAATAAAAAAGAAACTGCGATGAGCCGCCACTCCCCGTAGCGCCTGACCATGCGTTTAAGTAATCCTCCTTGAACAAACAGACCGATGAGGCCAGCAAACGCGTAAGTGTATCCTATTTCAACTTGGCCAAAATAGTGACCTTGATAGGTTATTCTCTGGGCAGCAAACATCGGGAATCCCCAGAAAAAGCTAGAGAATCCAATTTGAAAAACAAAAATCTCTGCTAGGTACGGCACTGTCTTTGGGTTTCTTAAATACTTGAGATAGAGTTCTATATCAAAAATAGCCTTGAGTTTAAGAGAACGGTGCGCTTGATTCTTAGGCTTACTCTCTTTCAGAAAAAACAGGGTCCCTAGAATACTCACAAACGAAAAACTAGCCGCTACGTATATAGGTGCAAACTCCCCATACTTTCCTGATAGAAACCCGGAAAGCGCTGGCCCGCCCAAAAAACCTAGTCCAAATGCTATACCCACAAGCGCAAAGGCTTGGGTACGATCTTTCTTATGTGACAGATCTGAAAAATAGGCCGCAGCAACACTATAGTTGCCGGCGGTGAATCCATCTAAGACCCTACCAAAAAAAAGCATGGCTGTGGTTGTAGCGTTTGCAATGATTAGAAGTCCAAGAAGTGTCCCGATTTGGCTGATCAGAAGTACTTTTCTCCTGCCCACACGATCTGACCAGGCTCCAAGAATAGGCCCTGCGACCATGGACGCTAGTCCGTACGAAACCACAATCAAAGAAAACATGACCGGCGTTGCGCCTAAGGTTTTTGAGAAAAAAGGAAGAAAGGGCACGAGTACCGTAAAGCCAAGAATATCTACAAACAAGATGAGGAATAGAGTGGCCTTCTCCCGGAAATGATTCTGCATGAGGTGGGTTTTAGTGCCTAGCGAGTCCGGCACGCAAGCTTAACGTTCCAATCAGGCTTTAAAGTATATCAAAAAAGAATTTTTTAACCCACTCATGCTGAGGATTCATCGTACTGATCCAAAGCGGATCCAGCTCACCAAGCGATTCTAGAGGGGTTGCTTCGTTGCAACTTTTCTCTATTTCTTTCGCTCTAATCTTTGCAAATGATTCCGAGTAGAGCTCAAAAGCAATTTCATTTTCTAGTCGGTAGGAGCGTGGGTGAAGATTATAAGATCCCGTAAGTACAAGCTTTTGATCCACAACCATGTTTTTAGAATGCAAGGTTGCGCCTTTCTTTAAACAGACCTTAGCCCCCATCTGCCCTAGCTCTAGTGCTGAGCGAAAGATTGGATATGAAACTATGGGCTCATCTACGCTTTCCATAGAATTCGTGTGAATCGTGACCGGAATTTTTCTATCTTTAATGGCACTTCTTAGAGCCTCCTTAAGCGAGGGTGTTAGGATGACGTAAGCATTTTCGATAAGAATTTCCTTTTTTGCGTTTTTGATCGCGTCTAAGTGGGCAAAATAAATGGAATCATAGGGGACGTGGACGGGGTCATGTTTGAAAATAGTTAGCGATTTCAAAGTTGTTTTACCGGATCTTAGCGAAGGGGGAATTAGTTTAAAGACCGCTCGCCGTCCTTTTGGTACTGAGCGATTCCACTCCGCGAAAAAAAGTTTTTCTAGTTGATAGCCAATATCACCACCAGACATTAAGAAGTCGAAATCTACCCATTTGCCTTTAGGGTCTGTGACGGACTCATGACTGTAAGCTGTTCCAAAATTTCTACCGCCTGCAACAACATCTCTGTCGTCGATAATGAGGTATTTCTGATGCTGCCCAAAGAACGGATTTTGACCTTTTGGCGCTGTCCATTCCACGACTGGAACACTATTTTTTTTGAGAAGTGCAACCGCCTCGCTGTATCCTGGGCGCTGACTAGTCTGACCATCGACGATCACCCTGACACCGCGTTTCCCCTGATCCGTTAAAGTCTTGTGCGAATCGATGAGTAGTTTTGCAAATCTAAAGCCTGTCGCATCACCATAGAGTGCCCACACGACGAGATCGACAGAAGACTGAGCCTTTTTTATCAGTTCCTCGCGGACACGGAAACTATCTACTGCATCAGAAAGTGGCTTAATTCTATCGTAGTATGCACGAATTCCCGAGAGATAAGGGCTGCGTCTGTCAGGGGCTTTCTTTAGCTCCTCATCAATCACCGCCTGACCAGCTTCCCAAGACATATAGGCCGGAGAAAAGACAGGAGAGGATTTACCCATGACCGCGGCCTGCGATCGTAGGGCGTGTAACGCAAGCTGCTTATACTGAGCTAAACCCTCATCAGTTAGTTTACCCTGAAATGCGGGCGCCAGCTGTAGCTGATCTCCCACTTGATCCACGATGTTCTGAAGGTCCCCGGTAGCGTCGTCTGTCGCAATTTTTGTAAAAAACTTATCAGGAGACTTCAGTAGCTCTTCATTCGTATAGGGCAAGAGTGCGGCGATAACCGCACCAATCGGGCCCATATCCGCTGTTTGAGTCTGTGCAAATCCTCTTGAACTGGCCAAAAAGACTGGCGACAAAACCGCAGCTTTTAAGATAAAGAACAAGAACCAAGTAAAACGCCCTGAATTCATACGCCCTGCGTTACCACAGGGAAAGATGCTCGTCAAAGAGGGCAGGAAGGCATTGACACAAAAATGTTTGATTTCCGTTACAAGTCGGATCGTGCGCTCCAGAAGATCATGCCAAGATCCCTGCAATCTCTATACTGGAAATACAGACACCTTTGGAATCCCAGTTGGCCTGAAGCTTACATGGCTGAGCAGAATATAAATCATCCTCATCGAAAACTCGTTATAGAAGCAGTGGGTAGCTTTACGAATTTCGAGAGCGTCTCTGAGATAGGCTGTGCATCCGGTCCGAATTTACTACGCCTACACCAAATCTATCCGAATAAAAAGTATTTCGGCTACGACATCAATTCAAAAGCGGTGAACGCTGGGGTCAGAAATTTAAAGAATAAAAACATTACGAATATCTCACTTAAAGTGCTCGATACGCTTTCGGGCGTTCCCGAGACCAGCGATATTATCCTATCTGATGCCTCTCTTCTCTATTGCCCCCCTCAGAAACTTCAATCCACGATTGAGAAACTATGGAATGCCGCAAACCTGGGGCTCGTCTTGGTGGAGCAAGAATCTCCCGACTCAAACTCTCACTGGAACGGAGCATGGCAACACCCATTTTCGAGTATAATTCAAAGGATTGCACCTGAAGCCACAATTGAATCTCAAAAAATAGATGAGAGCTGTTGGAGCGGAAACTGGGTGAAATTTGGAAGAATCCTTATTGTCCGAAAGCATCCTTGTGCTAAAGAAACTTAAACTTCTACATCCCAATGCCCTTTTCGCATTATCTATTCTTCTAGAACGAACGATTAGCTTTCTAGTGATACCGATCTTGGGTCGAAAACTCACACCTGAGCTATATGCCGTGTGGTCACAGCTGATGGTTACAATTGGCATTGTCACCTCTCTACTCCTGCTTTCAACGCCAACGATGCTCGTTCCCTATTTAGCTGGAGCGTCTTTTAGTCGAAAAAAGAACCTATTTCGCAAGCTTTTAGTACTTCTGATTAGCACTACTTTAGTGCTCGTTATTATCACTAAGTTATTTTTAGGATCTCTGACTCAATGGATTTTCGTCCACGAATCGTACTGGGAATTTACATTTATCATACCGCTTTTCGTTTTCTCGGAAGCATTCATTGAGTTAGTGGTGGCTTTCTACCGAGCGTCGCATAATTTCAAAGTCTGCTCCACGATTTACATAGGAAAGTATTTGATTCGTTTTATCGTGATTTCTACAGTCGTCACAAGTTTGATGAAAACGATGTTGTTTGCGGTGGGTTTATTTGTAGTTCTGCAGTTTATATGGTCGTTTATTTTCTTTTTGGGTTTTTTTACTCGATCTGATGAGAGAAAAAACAAACAAGATTCAACTGAGTCTGCAATGCTACCCTTGTTGAAGTCGGGTGCAATTCTTTCGCTTGCGGGGATCCTATCCTGGACAGGGTCCTTTTTGGATCGTTACCTGATTTCTCATTACTTGGGCCTAGAAACACTATCGCCATATGCGATCGCATACTCAATCACTGCAACTATTGCGATTATTTACACTGGACTAAATTTCACTCTCTTTCCAAAATTGGCTCAAGAGGACCGAGCTGCGCCAGGCTTTCAACATCAAAAATCGCTACAAGAAGGTCTATTTTACTACTTATGTTTGGCTGCGCCGGCAGCGGCCGCGCTAGGTGTCCTTGGACCTTCAATTGCTCGACTACTCGCGCGTTCGCAAGCTATTGCCTCGCAGTCGATTTTTACTCTACTTGCGATTGCCATTCTCATCTTCGGCGTTCAACAAGTTCTGCAGATCCAGTCAGTAGCCAGAAAGTCGCTTAAGAGCACTGTATTTCCAGCGTTTGCGAGCGCGATCATCAGCCTGACTTTAAACATGATATTCATTAGATCTCTCGGTTTGGTTGGAGCTGCTATGGTATCGCTGGTCACAGCTGTGTGCGGGCTCATCCTGACATGTGTTATTCAGAGGGCATCTTTGTCGTGGGATTTTTTGTACTTGGGAATAAAACCAAGCGTGTGCTTTGTTTTGGTATATTTAACCATGACTTTTTCTGAACACACCTATTCTAATTTTTTTATCACTAGTCTCTCGGGGCTTTGTGTACTAGGTGCTTGGGACTATTTCTCCGGAAATATTCTCTTCAAGCTCATTACGAAAATTTTTGAGAAAAGAGAGATTCTGCCGTGAGTTCACGAAAACTATTGGTCATCGCTAATCTTGAGCACGCATCGCCAAGGATCCCAGAGCTTCTTACTGGCTTAAAGGGTCTTGGGTGGAGTTGCACGGTGATTTCCCCCCCGATGAGCGAGTCTCAGATTCGTATGCAGGGAATTAGGGATGTTTTTTTTAAAGAAGTAGATCTCTTAGAAGCCCCCTACAGAGGGGATATTTTCTCTCGCATCCGACCTTATTTTTATAAACTGGGTTTTAAAAAATCAGAAAGTCTAGTGGCGCAAGTCTCCCACTCCACAAGCGGAAAAAAGAGTCTCTTCAGTCAGTATTTATTATTGGGCTTTAGCATATTCCGATATTTTTTTGCCTTTCCAGATACCGAACGCACGTGGAAGCAATCTGCCTTGAACACGGCACGTGCCGCTTTCAAAGAAAAATCCTATGATTTGATTTTAAGTAGCTCTCCATTTCCGACCAGTCACGTCGTTGCGCACTTGCTCGCAAAAGAATTGCACGTACCATGGATCGCGGATTTTAGAGACCCCTGGAATGGCAACCATTTTCATCAATACCTGCCACCGCGTTGCTGGATTGAGCTTGTTTACGAGCGTTACATCATAAGCGAGGCCACTGGAATCATAGCGGCTGCTCCTTCCTACGCAGATATCGTTTCGCGTATTCACGCTGGCCGAAGTGTAGAAGTTATCCTAAATGGTTTTAATCAGAATAGATGGAACGAAAAATCAGAGAGTTCCAGCAACTTTTTTGAGATCGCTTACACAGGCACTATTTACGACGGTAAACAGAACCCACTAGTTTTCCTTCGTGGCCTTAAACTGGCTTTAGATACGGGAGAGATGAATCTTGGTGAGGTTCGCGTTTCTTTTTTCGGAAAAAGGTCACCGACACTGGACCAAGCCATTCACGAAACTGGGCTTCAACACGTGGTGAAATATCTTGGCCTCGTGGATAGGGGCGAGGCTCAAAGAATTCAATCCACAGCGAGCGTTCTGCTAGTCTTGAATTGGGAAGATAGATCTACGCCGGTCTATCCATCCAAGCTGTTTGAGTACTTCGGTGCAAGAAAGATGATCCTAGCTTCCGGTGGCTACCGCGGAGATGACGTGGACCAGATCATTCGAGAAACGGAATCGGGTATCTTCGCAGTAAGTGAAACCGAGGTCAAAGAGGCAGTCCTGGGTCTATATAAAGCATTTAGAGACAAAAACATTAACCTGAGCACGGGGAGCCTACAAAAAATGGGTGCCTATAGTTATGAAGCCAACCAGACGAAATTAGTGAAGATTTTTGAGAGTCTGATATAGTTCACGCATATGTTGCTCAGTGTGCCTCAACAAAAGCGTTTTCCCCATGGGTTACGCGAAGTTATAAAAATCGTTATCGATGTTTCACTCTACCTTTCATCTGTTATGTTGGTCGCTTTTGCCGTCCATGGTCACGGTCAGGGCTTAAGAACAGGCTTAGGGCTCTTAAGCAATGCATTTAGTCTGCCGATCTTAGTGGTACTCAGCTACGTGTTTCAAACCTATCGCTATTCTTGGCGGCATACCTCTCTCAGGGACGTAGAAATGCTAGGCTTTGTTGCATTTAGTTGCGGGGTTACAGCATGGATGATTTCATTTTTGGTACCGACCCCGAGAGCAGTGATCTTACTCGCCCCACCCATCCATTTTTTATTTGTGACTTTCGCTCGCTTTTTTGTTCGTAGAAATCACGAAAGGTTATTAAGAAGGCACAACCCCTTAGATGCCACCAGCGGCGCTAAGGCCAAAAGAACCTTGATTGTAGGCCATAATCCCACAGCGGTTTCCCTTGCAAAAGAGCTCTCACTTTCTCCTCGTTCCGCAAAAATCGTCGTAGGGTTTCTCGATAAAACAAAAAGACGTCATCATACTCTCGTAAATGGAATCTCTGTTTTAGGTTCTTTCGAAGATCTCCCCACTCTCGCAGCAACCCATCATGTGGACGAACTCATTATCGTAGCCTCTCAAGTACAACCAGAAATGCTTCGTACTATTATCAGATGGTCTCAAGAGCTAAAGATTCCACATGTTATTTGTCCCGATCTAAAAGCTGTTGCTTCTGGAAATGTCGAAGTTTCGCTACTTAGACCGATGAGGATCGAAGATCTTTTAAGAAGACCTCCCATACAAATTAATCAAGGCGCGATCTCAAAAATACTCAGCGGAAAGCCCATTCTTATCACTGGAGCAGGTGGTTCTATTGGCAGTGAACTCGTGAGACAGATTTCTAATTTTGAACCTTCGGTAATCATTTTACTCGGTCGTGGCGAAAATAGTATCTATGAGATTCACCAGGAAATGCAAAGATCCAGGCCCAATCAGCGCTTTGTTTGTGAAATAGGTGATGTCAGAAATAAAGCTTTTATAAAGCGAACGTTAAAAACCTATGGCTGTAAGGCCGTGTTCCACGCTGCTGCCCATAAGCACGTGCCGCTCATGGAGCACAATCCTGAAGAGGCAGTGTTAAACAACATCTTCGGAACGAAAAACGTGGCGGACGCATGTTTAGAGCACGGAGTTGAAACGTTTATCAATATTTCTACCGACAAAGCGATCAACCCAACCTCGGTCATGGGAGCGTGTAAACGTATCGCAGAATATGTAGTGACCAAAGCCTCTGAAGAGGCCGCTAGCAACCAGTGCTTTAGCTCAGTAAGGTTTGGAAATGTCTTGGGATCGAGGGGATCAGTCATTCCCCTGTTTCGTGAGCAAATTAGGCAAGGGGGCCCAGTCACGATCACACACCGAGATATGAAACGATATTTCATGACCATTCCGGAAGCTTCTCAACTCGTCCTGGAGGCCGCATCACTGCGAGATAATGGCTCGGTCAACGTCTTAGATATGGGCGAACCGGTAAAAATTTACGACCTTGCCTGTGATCTCATTCGCCTTTCTGGATATGAGCCGCATCAGGATATTCATATTACGGAAATTGGTATTCGGCCCGGAGAGAAGCTATTTGAAGAGCTCCTCTCGGAACAAGAGGGCAGTGATCAGACTAAACACGAGTATATCTTTCGCTCTCGGTGCGATACCGTTCCGCGGCTCACCCTGGACGAGCAACTCGCCCACTTAGAGCTTGCGGCGGTAAATGGACAGAAAAACGAAATAAAAAGAGTCATTCATAAACTGGTTCCGACTTTTATGAGTGTGCACTCCCCCAATGAGATAGCGCTATAGCTCGTCTCTTAGCCTGAGGAGTCTTGATTCCGAACTAAGAGTTAGGATAAGGAATCGACTATGCTTCTTCAAAGAATGTTTGATTTACTCGTGGCTTGCACACTTCTGGTGTTGTTGTCTCCAGTGCTGATCATACTTATGATTCTGGTCTGGCGGCAAGACAGACACTCCCCCCTATATATCGCGCCACGTGCGGCAAAAGGGGGCGGCGCTTTTTCGATGTATAAACTTAGATCTATGATCATCAACGCCGACTCGAATCAGGTAGATTCGACTTCCGCAAAAGACCCCAGAATTACGAATCTAGGCCGTTTCATCAGAAAGTGTAAGTTCGACGAATTCCCTCAGCTTTGGAATGTCATCAAAGGAGATATGAGTTTGGTCGGACCGCGACCAAACGTTTTAAGGGAAACGGCGCTCTACACTCAGGAAGAACAACAACTGCTGAACATACGCCCCGGAATTACCGATTTGGCCTCTATTGTTTTTGCGGACGAAGGCGACATCTTAAAGGATTCTACAGACCCGGACGGAGACTATCATCGACTCATTCGACCGTGGAAAAATCACTTAGCCTTAATCTATGTAAAAAACCCGTCTTTTAGCATCTATTTTTCCTGCCTGATACTCACAGCAATGACGTTTTTTGATCGTAAGCGCGCCCTCGAAGCGGTCTCAAAGATCGCACTACTTAACAATGCTTCTAAAGAGGTAGTCGAAATTGCAAAGCGTCGCTCTGCTTTAGTGGAGGCTCCGCCACCTGGGGGAACATCAGTAGTGAGGACCCGTTCCTTAGCAGGAAGCACCTGAGCACAATATGAATCTAACTACGATGCGCCTACCTTTTCATCCTGCCATCGCCGACGCTTATTTAAGAGTCTACGAAGCTATGTCGAAATCAGGGAGACTAGGAAGAGTTTTAGACCTCTGTTGTGGCAGTGGATTACACACTCCATTTTTAGTCCGCCACTCCGAATCCTATCAAGGGGTGGATTTAAATTCCAAATTCATTGAAGAGGCGAAAGCTTCTTTTCTGTCCGGTCCCACGGCACAGAATATTTCGTTTCATACTATGGAAGGAATTACGTTCCTCAAATCGCTTGAGGATCAATCGATTGATACTGTCTTTGTTTCCGGAGGACTTTACTATTTTCCGAATCAAACCACTCTCTTAAATGAACTGCATCGCGTGCTAAAACCGTCCGGCCGTATCTATGCCGTTGAAACCAATGGATCGAACTTTCTTTTAAACACCTATAGAAGAATTAAAAATTTCATTCACCCCTATCGCGACCATCAAACCACGAACAAGCTACTATCTGCTGCTGATTATAATGAAACTTTTGAAAAATTGAATTTTAACGTGTCCGTAGAACCATTAGACTCTTGGGTGCCCATGATAGCCCTCCTACCGGCCCGTGGTTGGCTCACGACAATACTTCTCCGCCTGGTTCGATATATCGATAGCGTCTTATTGCGGTCAGAGATTTATAGCACTTATTTTGCGTTTAAAATGCTCATTGTCGCGACAGTTAGTCCAACTAATGTACACAAAAAATAAAATAAAAATCGCATTTTTAGCCAGCGCTGATTCTATCCATAGCGCAAAATGGATAAACTTTTTCGCGGCTCAAGGGCATCAGATATTATGGGTGTCGATAGCAAAAAAATCTCAGTATGTGCACCCAAGCATTGAGTTTGTGGATCTCTCGAAAATCTCTCTATTAAGTCAGATTCTAAAAACACGAGCGCTGTTAATGGCATGGAACCCAGCTGTAGTCCACGTTCACTCTGTAGGCTTGCTTGGTCTTTTGGCTCTTCTCTCGGTCGGCGCAAAAATGCGGCTCGTCGCGACCCCTTGGGGTTCTGACGTTCTCTTTGGAAAAAAGAATCCGTTTAAACGTTTCTTTATATCTCGGATTTTGGTGCGCGCGAACTTAGTGACCACGGACGCAGAGTATATGATCAAAGAAGTGGAGTCTTTAGGTGGTGTTTCTGAGAAATGCCGAATTATCAATTTTGGAATAGATACCTCTAAATTTCGAAAATATCCGACCAATACCAGCCTTTTAAAAAAACTTAACCTGCTAGAACAAAAACAAAGAGGACCGCTCGTGGTTTCAACGCGAAACTTTGAGCCGGTTTATGATATTGAGACTTTTCTTCGTGCTGTGCCGATAGTTCTAAAAGAGGTACCGAATGCTTTTTTTCCGATTGTCGGTAAAGGGACCGATCGCTCTAAACTCGAGGAGTTAGTCGGACAGCTAGGCATTGAACATTGCACAAAATTTATGGGCTACGTGGAGAACACAGAATTACCTGAGTTTCTGAGCAATATGGACGCCTATGTCTCTACAAGTCTCTCCGATGCGGGCTTAGCAGCAAGTACATCAGAGGCGATGGCGTGTGAAGTTCCCTGCATCATCTCGGATGCAGCAGAAAATGGGGCTTGGATCAAGCACGGCGTCTCTGGCTACTTGTTTCCAAAGAAAGACTACGGAACCCTCGCAAAGTACGTTGTTGAGACGTTAAAAAACAAGGCACTTGCAACAGACTTTGGAAGACACGGACGTCAAGCGATCGTGGATAGAAACGACTACGTAGGTGAAATGATGAAAATGGAAAAAATTTATCAGCTCGTTTCAGATAGTTTCGAAGTCCATGCTCAGCCTTAGGGCTATATAACCACACAAACGAGTAATTTTTATGTTGGTTTTCTGAGTTTTTTTGATGATATAGCTCAGGTCAATTTAATCCATTAGGAGTTTTTATGGTCGAAGCTCGTCAGGTACCGTTTTTTAACTATCCCGCCATGTTTAGCGCACATGAAGAAGATTACGTTCGAATATTTAAAGACGTCGGCAGACGTGGTGCCTTTATCATGCAGAAAGACCTGAAGGATTTTGAGGCGAACCTAGCAAAGTTCTTGGGCGTAAAATACGCTTTCGGAGTGGCAGATGGAACAGAGGCTATCGTGATTGCTCTGCAAGCTGCGGGAGTGAAGCCTGGGGACGAAGTCATTTTGCCTTCGCACACCTATATCGCTACGGCTGCGTCTGTTCATTTTGTCGGCGCAACACCCGTGCTGGCTGATTGTGGCCGCGATCATATGCTCTGTCCAATGAGCACTCGCAGCCTAGTAACCTCGCGCACAAAAGCGATCATGCCTGTGCAAGTGAACGGAAGAACTTGTGACATGGATGCGATTCAGAAAATTGCGAGCGATCATAATTTAGTGATCGTAGAAGATGCCGCCCAGGGTTTGGGCTCAAAGTTTAAAGGCAAACACGCGGGTACTTTTGGTGCCGCGGGTACATTTAGTTTTTATCCCGCAAAGGTTCTTGGCTGTTTCGGGGACGGCGGTGCGGTGGTTACAAACGATGATCGTGTCGCAGAGCAAATTTCAATTCTAAGAGATCATGGAAGAGATGCAAGCGGACTGGTGGTGTCTTGGGGTTACAACTCGAGACTAGATAACCTGCAAGCCGCGTTCTTGGACTTTAAGCTTACTTCCTATCCTTCGGAAATGTTGAGAAGAAGAGAAATTGCCGGTATGTACCAGAAGCTATTAGGTAACCTAAGAAACCTGCAGCTACCGCCAGCGCCTGACTCCGATCCCAATTACTACGACATTTATCAGAACTACGAATTGGAAGCAGATGATAGGGATAACCTTAAAGCCTTTTTGGAAAAAAATGGCGTGAGGACTCTTGTTCAGTGGTCAGGAAAAGCGATTCACCAGTTTGAGAAGTTGAAGCTTAATTTTAAGCCGGCATACACAGAACAAATGTTCAAGAAGTGCCTCATGATTCCTATGAACACGACGATGTCGAATGAGGATGTCGTTTACGTGGCTCAGACTATTGAATCTTTTTATGCATCAAAATAATCTTAATGTAGGACTGAATTCTGACTTAGGATCTCTAGCGCGCGGTGATCAGCATCATGAGACGATTGACATCAGTGATGTAAGTCCAGAGAAACTCCTAAGACACCTGACTCTCATGGAGAGAATCAGGCAAGCAGAAGAGATTATTGGTGATAATGTTCTGAATGGAAAAATTAAGTGCCCATGTCATTTGGCAATAGGGCAGGAGGCTGTGCCGGTAGGTGTGAGTGCAGAGCTCACCTCAAACGACTCTGTGTATGGAACCCATCGGTCCCACGGACATTTTCTCGCTCAGGGTGGTACAACTTTCGAACTTTTTGCAGAGGTCTTAGGCAAGGTTTCAGGATGTTCTAAGGGCATGGGGGGCTCCATGCATCTGCACAAAGCCTCCACAGGTTTTGTGGGATCGGTTCCGATTGTTTCTGCAACGGTCAGTCTCGCAGTAGGCTCAGCGCTTGCATATAAAATCAAAAAGCAAACTGGTGTCGGAGTTGCCTACTTCGGTGATGGCGCGATGGAAGAAGGATCTGTCCACGAGAGCTTAAATTTTGCCGCAAACTACAAGCTACCGATGTTGTTTGTGTGTGAGAATAATTTATTCTCTAGTCACCTTCACATCAAGCTAAGGCAACCTCATGACTCTGTTGCAAGATTTGCTCAAGCCAACAACCTCCACTGGGAAGTGGTAGATGGAAACGACATTATTGCAATTCAAAGAGCTTCAAAAAGACTCATTGAGTTAGCGCGTTCCGGGGAAGGCCCAGGGTTTTTAGAGGCTGTAACCTATCGCTGGCGCGGGCACGTTGGCCCACGTGAAGACGAGGATGTCGGCGTGATGAGAAAAGATGATCTTAATATGTGGAAGAAGCGAGACCCGATTCGTAGACTTGCTGAAGCTTTAATTAATGCTGGCTATTTAAAAAACAACGAATGGGGCGAATCCAAAAAAAGAATAACTTCTGAGCTGAATGCGGATTGGGCTCTGGCTCTAGACGCTCCTTATCCGCACTTGTCTCAACTTCTGGGTTCTGTCTATGCAAACGGGAGCGACTTATGAATCCCATTTCCACCAAGAATAAATTTAACTACGGCGAAGCTATCCGAGAAGGATTTGTCCATCTGTTAGATAATCACCCTGATGTTTTTGTCTTGGGCCAAGGCTTATGGAGCCCGTGGTACGTGGGTAACACGATGAAAGACTTAGATGTGATCTACGGGAAGGACCGCATCATCGACACGCCGGTATCAGAAGCAGCCACGACGGGAGCAGCTATTGGAGCGAGCCTTACCGGGCTAAGACCCATTGTCATTCATCCGCGCGTAGACTTTATGATTTTGGCCACCGACCAGATCGTGAACCAAGCGGCAAAATGGTCTTCGATGCTTGGCGGACAAGCCCACCCTGCTGTCACGATTCGAGCTATTATCAATCGCGGAGGCGAACAAGGCGCGCAGCATTCTCAAGCACTCCACTCATGGTTTGCTCATGTTCCAGGTCTCAGAGTCGTTACTCCTTCTTCGGTTTTAGACGCAAGAGACCTTTTTATAGCTAGCGTTCTCTCAGATGATCCTGTGCTTTTTCTTGAAGATCGATGGCTCTACGATCAAGTAGATGAGTTACCGGCAAGCCCGCAGTTGACTCCACTTCATGAGTTAGGCCCTCGTATTTCTCGACCAGGAGAAGACTTAACAATTGTAGGCTCAGGATATTCTGCTTACTTAGCGCTTAAAGTTGCGGATGAACTTGCGAGGTCAGGTATAGAATCAGAAGTGATTGATCTACGTATCTTAAATCCATTTAAAAAAGACCTAATCGTAAAGAGTGTAGCAAAAACAAAGCGATTACTTGCGATCGATGGAAGCTGGGAAACCTGCGGTTTGGGCGGCGAAATCATAGCCTCCGTGTGTGAGAGTTTAGAGCTAGGTACCTTAAAAGCTAAACCTATGCGTTTAGGCTTACCCCATGCACCAGCTCCAACTAGTAAGCCTTTGGAAGAGGCTTATTACCCTACAGTGAAATCAGTTTTGGATGCCATTAAGTCCATGAACATTTCTAAGCACTAAACTCTGCCGCTAACTTATCACCATTCCATTTCGAAACAACTAATGTAGCGGTAGCGTTACCCAGTAGATTGACCGCGGTTCTTGCCATGTCCATGAGTTCATCAACCGCTAGGATGAGGCCTATCGCTTCAAGAGGTAGATTAAACGTTAACAGCGTTCCAGAGAGGACAACGAGAGATGCCCTGGGCACGGCTGCAATGCCTTTGGTGGTTAACATGAGAGAAAGCATAAGCGCTAACTGAGTCGTCATACTCAAATCAATGTTCGCAGCCTGAGCAATAAAAATGGAAGCAACACCCAGGTAAAGCGTCGATCCATCAAGATTAAAACTATAACCTAGAGGTAAAACAAAACTTGAGATACTACTCTTTACACCCATTTTGTTTAAGCTCTCCAAGGTCATTGGGTAAGCAGACTCACTCGCAGTAGTAGCAAAAGCGAGGGCTATGGATGGTCGTAATTCAATAAAAAACTTCTTAAGACTCACACCACTCCATTTCAGAGCAGGCAGAATGACAACCAAAACAAAAAACAACAGTGCCGCATAGAGTGTGCCCACGAGACGCATGAGAGGAACCATAACTTGCCAACCATGTTCCGCCACTCCCATCGCTATTGCAGCACCCACTCCGAGTGGGGCTAACCACATCACTATTCCCGTCATTTTAAACATTACTTCCGCTAGGCTTTCAAAGAACGATTTTACGGGCTTGCCACGCTCACCAAGAAACAAGAGCGCAAGTCCAAACAGCGTCGAGTATACCACCATTTGCAAGACATCTCCTTTGACCGCCGCCTCAAAAAAACTCGTAGGAAGTAGATGCTCTATAAAACCTCCGACACTCACACTGCGCTCTGAGGCTCCTTGGACTACCGCAGAAACGCTACCCGGGACTCCAATACTTAGGCCGGCTCCAGGCTGAAGAATATTTACAAAGAGAAGCCCAATCAGAAGAGCCAGTGAAGTTGCAATTTCAAACCAAATAATGGCTTTTACACCAATGGCACCTAGAACTTTAGGAGACCCGGCGTTAGCAATTCCAACCACAATGGACGAAAAGATCAGAGGCGCAATGAGCGACTTGATTCCGTTAAGAAACAGTCCCCTCACCGGCTTCAAGCTCATCGCCACGCTTGGCGCTGTAATCCCCAAAACAACTCCTAGACCGAAAAACAGAAAGATCCATTGGGTTAAGGTCAACGAAAGAAAACGTGGCGTGGATGATTTAGGCTTCATAAGGAAAAAAGGGTATGCCAAAAGTTATAGGCGAGTCCAATCTAACCGGATAAGTTCTTACGCAGTTAAATTATTTGTGACAGATTAGATGCGATCTACTTTTTAAATAGGGAATTTCATTATGGCCGCTAGACAAAGAATTCACTCCATTTTGTGTTCTAAGCAGGTAAAGACCACACTTCTATTTGTTTTCTTGGCGGCTCCTTTTGGACCTACTAGCGTCGTCTCTGTGTCCCTAGCCCTGGTGGCCTTTGTTTCCCTAGTTTTCTGGATGATGCAGTCTTCAGAAAAAACCGTACGGGTGCCACAGGAATTGAGCCTCTACCTCAAATATACTTCGATTCTTACTCTAGCAATTACCGTAACCGTCCTCATCAATGGAATGTTTCCGTATCAAATCGGCAGTGTCGTGATCAAACCAAATCTGATCGGAGCTCTACAGAAATACTTGCATCTACTCAGGCCTATTTTCATTACTTATCTTTGCTGGAACTATTTTAAAACTTCCAACGAAGAATTGATTAAAGTCTTTATCTATAGGATCTACCCTGTTTTTTTAATGATAAATTTTTTTCAAATTGGTTTTGGATGGCCGCACACCATTCAGTCGCATATGCTGATACCAGGTGCGCCATTCAGATCTCAAGGGTTCTATGGTTCATATCTGACCTATGCAGCCGCTCTTGGTTTTCCACTCTATATGGCTTTAGAAGAAGCGATAAAGAGGAGAACAGTAGCTTCTATTTCAATTGCATCTTTAGGAACACTCGCAATGATCGCTTGCAGCTCGAGAACGGCATGGGTGGCCTTAGGTCTTGGGATCGTTTGTCTCGCTTTCACCGCCACGCCTAAGCAATACCGTAAACTCGCCGGTACTTTAATCACCGCGATCGTTATTGGAGTTTTAGTCAGTCCCAAAGTCCGCTCGCGCATCTTCTCTAGCCACATTAACGACCGCGCCTTGTTGTGGAAAATAAATTTTGAGGTGTTTAAAGAAAATCCCGTCACTGGAGTTGGCTTTTTGTCCTCCGGCGAAGCTACCGCCGCCTATAAGTCTACCTTTATACCAGACCATCCGGATCAGTTTGTGAGTCACGCACATAATAATTTTATAGAAATGCTCAGTACCACCGGACTCTTGGGCACAGGGGTATGGGTCGCCTGGAATATGTGGTTACTTCTGATCTGTTGGCGTAGACGAACGTATGGAGTTTTAGCTGGCTTAATTACGTTTCACTTCAATGGCCTCACCCAGGTAAACTTCTGGGAACCCAGAGGTCTTTCCATGTTTATGACGGTCATCGGTTTTTTTCTCTTCGTACAAAATCGAACACAAACTACACAAAACTCATAACGCTAAATACGAAACCAGCGATTGATTTTAGGGTGTAGTTCACTCATGTTACGACCATGTTTCAGGCCGTCCTTTGGCTAGTCTCCCTTACGAGCATAGTCTTTTTCATCCATGCAATTCTCAAAGGAAGACCGATTGATTTCTTTGCGTCGTGCGTTTGGTCTCTCATGATGGTGATCCCATTTTTGATCAGCGAACCCACCTTTATTGCGAGCGCTGCATCTGTTCAAAGACTCGCGCTATTAGTCTCTTCGCTAGCGGTTTTTTCTGGGGACTGGCTTTCAATACAGTTAAAGAAAAAATTCCATAAGGTGAGCCCAGGTAAAGACTATCGCCCTTTAGACTACAAACTAGAATGTCTGATATTCATTATTACTATTGGACTCTGGTCGTATCATCTCTATCTGATGCCAGAAATACCCTTAGTAGCGAAGTATTTTAGCGCAATGAACACCGAAGCTCAGTCTGTGGTGTCTCGCGAAAATGCGGCTAAAATGCTGCCGATTTCAAGAATTTTTCAGTATGCCTTTCATTCTAGCCTATTGGTTTTATGTCCAATTCTCTTGGCATCATTAGCCCTCAGAAAAAAATGGAAACTAGCCTTCATCTACCTACTAATCTCGCTTTTATACTCGCGGGCTGCACTAGCTAAAGGGCCCATCTATATTCTAGTTGCAAGCCTTACGCTTCTAGCATTCACTCTAAATTTCCATCGAATAAACCGCATGATTTTTAAAAGAACGGTTTTGACTGGAGTTGCTGCGTGTCTGTTTTTTATCGTTTTTATTAGAATACACCCGATGTCGCCGTTTAATGTAAAGATTTCGACAACTTCGCAGTTAGCTACTCTTCATAAGTTTAAAGAAACTGATGATCTCTCGGTCACTTATGCTGACTATTCCAGACTCAGTAGCTTCGAACCAGAATACGCACAATTGTCTGCTCTAGAGAGAAATGTTTTTTTTACTTTCTACCGCGTCCTTCTAATTCCCGTTGAAGTAGCTCACCGGTGGTATAGCTATTATCCAAAACACACGGATTTCTTAGGCTTTAGCGGACTCACACCTACCTCAAGATCGGATCCCCACTTTGAACATCCCGCGCAGGTTATCGGATCTTGGGCGTTTCGGCAGCGATTCCCCACGCTATACACGAGTACGAATCACTCTTACGCCTCATTCGACGCAGATGCACATGCGAGGTGGGGTATGTTAGGAGTTGTGATAGTGTCTGTTGTGGTTTTTCTGATGTTAGGAGTTGCTGCGTATTGCTCTGATCATTCTATCATGTCGCAAACAGTGTATACGGTCTACATTGTTGTTCTTGGGGTCACACTGCCCATGGCTTCCTTACAAGCCATTCTAGTTGCCCAAGGCATAGGAACACTTCTCTGTGTGATGATTCTCATGAAAGTGAATAGGATTTTCTTGAGTACAGTTATCGCCCGGAGGTCATCATGAGTAACGCTTCCATGAAAGAAGTTGCTGGAGCGTCCATGCTAAACATGGTGGCAAACATAAACCGAATTGCGCTCGCCTTCCTGACCTCCGTGCTCGCATCCAGGTGGCTTGGCTCCCACGCTTTCGGTGAATTCAGCCTTATATTTTCCTATACCGCAGTACTAAGTTACATTCTGACTTTCGGATTTGACTCCAGTATTCCTTATTTTATTGCCTATTATGGGCACAGAAACCTTGGACATCGCTCTAAGAAACTATTTCGTTTTTCGCTTTATCTATGCGTCTTGGGTGGGGGATCTACTTTACTGCTTGGGCTAGCAGCTCTCACAGTGCTTACTCGAAATCCCTCGTGGTCACATTTGTTCTGGCCTGTTCTACTGATGCTTGGACACACGGTACCTACCGCCCTATCCAGCATTTGTTCGGGTTTGTTAAAGGGCATTAAAATTTTCGTACCGACCATTCTGCGCGAGCAGATTCTTTTTCCAGTCTTGCACCTCGTGAGCCTTATTGTGTTTGTAAAAATATGTGCTACTGGGCTTACCGGTTATACGCTTGGCTATTTTGCAAGCAGTTTGCTCGCTTTTGGTTACCTGGGTTTGGTAACCAAAAAATATTCAAAAAAGTTTTTTCAGAATATCAGCGCTGGTTCCAGCGCACATAATAGATCTGTTCACATTGGCTCTAATGACGAGCTACTACCCAGTGAAATTCTAGTCGATCAATATCCCACACCCAAGAAGTGGTTTACTTTCTCCCTACCACTAGGTCTCACAAACGCGCTTGACTCAATTATCGTTTCCGCAACCATTATCTACACAGGTTGGCATTTGCTTCCAAAAGATGTGGGGATTTATCAGGCTAGTTTGCGACTCACTTTGTTTGTACAGTTTCTTGCAATTGCAATTATTCCTATCTTTAGTCCTTACATCGCAGCAGTGTTTCAGAAGAGAAACACCATCGAGCTTCGTAATCATTATCAACAGGTTGTATTCTGGAGTAGCAAATGGGCACTGCTATTTGGTTTTTTGCTCGCTACGAATGCAAACATGATGCTAGGGATTTTCGGTGCGGATTTTGTAAGTCCCTCTTCGGTGATGTGTTTACAGATCATTTTGATCGGTAGCTTAATGGAGGCCTGTTTTGTAGTGGCGAAACATAGCCTAGTGATGGCGGGCTATAACAGACTCAGTATCGTAAACTCCGTGGTAGCCATTACTCTCATCGCGGTCCTAAGCCCAATCCTGATTCCTAGGTACGGCCTACCCGGCGCAAGCCTAGTCTATGCCCTTAGTTTTTTCGTACTCAACCTTCTTCGAGTAGCGCAGTTTTACTACATTTTTAAAGTCCCCCCCTTAAACCTTAGACAGTTGTCTTACCTGGGTAGTTTAACTGTGATTATTTTTATGATGGGGTATCTCATGCCCCATTTGGGACTAACTTCGCTCTATCAACTAGGCTTTTCGTTTGTTCTGTTTACAGGGGGGCTCTTGGTGGTGTTCTGGTCAGATCGAAATAGCTTCCTTGGGAAAATCCTAAAAAGCCGATTTATTCCGTTTATAACAAGAAAATAGTTAGAAACAATGACGCCACTTATGAATTTACTCTTGTTCGCACTGACCCTGATCCGCTAAGAATCAAGCCTTGATCCACTTTAGCGATGTTACCAAACAATATGGCCCAAAGATTCTGTACCAAAACGCAAGCTTTCAGATTAGGCCGAAGGATCGTATTGGCTTAGTCGGTCAGAATGGTTCCGGTAAATCAACGCTATTTAAAATACTGGTGAAAGAAGAAAGAATCGACTCGGGCACTCTTACCATCCCAGACAAAGTCGTGATTGGCTATTTTTCTCAAGACGTCTCGGAGATGAAAGGAAGGAGCGCGCTTGAAGAAGTACTTCAGGGCTCGGGCCGCATCTCAGAACTAAAGAATCGTATGGACGATCTAGAGTCCAAACTTGGACGCACCGAGGAGTTGGGATTAGACGACGATGCACTCATGAAACTTGTAGAGAAGTACAGCGAGGTCCAACAGGAATTCGAGTCACGTGGGGGCTATGATCTTGAGCCACGCGCTAAGGCGGTTTTGACAGGACTCGGAATCGGGCCTGAAGATTATGATCGTCCTACTGATAGTTTTAGCGGTGGATGGAAAATGCGCATCGAGCTTGCGAAGATTCTAGTCTTACAACCCGACCTCCTTCTCATGGACGAACCTACGAACCATTTAGATCTTGAAACAATTATATGGCTAGAAGAGTGGATCAAAAACTACGAAGGCGCGCTCATGATGACCTCTCACGATAGAGAGTTCATGAACAGGGCCATCAACCGCGTGCTAGAGGTAGCTAATAAACAGGTAAATCTCTACAGCGGGAATTACGACTACTACGAACAGGAGCGAGGTATCCGAATGAGTCAGTTACTCGCTTTACACCAGAAGCAGCAGGATATGCTGGCAAAAGAAGAAGAGTTTATCGCGCGGTTTGCTGCAAGGGCCTCGCATGCGGCACAGGTGCAATCCAGGGTAAAGAAGCTAGAGAAAATCGAACGTATTGAGATCCCTGCTGAAGAACGTGTAGCGCAGTTTGATTTTCCAGTACCTCCTCGTAGTGGGAACGATGTCGTAAAACTAGAGGGCGTTTATAAAGAGTGGATTCACCCTAATGGGACGGTAAAAAAAGTCCTAAACGGGGTCACCACGGTGATAAAGCGACTGGATCGCATCGCCGTGGTAGGTGTGAACGGGGCAGGAAAATCTACGCTTTTGAAATTGATCGCAGGACAAACAGAACCCACAAGCGGGACCTGTCAGATAGGCTCTCAAGTATCCATGGGATACTTCAGTCAAAGTTCACTTGATGTGCTGAATCCTGAGAACACTATTTTTGAAGAAATTCAAAGTCGACTGAACGATGCTTCGATAGGCTATATTCGCAACCTTCTAGGAGCTTTTCTGTTTAGTGGAGACGAGGTTCATAAGAAAATCAAAGTGCTCTCAGGAGGAGAAAAAAGTAGAGTTGTTCTTGCAACCATTCTTTCGAAACCGGTTAATTTACTCATTCTTGATGAACCCACGAATCATCTAGATATTAAAACCAGGGAAGTCTTATTGGCTGCGCTTAAGAACTATGAGGGTACCGCTGTTTTTGTAAGCCACGACAGACATTTTCTGAAAGAAGTTTCAAACCGGGTCTTCTCTCTGGGACCCCACGGACTCTATATTTACGAAGGTTCGTATGGTGAATTTCTAGAATCGAAACTATGAGTGAGTCAGAGCCTATTGAGCAAAAAACTTCGCTTGATGGCTTGTGCGATGGTATCAGCATTTACCAGTATACAAAGGGACATCGGTTTTCTACAGACGACGTACTCGTGGCAGCTATAGCCGCTACAAGGATCCATAACGCGACAAAGATCTTAGAATTAGGTAGCGGAATTGGGACCATCGGACTTGTTCTATCGCAAGTATTTCGAAGTGCGAATCTAACGACCATTGAAGCACAAGAGATCAGTTACTCACTTGCACTGCGCTCGATCGAACTTAACGGACTCTCTAATCGGTTTCATCCGATTCTCTCAGACTTCAGAGAAGTTCACTCACAACTCGCAGAAAATGAATTCGATCTCATTATAGGCAGTCCTCCCTATTTCCCTCTTTCTAGCGGAGTCTTACCGACGCATCCTCAGAAACGGGCTTGTAGGTTTGAAGAAAGAGGAACGGTCCATGACTATTGTATCACTGCGAGCCAGTATTTAGGGAGTACAGGGATTTTTGTATTCGTTTTTCCAATAGACCCTGAAGTTCAGCATCAGAGAGTGATTCAATCAATTTCTTCTTCGGGATTATTTCTTAAAGAGGAAATCCATGTGGCACTCAAAGCAGGCAAAAAACCTCTCTTAGGACTGTTCGTACTCACGAAGCTTACATCATCCTCGACGACTAAAACTTCGATCACGATCAGAGACTCACAAGGACAAATCACCGCAGAGTATTTGGCTCTTAGAGAAAAAATTGGAATGCGCTAGACGCGTACAAACCTACCACTTATAGGAATTGAGTTCACAGGACATTCCTTGCCCAACTACCTTCGCGACTAAAAATGGTACGTCTGCGAGATATATGTCACTATTATCGTCATCGGAAAACGACTTACACGTTCTAAAAGTACCCGCAGGGACGGTGAGCATATCAAGATGACCCCCTATTTCTATGCACTGAGACGACATGTTTTCTAAAAAAAGCCTCTGATCTTCTGCGTCTCTCTTTGAAAGCTTACCTACACTCTTGCCCTGAGGATTGGTCTCATCGACAGAAATATCTCCCGTTTCTGCATCGATAGCGGTAACCACTGCGCGAATAGTAACTGTTCCCTCGTTACACTTAATTTCCGCAAAGGATCCAACCGCATACTGACCCGCCTCACTAGATCCAATCCACGTTAGTCCAAGAAGCGCGATAACGGTATTAATTTTCATCTGATTTCCCCCATTTTTTTAAATTATTCAAAGCGTGCCTCTGCTCAAATTTCAGGCCCCACCACTA
>Ga0247843_1001186_pt1 | contig 55342 bp, 47 predicted proteins | sample LaCruzMarch2017__FD_192420 | JGI IMG/M metagenome (GOLD analysis project Ga0247843, IMG submission 192420) | Freshwater microbial communities from meromictic Lake La Cruz, Castile-La Mancha, Spain - LaCruzMarch2017_8m | ecosystem: Environmental > Aquatic > Freshwater > Lake | place: Spain...
CAGTTAAAATTGTAGCTAAATTCAACTTGCCGGACGGAAAACAGCGTTCCCGGCACTCACCGTGTTACAAACACTCTGTTTATTTTTAGTACGGAGTCCTCCTTCGGAAGACACCGCACAACGAGGGTAAAGCTGTATAAACCTAAACAAAGGCAGTTAAAATTGTAGCTAAATTCAACTTGCCGGACGGAAAACAGCGTTCCCGGCACTCACCGTGTTACAAACACTCTGTTTATTTTTAGTACGGAGTCCTCCTTCGGAAGACACCGCACAACGAGGGGCTCGAAAAACTCTTTCCATATTTCAGCATCTAATTTACTCGCATTTGAAGCCCCTTTAATACCTCTTTCTTTCAAACTTGGGTCAAGACTTGCAAAGTTTACAAGTTTAAAGGCAACAGAGTTTGCAGTCCTACCAATTACGTTGGCAAGACTAATTACATTTGGATTACGTGCATCTAATTTTCCAAAAGGGGTTATACAATAAAGATTTATTGCTAAAATTAACTCCCCTCTTGTCCAGAGTTTTTGCCCTTCTTTCATTCGTCATTATCTTTTTGTATTACAAATTCATAACCACATTTATCTGACAGGCATTTATGGTGTTGAGTTTGCTCTGGTGTTTTAAATAAATCCAAAGTAATTTCAGTTCTTGAACCGCATTTAGGACAAGTTGCTGGCTGGTCAGAAAAAGTATATATTTCCAGATAATCTATCATGCGGCAAGTTTTGCGTTAGGGCTTGAAGTGGAAATCCTTTTGTGAGGTACGAACAAAAATTGAAATGAAAAGCCTGACCTGATAGAGGAACACCCAAATTTTCATTATTTAAAGGTGTTGCAACAGAGTTTTTAAACTGTTTATACGCTTGATTGTCAGAAACTAAAATCAAAAAATTATCGGAAAAACCTTGTAATCTTACATATTCCCTCGGTGTTAAACGTCTTGTGTTTCTGTATTCTTGTGGAATCAAAATCTCTGCACCGTCTATATATAACTCGCACTCATTGTTCTCGAAATACCATTTAAGTCAGTCATAGTTGCTGTAGGTTTGAAGTATTAAGAAACTCCGTTTTGATGGTTTTGAAAGTAATGCGTTAGGTGTGCTAAATCGTTTTCAGTAGTTTTGTTCACCTCAAATTTCAGTTTTACTTTTATGTCAGAATATTTCTTGCTCATCGTATTTTTAAAATTGCTCGAAAATATACGAAATCTTTCCTTAATGTGAACTTTAAATCCTGAAAATTTAGCCGAAAGTAGAGGTTTTGGTTTGTCAGTATATGTTCGACTGTCGCTACTCAGTGGGCTGTGTCCCGCAGCTTTTTATGACACTATTTGTGCTATCAGACCAGAAGCATAGGCTTTAGTCATTATCCAGTCAAATCCACTGGCTATAAGCCTCCAAAGTGGTGAATCAGGATACTAACTACGGCTACTGTCGATTGCCAAGGGTATCTGACAAGTGGATGAGTTGAGTTATGGTGTGAACACTACCTACGGCTTAAAATCTAACAAATCAAGCTAAAATTCGCTTTATAAACAAAAAAGCGCGAGGCAATGCCCCGCGCTTGTGATTAATGGATTTCAATCGAAAATCGACCATCAGCCATCGAAAATAATATTACCCAATCGCTTCCGCGCCCGTATCTTTCCAGCTTCTTGAATTGGCTGAATCAATGACGGCTTCGCATACTTTTTGGGTTTGTAAGGCATCTCTGAACGTAGGGCCGCAAGGCTCACCGGTTTCGAGGCTTTTCAGAAAATCAGCCACTTGGTGTATGAAGCTGTGCTCGTAGCCGATGCCGCAGCCCGGAATCCACCAACGGTTCATGTACGGTTGGTCGCCGTCGGTTACGTGGATAGAGCGCCAGCCGCGTACGATGGATTCGTCCTTGTGGTCGAAATATTCGAGGCGGTTCAAATCGTGCAAATCCCAACGAATCGAAGCGTGCTCGCCGTTGATCTCAAACGTATACAGGGCTTTGTGGCCGCGTGCATAGCGTGTCGATTCAAAAAGGCCCAATGAACCATTCGCAAAATGGCAGTGAAAAAGGCAGGCATCGTCAATGCCAACGGGTTCTACTTTGCCCGAAATTTGGTGCATCCGCTCTTTTACGAATGTTTCGGTCATGGCCGAAACGTCAGTGATAGCGCCGTTTAGCCACATCGCGGTATCAATGCAGTGCGCCAACAAATCGCCCGTTACTCCCGAACCCGCCGAGGCCACATCCATGCGCCACAAACCCGTACCTCCCTGCGGTAAGTCGGCATTGATGGTCCAGTCTTGGAGGAAGTTAGCGCGGTAGTGAAAGATTTTGCCCAGTTTGCCCGAATCCACAATTTGCTTGGCCAACGTCACGGCCGGAATCCGACGGTAGTTGTACCAAACGGTGGTTTTCACGCCTGCTTTCTCAGCCGCTTCTACCATTGTTTCTCCTTCGGCCAACGTCCGGGCGAGTGGTTTTTCGCAAAGAATCATCTTGCCTGCTGCTGCCGCCGCCAAAGCGATTTCGGCGTGACTGTCGTTGGGCGTACAAATGTCGATCGCGTCAATATCGTCGCGGGCTACCAAGGCTTTCCAATCCGTTTCGTACGATTCAAAACCCCATTGTTCGGCAAACGCCTGAACATTTGCGAGGTTACGTGAGCAAACCGCCTTCAAAACCGGGCGATATTCCAATTCAGGAAAAAAGTTGGCAATTCTGTTATATCCGTTGGAGTGAGTACGGCCCATCAAACCCGTTCCCACCAATCCAATTCTTATTTGTTTTTTAGTTGACATAGTTTTAAGAAGTTTTAAGCCCTCCCCAAAATGGGGAGGGTTGGGTGGGGCCTATTTATGCTTCGTACCAACCATGCGCCTGACGCACCTTGATCATGGCGGCTAAAATGTCGTTCCAGGTTTGCTGATTGTTCATGACGGCGTTCGGGAACATACAGCCATCCCAACAAATGTGTCTGAAGGCTTTAGTCAGCTCGCCGCTTTCGTCGCGCAGCCAAAGACCCGCGTCGTGCGTGATGTCGAGTTTCCCGTTCGGGTCAGTGGCCTGACAGTGGCGACCCGTTTTATCGTGTGAGCCGGAGCCAAATACCGTTCCGTCGTTTTGAGCTACGTGGAAGTCAAACGTCCAGGGACGAAGCGCCTTGGTTAATGTTTTTAAGGCTTCTAAGAACGTTTCGCGATCACCCCATTGAAAATCTTCGGGTAAGATGCGATGCTCAGGGGCATTATAACCCAACAGATACAACGTAGTATGCGACATATCCGCCTGGAAACCGACGTTTTTGCGGTCCACGGCTTCGAGGGTTTCGAGCATATATTTCCAGCTGTGCATTCCGCCCCAGCAGATTTCCCCTTCGGCAGCCAAACGCTCGCCGTAGTCAGCAGCAACGTCGGCCGCTTCGCGGAACGTTTGGGCAATGAGTTTCGTGTTACCCGCAGGGTCGACGGCCCAGTCGTGCGGGCTGCTTGCCGAGTCAATCCGAACGATACCGTTGGGACGAATACCTATTTCACGCAGTTTTTGACCAATGATGCAGCTTTTACGCACCATTTCCACAAATTCAGCCCGTTGCTCTTTGGTGCCCATGGCAGGACCTCCCCAAATAGGAGCAACCAAACTGCCGATTTCGAGGCCGTGAGCGGCTACTTTATCGGCCAACCGTTTGATGCCGTCGTCTGAAATATCAAGATCGTAGTGAGGGTCAAAAAGGCCAAGATCTACACCGTCGAATTTCACACCGCCCACTTCGGCAGCGGCGGTCATTTCGAGCATGGTATCAAGCGCAATCGTAGGTTCTGAATCAGGACCTTTTCCCACAATACCGGGCCATGTGGCATTGTGGAGTTTTGGATAATTATTTTCGGGCATGTTGATAAAAGTATTTAAGGTTTGTTTTGAAATTAGTTGTTATCTGTGTATCCGTTACTTGTAATCTGTTATTGGGTTATAGAAGCTGATAACGGATAACAAGTAACGGATAACTAAAAAAGCTTACAGCACCAAATCAGGGTTGTTTGGGCCAAAGTGTTTCAACATCACGATTGGGTCAGTTGAAGAGTAATTGGTAATGGTTACGCCTTCTTTTGCGGCTTTTTCAGTTACAAAAAACTCGTCGTTGGTGAGTTGACCGTAGCGAATCAACGCGGGGGTCTCGATGTCCCAAACGCCCATTTTACCGTGTCCTTGCATCACAATCAATCCATACGCAGCGGCATCGGTGATGGTTACGGTGGCACCGGGCATGACGGTGAGTTCTTTGGCACTGTATGCGGCGGATTTATAACAAATCCAGTTTTCTACGTATCCTTGGGCTTGCATATCTTCCAACGGCCGTACGGGCTTAGGCATCATAAAGTGGTTGGCGGCAAAATTGGGATCAACATTGGCTTCCCAGTCAATCACCGAAACCAACTCGTCATAGTCACCTATCTTGTCTTGTGGCGTGCCATTCCAAAGTAATTCTTCCGGCACAATTGCCTCATTGACAAGGCTTTGGTACATTGCAAAAATATCGGATGCTTTTTGTGGCTCGTAGGTACACAAGCTGCCCGGCGCGTGCAAAATACCCGGGGGCACGTCCCAGCCTGTGCCTGGTTCTAATTTATAAGCTGACGAAAAATTGGTAATTTTGTTGTCACCTTTGTTGAAGTCCATCAAGCATTGCTTGATTTGTTCTTTGGTTGTACCCGGAGTAATTCCGAAGAAGGTATAAGGGAAATCACCACCGTGGTTGTTTAGTTGGGGAGGGAAATAATAGGCTTCGGGTTTTCCATTTTGCCCTACCAAAGCCGCCTTTTCGTCGTTGTGGTGAATATGGTGCGGCAAAGGCCCCATGTTGTCAAAAAACTTAGAGTACATCGGCCAGCTTTTGTGCTCGTCCCACAGACGGTCGCCGATGATTTCTCCTTTGAGCTCATCAATCACGTCTTTCAGTAAAACTTGCTCCGTTTGCCCGTTTTCTTCGTAAACCACTTTACTCAAGCCTTCATGTTCTCCCGTTAAAGGGCCGTTTTTGGCAGGTGTGGTTGACGATAACCAACGCTCGTCAATACCGCCGCGTACGCCGCCCAATACGTAATAATCATCAGGGTGAAGTTTGATACGACGCCCAGGTACGCAAAAAGAGCGGGGAACCCAAGTGGGTGCTAAACGTAAAATTCCCTTTCCTTGCTCTACTGCTTTTTCAGCTAAACTTGAATTTGCCATTGTCTCTGTTGGGTGCTTTCGCCTTTGTTAATAGTTATTCGTTTTTGTTTTATTATAGTTGGATGACAGCCTGTCGGTTCTGTCAGAGGATATTGCTGATTACTTTTAATTCCAAATCATACACGCGGCGCTCTCCCGGTGCCAACTGAATAAGCGTGTTTTGTTCGCGGGCTTTTGCCTGTCCAATGGGCGGATTTGTACCCGGTTCGATGCCTGTTACGTATTCGCCTTTGCCCCAATGTTGCCAATTGATCAACCAAGGCAATTGACTTTTCTGAAATCGGAGCGAAACCTCAAGACCCAATCTTGAATTACGGAGTCCGCAATGGCAGATACCGTTCGGGTCGGCATCAATGTCAATAAAAGCGGCTTCTTCGCCACCGCCACTGTGTTCGTCCAGGGGAGCCGGGCAGGTACGAAAATCATTTCCTTCTCTGAAAATGGGGTTATTGGGGTCGCCGTCGCGCGATTGCCACTTTCCCTGCCAAATTAGTTCCGTTCCTTCGTCTACCAACGGCCAGCCAAAGTTGAAATGATACAGCAGCATGTGAGGTGCTACGGTATTTCCCCGATTGAGCACTTCGTCGTGAATTCGGATGGAGGCTTCGCCCAATGTTCCCGAAATCGTACGTCTTAATTCCAACGCAGGGCCAAAAATTCTGGTTTGCTTGATAATGCCCGTAATGCTCATGTCCATCTTGCCCGCGAAAGGGTCGGGTTGGATAATGGACTCAATTTCGGCAGGAATATTACTAATTTGTCCGTGCAGTCCTCGGGTTCCAAATTCATCCGATTCGGGTCCGCCAATGTGCGACAGCCCGCAGGTGGTAAGCAGCCCGCCGCCAAACGTCCGCAGCCATTCAATGCCTTGGTCGGAGAAAGGTTGCGGCGGTGTAATTCCCAAGTGACTCAGCCAAGCCAAACAGTGTTGGTTGTAAAACGCGTCGGCAATGTCCATCGCTCTGTCAATGACCACTTTATAGCGAAGTCCTGTTCCCGTATTTATCCACGCAATGCGCGTTCCTCGTCCTAAACCATTGTCAATGACCGCCGTTTCAATACCACCGAGTTGGGCAGAATTTGATATTTTATTGGTCCAGTTTTGAGTTGTTACATCTCCGCCATTCATGGAAATCGGTCGTTATCGAATTGGAGCAGTTTAAGAAGGCAAAAGCCCTTTAAAAATGCTTTATAATGGTTTAATTCGGCAAAAATTAGTATTTATGAGATAAATCAGTGGCTCAATAGCCAATTTTTGACTCTTGGGTTAAAATCGTCCAATTGTTCAAAGTGAAAGATATGACCGCTTTTTTCGTACAGATACAGTTCGGCGTTGGGTATTGCTCCCGTCACTTCTTCGGCCATCCACACGGGCGTAAAAATATCTTCCTTGCCTCCAATCACCAGTGTTGGTTGTTGTACGGAAAGAAGGTCCGGTAAAGCATTGTGGTTGATACAGGCAGCTGCTTGCCCTTCCAGACCATGGAGAGGTTGCGGGAAGGGGTCAATAGCCGCAGATTTCCGTCCTTCTTCCAAATCCAAAGCCACTTGTTCATTGTCCCACGAAGCTTTGGAATAAATCAGTTGCTGAATGTACAAACTGAACTCTTCGGGCCTGAATCGTGCTTTGCAGTGCATCATGTGCTGAAAAATCGCTTTGGCGGCATTGTCGCACCGCGCCCAAGGACACATCAGCACTAACGATTTTACTTTTTCGGGATGACGAATGGCTAATTGCTGGGCAATCGTACTTCCCATCGAACAACCCACGACGCTTACTTTTTCAATCTGAAGAGCATCCAACAGCCCGGCATAATCGTCGGCCATTTGGGCGGTAGAGTAGGGGCCGACTGGTTTGTCAGATAGACCCACGCCCCGATTATCCCCAATAATGCACCAGAAATCAGTTTGCCAATAAGAAGCATGAGGCTCCCACACCGAACCGGGTGCCGTGATTCCCATGATCAACAGGAGCGGCTCTGCCGAACTCGACCCGCGCTCCTCGTAGTAAAAGTTAATTCCGTTGGTTTGTACAAAAGGCATAGGTACTAATGGTGAATGACGGGGCCGCCCGTGCGGTGAATGAGTGAATTGTGTATGATGAATAATCTGAATGACGAATAATCCAGCTTTTGAATGTATACCCTATTTTTAATAAGACATTTGAGGTTATAAAAACCTGAATAACAAAATTTTATATTTTCTTATATGCCTTATATGGTTCGCAGATAGTTTATTTTAAATTAGGGATTAGATCATTCTGAATCCAGCGACCATCATGCAGGGTGACAAAATCGGGGTCTTCCAAGGCTTCTTCTCCTTCATCTTCACAAATAATCCAACCACCGTAATTGATGTCTTTCAGCCATTGCGTAATGGACAAAAGGTCTACTTTGCCATTGCCCATTAACGTAAATTCAGGATCGCCGTTCCAATCTTTGTAATGCACGTGGTTGATTAGAGGGGCGTATTCTTTCATCTTTCCGAGCGGGTCCATGCCACCGTTAATGATGTGTCCCACGTCGGGGGTCCAGCCCGTTACTGTTGTATCTAACGATTCCAATACCGCTTTGTAATCTTCTTCGGTACGAATAATGGACGTGTGAGGTGAGTTCGGATGGAAACTGCACGGCACGCCTTTGTCTTTTGCCCGGGCCGAAACCGTATTGACGATATTGACCAAACTGCGACGGCGTTCTTCCAAATTATGGCGGCCGGTAGGGATTTGTACGGTATTGAGCACCGCTCCTGGAAAACGTTCCAAGAGACTGATGGCGTTGTTGGCAACGATACGCTCGCTTTGAGATTCTTCCTCTCCGTTCCATTCCAATGCCAAAGCAACTGCCGCTAATTCAATCCCTTGTTCTTTCAATTTAGCCTCTAAACGGTCGGGGTCAACCAATTCGCCCATCCAAGTGAAAATGGGCTGTATTCCCGTGAATCCTGCTTGGGCAATAATTTCAATCATGTGACCCAAGCGCCCCTGATGAGTAGTGCCGTTGCCGCTCATGAACCAGGTGTACACCTCAGAGCCAAAGCGAAATGGAAGTTTTTCTGACATAGGTAAATGAGTAAATTAGTGAATGACGGGGCCGCCCGTGCGGTGATTTAGTGAATGAGTTGCGTACTTACTTAATTTCTCAGTTAAAAATAGAACGCTGATTTTACAGATAAAACGGGTTAGAACGGAATAAATCTGTGAGAATTCGTTCAATCCGTTTCATCTGTGTTCTATCTTACTATTTGTTTAAATGAACAAAATCGTTTTTCAGGTTTATTTTTTCTTTACGACTTCACCGGGCATAATTAACGAATCCCAACCGGCTAAATCAGAAGGTTTTACGTTGGCTTTGTAACCGGTAAAGTTAAAGGTGGTAGGTTTGTAAGGGCCTACAAAATCCACGTTGTTGTTTGCTTTGATTTCTTTCTCCATACCCATTCCCCAAAACATAGCATTGACGAGCATTCGACGAAATCCTTCGTTGAGAATATCTTCTGATGCTCCGTGGGTAGTGGTAAAAGAGCGTCCGCTTTTTCCGGAGGGGACTGTATAATTTTTCACCCAAGCTACGGGTAGCAATTCTTTGGTTTTATCGGGTTTGGCATCGGCGGTCATGCCATTGAGCACCTGTCCGCGGCCTATGACGGTGGCTTCTTTGGGATAGGCCGTGTAGCCGCCCGATTGCACCCACATATCTTTCACCCCTCGCATAATGGGGTGCTCTTTTTGGTTTTCTTCAATGATTATTTTGGAAGATTGCTTGTGGTTGGTGCCGTAGTGAGATACCCACGTCTCTCCCAAAACCAATTCGCCGAAACCGTCTTTCCACTCACTTTTAGGGCCTTTATAATTCCAGCCGTAGTGCTCCCATTTTGGGTCACTTTTGATGTCAAAAGCGTGGGTAGACGTTCGCAGACCTACCACCGGGCCGCCGCGTTTGAGGTAGTTATCGATGTACTGCATTTCTTCATCTGCAAAATGAGCGAAACGCGTAAAAATGAACAATAAGTCGGTATTTTCGAGTACTTTGAGTCCTTTCAGATTTGAGCCTCCCGGAAAAATATAGCCATTTTCGTCGAGCGCGTAGATAACCGTACAGGTAAATCCGTAGCGCTTTGCCAATATCCGTGCCAAGGCAGGAAGGGTTTCTTCGCCGCGGTATTCGTGGTCGGTAGCGATAAAGACAATATTTTTTCCTGCTCCCGGGCCTTTTCCCCCTTTGTAAACAACGCGGTATTTGTTCTGGTCGTCTTCCGTGCCGGCAGTCGCTTTTATGGCGCCGGGGGTGGGTTTGGCTGAAACCGAACTTATTGACAAATAAGAAAAAATGCTGAAACAGAGCATCAAACTCCAAATAGTTTTCATAAAAAAGGGGTAGTAGGAAGGGTTTATGAAAATCAAAGTCCGTGCTTTGCGCCCATTTCTTTGATGAATGTATAGCCCTGCTCGGCAATATGCCAAGGCTCGTTGTATTCACGCCAAACGCCAATAGCGTTGGCAAAATCAGGGTCATTTCTTGAAAATGCCTCAATGGTCAACCAACCTTTGTAGTTGATGCTCGCCAATCCCGCAAAAGCATCATCAAAAGGCACGTGTCCGTCACCGGGCGTACCTCGGTCGTTTTCGCTGATGTGAACGTGGCTCAATAAGGGCGCTATCAGATGGAGTGCCGCATCGTATTTTTTCTCCTCGATGTTGGCGTGATGTGTGTCAAACATCGCCCGCACGTGCGAGTGGTCAGCCAATGTGACCAAGCGAGACAATTGCGACATGGTATTGCACAAATAACACTCAAAACGATTGAGCGCTTCCAATGCCAATACGATGTTGGCCTGAGCTGCGTATTCTCCGGCGGCGTGCAATACTTCGGCACTCCATGCGTATTCTTCATCCAATGCGGGATGGGCGGCAAAGTGCGCATGGGCCGAATGAAACGGACCGCACAAAATCTGTGAATTCAAATCATAGGAACGGTCAATGACCCACTTGATACGGTCAAGACTTTTGGCACGCACGGCTGCGGATTCACTGATAGGATTTTGGTCAGGGCTTACTACGGTCACAGTCGTCACTCCCAAGCCGAGGTCGCGCGTAAAATTACCGACTTGCTTATACGCGGCTTCGTCGGGCGAACCCACAAAAAACTCTACGCCGTCGTATCCGATTTGTTTTAAGCGGTCAATGATTGGGAAAAGTTCATCTGACATTCCCGCCGACCAAGCCAATACATTAAATCCGATTTTATTCATAATTCTTTGTTAATCTGTTGATGCTATGCTTACTGTTAAATCTTTGGGTTTCTGCAATGAAACCCAAAGATTCATTTTTACTCTTTATAATTGTTTTAAACGGAGATTACGATATTGAACTTTCATCGGTGGGCCAACGTGAACCTGGACGCCGAGCAGCCCTTTTGATTTGCCATTAGCCGCGTCATTATCAGTAACATCACTCATCAGAATACCGTTAACGAAGTGTTGTAGACGATTTCCTTTTACAATCAAATGAAACTCGTTCCAGTCTTCGGTTTTAATTTTTGTTTTTAAAGAATCCGAATTTCCCAAAGAACCCGTTACTTTCAATTCCGTCCAGGCATTCTTCTGCACTTTGGCGCGTACTGACTCAGGAGTGGAGGGTCCGGTTTGGGGGTTGATACTGGTGATTTGACCGCGGTAGGCTAAGGTAGTTCGGCCGCGCTCTTCGTAGTTTTGTCCTGTATAGCGATTTTGTCCGTCTATATCGGCTTGATATCCGCGCAAAGCATAAGGTACATCAGCCAATTTCTCACTGCGGTAATTGATACCGGAGTTACCTGTTTTGGTAATGTTAAACTCTCCTTTTAATTCAAAATCACCGGGTTGTCCGCCTTGCCAAACAATAAAGGAATTGGTTTTGAGCAGGGTAGCAGGCGTAATTTCTCCTACTAAATTGCCGTTTTCCACTCTCCAGTAAACGGGGTCGCCTTCCCAACCTTTCAGGGTTTTGCCATCAAATATTTGCACGAAGCCGTCGGGGCGGCCGTCCGCTTTTTGGCCTTGGCTTGTTACTTTACAACCTACCGACAGCAATACCAACGCTAATAATCCTACTTGAAGGAACTTGAAACTGTGTGTTTTTATCATTTGAATTCGATTTTGAAATTGTTTGTTTTTGGTTTCGAGAAGCTTAATTTGAATCGTTTGTGCAGTCGGGTTTGCAAATCAACTTCTAAACAAGAGCCAAATTAATATTCAAATATTTCTAAAAAGCAGATAAAATACTATCCTACACCTACCTGCTTGTTTCTTTTTTATAGAGTCAACAGAGCTTATGTTGGCTATTTGGTGTTGAAAGTCAGTAGATTAGCCGTTCTAAATTCGTTTAAATTTGTAAAGCTCCTATGAGTAAGGGCGTGCGATTCTGTCTATCGTTTGTTTGATAGATACCCAATAGGCGTTAAAATTGAAGTGTTTTCAGCGGAGGCAGATGCCGGGTTAAGCGTCGGATATAGGCTTAAAAGTTTCATTTGAAAGGTGCCGGTTTAATCTAATAATGAATCAGAAAGACTATTTATTTACGTTTTAAAGCACTTTTTGGGCCATTGCTACCCCTTGTTTCTCTCAAAATCGTAAATAAAATACCCGCCGGATTCGCTATCAGCGCAGCACCCATACTTTCCCTCGCTGCGTATCCAACCCTCCCTGTACATGAGGCACAATCATATAGGTGTATTCACCTGGGGCAACGCGGGCTCCCTGATAGCTGCCGTCCCACGGTTTTTGATAGCCTTTTTCCTGATGAAAAATCAATTCTCCCCATCGATTGTAGACAAAGACTTCAGCCTCTGGAAATTTATCTATGTTGCGAATTTCCCATTGGTCGTTCATACCATCGCCATTAGGAGAAAAAACATCAGGTATAAAAAGTAAATCAACGACAGTCACTTTGATGGTTGCCGTGGATTTACAACCGTTGGATGACGTAACTGTGAGGGTATAAACTGCGTTTTGGGGAGCGTTAACGGTTGGTTGCAACGCTGTAGGATTACTCAACCCCAACGGCGGAGACCATTGATAAGTATAGCCAGTCGGGTTGTCCGCTTGCGCATTCAGTGGCATATCAGTATCTCTTAATTGAGTCAAAGATTTGGGCAAACTGACAACCGGTGCCGCTTTGACTTCCAAATAGCGCGTTTTTTCAATGGTGCAACCTCCGCTTAGCAGAATCTCATAGCGTATGGCATGACGCCCAACCCCCGCTTTTTGCACATTAATTGCATTGGTTTCGACGCCATCGCCCAGAAATCGTCCGCCTGTTGGAGTAGCTTTCAGGGAAATAGGAAGCGAATCGTTGGAACAAACAGCTCTTAACGAATCGAAAACTATAGCATTGGAAGTAGCTTGAGTGATTCGGACAGAGTCAGATAGGGCACTACAGCGACCGCTGTAGATTCGGACTTGATAGGTACCTTCCTGTTTTGGATACAACGTCTTTTGATCCTTGGCCATTAGTTGATTCCCTCGGAGCCATTCTAACGAAAAGCCTGCCTGCAATTCGGTATCCAATTTGACCGAATCCCGAAGGCAAAGTACATTTTTGGAGGCAGTTAAAGGAGGCTTAGTAGGGGTGGGAAGCACCATAACCACAACGGTATCGCGAGTAAGACACGTACTGGCCTGAAAACCAACAGCTACACTATAAGTACCCTGTTGTTTGGTGGACAAACTGTTTTTCGTTTCGTTCGGAATTGCAGTGCCGTCTTTAAACCAGTTAAACGTAAAACCAGTCCCTTGAGTAGCTTGAAATGTGGCTGTTTCACCGTTACAGATACGAATCGAATCGGTAGGAGTGAGGCGGGCAACGGGGCCTTTTCCAGCAATGACCTTGACCAACTGAGAAACAGTATCAACCGCACATTTTTTAGCAAAACTTGCTGACACCTGGTAGTCTCCCAATTGGGTTACTTTCAACGTATTTGATTTTTCATTTGGGATATTGGAACCGTCTTTTTTCCATTGATAGGCAATGTCTACCCCTGTTGTAAATGTCAAATCTACCGAACTCCCTTCACAAAGTTCGACTGTGGTAGCGGGTTGAGTAGTATTGGTACTGGTAAAAACGGTTGGAGCCGGCGGGGAGCTTCCCCTGCAATCAATTACTTTGAGCTGGAAATCTCGCCTTACGGAGCCGATTTTTACGCCATTACGGTATTCTTCCACTAAAACTGTAAATACATACAGCCCCAATTGGGTAGCGGTGACGTTCAATAGTCCTGTTTTGGAATCAATGCCCAGGGCGGGTTTGCCGGGAATGATGTTTGATAATCCAAATCCTGTTTCCCACGTAATGCTTGGGTAAGAACTGTGCGACTGACCTAAACCGGTAGTCATTCCTACAACATTTGAAGTATATCCCTGCAAAGGAGTGACCAGTAAGTAACGCAACTCATCGCCATCGGCATCGGTCGCTTTTATGCTCATTTTGAAGGGTTTATTGATACAGATATAATCACCGTTGGGAATGCCGATATCGGGGGAAGAGTTTTTAAAAAATTGCCCGTTTGAGAGCAACGCAGGAAATTCAAGCATAAAAACCATACCAATTCCCGAAGTCTGCTTTTTAAGATTAGTTACCCCGTCTGTTCTGCAACAACGTTCCCAAATGATATAATACCCTTCCGGGTCATTGAAAAGAGCGGGATTTAACGTTATTTCTCTACTATATCGTAGTTCAACAGTTTTGAGCTCCTGCGTTCCCGCACATGCTTCGTTCTGATAAATAATGTTAGTAGTGGGAGGGGACTGTGGAAAAAGCTCCGAAGTGGCCATCTTCACATGATCTTTTTTACGGAAAAAATGGACTTCGACATATGGATCTGTATTATTTACGGTAAGCGTGTTGAAGTCAGCGTAGATATTCAACGTTAGAATATATTTGCCTTGAGTTGAAGTGGCAGCCATACTGAAATCGCCGCCAAAAATATGATTGGCCCATCCGGTACTATTTGTCAGTACAACCAATAGCGAAACAATTGTCACACGCCACGTAGACATTGGAATCATACTTAAAGGATTATGATAGTGAATAAAGGGAAAATAAAAGTAAAAAATATTTGATTATTAAATACGCCGCTTTGTATCAAAATGTTGTAACGCCCCTAAAAAATATCCTTGTCAGTAAATTTCAGAACACCATCCTCGGCAGTGGGCTAACGGTTTGTTTGCAAAAATCTCCTTTTTCGTACTTAAAATGCGCTGCTATCGCAATCATTGCGGCGTTGTCAGTACAGTACTCAAAGCGAGGGATATACACCTTCCATTGTTCTTTTTCGCCCATTTCCAACAGCGTTTTTCTAAGCCCCGAATTGGCCGATACGCCTCCTGCAATGGCAATTTGAGATATACCTGTTTTCTTTGCTGCCTTGCGGAGTTTTAGAAGGAGCATTTTTATCAGCGTGTATTGCACACTTGCGCATACATCGGCCAAATTTTCTTCCACAAATTGGGGATTCTTTCTGGTTTTATCCTGCAAAAAATACAGGATCGCCGTTTTGATACCACTGAAAGAGAAATTCAACCCTGGCATTTCGGAAAGAGGGAATGTAAACGCCAGAGGATTGCCCTGTTGGGCATATTTGTCTATCAACGGCCCTCCAGGATAAGGCAAATTAAGGAGTTTGGCAGTTTTGTCAAATGCTTCTCCGACAGCATCATCTTGGGTTTCCCCAATGATTTCCATGGATAGCGCATCATGTACCAACACAATTTGCGTATGTCCGCCGCTGACAGTCAGACACAAAAAAGGAAAAGAAGGAGTCGGTTCTTCAATAAAATGCGCCAATACGTGGGCGTGCATGTGATGAACTTCAATCAGCGGAATTTTTAGCCCCAGTGCCAAGGCTTTGGCAAACGAAGAACCTACCAATAAAGCCCCCAATAAGCCGGGGCCGCGCGTAAAAGCAATGGCATTTAGGTCTTTTTTGCTTACTTTTGCCTCTTGAAGGGCTTTTTCGACGATGGGTACGATGTGTTGCTGATGCGCACGGGATGCCAATTCGGGAACGACGCCCCCGTATTTTTCGTGAATCACCTGCGTTGCTACACTATTGGAGCGGATTTTGCCATTAGAGATAACGGCCGCCGAAGTTTCATCACAGGAAGATTCTATGGCTAAAATAGTTGTCATTTGTTTTTAAATTACGTTAATTGTTGTCTGTTAAGGGTTTATTGAAAATACTTTAAAAACCTTTAACCTATAAAACGGCCTATGAAACGTATTCTATGGTATATTGTTAACACGCTTTTTATTCTCTTTGTGGTGGTCATACTGCTGGCAGAGATGATAAGTTTGGGTGTGCAATTTCCATTAATACAAACTGCTTTGGTAGAATATATTACCAAAGAGGCTTCCATCGAACTTCAACATCCCACTACCATAGGCCGGGTCAATATCAAGTGGTTCAATGCCATTTCTCTCGAAGATGTAAAGATTCTTGACCGTCAGGGCCGCCCCATGATCGAGGTCAAGCGCTTGGATGTAAATCACGATTTCTGGTCGCTGATTTGGAGCAAAGATAAAAAGACTTTCGGCACTTACCTCGATGAAGCCACTTTGTACCGCCCTTCGGTGTGGCTCGTTAAGAATCCGAAGACGGGTGATTTGAACTTAGATGATTTCATAGCCCGCATTGAAGAATTGACTGCTAACCCCGATGCACCCGGCGTAAAAGACCAAAATGTCCCGTTTTACATCAGAAAGGTTCACCTCATTGATGGCTCTTTCCGCTGGGACGACCCGCGTGAGAAACGCATGACGGGAAAAGTGTTTGACTACAATCATTTTACCCTCAAAGACATCAACGGAGAAGGTAAAAACTTCATGGTGTTGGGGGACAGCATCGCTCTGAACATTCGTAAACTTCGCACGTTCGATAAACAAACCAACCTCGCTGTGAAGGAGTTGGATACTCGTTTTTTGTATTGCCGCACCAAAATTGAGCTGGCCGATTTGTACACCCGCATTGGCAATTCCGTGATTGGTAACTACATATCGTTCAACTACGATTCTCCCGCGGCTTTTGGCGATTTCAATCAGAATGTTTTGATGCGAGCTCACATTGACAGTTCGCGGGTACGCTCAGAGGATTTGGGTTGGTTTGCCGATTACCTTTTTACCCTCGACGAAACTTGGCGGGTTCACGGCGATTTTGTGGGCACCGTTAACAATTTCAAATTGACAAAAACCGATTTGCAATTTGGAAAAAACAGCCGTTTACGTGGTGACTTGGCCTTCAAGGGTGTAACCGAATTTGAAACTTCGGTTATGAACTTTGCTTTTAATAATACCCGCGTAGATGCCGCGGATTTGTACCAATATTATCCCGAGAAAAAATTTAACGACCTTGTACAAAAATTTGGAGTGGTTGATTTTTCGGGGAAATACAACGGAACCATTGACCGCTTCAAACTCAACGGTGATTTTCAAACGGCTCTGGGACAGGTGAATGTGAAGGAGTTGGAAATGAATCTTGCTCTTCCTGTACCTACCTATGTAGCGGATATTAAAACCCAAAACTTTGAGTTAGGTAAATTATTGGATAATGATGATTTTTCTCAAATAGACCTGAACGGCAAAATCAGAGGAAAGGGTTTTTCCGTCAAAAATGCTTCGCTTGACTTGGACAGCCAACTACCCCGTTTCAGCTACAATGGCTATGATTATAAAAATGTGCATTTGAGAGGCAACCTGCAAAACAAATTTTTTGAAGGATTGGTCAGCGTTCGCGATTCCAATCTGTTAGCTAACGTGGATGGAACGTTTGATTTTTCGGGAGATAAATATTCCTATCATGCCATTGGAAAAATAGACCGTGCCAATTTAAGGGCACTTAATTTTACCAAAGATTCGCTCCTGATTCACACCGAGTTGGACGTGAATTTAGAAGGGAATTCGATGGATGAGATGGTAGGGCGGGCTAAGTTCTTGAATAGCTATGCCACCCTTAAGAAACGGAATTTGGTTGTTGATACCCTTTTGGTAGATTCGCGACTTTCCGAAGGACTGCGGAGACTCCTTATTTCTTCAGAATTTTTTAATTTCCAAGCCGAGGGAAGATTTGAGCCGACCAAAGCGGCAGTGGATTTGGCTCAGCTGTTTGATGAGTACCAAATGTACTTTTTTGGGGATGAAAATGCGCGAACGGCTTATTATGAAAACAAACAGCTCAAAAAAGCGTTAGGCAGTCGTTACAGCGTGGATTATCGGCTTGGCTTCAAAAAAATGGACCGTTTTCTGGCATTTCTGTATCCTGCCGGTTACGTTTCAAGCGGATCCAAGGCCGAAGGTGTATTTAACGTAGACAATACTTCTATTTTTTCGTTGACGGGACAATTTGATACGCTAAAAATCGGGAACAACAGTTTTTATAACTCAGAATTGGACCTCAATACGTCTAAATTTACCAACAGTCCGGAAGTGTTGGCGTCGGCCATCATTAACTCCGAACAGCAAAAATTAGTGGGAATTGCTCCTACTGAAAAAATGGCGATTGAGGCTGCTTGGGAAAAAGACCACATAGATTTTAGAAGTAACCTGCGCCAACGGAATACCTCTAACCGTGCTACACTCAATGGCGAATTGCGATTTGCGGGTGATTATCTGTATTTACAATTCAAGAAATCAAAACTGCGCTTGCTGAATGATGACTGGAATTTGGATGCCAATAATCTCATTACGATTATGGGGCCAAATGTCACGCTTAGTAACGTGATTCTCAAGCCCAAAGATAAGGATCAGCTTATTTCGCTCAACGGTGATATTTCTACCGATTCACTTCGAGTGTTGGCTTTTGAAACTCATAATTTTGAATTGGCAACGCTCAATCCGGTTTTGAATGTCAATTTGGCGGGAACGGCCAACGGAAGCGTGACTATGCGTGATTTGTACCGTACTTTGATTTTGGACAGCAGGGTGAATGTTCAGAAATTGACGTACAATAATTTTTTAATGGGTAATCTTATCGGGACCGGAGAATGGGACCCTATTGATGCTCACTTGCACGTAGATATTCATTTGGATAAAAATGAAAAACGTGAAGTGTCCGTCAACGGAACGTACACGCCTGATTTGGTAAACAATGAACTGGATTTAACCGCGACTTTTAACGAAACGGACCTCAATTTGCTCGAACCGTTTGCGCGGGGATTGGTATCTAACTTGAGCGGCCGGGCCGTAGGTACGGTGTCCATCAAAGGGCCGCCGATTGCTCCCGTGTTGGATGGCACCGTAGATGTCAAACGCGGTCGACTGACCTTCGATTACCTAAAAGCGGTCTTTTCGTTTGAAGATAAAGTGTATTTTGGAGAAAGCGATATTCGCGTCAAGAACCTGCGGTTGACTGACCCAGAAGGTAATTCGGCTACGCTTCGCGGAGGGGTGTACCATGATGGATTTAATAAATTTTCGTTGGGCTTTGATGCCGACATGCGCAATTTTAAAATCTTGAATACCACCATTCGAGACAATGAATCTTTTTATGGGAACGCCTACGCAACGGGAAAAATGGAAGTGTTTGGTCCCATCAACAACCTCAATATCAACGCAGATTTGACGAGTAATCGTGGTACAAAAATTTATATTCCTTTGGACGGTGCAGCTGAAGTAGCTTCCGAAGATTTTGTGCAGTTTGTTTCGCCAGAAGTAGATACCACAGAGCAGACAATGGCCAAAACGGATAAAATTATCCCTGCTCAGGAAAGCAATATCAAGATGGATTTTCGTCTGAACATGACGCCGGATGCCTACTGCGAAATTCAGTTTGACCGCCAAACCGGAGACGCCATTAAGGCCTACGGGAAAGGATTAATCAATCTTAAAATTGATACTCGCGATGTATTTGATATGACGGGTTCGTATGAAATTCAGAATGGAGATTATCTTTTTACTTTAAAGAACCTTATCAATAAGAAATTTCAAATTCAAAAAGGCAGCCGAATTTCCTGGACAGGGGATCCTTATGGGGCTATTCTTGATGTAAAAGCCAACTACGTTTCTAACGTGTCATTGGCTCCGTTGTTGCAAACGGCCTCTGTTACGACTACACAAACGAACAATGATGGAGTAACCACGCGGCGGTATCCAGTAGAAGTGACCATTTCGTTGAGTGACAAAATGCTGTTGCCGCAGATCTCGTACGGATTAAAATTTAAAGAATATCCTTCTGATCGCTCCTACGCCATTACGGCAGTGGAAGAACGTCTCAAACGTGACGAGCAATACCTGTCTCAGCAAGTGAGCAGCATGTTGTTGTTTGGACAATTGCTTTCGGATCAAAACAATATTTTGGCACAATCGGTCACCGGACTCGGAAACAGCATTGGAGAAATGGTAACGAGTCAAATAAATAAATGGGGGTCTTCCTTGAATGAAAACTTAGAATTGGGCGTTTCCGGTCTGAATTTCAATATTAGTGACCCTTACAATAATGCCCTTAATAACCTACAACTTCGCTTTTCGTATCGGTTCTTAAACGACCGTTTTCGCATTACTCGCGACGGACGTTTGTCATACGGTCAGAACCAATACGATGCTACGAGCTTATTGTTGGATTGGACGTTGGAGTATTGGCTTACCGACGACGGCAGCCAACGACTTCGGATGTACAATCGCAACATTCAGAACCAATTCAATTCTACTACTACCGGCACGCCCAATGCCGTTTCCTACGGAGCCAGTTATTTGTTTACGCGCAGTTTCAATTCATTCAGAGCCTTGGGCCCAAAAGAAACCCGTTCTGAACCTGTTCCCAAAACCAAAACTGATTCAGGACGGTTGACCACGTATCGCAATCAGAGCGAGATAAAGAACTGATTTATAGGAATCTGTTTTCCTATGTCTATTTACTCAACAGTGCCTCAGTTTTATTCGGTAAATATTCCAAACGCTTTTTGATTTTAACCGCAATGAAAAAATAACTTATGAGGTGCAGCGTTTCTAAATCAGCACATTGTAATTTTGCCGTCAGCTATCTAACTTTTCATGACTTCACTCTTTTTTTGGCAACAATGGAACCGTAGCCAACGGTTTTTGTACCTTACTTCTTTAGGATTATTAAAGTTAGGATTGATTACACTTCTATTTTTTCATTTTCGAGGTCTCGAAAATACCGTGCAGTGGCAGGTATTGAGTGAGTTGGACGAAGTACCTGTGCAGTTGGATAGTTTACAGTTGGCCACGGGCGGTTTACAGTCTACAGTTGACAGTTCACAGTCTATAGTAAACAGTTCACAGTCCTCAATAGGCCGTGTTCAGCCCGACAGCAATGGACAATCAACAATTGACAATCGAAAATCGAAAATCGAAAATCAATCAACCATTCCCCTCTTAGGGAAAGCATACCTACTCAAGGAACAGTTTGTGCCCGTACAAATAGACGTGCCATCGTGGCTGGCTTGGGGGTATTTGGGATTTGTGTTGGCAGGGTTGGTGCTTTTATTAAGTGCTGTTTCGGCTTTGCCTCGATGGTGGTACCTGGGTGCTATGGGCGCTTTTATTGGGTTTTTGGCCGGTTCGCATTTGGAGATATTGGAGCTTTTTGGTTCGGATAAAGCCCTTGGTTTTGGCATTACTATCCTTGTATTGGGAGGAGTGAGCTACTATTTGCACGCTTTTCGAGAAGATGTTTCGATGGAAAAGCGCCTCTTTATATTTGCAGGTTTGGTTGGGATTCTCGCCATCAGCTTGCCTTTTTTTACTAAAATTCCCCTTGTGGCGCTCACGGTTACGTCTTACAGTTTGCTGCCGGTAATCGTTTTGGCGGTTGTGTTTGTGGGTTGGCTTTCGGTGGAGATTATTGCGGGGTTTGTGTATGTGGTCACGAATCCGCGAACGGGATTTGGTAAGAACAGTTTAGTTAACTTTCTGTTTTTGGCAGGACTTTATCTTTTCAGTATCCTGCTTCTTTATATGAAAATCACCCGTCAAACTGAAAATGATTTTTGGTTTGTAAGCCCCTTTGTGCTGTATGCAGTCAGTGCTGTTTTGGGCGTGTGGAGTTTTGCCAAACGCACCGAAAGTTATCTGCCTTTTCGCGAAATTGGGGCTTGGCTGTATGTTGGGTTTGGGTTAATAACCACAGCGGCGATGGCTTTTGTACTGTTTACCCAAAACAATTCGCTCATTGAGGTATTCGAAGACGCCATTGTGTATAGCCAATTGGCCATCGGAACGATTTTTACGGGCTATATTGCCCTTAATTTTTGGCCGATTTTTAAACAGGGAAAAGCGGTCTATAAGATAATATATAAACCCATGCGTATTTTGCAATCGCAGGCGTGGCTCATTGGTGGAATGGGTGTGGTGGCATTGTTGGCCCTTAACCGCTTTTTTACTATTGACCAAGCCCGTGCGGGACATTACAATGCACTTGGAGACCTTCATGCCGCTACCAAAGAATACATTGTCGCGGAGCAATATTACCAAATAGCCCTTGATTTGGATTACCAAAACCACAAATCAGGTTTTGCGTTGGCATCACTTGCGCTGACTCAAGGAGACCGCATGGCAGCAGGCGCTTATTTTCAGCAAGCGCTGCACAAAGACCCGAGTCCTCAGGCGTATGCAGGACTGAGTCAGGCGTTGTTGAATGAAAATCTATTTTTTGACGCGATTTTTAACCTACGGAAAGGTATTCAGACGTTTCCGAATAATGGGGAATTGCAAAACAATTTAGGGTATCTCTACACCCGAACCACCATTGCCGATTCTGCTTACTATTATTTTGAAGCCGCCCGCCAGACTATTAAAAATCCCGAAGTACCCGAAACCAATTTGCTGGCGTTTTGGGGAAAAGCATTGACTTTTTCTGACGCGAAAAATCCGACTTCTTCTCTTGGTCTTACCAAAGCGGATTTTAAAGAGACTGATTTGCTGAAAACCCAATCAACTACGCTCTCGCACGAAGCCAATCGTTTGGCGGTTGCGCAATTGATAGGTGAAAAAACGAACGCGAATCAGGTGAATCTGGGATTGCCAAAAGATTCAGCCCTGAGTGTTAATAACTTTGCGTATTTGTACAACTACGGGCAATATACCCGCGACAGTAGTATGGCTCCGTTATTTCATAAATTAGTCAATACGGGTACAAATGGGAATTTTTATCATGAACTTCAATTGGCCGAAGCGTATAGCGAGTACGGGCGTGACAAAATAGCTGCCTTAGATATTTTGGCCTCACAAACCGTAGCTGATACCTCCCAAAAAGTGGCATTGGCGCGGCAAACGTTGCAGTATTGGTTGCTGAAAGAAAATTCGACCAAATCAGCAATCGGACCATTGAAAATAGAAACTGATTTTGTAAATGCACTTGGCCAACATCCGCTGGATATATCGCTTTTACAACAAACTGTAAATTTCTTTAACAGGCAAAAAAAGCCCAAAGTAGCCTACCAATCTCTGCTCAACGCGCTTCGTTTTCGTCGCGATTCACCCGAATTGCAGAAACTCTATATTCTTCAATGCCTGCATCTGCGCCTTACCGAATTCGCTGAAGACGGCTTGCGCGACTTGTTTTCCATTACTGCCGATGCCGATTATCAAGCATTTTTGAAAACCTATCAAGCCCAACGCGCACTCATCGAAAAAGAGCGTAAAAATTTTCGCTGAAAAGCGTACTTTTACCTATTGGTTTTTTGCCCTACAAACCAATTTATAACCTTATAAACTCACCACTTTTTATGTGGAAAATACTGGCCACTGGCTTAGGAATTTTAGCTGTTTTATTCAGTTGCGTTTTTGCCTATTTTTATTTTACATATTTACGTTACGAAGATGATTTTGTAGCAGAGTACTTGCTCAAGAACCCTAAAAAATGCGCCATTTATTGGGTTCGCAATGATTCCGTTTTAGTGAGCCATCGTGCCGATACGCTGATGCCGTTGGCAAGTACCGTAAAGACCATTATTGCTATAGAGTTTTCGCAACAGGCTGCCACCGGAAAAATTAAATTAGACGAGAAAATCCCTCTTGGGGAGTTATCGCGTTTTTACATACAGGATACCGACGGCGGAGCACATCCGGCGTGGTTGGAAGGTTTGAAAAAAGGGAAGTTAATTCAGAACAATGCAGTGCCGTTGCTGGAAGTAGCCAAAGGCATGATTCAATACAGCAGCAATGCGAACACTGAGTATTTGATGTGGAAATTGGGCCTGAATACTATCAATGCCAACCTCCCGAAACTAGGATTGACAAAACATCAGGCATTGTATCCGTTTGTATCGGCATTGTATGTATGCTCTGACGAACATTCCGCCATGGGGATGAAAAAAATGCCGATGTCGCTTTATCTCCAACGGGCCAATACGTATTTTGAGCTGTTGAAAATAGATACGACGGCAAAGGTGAAATTTAATCTGGCCAATATTCCTTTGCCTGTGCAGCGGGTGTGGTCGGATCGGTTACCTGCCTCTACTACTCGTGAATATGCGGGTTTGATGCAGAAAATCAACAGCCGTACGTATTTTGATGCTCCAACCCAAGCCGTCTTGGACCAATTAATGGAATGGCCCATGCGTATGAATCTTAAAAATAAGCAGGGATTTGCCCACTTTGGGGCGAAGGGAGGTTCCACGGCATTTGTATTGAATTATGCGCTTTACGTCACTGATAAAAAAGGAAACCGGACTGAATTCGTCGTTTTTACGAATAATTTAGGAGTGTTTGATCAAACTCTTTTACAGGCTGAATTCCAGGTCTTTGTAAAGAAAATTGTAGAAAATAATGCTGAAACCCGCGCTATTCAACTCATTTTAAAGCAAATAAAGTAAAATGGACAAATTACCAAGCAAACTCAAATGGGTCAATGAAGCTTTTAGTTTTACAACTCAGGTTATTGATAACAACAAGGTAATAGGGGAACTTAAACGCGAGGCGTTTAGCTCAGACGTAACGGCTTGGCTCTATGATCTGAGACTTCGTTTTGATGTACACGGTTTTTTGCACCGAAAAGTGAATATTTATGACCGTAACGACGATGTCATCGCTACGCTGGAGGTACACATGGGGAGAAAAGCGACGCTGCATTTGCACGGAGAAACGTACTTATTCAGCAAAAAAAGCTTTTTGTCGCGTGAGTGGTTGATTATTCATGATCTTCCCAATACCGATCAAGACCCTGAGATGGTGAATTATACAACGACTCGAAGATTTTTTAAGGACGAAGGAGAAATAAATGTATTGGAAGATTCCGAAGATGAAAAGATATTGATGTTGACGGGTTTATTTCTAAGACGTTATTTCATTCGTCGCAGGCAGAAGGCCGCGGCAATAGCGGGTTAACAAAATAATTATTCAAAAATAGTATATAATTGAACGACAACTACTAATTAAGCAGTCATGAAAATCATCGAAACCTCCCACATTGCCAAACGCTACGTCATGGGCAGTGAAGTCATTGAAGCACTCAAAGACGTAACTATTTCGGTAAACAAAGGCGAATACGTCGCTTTCATGGGGCCGTCTGGTTCGGGCAAATCTACCTTGATGAACATCATTGGCTGCTTGGATACCCCAACGTCGGGAAAATACGTATTGAACAACAAGGATGTGAGTGATATGAGCGAGAACGAACTCGCTGAAGTGCGTAACAAGGAGATTGGGTTTGTATTCCAAACGTTTAACCTGCTTCCGCGCATGACCTCACTCGAAAATGTAGCACTTCCGCTCATTTATGCAGGCTTCACCAAGGCGCAACGTACTGAACAAGCAATGCTTGCGCTCAAAAACGTAGGGCTTGAAAACCGTGCCGGACACCGTCCTAACGAGTTGTCAGGGGGGCAACGCCAACGGGTGGCCGTTGCCAGAGCGCTGGTGAACAGCCCAAGTATTCTTTTGGCCGATGAGCCAACGGGGAATTTGGACAGCCGTACATCCTACGAAATCATGGATTTGTTTGACCAACTTCACTCCAAAGGCAATACCATCGTAGTAGTAACTCACGAAGATGACATCGCCAAATACGCTCACCGCATTGTACGCTTACGCGATGGCTTGGTAGAAACCGATATTATCAACGCGAATCCAACGAAAGTAAAACTGGCAGAACTGAAAGCGGAATAGTAGCTTTGTCGCTAAAATTAAGCGAGCATGACAAAAGACGAACTATTAGTAGCCCTTCAAAAAGAAGTTGAAGGTTATAACAAAATAATAACAACAGAAAAGGGCGATTGGATAGTAAAAGGCTTTATTGACATCTATAAAAACGTCTACACTATTTCTATTGAAACAAAAGTCGTTTCGAAAGTCATGGAGCTTTTGCTTATCCCTGCCTTTGAACGCTTTGCCCTGAATAACGACTTAAAACTTGAACTTCCGCCACAACAAAACTTCTATCCTGACCTGACATTTACTTGTAATAAATCAGGAGAACGATTTGCAGTTGACATCAAAAGCACTTTTAAGGATACAGCAAACAAAATCAAAAGCATGACATTGGGTGCTTTCACAGGTTACTTTCGCAACCGTGAAAGTTCAAAAAATACGCTTTATCCGTACGGCTCCTATTCTTCACATTTAGTTTTAGGCGTCATCTACTCACAGATTGATGAGAACCCGAATGAAAAAACGATTTATACCATTGACGAACTGGATAAAATTGAATCGGTTATCAAAGATTTTCAGTTCTTTGTTCAACCCAAATACAAAATTGCATCTGCAAGCCCTGGAAGTGGTAATACAAAAAATATAGGTTCTAAAATAGTATTGACCAATTGACCAAAGGTAATGGCGTTTTTTCAACCTTGGGCGAAGAAGTTTATGATGATTATTGGATGTACTATTTGACAAATGACATGGCAAAAGCCTTGGAAATTCCACGCCCTTATACTAACTTGAAGTCATATCTTGATTATAAACAAAAAGGAATCGCCGTTCTTGAGCAACACAAGGAAGAAATTGAGAAGCTAAGTGCCGAAGATGATTTGCAAGCTCACAACGGTGAAGAAAACGATGAATAAGAGAATAATAATTCCGCCAATAAAAAGTCAGGGCATTAAAACTAAACTTGTGCCTTGGATTATGGAACTTGTACCTGCAATAAGCGGCAAATGGATTGAACCGTTTTTAGGAACCGGCGTTGTTGCTTTCAATGCTAATTTCAAAGAAGCAATATTAAATGATACCAATCCGCATATTATCAGCTTCTACAAGGGCATTCAATCAAAGGAGATTACGGCACCTCTAATGAAGCAATATCTTGAACAGGAAGGTGAGTTACTGAGTGTTGCTGCAGACAACGGCTACGAACATTATCGCAACGTCCGCTCCCGTTTTAATGACGGAAACTATTCGCCTTATGATTTTATTTTTCTTTCCCGTGCAGGTTTTAACGGCATGATGCGATTTAATAATAAAGGACATTGGAACATTCCTTTTTGCAAGAAACCTGACCGTTTTGCACAAGCATACATAACAAAAATCACTAATCAGGTTTCTATGGTCTCAAACAGTATCAAGCCAGAACCTGCATGGACTTTTCATAATACTTCATTTGCTGATATTATTCCCCTTGCTACAGAAAACGATTTTATTTATTGCGATCCCCCCTATTATGGAAGGTACGTTGACTATTATAACGGTTGGACAGAGCAAGATGAAGAGTTATTGTTTACGTTATTGAGCAAAACAAAAGCAAAGTTTATTCTTTCCACATGGCATCATAATGATTGGCGTGAAAATGAGATGATTAAAAAGTTTTGGAACAAGTTTAATATCGTAACAAAAGACCATTTCTATCATTCGGGAGGTAGTATTGAAAATCGTAAAACAGTGGTAGAAGCACTTGTTTGTAACTTTGACCTTGCTTATATTCAAGAACATAATCACGGGTTAAAAGAAAAAAATAAAGTGGAACAATTGACCTTTGAATGGGTGTAACACTAACCCTCAGTGCGACAGAGGGCGGACAAACATCTCAGTTTCAATTCCCTGCGGAGCGATTCTAAGACGGTCTAACTCGGGCGTTTCTGTGATGCCGCGTCGGGCATTGCGCGTACCCGTAATTTGGAAATAGGCTTCTGAAAACAAAGGTTCGCGCAAATCACCAAAAGCATACAAAGGCACAGAGATATTTTCTTTGACCAATACGTTAGGGCTAAAACCGGCCGTATAGTCCGATTTTCCTGCGGAATTGAACGTTTTCAGAACAATGGGCATCATGCCTTGGACAAAGCGATTTTTTGGGTCTTTAATTACGATGGACCCTACATTTTTGCCAACCGTTACATCTCCAATTAAAAATACCTCCATAAAAGGCTTTAAGGCATTGATAACCAATTCGCTGGCAGAGGCGGTTCGGGTGCTGGTCAGCACATAGACACGTGACAGGTTTCCACCGATATTTTCTGGTTTTGCTTTGAAATAATTGAGGTTAAACTCTTTTCCCTGATTTTTTTCAAGGTCAGGAGAGACTTTAGAATTGTATTCGTCGCGAGACATGACGGTTTTGTCGGAGACACCCTTGGCAATAAAACTGGCTAAAGTAACCGCAGTAGAAATGAAACCGCCACCGTTGTAACGTAAATCCAACACAAACTCATTGATGCCTGCGGCCTTAAATTTGCCAAAAATTTGGGCCATTTTTTGGTCATACAGGGCTTGGTCGCTGTTGTTGGGCTTGGAATAAAAGCGGTTATACACCAAATACCCAATCTTTTTACTGCCTTTGGTATAAATGCTGTCCAAGAGCATGGGGTCTTCCTGAAGGGCCTGAGCGGTTACCGTTTTCGTTTGGTCGGTGGATATAAACGCTTTGTCGTAACTACCAACGTTATACACATAGTTGGTTCCTTCGGCAAACAGTTTACTATAGTTATCGACTGTTGCGACTTGTCCATCTACGGTGATTTTGCCAAAAATATCTCCGCGTTTGATACCCGCCTTTTGCGCAGGCGACCCGGGCAATACGTACATCACAAAGCCGGCAATGTTATTATTGTTGTTGTATAAAGCCAAACGCGCACCCGTCACTTTACTTTCTCCCGAGAGCGAAGCTTCCGTTTCGGTCGCATTGGTTAAAAAACGGGAAAACCGATCTCCATCCGGGCGGGATTGTGCATCAAAAGGATACAAAAGTGAGTTAAAGTAAGCTTCGGGAGCCAATGCTTTATTGGAATTTGGTGTTACTTTATCTCTCCAATAGTACCAATAATCCATGTTGACCGCAACGAATTCGTTGACCAGGGCATCGCCTGTAGCAACATCCTTAGTTCGACATGACCATAATAAGCCTGAGCCCGTTAAGGCAATGAAAATGACGGATTTTAATACGATTTTACGCATAGCTCTTTAAGTTTTCCTTTATAAAAACGTTACAAACAGCCTTTTGTTTTAACTATATTTACGACAAATATAATTCGCAATGAAATTACTATTTCAACTTTTTTTCTTCTTAATCATCTCATTTGTCACATTTTCTCAATGGATACCCCAAAATAGCGGGACAGATGCTCATTTTCGTTCTATTTCGGCCATTAATGAAAGCGTTGTATGGGCAGGAGGCTCCAAAGGTACCGTTTTGCGTACGGCTGATGCCGGTGCAAATTGGGAAGTAATCAAAGTGCTGGGGGCGGAAAAATTAGATTTTCGGGGCATTAAGGGAATTGACGAAAAAACAGCAGTTGCTGTTAGCGCGGGCTTGGCTGAAGAAGGACAGGCGCGAATTTATCGTACCGAAGATGCCGGAAAAACGTGGCAGCAGGTATGGCAAACGGACCAAAAAGGTGTATTTTTGGATGGCATCGCATTTTGGGATAAAAAGAACGGAATTATTTTTGGTGACCCTATGGATAATCATTTGTATCTGCTCAAAACCTCCGACGGTGGAAAAACGTGGGAACGTCTTTCGCCTGCGGGTTTAGCTGCTAATTTGCCGAATGAGGCTTCTTTTGCCGCCAGTAATTCTACAATGGTGGTTCAGGGCAGTAAAAATGTATGGATAGGGACAGGAGGGGCAGATCATGCACGGGTGTTTTATTCTTCTGACCGTGGCCAATCGTGGCAAGTGGCCAATACGCCCATGAAAGCCAATGCCTCTTCGGGGATTTTTGGCCTGAGATTTTGGGATGCGAGCCACGGCATTGCCGTAGGCGGTGATTATAAGGCAGACAAAGAAGCGTTTGAAAATGTCATTGCGACCCAAGACGGAGGAAAAACGTGGAAAAAGACGACTTCTACTAACCCCGCAGGTCTGAAAGAAGCAGTAGTCAAACTGAAAAATGGAACTTTGGTAGCCGTTGGTCCCGCAGGAACTTGTTTGTCAAAAGACGAAGGACTTTCTTGGCAACCGCTTACGGGTGCGGCCGCGGGTCTTCATGCGCTTACTTCGGTTGGAAATACGTGTTGGGCGATTGGTTCGAAAGGACAAATTGTGCGATTCTCCAACTAAACCGAAACTTTCTGAATCCAAAATAAATGACGAGTAACGAATGACGAGTGAACGAATAAGTTTGCTTATAACTATTTACAGCCTGAAGCTTGCGTCAAAATAAATTCAGTTTATTAATTTTCAATGTACTTTAGACCAGTTTTGAAAAATTTGCTGTTGCAAGGCAGTTGGATTGGGAAGGTGTGTTATTGGAAAACTCCGTTCGGACTTTTGTTTGGTTGGGACTGATTTTTGATTTTGGAGTTTGTTTCGCAAATAAACCAGTTCGAGAGTTGCACCTACCTGCTTGGCAAAAAGCACTTCTTTCAACGTGTTTGGCGTTGGTTTTTGGTGGTCTATTTCAATTAACACATCATTTCTTCGTATTCCGGCCTGCCACGCGGGCGATTCATAATCTACCTCAGAAACAAAAATGGAATCATTTCGGGTTCGTGTTGAAATACCGACCCAAGCTCCTGGCAAAAGTTTCGAATTTGTATCTACTGCAAGACCTGCGAAGGCCAAATAAGGGGTATAATCAATTTCTTTGGTGGTGGAAATGTACTCAAAGAAGTCAGTTAGAGGAATACCGGCAATTTTCTCACAAACTTCTCGAAATTCACTCTCGGTAAATCCTCTTTTTTCCTGTAAATAGTATTTCTGATACAGTTGGCGCATTACATCATCCAACGATTTTTGATTGTTGGTGCTGTTTCTGATTTTGAAATCCAGCAACAAACCCATTACTGGACCTTTATCATAATAAGAAATGGTTTTGTTGAATTCATCTCCGGTTCGGCCAAAAGGCCCATCGGACCATGTTTCGTAACTTGCCTGTACTAAGGATTGGTACAATCGGCCCGGTTTGTTTTCAAAAGCGACGATATTGGAGCGAAACGAATTCAGCAACTGCTCATCGGTCGTAATACCTGCCCGTTTCAGAATCAAGTATTCGTAGTACACCGTTAACCCTTCCGAGACCCAAAGTAGATTGGTGCGATTGCCATTTTCATAGTCAAAAGGTCCCAACTCAACAGGACGAATGCGTTTGACATTGTAATGATGGAAGTATTCATGCGCAAGGAAATTCAACAGTCGAATGCGCCCTTCCAGTGTGTTTAGAGCAGAGCCATCAAAGCTGATGGTTGTCGAATTGGAGTGTTCAATTCCTCCCTGTCCCGGACCGATAGCGATAAATGTATAGTGTTTGTAAGGAATATCCCCGATAATCGCCGCGGCTTCGGTAACCATTTTTTGCAGGTCATTTACAAATTTCTCACGGTCAAAATTGCCGAGTTTATACCCAATGAAGCGATGAGGAATACCTTTCACCGTAAATGCAGGAAGCTCCTCCAGATTGCCAACAAGAAAAGGACTGTCGTAGAGCGTATCATAGTCGGGAGCAAAGTATGTATTGGGCTTACCAGTTATTTTATCCAGGCCAGTGGTGACGGTATTCCATTTTGAATTGGGAAGAATGGTAATTTCAACCGAAGATTTCAGTTGATTGGCGGGATACATAAAAACACTCGTTGGAACAATATAGCCTCGATCTTCGTCTAAGTAACTGTTAGCTACGAATTTACGATTGGCCAATACGTCGTAGCTGACCGTTAGTTCAGTTGCTTTTCCAGTTTCAATCGTCCACGTTGTATTATTGGTATGCGCCCATGGGAGGTCTTTCCCGTTTTTATCTGTTACTCGAAAATTGTCAACATTTTTAGGATAATTCATCCGTTGGTAATACCCGGGCGACCAGTTCGGCATTTTTAACTCAACGGTGCCTGCTTTCAAGGCTTCATACTGAAGCTTTACCTGAAACTTCTGAATGGCAGGATTATCCATCGACACCGTAAATGCAAGTTTTTGTGCATGTACAGTGAGATTAATAAACAGTAAACAAAAATGGAGGATTGGAAGCCGGTAAAATGATTTCATACGTTAGGAGAATCCGCTACTTTTTGGCGGGAATTTCTCCTAAATCTAAATGATTTTTGTCTTTGTTCCAGTAAAGACGGTACTTTTTCCCTGAATCTATTTTGTATTCTTCGGTCACTTTATCAAGGGTGCTTACTCGCATATATACCTGTGTATCAGCCAGCTTAAACTCGGCTTTCTTTTTGGTCGGCAAGAAAAACGATTGCCAATTCGTACGGTCACCGCTTATTTCATACGACACTACATCACTGAGTTCGTTTTGAATGGAGAACGGAAAGCGGTCATTGATGGGGTCTTCGATGACGTCGGCCAAAGCCACGATTTCTACTTTTATAGAGCCTAACTTGCCTTTCCCAAGGGGTTTCACGGCTACATAGACCGTTTCACCGCGACAGCCGGTGATTTGGCCCACGCTGCTTTTGGTACTGTCTATTTTGAAACAGGGACTTCCTTCTTTTCCCTCCAAAAATTTTTCTGCTGAGGAGGCATCGTTAAAGAATTGTACCGAAACGTTGAAGTTTCCGTTGGTTTCTAACAGATGTTTGTTGAAATCATAGCCTTCTTTCAATAAGGTATCGGGATTGACCAATCGGATCGACTCGTAAAAGCGAGTATAGGTATTGACTTTCTCGGGTTGAAATACCGTGACTCGGTAATAAGCCGCGCTTGTTCCCTTTAAAAGCGATACTTTAATGGGTTTATTTTTCGCCGTTATCTTATTCACCATGTTTGCGGGAAGCAAATTGACGTAGTCCACAATTACTTCTTGCAGCATTTTTTGGGCGCTTGCATTGAGTGTTACCAAAAAAGCGCTTAACAAAATCAGGATGGATATTTTTTTCATAAAACAGTGTAGTTATAAACGCATACACAACGTAAAAATAGGGATTTTATTTTCCGACACCCTATCTTTGCACCATGAACTTTCTCAAGTTGCTTCGTACCAATTGGCCTTTTGTGCTCCCGTATGGGGCGCTTTTATTCGGGTTGGGCGTTTACCAAATTCTTTATCGGCAGGGTATTATCCTATTGGAAATCAATCGGTACTATAGTTTTCAGGCCGATGTATTCTTCAAGTACTTCACTCATTTGGGCGATGGGGCTTTTTGTATTTCGGTTGGAATTCTGTTGATGTTTTGGTCGCGAGCCAAAGGCATCCTGATTTTGATTTCGTACGCGGTTTCGGGTATTTTGGCCCAACTGATTAAGAATTTCGGTTTTCCAAGAGAACCTCGCCCTGCGGAGTATTTCTCAAGAATGATGAACTTGCTGCACACGGTGTCGGGGGTAGAATTGAGTCATTGGAACAGTTTTCCTTCAGGACATACAACTTCGGCTTTTGCCTTTTTTGCCCTGATTGCCGTTTGGGTCAAACATCCGATGTTGAAATTCCTTTGTTTACTGTGTGCCGTAACGGTTGCTTTTTCACGAATGTATTTACTTCAACATTTTTTAGTGGATGTGTACGTAGGTTCGTTGCTGGGTACCATAACGGCTTGGGTACTTCTTATCAACTATATGCCTGCCATTGAAAAAATAAAGATGCCTCTGCTTAAGTAAAAAGAAAACAAATGCAAAAAATAAAACTGGAAAGTCCGTGGGTGGTGGCTGTGCTCGCCCTCCTATTTTTTATCCCTTTTCTGGGAAGAGTTCATTTGTTTGATTGGGATGAAATCAACTTTGCGGAGTCGGCGCGTGAGATGCTGGTGACGGGAAATTATCTTCGGGTACAGATTGATTATCAACCCTTTTGGGAAAAACCTCCGCTGTTTATCTGGCTACAGGCGCTTTCGATGAAAGTGTTTGGTATCAACGAATTTGCAGCCCGTTTCCCCAATGCAGTCATTGGTGTGATTACTCTTTTGACTTTCTATTATTTGGGCAAACGTCTCATGGACGCCCGATTTGGCTTATTATGGGCTTTGGTTTATTTAGGCTCCGTGACGCCTCATTTGTATTTCAAGTCAGGAATTATTGATCCATGGTTCAATTATTTCATGTTTTTGAGCGTGGTAAATCTTGTTTTGCCCGATAAAAAATCGAGCGGGAAAAGCTTTTTTTGGGCAGGACTGTTTGCTGGTTTAGCGGTTTGGACCAAAGGCCCAGTAGGAGTGGGAGTGCCTACGTTGGTGCTGGGAGCTTTATGGGTTATTAATTATTTTCGGTCAAAATCGTTGAAAGCGTCAGTCGGTTTTGAACGGCAGACGCCCAGTTCGACTGACGGTTCGCCCATTACCGAAAATTTTACCTTGAAAAACCTGCTTATTTACGGATTTACGGCAGGTTTGCTCACATTAGGTTGGATGTTGGCCATTATTTTAGAAAGCGGTTGGGCTACTTTTGTGGCTTTTCTGGAATACCTCTATCGCTTGGGGTCTACCTCAGAAGCCGATCACGGCCAACCTTTTTATTATCATTTTGTCGTAGTACTGATTGGCTGTTTTCCTATTTCAGTCATTGGTTTGCCGTTTGTGAGTCGTATTTTTCACCCTTTGCTTCGGAGGTTTAGAAAGCGAAGGAGTGGGATTACAAATCCGGAACAGCCGAAGCACGGGATTGCAAATCCCGCGCAGCTTCCTGACCGCGCGGCGGACCGTTCCTCACTCCTCACTCCCGGCCGTGCGACGGACCGTTTCTTCAATTCGATGCTCTGCCTATTTTGGGTAGTAATGATCGTGTTTTCGATTGTGAAGACCAAAATCGTGCATTACAGCTCCATGGCCTACTTTCCGCTGTCGTTTTTGGCGGCCTTGTGGCTTTATAAATGGCTTAAAGGAGAGATTGTTTGGCCTCGATGGATGACGGTCCTATTGGTAGTGATTGGTTTTGTATTGTCGTTGGTGTTGACGGCTTTGCCATTGGTAGGAATGTATGCTGCTGAATTTATTCCTTACATTGATGATACGTTTGTCGTGGCCAATCTTCAGGCACCCGTCGAATGGGCAGGCAATGAATGGTTGTACGGAGTGGTTTATTTTGGAATGATTGTTTTTGCAATGATCATCTGGAAGCGTCGAAAAGAGTTGGCAATCAGAATGTTATTTTTCTCAACGGCGATTCTGTTGTTTTTTTATACTTGGGTGGTGGTTCCTAAAATAGAAGGATATACCCAACGGGCGGTGATTAATTTTTATGAATCCAAACGCGGTCAGGATGTGTACGTGTGGCCGATTGGCAACCGAAGTTATGCTCAGTTTTTCTACTTTAAAAAGCCAATGGGTGTGCGTCCTGAGGCAAGCGACGAAAATTGGTTGCTCAATGGTCCCGTGGATAAACCTACATTTCTGATTTCTCGCATTGACCGTGCGGAAGAGTATCGGAAAAACCCCAATTTGGAACTCCTGAAAGAAGAAAATGGCTTTGTGTTTTTCCGAAGAAAACCGGATTATCAAAAGATTTCGGAGTCGCTGAAATAATTTTTTTCAAATCATTTGGAAATTAAAAACACAAGTTGTTGTTTTGTCTTAGATTTAACCAGATGGTTAAACTTTTTAGTTAAATATGGAAGAAGGAATATCCACCGAAGAGAAGATTTTAAAAGCAGCGGAAGAAGTTTTCATACGTGACGGCTACGACGGGTCGCGGATGCAGGACATTGCCGATGTGGCGGGTATCAACAAAGCGTTGTTACACTATTATTTTCGTTCAAAAGACAAATTGTTTGAAAAAGTATTTGATGCTAAAATTCAGGGATTCTTTCCGCAGGTAGATGAAGTTTTTAATCAGGACATTCTCTTTATTGACAAAATCTATTTTTTTATTGAAGGCTATATTGAGCTGCTCCGTAAAAATCCCTACTTGCCTCTGTTTGTGCTGAATACTGTTAATAGCAAAGACAAATCGGAGTTTATAAAAAAATTGCCCATTCAGTTGAGTCGCAAAGTGGCGGAAAGCTATCAAACTGACCTCAAAAAAGGAAGGGTAAGGATGCTAAACCCTGCCCAATTTATTATTTCGTTGATGGGAATGTGTATTTTCCCCTTTTTAGCAAAACCTATTTTACTGGATATGTTCCAAGCTGACAATGTAACATTTGATGCCTTAATGCAAGACCGCATTCAGGAACTTAAAACGTATATAAAGCTGATTTTGCAACCCTAACTATTTTTTTGTCTCATTTTTAACCAATTAGTTAAACCATCAGGTTATGCGAAGTTGTATCCTATACGTTGGCTTATGGATGGTGCTTCCGTTTATTGGTCGTACTCAAACGCCTTTATCACTGGAAGAGTGCTACCGACAAGCCGAAACCCACAGCCCGCAAGCAGGGCAAACGCGCTTGATTCAGGAAGCAACCGACCTTCAAATCAAGCTGTTGAATCGCAATTATGTGCCCCAATCACGCCTCAATGGACAGGCTACCTGGCAGTCTGACGTAACGAGTGTGCCGATTAAGTTGCCCAATTTTGAGATTTCACCGCCCCCCAAAGACCAATACAAATTGACCTTGGACGTGACGCAATCGATTTGGGACGGCGGACTAACCGAAAAACAAAAATCGGCAGCGTTGGCCAATCAACAGGTCGAGCAACAAAGAGTAGTGGTAGATTTGTACCAGATTCGGGAACAGGTCAGTAATCTGTACTTTGGGGCACTTTTTGCGGAGCGACAACTGCGTAATTTTGAAATTATTCAAAAAGAATTGAATGCTAAACTCCTCAAAACCAAAGCTTCGGTTCAGAACGGTATTGCAATTCGTTCCAATGTGTTGTCATTGGAGGTACGAATCTTGGAAATAGAACAGCAATTGCTGGAAACCCAAAAACGCCGTGCCTCGGCCTTGGAAGGGCTTTCGTTATTGACAGGAACGACAATTGATACGAATACAAAATTTGTGGAAACGCGCGTAGAGACGCAACATCTTGCGTCTCTACAAATTGTGCAAAATACGGCGTCCCAACAGGCAGAAATTACCCGCCCCGAATTGCGTTTATTTGATGTCCAAAAACAAAACTTGGCAGTGAATGAACAACTTATCAAAGCAAAAAACCTTCCTAAATTATCGGCCTTTGCTACGGGAGGTTACGGGCGTCCGGGACTTAATTTTTTGGCAACGCAGTTTAAAACCTATTTTATCGGGGGAGTCCAATTGCAGATTCCGCTGACGCATTTGTACACCAATAGTCAAGGCTTGGAAATTCAACAATTACGAGTCAATCAGCAACGCATTGAGCGACAACGCGAAAGCTTTTTGTTGGCGACTCAGGTGCGTTTGGCAAGTCAGCGACAGGAAGTGGGTCGCTTGCAGGCATTGGTCGAAAGCGACCGAAAACTGATTGACATTCGTGGTACGATTCGCAAGGCTTCTGAATCCCAATTGGACAACGGAATCATCACCGCCAGCGATTATCTTACTGAATTGGACAACGAAGATACCGCCCGCCAAAATCTCATTTTACACGAAATTCAACTCCTTCAAGCCCAAAATAATCTGAGAATTACTTCGGGAAATTGAAAAGATAAACGATTGTAGATTTTCGATTGAAGAAAATTCACAGAACGATTAACCAATAACAGATAACGATTAACGACCATTAGCATTTATAGATATGAAACGTACCTATTTTTCTCTTTTCTTACTCATTAGCTTGACGGCGTGCAAAGGCAGCGACCAAGAATTTGACGCCAGCGGTGTTTTTGAGGCCGATGAAGTGGTCATTTCTTCGGAAGCGGTTGGAAAAATTCTCCGATTTGAAGTAGAAGAAGGCACTTCTCTGAAAGCAGGCCAAGTCATTGGAAGCGTTGATTGCAAAAACCTTTCCCTCCAAAAAGCCCAAGTAGAAGCAAGTATTGGTGCTCTTGGCCAAAAAACCAACGATGCCGCTCCGCAAACGCAGATTTTGCGCGAACAACTCAATTCCCAACAACGTCAGATTGCCACTCAGCGCGAGCAGTTGCGAGTACTTGAACGTGAACGCAAACGCCTGGATAATCTGGTAAAAGCGGAAGCGGTTCCTGCCAAACAATTGGATGATGTGGAAGGACAAATAGATATTTTGAAAAAACAGATTGAAACCACGGAAAGCCAATTGGCTGTGGTGAATCAACAGATTAAGTCGCAGCAACAGCAGGTTTCGATTCAAAACCGCGGCGTATTGAGCGAGCGGAAGCCTTTGGAAGAACGCATTGCGCAATTTGATGATCAACTCCAACGCTGCAACATTACCAATCCGATTGAAGGTACAGTGTTGGTGAAATACGCTACTGCCGACGAAATGACTGCTACCGGTAAGCCTTTGTACAAAATTGCCAATCTTTCCACCCTCACGCTGCGTGCTTACATCACAGGCGACCAACTCAGTAAAATAAAATTGAATCAGCCTGTGAAGGTGTTTGTGGACAATGGAAAAGACGATTACAAAGAAGTAAGCGGTACGGTAACCTGGATTGCGAGCAAGGCAGAATTTACGCCCAAAACCATTCAGACCAAAGACGAACGCGCCAATTTGGTCTATGCGGCCAAAATAAAAGTTAAAAACGACGGCTATTTAAAGATTGGAATGTACGGTGAAGTGAAGTTGTAAAAAGAAAAAAGTCCTTGTGCGTTTAGAAACTTTTGCCAGCGTGACGGTCGGCCGCTGCCGTGCGCGTAAAGTTTGTGCAAAGAAGCATTGGCAAAAGGCCCCTTTTCTTTGACGGTCCGCCGCGCGGTTCGTTTCTTTTGGGGAAGCAAAAGAAATGAACGCGCTCACCAAACAATAAATTGCTGTATCGTTGCTCCGAAGCAAAAAAGGAAATAGTACACATGGCAACAGTCCACGTAGAAAATATAAAAAAAACGTACGAAAAAGGAACCGTCACGGCGCTGGAAAACGTCAGCTTTGACGTAAAATCGGGCGAGTTGTTTGGACTTATCGGCCCCGATGGTGCGGGTAAAACCTCCCTTTTTCGGGTGCTTACTACACTGCTTTTGCCCGACGAAGGGCAGGCACAGGTGGCAGGCTTTGACGTGGTGAAAGACTTTTGGGAAATACGTCGTATTGTTGGGTACATGCCCGGGAAATTTTCGTTGTATCAGGATTTAAGCATCGAAGAGAACCTCAACTTCTTTGCGACTGTTTTTAACACCACCCTTGCCAAAAATTACCACCTGATTGAAGAGATTTACGTTCAGATTGAGCCCTTTAAGAAGCGATTAGCGGGTAAACTTTCGGGCGGAATGAAGCAAAAATTGGCCCTTTGCTGTGCACTCATTCACGAACCTAAAGTACTGTTTTTGGACGAACCCACCACGGGCGTTGACCCCGTGTCGCGTAAGGAATTTTGGGATATGCTCGACCGCCTCAAATCCCGAGGCATTACGATTGTAGTTTCCACGCCTTACATGGACGAAGCGAGTCGTTGCGACCGCATTGCACTCATTCAGAAAGGAAAAATTTTGGAACTGGATACGCTGGATAAAATCTTGGGTCGATATACCCAAAACCTCTACGCGGTAGATGCTGACAATCGCTATCAGTTGATGAAAGACCTCCGTATGCCGGCCGAAATTGAAAGTTCATTCGCTTTTGGGGAAGAACAGCATGTAACGCTCCGCACTCAGGAAAACGGGGAACGCTATCTGACAAATTACCTGACGGAACGCGGTCATACGAGTATTACAGTCCGTCCGATACTACCCAACATTGAGGATACTTTTATTAAACTCATGCTCGAAAATCAATAAAACAATGGCACAACCGGTGATTCATACGCATCAACTAACCCGCAAATTCGGTGATTTTGTGGCCGTTAATGCCATTTCATTTGATGTACAGCCCGGGGAAATATTTGGGTTTCTGGGAGCCAACGGTGCCGGGAAAACCACGGCCATGCGGATTTTGTGCGGGTTGCTTTCTCCAACTTCGGGCGAGGCAACGGTAGCAGGCTTTGACGTTTATCGCCAAAACGAAGAAATTAAAAAGCACATTGGCTACATGAGCCAAAAGTTTTCTTTGTACGAAAACCTTACCGTTCGAGAAAATATTCAATTTTTTGGCGGGATTTACGGCCTTTCGCGTCAGGAATTAAAAGAAAAAACCAACAATCTCATCGAGCGTGTTGGCCTCCACGACGAAGCCGACAAATTGGTCGGTTCGTTACCGTTGGGTTGGAAACAAAAGATTTCCTTTTCGGTAGCGATTTTGCACCGCCCTAAAATCGTGTTTTTGGATGAACCTACGGGCGGCGTTGACCCCATTACCCGACGTCAATTTTGGGACATGATTTACGATGCTGCCCACGAAGGTATCACCCTATTTGTCACCACTCATTACATGGACGAAGCCGAATATTGCGATCGCGTTTCCATCATGGTAGATGGTGCAATTGCGGCCTTAGATACCCCCGCCGGTTTGAAAAAACAATTCAATGCAACCAATATGGATGAGGTATTTCTGCAATTGGCAAGGGGCGCAAAACGGAGTGACGGGTGATAAAAGTGTAGAGTGGAAAGTGCAGAGTGTCGAATGAGATTACCTTAGCTAATCCTGATTTTGACTACAGCGGATTTGTAATCCACAAAGCGTACTAAAACATAGGAGCATGAAAACCTTTTTAGCTTTCATTACAAAAGAATTCAGGCACGTGTTGCGCGACAAACGCAGCTTGCTGATCCTCTTGGGATTACCCATCGTTATGATGATTTTGTTTGGCTTTGCGCTTTCGAGTGAAGTTAAAAATTCTAACGTGGCCGTACTTGACTATGCTCAGGACGACGCTTCTCATTTATTGATTGACCGAATCAATCAGAGTCAGTATTTCAGCGTGCAGCAATACCTGCATTCCGAAGCAGAAATTGAGCGTGTTTTTCGGCAGGGGAAAGTGCGATTGGTGGTCATTTTTCCACAAAACTTTCAGGAAGATTTGCTGCACACCAATCACGTTCAGGTACGACTCATCGGCGATGCTTCCGATCCCAATACGTCCAATATCGTGGTCAATTATGCGTCCAACATTTTTAGGGATTATCAAAATGAACTTTCGGATAACAAAAAACTGCCTTACAGTATCGAAACCGAAACACGGATGCTGTATAACCCACAGTTGAAAAGTTCTTACAATTTCGTTCCGGGTGTGATGACGCTGATTTTGATGCTGTTAGGTGCCATGATGACCTCGGTTTCCATTGTAAAAGAGAAGGAAATGGGGACAATGGAAATTCTGTTGGTTTCGCCCATGCGTCCGTTGTTGGTAGTGTTGAGCAAAGCCGTTCCGTACATGGTGCTGTGTTTTATAGATGTAATTATTATTCTGTTGTTGGCCGTTTTTCTGTTGGGAATGCCCATTCGCGGCAGTTTATTGCTGCTTTTGGCCGAAAGTTTGTTGTTTATCATCACCACCCTTTCATTGGGTTTATTGGTTTCCACCATTGTGGATTCGCAACAAACGGCTATGTTTTTGTCGTTGGTAGGCTTTCTGATGCCTGCGTTGGTGTTTAGCGGCTTTATGTTTCCGATTGAAAACATGCCGTTGCCTTTACAAATCATCAGCAACATTGTGCCTACCAAGTGGTATTACAGCATCGTACGAGCTATCATGGTCAAAGGATTAGGGTTTTCGTACGTCATTAAACAAACCCTGATTTTGGTCGGAATGACCGTCTTTTTTCTGGGCGTAGCCATCCGCAAATTTAAAATACGTTTGGCATAAATAGCCTCACCCCCGCATTTCCTTCCTTTCAGTACGGAATGCGACCCCTCTCCAATTTGGAGAGGGGAACGAGCGAAGCGAGGGGGTGAGGCTCAACCACTATAATCATGAGAAACCTTCTCTTTTTACTCCAAAAAGAATTTCGGCAAATTTTCCGTAATCCCACCATTTTACGGATGATTCTGATGATGCCGATTATTCAACTCATTGTCATTCCGTTGGCGGCCGATTACGAAATCAAACAGATTTCCATCAGCGTTGTGGATCAGGATCATTCGCCTTATTCGCAAAAACTGGTTCATAAACTGACCGCTTCGGGTTATTTCCAATTGGTTGAATACACCCAATCGTACGCCCAAGCCTCCAAAACGGTCAACAACGGAAATACAGACCTCATCCTGACCATACCTCAACATTTTGAACGCGATTTGATTAAATCCAACAAAGCACAATTGCACTTAGCGGCCGATGCCGTCAATGGCGTACGGGCCGGCTTGGGCACTGCCTACGCTGCGCAGATGATCGGTGATTTTAACCGCGAAGTGCGGGAAGAATGGATGCTGTTGCCAAAGTTCAACGAAATCCCGCAAATCGAAATCACTTCTGCCAATTGGTTTAATCAACACTTTGATTACCATTTGTTTATGGTGCCAGGTATTTTGGCGATTTTGGTCACGATGGTGGGCTGCTTTTTGACTGCGCTCAACATTGTAGCCGAAAAAGAAGTAGGAACCATTGAACAAATCAACGTATCGCCGATTAAAAAATATGAATTTATTTTGGGAAAACTGATTCCGTTTTGGGTGTTAGGAATGGTCTCCATTACCCTAGGAATGGTGTTTGCTTTCCTGATTTTCAGAATTATACCCGTAGGTTCTTACCTGACCATTTATGCTTTTTCGGCGGTGTATCTGTTGGGCGTTTTGGGGATTGGGCTGCTCATCAGCACCTTTGCCGATACGCAGCAACAGGCGACGTTGTTTTCCTTTTTTTGCATGATGGTTTTTATTCTGTTGGGCGGCCTCTACACGCCTATCGAAAGTATGCCAGAGTGGGCACAGTGGCTGACTCGTATTAACCCGCCAGCTTATTTTATCAAGGTCATTCGGGCTGTATTTATCAAAGGAAGCAGTTTCTCTGACCTCATTCCCGATTTTTTAGCCATGATTGGTTTTGCGATTTTGTTTAATGCGTTAGCGGTGTTCAATTATCGCAAAAGAAGTGCGTAAGTTGTTTCTGAATCAATACGTTTGGTATTCACCACAAAATTCAAAATTCCTTCAAAATCATTCGCGTAACTTCGGCGAATGAAAATCTTAATCATTGAAGACGAACCTGAATTGGCCAAAAGCATTGCCGACTACTTAGCCAGCGAAAACTACCTGTGTGAGTTTGCGACCTCCTTCCACGAAGCGCTGGAAAAAGTAACGACCTACGAATACAACTGTATTTTGCTTGATTTGATGCTTCCGGGCGGCGATGGAATGAGTATTTTGGAAGAACTCAAAAAGCAAAATAAGCAGGACGGAGTCATTATTATTTCGGCCAAAAACGCCTTAGACGATAAAATCAAAGGCTTGCATCTGGGGGCAGATGATTACCTGGCCAAACCCTTTCATTTGTCCGAATTGGCCGCCCGGATTTACTCGGTCATTCGTCGCCGACAGTTTGCCAATGCCAATATTATTCAACAAAATGAGCTGCAAATTGACCTGTTGGCCAAAACCCTGCTGATTCATAATACGCCCGTTGTCCTCACCAAAAAAGAGTTTGGTTTATTGCTGTTTTTTATGGGCAACAAAAACCGGGTTATTTCTAAAAATGCCCTTGCTGAACATTTGTCGGGCGACTTGGCCGATATGCTCGACAATCATGATTTTGTGTATGCGCACATTAAAAACCTGAAAAAAAAACTGACCGAAGCAGGCTGCGAAAATTATCTAAAGACCGTCTATGGCACAGGCTACAAATGGGAAAATGACTAAATTACTGAATACGCCCCTGAAGGTGTTTACGCTCTACGCATTGGTGGTGTTGGCGGGCAGCATTCCTGCGTATTACTACATTGTCAATCGGATTTGGTTGAGTGAAATAGATCTGCACAATAAATTTGTAAAAAGGAAAATTGAAAAAGAGCTGAATACAATAGCTATCAACGATACCATTCTTGCCCAGAATATCCGTCTTTGGAGTCATATTGAGCCAGGAATTAACCTCCAACCCGTTGCTGAATCTACGAGAAAAAACGACAGTCGTTACACCGTCATGAAAAGTACGGTTCTACATTCAAAACGGCTTAATCGTTTTCGCGGGCTTTCTTCTTATCTCACCATCAACGGAAAGTGGTACCACCTTACGGTTGAAACCAACGTCGAAGAAACCGATGAGGTTATCAGTAATATTGCTTTTGTAACGATAGGATTTTTTATTCTGTTGGTCATCGGATTTATTGGACTTAACCAACGTATTTCGGCCAAATTATGGCAACCGTTTTACAACACATTGAACCAAATCAAGACCTTTGATTTGAGCAGTCGAGTGCCGATAGCGTTTGAAAAAACCAATATTGTTGAATTTGAAGAACTGAACAACAGCCTTCAAAAACTGATTGACAAAAATAGAGCTACTTACCAAGAGCAAAAGGAATTCACGGAGAACGCTTCGCACGAATTACAAACGCCCTTGGCCATTATCCAATCCAAACTGGATTTGTTGCTCCAAAGCAAATCGTTGACCGCTAACGAATCCGAAATCATTGAAGCTGCTCACAAGGCGTTGGCGCGAACTTCAAGAATTAACAAAAATCTGCTGTTACTGTCCAAAATAGAAAACCAACAATTTGTAGATACTGAGATGATGAACGTAAGCCAATTGGTCACAGATAGTCTTGCGTTTTTAGCTGAACACAGTGAGACAAGAAACATTGTGATAGAAATGCGGGTAGAAGAATACGTCTATATGGAAGGCAATCGTATTCTGCTCGAAATTCTGATTAACAATCTGTTAATGAATGCTGTACGTCACAACAAAGATAATGGTCTTATACGAGTTGATTTTTCTAAACAGGGTTTTATTGTTGCAAATACGGGCATAAGCAACGCACTGAATGAAGCAAGCCTGTTCAAACGTTTCAGTTCGTCCTCTTCTCAAACGCCCGGCAGCGGCTTAGGATTGGCAATCGTTAAACAGATTTGCAGTCGCTATCATTGGCAAATCGGGTACAGTTTTGACAATGGATTTCATACTTTTTCTACTTCCTTTTAAAATTCAAAATTTCTTCCAAATCAGACGATAGCTTTGTTGCCTGCTATCACCCCTGATAGAAATAAAAGCCCACAAAAACCATTATTCGATTTGCTTTATGTTGAAAAACCTGCTTTTTAGTATTTTTTTAGTAACCACCGGTGCAGTAGCCCAGCTTTTGCCTTCTCCCAAAAATGGAAAAATAGTGGGTAAAATCATGGATGCAGCCACCAACCAGGCATTGCCGTTTGCGACGGTCAGTGTTTTTAAAATTCAAAATAACACTGACTCGCTCGTTGGCGGAGTGACTACCTCCAAAACGGGAGAATTTGTGGTTAATAATCTCCCTGTGGGTAAATTGACGGTAAAAGCTTCGTTTATCGGTTATCAGACGATAAGCCAAATTGTTCAACTGACCGAAAACCCTCTTGATTTGGGAGTCCTCAAGTTGCTTCCCGATGCCGCGATGCTTAAAGAAGTGCAGGTAAAGGGTGAAAAAGATCCGATTTCGCTGGGAATGGACAAGCGGGTGTTTAACGTAGGAAAAAACCTGACGACCATTGGCGGAACGGCGGAATCACTTTTGAGAAGTATTCCCTCCATCAACATTGACGAAAACGGCAATGCAAGTTTACGGAATATGGCGACCACCATTTACATCAACGGCAAACCTACGCAACTTACACTGGCACAAATCCCTTCCAATCAGATTGAATCCGTTGAAGTAATTTCAAACCCTTCGGCGCGGTACGATGCCTCTACTTCGGGCGGAATTGTGAATTTGGTGTTGAAGAAAAACCGTAAAACGGGCTATAACGGCACGGCAAGCATAGGAGTGGGAAATAATGCCCGCTTTGACGGGGCACTGAATCTGGATTACCACGAAGGAAAATGGAATGTGACGGCGCTCTACAACATGAACTCGACCAAGAATCCGCTGACGGGCTACGTCAATCGTATCAATTATGCCAATGGTTCTCCCGTCAGTTATTTCAATCAAAATACCGATATTAGTCTGGACAATATCTTTCAGAACGGTCGTTTGGCGGTCGATTATACGCCCAACAAATACAATACTTTTTCGGTGGCAGGTAACATGGTAGGTGGTAGCTTCAATACCGTTACAACTCAACAATACAACTACCAAAATGCCCAACAGGGCATTACAAGTTTCGGGGGGCGCACCACGCTGCCGGCCAATGCGTTTACCAACGTCGGGGCGGAATTTGACTGGAAACGTACCTTTGCCCGAAAAGGTCGAGAGTTGAATTTGGTTACCTCTTACACCCGAAATAACGTCTCAAACGCTGCCGATTGGCTTACTACTTCCCAAAATGCCGATGGTACCAACCAAGCGGGTTTTCCCGAAAAAGACAAGATAACGGGACGCCAAATTGGGAATCAATATTTGTTTCAGTTGGATTATATTCATCCTCTCAATGATTCTTCTAAAATTGAAATGGGCGTGAGGAGTTATACCTTCGGGCGCGACCAGCAATACCTGTTCAACCAACTCAGCAACGATACCCAAGCTTATAAATTATTGGTCAATTATTCGCAGGATGCCGATGTGTTAGAAACCGTCAACGCGGCCTATCTTCTTTATAATCACCGACTTCGCAATAAAGTGACCATGGAAGCAGGCCTGAGAGTGGAACAATCTTTCTTACACGGACTTTCCCGATTCGACAACTCTACCTTTGGCTACAATTACCCCTCATCCGATGGCAAAAATTGGTTTCAGGCGTTTTTTCCATCGTTTTCGTTGGCTAAAAAATTCAGCGAAGATTCTGAAATCGGCTTTAGCCTGAGTCGCAAAGTGGGGCGACCCAATTTTCGACATCTGTTCGTTGGGATTCAGGCCAACGACCGTCAAAATATCACCATCGGTAATCCCAAAGTACAACCGGAATTTATCAATACGGCCGAGTTGAGTTATAACCAAAACATCGGAAAATTGAGTTGGTTGTCGTCGGCGTATTACATTTACGAAGACCACACCATCAAACCCTTCGTGCAACCGTCGGCCACCGATCCTACTATTTTGGTCACTACGTTTATCAACGTAAAAGCGGATATTCAGTACGGGATTGATAATACCCTGAAATACGCAGCGGGGGCGTTTACGGCCACGGCCAATGCCAACGTGTTTAATTTCATTTTGCAAACCACTACGCTCCACAAAGAATTGATTACGGTACGGGCAAAATTGAACCTGACCTATCGCTTGCCTGCTAATTTTTCAACGCAGCTTAACCTGAACTATGACGGTCGCTCGCCTGCTTTGCAGGGGTTCAGATTGCCCGTAAAAGCGGCCGATTTTGCCCTTCGGAAGGCATTTATGCAAAACCGGGCGAGTTTGGTCTTCAGCATCAACGACATTTTTAATTCCCGTAAGTACGTGACCACCTTTGAACAGGCCAATACGACCTATCAGTCCACCATGAATCGTCGGGAAGTACGTTTCTACAAATTGACATTGCAATTGCCGTTGGGGAAACCCGATGCAACGTTTAAGCATAAAGAACGTAAATTGGAAAAACCGGATGTGGATTTCAGTAATTAGCCACGAATTTGTGAGAATTTTGTTGTCCGAGAACCGGGCTGACTGTAGATTTGTAGTATGAACATTATTATCAGAAAAGGAACGCCTGAGGACTTTCCTGCCATTTTTAAGCTGATTCAGGAATTTTCTGTCTTTCAGAAAACACCCGAGAAAGTAATTATTACGCTCGAACAAATGCTGGAAAATAAAGAACTTTTCCAGTGTTTTGTGGTGGAGTACGAAGATACCTCCATCATTGGATTCGCCTCTTTTTTCATGGCCTATTATTCATGGTCGGGCAAAGCGCTGTATTTGGATGATTTGTATGTGAAGAAAGAATACCGAGGGCATCAAATCGGAACCCAATTGCTGGACAAATTGATTGGTTATGCCAACTTGGAGCAGTGTACCAAAGTTCGTTGGCAAGTCTCGAATTGGAATAAAGAAGCCATTGAATTTTACAAAAAAATGGGCCCCAACGTAGATGACACCGAAATCAATTGCGATTTGTATTTGTAAATTCGCATAAATTTATAAAGTCTCCCCCATTTGGGGGAGATTTAGTGGGGGCTGCTTATTTATAAACCTTCTCGTAATATTCCGTTACCATACGGTCAGAATTGAAAAATCCACCGACTTCGGTCATGCTCCGCAATACGGTCTCGTACCAGTCGTTTTTTCGTTCGTAGTACAAAGGCAAAATTTCGTTTTCCAACACGTCTAACATATTGGAAATATCTTCCCCATCCCGATTTTCTTCTGAAGCTACCGGAACAATGAATGAATTCTCGCCGTGGCGAGAAAACTCACACACCCAACCATCATAAGTAGAAAAATTTAGACTTGCGTTCATGGCCGCTGTCATGCCGCTGGTGCCCGAGGCTTCACGCGTCACAATGGGTGTATTGAGCCAAATATCCGAACCCTCCTTCAACTGCTTGGAAAGCGCCAATTCGTAGCCCGTCAGCACTGCCATGTTGGGGTACAGATGACTGAAATAAAATAATTGATTGAATGTATAAATCGCTCCTTCGTCTTTGGGGTACGGTTTTCCTGCCCAAATAAACTGAATCGGAAAATCTTTGTTGTGCATGAGTCGGTCAAAACGCTCACGGTCGCGCGTCAGCAATTCGGGACGTTTGTAGCCGGCAAATCGTCGAGCCCAAACAACCGTCAGGATGTTGGGGTCAAACAGTTTACCCACCTGATCGGCCACTGTTTTGAACAGTTGACTTTTCAACTCTTTTTTCCGTTTTTCAATGTCATTCAAATCTCCAGCTATACGTGCCTGTTCCAATTCTTTGTCAGCCCAAGAGGCTTTGTGCTGCGAATTAGTGACGTGAGTGATGGGGGCAATATCGTTAGCCCAACCCCACATTTTACGCGACACATCTCCATGAAGTTTAGAAACGGCATTAGATTGATGGCTCAACCTCAAAGCGGCCAACGAATGGTTAAAAACGGTATCCATAATACCGGTAACCTTTCGGACTACAGGGAGAGGAACCCCCGAAAAGAAACTCAATTCGTTCAAGAAGTTAATGTCGTGCTTTTCATTTCCCGCTTCTTCGGGCGTATGGGTCGTAAAAACAATTCGTTTTTTGACAGAAGCGGCCTTTCCCAGTTTTTTGTAGAGATGAAAAACCGACGATACCGCATGGGCTTCATTAAGGTGATAAATTTCCGGTTCGTAACCGAGTTCGTCCAAAAATTTCGCCCCACCAATTCCCAACACCATGCACTGCATAACTTTCACGGCTGGTGCGGCATCATACAAGTGGTATGAAATGCTCCGAGCCCAAGCGTCATTGCCGTCGGTATCGGTAGTTAAAAAGAACATCGGCACTGTACCAAACAGTTTGGGATTTAAAAAATAAGAAGCTACCCAAACAGGTTTATCGGAAATCATAATTTGAAACCGAATGCCCGTATCTTTCAGGAAACTATACATTTTTTCGCGGAATTGCGGCACCATGCTATTGTCCTCAGCACGCATTTGATCGTAGTAGCCGTGTTTCCACAGCATTCCGATTCCGATAAGATTTTGGTGCAGGTCGTGCGCGCTTTTCATGTGCGAACCCGCCAAAAAACCCAATCCGCCTGAATACGTTTTGAGGGCTTGGTCAATGGCAAATTCCATGGAGAAATAAGCAACTGATTTTTTGAAACGAGGGTCGAAGGCGTATGGGTGTGCATACGCAGCAGGAAGTTTTTTAGCCATAATAGTGCTTGATCATAGGTTATTGAGGTTGCTAAACTAAAAAAAAATCCCTTAACATGCGGTAATGGCTTGGTTTTCTTAGCAAGAGCGATTTCAATTCCCTATTTTAATTGAGGTGAAAAGTATGTATACTACCAACCAATAAGACAGAAAAATCTGTTTTTGACAAGGACTTAGCGTAAAAAATCTGTGCCGGCTTTGTAAATACCGTCGTATTTCCTACTTTTGCACCCACAAAATGCCGTGAGGTATTTCGGGCCCATAGCTCAGTTGGTTATCCCGAAGCAAGTTCGGGATGACTCATTAGAAACAGTTGTATGTATTTTGTTTATATTCTCTATTCGCAAAGAATTAATAAATATTATATCGGCTGCACCGAGAACCTTGATAAAAGGTTAGAAGAACATAATGCAAGTCTTTCTAACTTTACAAGTAAAGGAGTGCCTTGGGTTAGGGTCTATTTTGAGCAATTAGTTACATTATCAGAAGCTCGAAAGCGCGAAATAGAAATTAAAAAAAGAAAAGTAGAAAGTATATTGAGTTTTTAGTAAGTAATCGGGCCCATAGCTCAGTTGGTTAGAGCATCTGACTCATAATCAGGGGGTCGTAGGATCGTGCCCTACTGGGCCCACATTGAAAATCAAGCAGTTACGTTAATTCGTGGCTGCTTTTTTATTTTAGTGGCACCACAACTTGCACCACAAAAAGACGGGTTCCCCTACTTGCACCACGATACCGGGGTTAGTGGCTCACAAAAAAGGTTGCACCGTTTTGAGGCACAACCTAACTAAAAGTAGGGTAGCTTTAATTTTAATCGTTGGCACAAAATACCCTTTGCCTGAATCCTTTTTTGTAATGTTTGGCAGGGTTTGCCAGTAGATCGGCTGAAAATTCTTCAAAGTTCTTTTTGCAGTCCGAAAAAGAGACTTTGAAGCGTGTGTTTTTCAGTTTGGCACGAATGGAGTCGGCTCCAACTTCTTTTACTGTCGAGTCAGGATAAATACAATAGCCAGCTTCTTTGGCTCCGGCAATTAGCAGAATAAAGCAAGCATTGCGCTCCCTTTGGTACTGCTGCAACGCTGCGCTATTTCCTGTCAAAACCGAAGCCAACACTTTACGGTTATTAGTTTTCATGGTTCACCTTTTTTAACGCTTTGTTTAATAGTTCTTCTACCTCTTCGTCTGAGCAGAATAAAGCAAGCATCGAGCTCTTTGCTGTACTCCTTCAACGCTGCGCTATTTCCTGTCAAAACCGAAGCCAACACTTTACGGTTATTAGTTTTCATGGTTCACCTTTTTTAACGCTTTGTTTAATAGTTCTTCTACCTCTTCGTCTGATAGGCTCGAAATGTCAATCTTGGTTTCCCGCTGGAGGGGCAGTAGGTACTGCAAAAACTTTAAAAGGGCGTTTATCCTGTCCTTTGCTTCTAACGCTTCTAAATCGCTTTCCATGGACTGAAAACCGGTGTCCACAATTTGGGCGATTCGGGTTTTTAAGTCGGATGTTAATCGGTTAGGGCTGCCTTTGGGCCTGCCTCCTATTTTTTCGTGTTTTTTTTGGAATGGCATCGCTATATTATTTTAGTATGAATTTAGTATGAAATACTGAGATTTAAACTTTCAATCAACCTTTTGAGTTCGGGATTTTCCTCACGCCAAAGGTTAATTAAATCTTGTTCATTTAGCGGTGGCCCGGTGGCTTCTACCAGTCCCAACTGTTCGGGCGTGTGGATCGTACATTGAGGCACGTAACCCACGGGGTCGGCTTCATTCTGCCATTGATGAGGAAAACCCAAAGTTTGATCTATTGGTACCGCTGCAAATTGCTCTCTAATGGGCTGTAACTTCCCATACGTTATTCCGTCACGAATGGTTTTTGAGGGCTTGTAATGCCTATCAAACTCACGTCTGCCAAACTCATTTTCTAATTCATCTACTGCCTGTGCCTCATCCAATAGGCCAGCCGCAATGTAACCGCCTGCCAGCCGTGCCGCCTTTAGTAGTGCGTGGTGGCGCTCTCCTTCGTTGCTGTTCTGAATGATTCTTAAACAAGCGGCTAAAGGGTCGTTTTGTTGCGTGTAAGACGTTGAGGAACGTTGAACGTAATTACTTGCCACTTTCTTAGGCTCATCGCACAACGCAAATACTTTTGCTTTATCGTTCAAATAAACGTCGGTGTCGTAGCTGTAACCCCTCAACCTCGATACATCGCGGCACGCTTTATCTACTACCATTCCAAACTGCCAAAAGATACGTTTGAGCGCGTCAAAGTGTTGGCCGTGGCGTTCGGGATATGCTATCGGAATACCCACGGCATAACCTGCGCCCGATACCGATTTGATGCAGAAAGCTACGTTAGGAATTTTTACTAACTGCTCCTTTAATTCAAAAAAATTCCCGATTGCGTCGTTCCCTTTGTAGTCAATATCTAAACAAATTAATCCGCTATGTTTTACCAGCGCACCAACGGCACGATAAGAAAATACACCACTTGGAGTAATTGCCGGCAAAGTGGCTTTGAGTTTGTCACGTTCGGCTTTATCATCGGTGGCGCGTATGCGTTCTACCTCGGTTCGGTACTTTGTTGAGGTTAGAAACTGTCGTATCGTTACCGTTTTCGGGTGGCTTGCTGTATTGTAATTAGCGAAAATACTAACGGGGCTGTCGAGTACGTTCATGGTTTTTTCTATTTGAGTAACCCAACCAAAACAGTATTATATTAGACACTTGGTTTGGTTGGGTGGGTCTATTCGTGACTTTCAGTAAGTTCTATCGGTGCAAGTTGGTAGGTCGTAGCTTTACCTTTGGCTCTATGCACTTGTAAATAACAAGACTGTCCAGCCGTATCAGTCAAAGCCCATTCTTTCCCCTTTGCTTCAATTTCTGCCAATCTGTCCACGATTGTATTTTTGCTCAATTCGGTTTTTGCTTTTAAGTGACCCACTAAAACAGCCTGCGAAACGGGGGTGGTGGTCAAATAATCTTCCAGCATTTCGGCAATATCTTCGGCATCATAGCGCCGGATTGAACCAAAAACGCTTTCCATTAATTCAGCCGGGGCAAGTATCAAGCCTTCAACATCGGGGCTATAAGTCAGATAAAGCGATTCAGGGCGTTTAATGCTCCGTACTTTAAGGTAACGTAGACGTATCACGTCTGTATCAGTCCCGGTACTGTCACGCACAAAACCAATCTGAAAGAATGTACTTGCTTTGTTGGCAAACTCCGTACCCAAATGCCCACGGGCTTTTTCACTTCCTGGGTTTTCGTGAATAACGCCCAAAATTGTGGCGTTTTCGTTCTCACAAAGATTGTTGAGGAAGTCGCAAAGGGCTAAACTGTCTCTTGCATCATTAAAATCGGAAACACAATCAGTCATCACGTCCAACACACAAAAAATATGCAAATCGGTTTGAGTCCTCACGTACTGTAAATAATCTTTTACAGCATCTAAGCGGTTCTTTCTCTCGATCGTTTTGATACTTGTATAGTAAAAGTCGGGAACTTCGTTGTAAGGATTAAAACCTGCTTTTTTTCGTATGCCTTGAATCGTTACCGGGAGTTCTTCTTTTGTATTTCGTTCTGTATCAATGTAAACAAAGGCAAACCGTTCTAAAGGGCTCTTTGTGTACCCTAAGTATTTGTTTTCCGGATGGTGTTTCATGCAGGAAATGACCAACGAAGCAAGCGTTTCGGCATAACGTGATTTATGCGAACCAAAACGGCCTTGTATGCCTACCAGCGTACCACGTCTAATAATAGGCAAGTCTTCACGCGAAACGATTGGTGGGCTGAAAATTACCTTTTGCGCTGCTTTCTCTTTGATTTGAATACTAACGCTTTGGAGTCGTTCCAGTAGTGTTACAGGCTTTTCTATGGGCTGTGGTTCGGGATGATCTTGCCCTGCTTCATTGAGGTCAAAACCATTCGGGATTTCAACGCGACGGACTGCCTGCGTATTATTTTGTATCTTTGTCATATGATATTTTAAAATTTTAGATGTTCAAAAGGCGGACGCTGTGGCGACCGCTTTTTTTTCTCATTTTTTTTCTACGTAACTGATAAGACCATCACGGGTAAAGAGTAGTTTGCCGTGCTTCTTCACGTGAGGCACTCGCTCAATGTTCTGATACAAAGTTTGTAGCTTGATACCCATAAAATCGGCTGCTTCTTTGGCTGATAGGTACAGTTTGCCGTCGGTGGGCTGTGGCGGGGTGGTGGTGAGGTTTAAAACCTCATCTTTGACAATGGCGCGAAACTCGTTTAACAAGTCTGCAAGCGCGATTCCGTTTAAAATAATTTGGCTCATAACATCGTGTTTTAGAGAACGATGTGCGAAGGTATAAGCACCGATAGGCACAAAAAAAAGTCCGACGATTGCCGAACTTTCCCGAACGTTTTCCGAACGTTTTCCGAATTTTGAGCCGTTTTTAGGACTTATCAAAAGTTATCAAACCTTTGATAGTTGGTAGCAGTATTTGGCCTTTCATTTCAATTTTTTCTTGAAAACTTCGTTCCGTATTACTCTCGCTAAGGTCGTAAGGTGCGCGGTTGGCCTGAAAATACTTGCGTAGCCAAATCTTTATTTGTCCGATTGTAGTATTTATCCTACCTGCTCCGTGAAGGGTGTTAAAAGTATTGCATAACACTTTGGCACTTTCGTTAAATCTTACTTTTCCCTCAATCGTTTTGCCTTCTAATAACTGCCTCAAATTTGTTTCTTGCTCTCTAAAATACGGGACTAATGCGTTGTAAATTGGCTCAATGTTTTCGGGTGAAATGTAGATTTCTTTCTTTTGGTTCTCATCGGTTGAGGTAGTTATTTTTACACTCTCCCAATTCTCAACGATATTCTTTGAGGAATGAATGAACCATAAAGCCGCTTCACAATAGGATTTTAGAACCTTCAAAGCAGCTGAAGCTTCATTTGCTTGATTTGCCAAATAAAGATATGTTTCCCATGCGTTCCGTGGTTCTTCTTCCAGCGTTCGGCCTTCCTTTACCCATTCCCGTAAAAAAGGATAGGTTTTTGATATTTCGGTTTGTTTGCTAAGGCTATTTTTCCAAACCTCACGGTGTTGCTCCGTGTACCAATTTATCAAACTTTGGTAATAGCTTTCATGCTCCCAACTTTGGCGTATTTTGTTGAGGTAAATATCTGTTACGTGTCCGTCTGAAAGTTCATCTTTGAAACGTTTGGTAATTTCTTCCCGTTGGTGTTGATTATTAAACCACTCCGAGAAGTTGTCTTTCTTTTTCATAAAAGTATACGGCATTTTTTCGGGTTTGCGCTCATTCCAAAACCAAATAGTGCTTTCGGGTTCTATGCACTCCAAAAGTGCTTTTGTGTGGGTGTTTTCTTGCATGGGTCTGTATCAGGATTAAATTAAAGCATCCAAATAGCTTTTGGTTTTTTCATCGTCAAAACTTCCAAGATAGCTTTGGGTTGTTTTCAAGTTGGTATGTCCCAACGATTGCGAAATAAACGCAAGTGGCGCGTCTGATTGTAGTAGTATGGTTGCGAAACTGTGCCGCGCTGCGTAGGTGTTTACGTCTCCCTCAATTCCCAGCGTTTGGCCTATTCGCTGCATCCATTTGTTTGTAACCTTGATAACTTGGTGAATCACGGCCTTTTGCCGTTCGGCACTCATAGAAGCATCAAAGAACGGGAACACGTATGACGCGGGGCGTTTGTCAGTGTTTCCCTGCCTCTCAATAATTGCCCACGATTCATCAAACAGTTTTGCAACAATCTTGCTTTGATTTCCTTTTTTGCTTCGTGCGGTCTTTTTACGGACAAAGTTTAATTTGTTGGCTTTCGGATCCAAGTCGCTCCAGCGTAAAGCGCAAACGTCGGCTAAGTTCATACCGTTGGATAAGTACGAAAATACCCACAAATCCCGGGCGCGTTGTTCGGCATCGTTTTGGCACTCATAGCGTAGTATTTTGGTAACGTCGGCTTTCGATAAGGCTTTTTTAATGTTTTGTCCTGCGGGTATCACATACCGATTATGTCCGAACGGGTATGCCTCACGCGGCAAGATTCCGCTTTCAATGGCATCATTTACCACGGCTCTAAGGTGGCGTAAATAAATGCCCACGGTTGTAAGGCTTGCGGCTGTGGCTTTGGTGTTCCCTTTTTTGGGGTTGGTGGTTTGCGGG
>Ga0247843_1001187_pt1 | contig 55324 bp, 47 predicted proteins | sample LaCruzMarch2017__FD_192420 | JGI IMG/M metagenome (GOLD analysis project Ga0247843, IMG submission 192420) | Freshwater microbial communities from meromictic Lake La Cruz, Castile-La Mancha, Spain - LaCruzMarch2017_8m | ecosystem: Environmental > Aquatic > Freshwater > Lake | place: Spain...
TGCTTGTACAGTTGTTCTTGATCAAGCAGTTTCTGGTAACGATAGAATTGAAAAAGCTAAAATGATTAATCATGTTGCTGCAATTGTAGAAGCACTAACAGTTGGAAATACTCCAACTCCAGAACAACTTCAAAAAGCTCTTAACGATTATCTTCCAGCAGAAAAAACTCATTGGGCAAATTATGTTACTGTAATCAAAGATCTTTATGCTCAACAATTTGCTAGATTAGATGGAAATGGTGCTCTTGCAGTAAAGGTACTTAACGCTATTGCATCTGGATGCAAAGATGCTACAGCAAGTTACGTAGAGTAATCATGCCAACTGGAATACTCCAAGCTTTACTATCAGCAGTATCTGGAATATTCGCAGCAATCAATAATGTATTCGGCGCGAAGAATACAAAAGAAATGAAAGAGCGTCAAGAAGCCCAAAAAGAAGTTGATCATCAAAGTGGAATCGAAAATGCAGTAAAGGAAAAAGACCTTGAACAAGCTCGCAAGCATATTAGCTCTTAATTTTTTTCTTGTTGGATGTGCTACTGTGACTCCAAATAAAATACAAGACGACAAATCATCTTATGATGCAACTACTCCAAAGCAATATGATAAAGATAATGGTGGATTAATTTCTTTTGTTGGCGATGACGCACTTATTACTCGTCAAGCGCGCGAACGATATAATAATCTAATTAAAATGTACAGAATCAAATTCAAAAAAGAAAAAGCAATTGATCTAACTGAAGACTCTGGAATTAAACCTTATAAAGATAATTTCGGCAATGAATTATTTCTTATTAGTAGTGAACATCTTGTTTATTTTGGTGTTATGAACTCTTGGCTAAAAGAAAAAGTACCTCAAGATAATATAATAGATAAGACAATAGATAAAATAAATAATTAAATAAAATGGGAAATCTAAATTTAAAATTTAGTAATAGTAATCAATATTTAATAGTAAGTGGCTCTAATATATCATCATTAAATGGTATATACGTAAAGTCTGGAACTGTTAGTGGAAAACCTAAATATGTCAAAACTCCAGTTGTAAATTATTCAAGTTTTGGTAATTTTGAAATTTCTATTCAAGGTATGTTTCCAATTCTTTGGGCCATTAGCACTTCAAGTTTCTTTGGATATTTCTATTATGGAGATTCTAGTTATGCATCGCCCGATTTAGTTCCTGCTTGGAGTATTGGACAAAATGGTAGCGGAAATATATCAATGAAAGTTACAGCAATTGGTAAAACTTCTATTAAAAAACAAAATCTTGGTGGTGGAAAAATATCACTCTTTTTTGATACTTTACCATTAAATACACAAAGCATTAAATTAAATTTAGGTTATGAAATTGGCGGTTGTGGAAATGATTTTGTATTAACCCAAAATGGTGTTTGGAGTCAAAATGGTTGTGATTATTATGTAAGGTGGGACAATAAAAATGGAACTTTACCTTATAAATGGAGATTCTTTTATAGTAGCGATGGTAGAACAGACTACGCTTCTCATCCAACAGCTGGTCCAGATGCTTTACCTAAAAAAGGCTGGAGCAATGGAATGACTATTTCTGAAAATCAACTTATAACTTTTGGTCAATCGTTAGTACTTAATAATTTACCATTTGATGCAGACGCCAATTGTAATTTTTCAATATTTAATCGAACATGGATTTATTTAGGTGCGCCAAGTTTTAGATATAGACCAATAGATAATCTTAGTTATCATATAAATACTCCGCTAACTCCAGATGGATATGGCGGAAATGGATCTTATCAAATAAGAAGTTCAGATGAAGTATATTTTACAAACGGGTATAGTAATAGTGATAAATTTCCATCAAACAATTGGCAACTAGCTTCTTATATTAATAATAATTGCCCTCAAATTACAACAACTCCAATATTTTCATTATTATAAAATATGACATCAAGAGAATCGTTACATGTTATCTTGCAATTTAAAGTAACTATATTAAATTATTATAATAAACCCCTAAAAATGTGTAATCTAATATAGAATGACAACTGAAGAATTCTTAGCAGATTTTATTACAGATTCTGGAGCTGGCTCTGGATATGATGGTGGATTTGTAATGGATACAACTTATGTTCCAGCAACTTCCACATCTCCAGGAACAGCAGGACAAATTACTGCAGACAGCGAATATCTTTATTTTTGTAAAGCTACCGATTTATGGGTTAGAACAGCTTTAGCTGAATGGTAATAAAATGGGCGAAATTTCTTTTTCCTATAATCAAGCAAAAAATAATTTGCTTTTGATTTCTAAACAAAATCAAGGATTAGGAAGTATATCAACTTATGCTACACCGCCATCACCAGAAGGCGGACTTTTAAACTTATATGATCCTTATAGTACGTATTATCCTTCGACGATATCATCTCCAGGCTCAAACGGACAATTAGCTTCAGATGGTAACTATATTTATTATGGGGATGGGGAGAATAATTGGATAAGAGTTGCTTTAGCTGAATGGTAAAATATAAAAATGCTTTCAAAAAAATCTCTTGATCTTATTTTAGAATTTGAAGTTGGTGGTGGAGAAAATTATTACAATAAATTTTTAAAAAACCCAGCATGGCCAGGAGAACAAAGTGGAGTCACAATTGGAGTTGGTTATGATTTAGGTTACGTAAACAAAGCAGAATTTAGTGAAGATTGGAAAGATCTTCCTAAAGAAATTTTCGATAGACTATATAAAGTGGTTGGTATTAAGGGTTACAACGCCAAGAATCTTATTAGAGGATTAAGAGATATAACTATTCCTTGGGAATTATCCCTGCAAGTTTTTAATAATAAAACTGTAGTTAAATTTTGGAATTTAACAAAAGATACTTTTCCTAATTTCGATAATCTTCCAGAAGATGCAAAAGGTGGATTGGTTAGTCTTGTATTTAATAGAGGAAACGCTCTTGAAGGTGATCGTCGCCGCGAAATGAAATTAATAAGAGATGGTATGAGAATAACAAATACTTTTGATCAAAAATCTTTATCATTTATAGCCAATCAAATAAGAAATATGAAAAGAATATGGGCTGGTGGAAGTATTGAAAAGGGCATGAACAGAAGACGAGATGCTGAAGCTAAACTAATAGAAGAATCATTAAAAGTGTAATCTCTTAAATGGGGATACTTCAAACAAAAAATTTAGGAAATGGTATAATATATACTATTGGATTTCCATATGATAAGGGTATAATTTATACAAACCCAATAAATTCATATAATAGTTTAAATATTGAAAGTTTAATTTTATCAGAATATACATTAGTAACAAAAAGTGGAGATTCAAATTTCTATGCACAGGTTAAAAAAGATGGAAGCACAAAAGAATATACAATAAATTCACCATCTTATTCTGGTACGGATATGATTGTAAGATATGATCCATCAGATCAGAATCCATCTTTTGCGTATTATAATTACATCGCGCCAAATTATTATTTACATTATTCAAAATTAAGTAATGAAACTTGGAGCAATGTATCAGTAGGAAATATTGGTCCATCTGTAAATAACGATGCAATTGATTTACAATATGATCCTAATGATAATTTACCAGCATGTATATCTTATGATTCAACTAACTATGATTTAAATTATTATAAATACGATGGATCATCCTTTGCAAAGACTATAATATCTAACGGAGCTTCAGTAGTAAATAATATAAATTATGCTACTTTACTTTTTGATCCTAGCGATAACTATCCTTTAGTTCATTTTATACAAGATAATTCTTCAATTTTAAAATCTGCAAAATACAATGGAGCTTCATGGACAATAACCAATGTTAATACTTTAAATTCTGGTGATAATAAAAGATATGCTGTTTCTAAAATTGATGAAAAAATAAATCAACCAGTAATTTTAATGGCAGGAAATACAACTGGAACTTATATTAATATTAGAAATAGCAATAATATTTGGCTTTCTGGAAAACTTACTAATTATAATCATCTAAATGATATAATATATCAAAAACCTCAATTAGAAAAATCTTTAAATGATGATAATTATTGGTATATTAATTACGTAGAAGATACAAATAAACTAGTATTTTCAAAAGATTTCATTAATGAGATAAATTGGGATCCAAATATAAACAATTATACAACATTCGATATATTAAGCGGAGCAAATTATTTTGATAAAACTAAAAATAATTATTTAAAATTAGACTCTGATCTTCAACCAATCGTTTTTTATAAAAAAGACAATAGTGTTAAATATATAAAAAATATAAGTAATTCGCCATCGACTATTACTCAAGCAACTTTTTCTGGAGAAAATATTTTAAAAAGTATAGATCAATCAAGTGGTTATCAGTTTGGATTAGATTTTTTCAGAGATACTTTAAAAGTTTATACAGTTGGAAATAAAATTTTTTATGAATACAAATCTCCTCAAGTAACTGCCAGCTCTAAAAATTTAGCATCTAATACTATACCTTCTGCAGAAACCGTATATTATTATAATATGAGAATGAATTCTGTTACTAATCAGCCAAATTTTACAACACTAGGCCCAGATAAAGTAGCTTTTTATTATCCAGCAAATCCTCAAAGAACATCTTGGACAGGATTATTATTTCCATCTGGAAATATTAATTTAAGCGGGACAAATACAAAAATGACTATTCTCGGAGGTGGACATTTTGATTTTGATAAAAATACAAATCAAGTAATTATGAGCGTTTTAGGTTACGCAACTAGTCCAACGCGTTATGGAGGAGCATTAATAAAAGCAGATCCAATTGGATCGGGTTATGTATATTATAATACGCCATATACTGGAAATTATGCTGCTGAAACAGACTTTAGAGTTAATCCAATAACTAATAAATATTGTTTAGTTACAGCGTTAGATCCATTAGTCTTTCAAGATGCAGAGACTGGAGTATTTTATTACGAAATGGACCCAATTACAACTGCATGGACAAAAACTAGAATATCTCAAAGTTATAGGCAATCTAGCGAAATTTATTTAGATTTCAAAAGCGATGGAAATCCTATTTTAGCATATCCAAGTCTTAGCCAAAATCAACTAACAGGATATTTAAATATATCAGAATATAATGGAACAAATTGGACAAATACTATTATAGATAGTGGCCTTGATAATGCTTATCACTATAATAGTTTTAAATATAATTCTGGAGAAAATTATTATGGTATAGCTTATAGAAAATTTACCAATAATAGCGGACTTTATATAACAAACAAAGGTGGCTCAATACAAAAATATAATTTAGGCAATCAATCAAACTCATCTCGTATTCCACATCTTTCATTTAAAAAATATAAAAATGAAATAAGACCATTTATTTTTTATTATCCAAATGGATCTTATCGATATTTTCAATACTTAGAAGATGGAGCTTTTGTTACTGGGGAATTTAAAAATCAACTCCCAGGATTTAATCAGGGCAAAGACATGATTATAGTATAAAGTGTAATAGTATTTATGAAAAAGCTATTATTGATATTGCCGCTATTTTTATTAATATCTTGTTCAGAACCAAATTTAGATAGTAGAGAATTACCAACTAAATATCCAGAAATTCCAACTATGGGCTCTGCAGATGATGTTTCTAAAGAGTTATATAAAAAATAATTAAAATCAATTAAAAATATAGCGTTTGGGTGTATATTATATATAAGAATATGAATTACAATTCTGAACAATACGGTTTTGACTTGATTAAAGCCAAAAGATCTGGTCCAAAGTCCTCCGCCCAAACGCCATCAAAACCTTCAGAAAGAAAAAAAGGCTCTTCTCGTAATAAGCCTGGAAGTGCAGGCACCAAAAGTGATAAAGCAATTGAATTTTCTAAAAAAGTTATCGAAGCATTAAAAAATAAAGTTAAAGAACATAATAGCAAAAATAAGAAAAAAGTAACGTTAGGCCAATTAAAAAAAGTTTTTAGAAGAGGCGCTGGAGCTTTCTCCTCATCTCATAGACCTGGCTTATCTAGAACCGCTTGGGCAATAGCAAGAGTTAACACTTTTCTTAGAATGGTAAGTGGAGGAAAAGTAAAAGATTCTTATCGTAAAGCTGATAGCGACATAGCAAGAGCATCAAAGAGCGATTATATAATAGAAATAAATTTTGAGTCAAGCGAAGAAGATTTTATTGAATCAGAAGCGGATATTAAAAATTACAATTTAAATGATTTTGATTTTGAATCTCCAGACGAACTTTATCTTGATGATGAAGAAGATGGTGTAACTATTTACGGGTTAGATGATAATATATAAAAATATGAATTTTCAATTTACAACAACATTTGCAAATTTACAAGTTAAACCATTAGTTAGTGAAGAGAAAGATAAATATCTTTCACTGGCTTCTATTGATAGTTTAAAGAAATTTGTACCAGATATTGATACAGATAAGAATATTGATTTACTTCCTATTGCTTTTGATGCTTGCGTAGTGAATAGAGTTAATAAAAATGGCGACGTAGTAAATTCTTCAACAGCAGTAGAAATGATTAAAAATTTTGTTAATAAGCCAATTAATGTTGAGCACGACAGAACAAAAGTTGTTGGTTGTATATTAACAGCTAGTTTTAGTAAATTTGGTGATAATCAAATAATCACTGAAGACGAAGCTAAAGAAATGAAAGAGCCTTATTATATTACTCTAGGTGGAGTTATTTGGAAAATCATTAATCCTCAATTATCTAATCTTATTGAAGAGAGCAATGATCCTTCTAGTGAAAATTACATGAATGTTAGTGCTAGTTGGGAGCTTGGATTTAATGAATATGATCTAGTTCTGTTAAATGATAATAATAAAAATATAGAAGATGGTACGTTTGTATCTGACGAAAAAGAAAAAGACAAACTAAAGAAAAATTTAAAAGCTTTTGGTGGCTCTGGTAAAATAGATAAAAATACATCTATTTATCGTCAAGTATTAGGAAATGTTATTCCATTAGGAATAGGCTTAACAGCTAATCCTGCTGCTGATGTTCAAGGGGTAGCCACCAAAGATGAAAATCAAATGGATATTGAATTATCCAAACCAGAAGAAAAGGAAGAAATATCAGACTCTTCAGAAGCACCTTGTGAAAATAATATTTCACAAAATGAAGAAAACACTGTAAATGAAGAAGGAGCTATAAACAGAATAATTATGAAAATAGAAAATATAAACCAAATAACAGACGAGCTTTTGAAGCAAGTAACTGCTTCTAGCGTAGCCGAATTCATTCAAGACGAGCTAAAGAAAGCCTCAGAAGCTTTTGTAGCCGAAAAAACTGAAAAAGATATCGCTATTAAAGCCGCTCAAGAAAAATACGAATCACTTTCAACAGAGAGTGATAAAGTCAAACAAGAGCTAGAAAAACTCAAAGCTTCTCTTGCCCAATTAGAGGAAGAGAAAGCTGCTAAAATCAAAGAAGAAGCATTTAACGTAAGAATGGCTTCTCTTGACGAAGAGTATGATCTAACTGATGAAGATCGTCAAGTTCTAGCTACCGATGTAAAAGATTTGAATGATGAAACTTTTGCTGCTTATAAAAATAAGATGGCCATTCTTATGAAAGAAAAAAGTAAGATGACCAAAAAAGCAAAAGAAGAAGAAATGAAAAAAGCCAAAGCCTCTGAAGTTGCTCAAGCAACCCAAGAAGTCAAAGCTTCAACAGCTTCTGAACAATCTGCAACCGAAGTTGTAGATGAGGTTCTCGATAACACAAATATCGAAACAAATTCAATCCCAAATTCAACAACAACCGTTGAACCTTCGCTACGTGAAAAATATAGCAAAGCTTTCGGTTTTGAAGGATTTGATATTAAATAAACAAATAAGGAAAAAAATAATATGGCACATATACTAAAACCATTCAGAGACTACAGTGAACATGATGTAGTCAACCTATTTGCTTACAGTGGACAACAAGACACCGCTGGTGTTATTGCCACTGCAGGTACAGTAGTTAAAGTTATTGGAAACGGTTTTCAACCAATCGTAGCCTCTACAACTCCAGGTGGAACAGGATTTCTAGGTACAGTCCCAGTTGACCTAGCTGGTGCAGCAGGCGCAGGATTTGCAAACGTAGTTTCTGATCGCTATGCTTTAACAGCAAAAGTAACAGCTGCAACCTCTGGTTCTGCAGCTCTTGGTATGACATTAGTCACCACCCAAGAACGAGATGAAAACGGCCAATTGCTAGCTCACTTCCCACGTAAAGCTACCGAAAAGGGAGTTGTCATCAGTGGACAAGGTGTTCCAGTTCTAACTAGAGGCGTTGTAGTCTATAGTGGAACAGAAATTGCTAACACAGCAGCTGTTGGCGCAGGAGTTTACCTAAGCAATCTAAATGCAGGCGAACTAAGTACAGTTGATAGTACTGCTAATGGCGTAACACCAAGCAATAAAGTCGGCACACTACTTAGCAAACCAGTAAATGGTGTTGTTCTAATTAAACTCAACTTCTAATTTAAGGAAAATTATAAAAAATGAAAATAAAATTAAAAAATACACCAGAACAAGTTGAGCTTGTAAAAGCTATGGGTAGTAGAGATATTACCGTAGCTCGCGAAGCTTCAGAAGCTTTTGCCGCTTTCATTGGACCAGTCGTAAGTAAGGTTCTAATGCAAGCTGGCACAGCCAGTGCAATCTATACTGATGCACCTTATGATGCAGATGATAATCCTAGTCTCCCTCTTGATCTATGGTTTGATCAAACTCAAGACTATGTTACCGTTTGGAGTCAAAATGTAGCAGGTGGCCTTCCTTCTTCAACAGTAGAAGGCTTCAGTGAGTTAAAAATCTCCACATACCGCCTCGATGCAGCAGTTAGCTTCTTAAAGCGCTACGCTCGTACTGGTCGTATCGATGTAGTTAGCAAAGCAGTAGAGAGAATGAGCAATGAAGTTCTCGTAAAACAAGAACGTAATGCTTGGGCAGTAGTATTAAAAGCCCTTGCAGAAGCTCGTACTCCCGCCGTTGGCACAAATAACGGAGTAGCTGGTGGTCAAATCATCAACGCTACAACAGCTGGCTCATTCGCATTGAATGATCTAAACAATCTAATGACACTAGTAAAAAGAATTAATACCTCTTATGCTGGTGGCACAACCACTGATTCATACGGACTAACAGATTTGTTTATTAGTCCAGAAATCAAGGCTGATATCCGTGCATTCGCTTATCAACCATTCACCACAACTGGCACAGCAGGAACAAATCTTCCTGATGGTGTCCGTGAAGAAATCTATCGTGGTGCTGGTTCTCAAGAGCTTTATGGCGTAACCCTCCATGAACTCGTTGAACTAGGCGTAGGTGCAAAATACAGCGCTCTATTTGATGCATTCAAAGGTTCACAAACTTTTGACAGCGTTACAAAAGAGTTAATCGTTGGTCTTGATCTAAGCAGAGAAGGCTTTATCCGCCCAATCGCTCGTCAATCTGAAAGTGGTGGCACATTCACCGTTCTTCCAGATGATCAATTCGTTGCTCGCTCTGAGAAAACTGGCTTCTACGGTTCTCTCGAAGAGGGTCGCGTTTGTATCGACGCTCGTACAGTTGCTGGATTAATTGTCTAATTAATAATTAGATTAAAATTAAAGGCCCAGTAGGTTTATCCCTACTGGGTCTTTTTTTTGAATAAAACATTAGAAATTAGTGCTATTAGATTTATAATATAGTAAGGAGATATTATGAGCAAGAAAAAAACAAAATTAGACAATATGACGCAAACCCACGGAAAGATTGAAGATATTCAATATAAAACGCTAGATCAAATTTGGGGTGATAACGTCAACTCAAAGTATCAAACCTCTAATGAGAAGGAATATGTTAATTTTCTTAACGATATGAATAAGACTGATCTACAATCTCATGCAAATAAAATCGGTTTAGTGCCAATTGATAATCGTGAAACTCTTACAAAAAGATTAGTTGCGGAATTCAAAAAACATGTTTCACTTTTTAATATCCCAAAATCAAAAGATAATACAGTTAATTTAAACAAAAAAGCAAAAGATACTTTATCAGAAGGTAAATAGAATAGATAAAAACTTTTGTTTTTTTGAAATAAAAGTGTAATTTCATTAGATGAGTAATATCACTGGAAACTTATATCTTCAAGTCTACAATAAACCTGCTGAAAAGTTTATTGAACTCCCAAATAAAGTTGGAAATATTGCTTACGTAGCAGAAACAGGATTTTCAGGAGTTTTTGGTTTTAGCGGTTTTTCCTTTTCTGATTCAATTAGGATTAGAGATAGAATAGAAAATATGCCAATTAACCTTGGCTTAGGAAATATAACAGGCTCTCAATTAGGTGGATCGGTGGGTTCATCTAATATCGACTATCTAACTGATATAGATTTAATTACAGGTGGTTTTCGAGGAAACTATAATTTTGGAACTAGTAATTTTAGTATTAATTCAGTAAATAATTATGCTTTAGGTGTTTTCAATTATGGTGCATATAATGTAAGATGTTTTATGCTTGGTGCAGGTAATATAAATAGTGGCCAATTTGTTTCTTTAAACCTAGGCTTTTCAAATTCTTTAAATTCAGGAGAGCGAGTATTAGTTTTTGGGCAATCAAATACTTTAAATAGCGGATTAGATTCTATTTTAGTTGGTTCACAAAATACAATTTCTGAGATTAAAGACTATTTAATTCTTGGATCAAATAATCAAATTTTAAAATCTTCAAATCATAAAATTTTAGGAAATGCAAATTATTTATCTGGAGATATAAGTGGCGCAGATTTTTTTGATTCTATATCTTCATTTGGAGATTTTAATACTTTTAAAAATTCAAATTTTGCATTAAATTTTGGAAATAATAATACTTATGAATCTTCTTATCAAAATATAAATATTGGAAATGACAATACAAATTTTAAAAATAAAGAAAATGTTCTTTTCGGCTCTCTGAATGACAGCCAAGGGACTGGAAATTATATATTTGGAAATACCAATATTATAAATGGAGTTGTAAATAATATATACGGAGATAACAATTCCACAAATTCAAACGATTTTAATGCAGCTATCTTTGGAAATAATAATAATTTAAGCGGAACAAATAGCAGTTCGATATTTGGATCTAATAATACTTTAGATCAACAAATAATAAATATATTATATAGAGTAGAGTTGACTGGTATTACTGGAGCAGGACCAACACTTTTTACTGGAGTTACAGGCTATGTTATGCTTGGAGGATATAAAAATATACCTGGAAGTGGCGGTAATAATAATTCTTTCATTGGAAACAATAATCAAACAAGTTTAAATAATCTTTCTTATATCGTTGGAGACGATAATCAAGTATTAAATAATTCTAGTTCTTATGTATTTGGGTCAAGTAATTACTTAGAAAAAAGTAATAATTCATACGCATTTGGAACAAATAATTCTATTTCTGGTTTTGGAAATTATGTTTTTGGTAATAATAATACTGTAAGAAGCGGAGATTATAATTCTATATTAATTGGTATTTCTCATGAATTTACTGGAAATTATAAAGTAGCATCAGTAAATATTGCCTCTGTAGATTCAAGTATAGAAGTTTCTCAAAACGAAGTAAAAATAAATTCACCAAATAGAGTGAAGTTTAATAATGAGCGTGTCACTGTTGCTTCAGATTTAAATAACTATCTTAATTCTTCAAATGGTTTATCTAATAGCGGATCATTTGGGTCTTATATTATAAATGATCCAAATTATACTACTTTAGCAGACCAAATAGAATTACAATCTTTTGCTTATTCTGGAACAGAAGACAGATATTATGGCGGATTTAGTGGCTTTAATGCAAGTAGTGTAAATGCTTATAATTTTACAGGATTTTTTAGAAAACAACCAGTTTTGTATTACGCTGGTCTTCATTCTATATATGGAAATAATTTTTACCAATCAAACAATGAAAATTTTGAAATTTTATTTAGTAGAGATATTGAATCAATCACAGGAAATTGGATTATTTCTCCAAAAAGCAGTCCTGGATTTTTATTCTATAATAAAAGTACAAATACAGGAGTTTTTCCTGTTTCAAATTGGATAACCACTGGATCAGTTTTTGAAAGCGTTAGTGGTCGTAGTCCAGCTCCTTCATTTACATATTCTTCATCATTTACAGGATTTTTTCCTAAGCAAAAAATTAATAGTTCTCAGACATATACATCAAATTATTTTAATAATTTTGGTAATGCATCATATCCGAGCGCAGAAGACGTTGCAGTTCTTTACGGTAATCACACAGATCCTAAGTTTAATCCTACTTGGTTAATTATTGATAAATACTCCAGTGGAGTATATTACATTAATAATTCTATTCCCGTTGCAACAACCCCACAAACTGGATGGATTGCTACAGGATATATGGGATATACTGGTAGGAATCCACAAGACTTAACTAATGCATTATCTGGAATTAAAATAAGCTTGGGAACAAGAAGTGGAATTATATCTTCTTATGATCCAGCTTTTGGAACAATTTACGTTCCATTCTTTTATTAATTCTTTTTAATTAATTTTTAATTGTTCGTGTAATTTGTTATATGGCTACTTCATATAATATAGAAACTATACAAGGCGACAATATACAACTCTCATTAAGAGTAAGAAATACCGATAATACCCCAATAAATTTAAGCGGGTATGATGTTAGAGGCGTAGTAAGATATGCTTATGGGTATACAGGGAATGAACAAATTTTATTAAATTTAAATCCATTGATTACGTCTGGAGATAATGGGTCATATTATCCATCTGGAATAGTAAATATAAATATTGATTCTTATACAATGGCAGCTATTCCTGTTGGAATTTTTGTTTATGATATAGAAAGATTTCCTTATGGAATACCGACTGGTAATTCTATAAAATTAATCAGGGGAAAATTTGTTGTAAGTCCAGAAGTAACATCTTTTTAATTTTATGGGAGATGTAATCGTAGATGTAATTTTGCCAAACGCAATCACGACGGATGTAAATTCTCCAAGTTTTCCTGCGAATGCCAATGTGTATATTCCTGGTCCACAAGGTCCACCAGGACAAAATGCACTCGTTAATCTTTTTAAAACAATAAATGTCAGCGGACAAGCAGATCTAATTCCTACTGGAATAGAAACTTTAAGATTTATTGCTGGTACAGGCATCTCAATACTAACAAATACAGACTTAAGTCCTTATAAATCAATCAAAATTGATGCATCTCCATTAAGTGGATATTTTGAAAGAGAAAACGTAGTTGGTTATAAGGCTAATCTTACTGCTGGAACAGACAACTACTATATTCAATATCCAGAATCATTAAGTTCTACGCCAAGATCAGTTGTTTGCACTTTTCAAAATACAATAGATGATATGGCCTATTATTTTACCGTTGGTTCAATAACTAATGCTGGATTTTACATAAACTTTAGTGATAATCTATTAAATAATGGATATTTTCTAAATATTCAGGTAAAAAAATAAATATATGTGTAATAGTATAAAAGGAAACAAAAATTATGATAAGCGCCTTCAAACATATTAGACTTAGTGGATATAATTTAACTCCAATTCAAAGTGCAGCTTGGGACAATAGCTCTACACTAAGACTTGGGTTCGGAAATAGTGGTTTAGCTTACTATAGTGAACTTACTGGAATTAGTGGTTACCTAAAAAGTTTAATTGATGTAGCAAATGCTGACGTAAATAGCATAAATAATTTACAAGGCAATCTTTATATAACAGGTGGGGATGGAATTACTATAGATGTAAATTCTTCACTTGGTGAAATTAAAGTAGTAGGCAATAGTGGATATTTTCAAGCTTTATCAAATCAAGTTTCCAGCAATTTAGCTGCTACTGGCAGTACTTTATATAACTTATTTACTGGATTTAGTAGTTCAAGTACCGCTGACATATCAGCAGTTAGTGGACAAATTGCACAAACTGGTAGTATTTTAAGTAGTAGAATTGATTCACTAAGTGGTTATGTTAATACTCAAGACTCTTTATTAGGCGAACGAATTGTAAATACTGGTAGTATTTTAGATAATAAAGTTAATAGTTTAAGTGGTTATGCAAATGCAACTTTTGTTGCAAAAACTAGCCAACAAGTATTTACAAAATCATTAACTGCTGGATTAGATGCATATCAAATTGACTTTCCAGTAAGCTTTGGTGGAGCTATACCAAAAGTATTAGCAACTCTTGAAGTCCCTGGAGATGTAATGTATAACTTGTCAACAAAATCAATTAGCACAGCTGGATATACAGGATTACTTTCTGATAATGTTTTAGAAGATGGTGCAGTGATTCACACTTTTGCTTCCACACAAAATTAAACTAGTGTAATATTCACTAGAATAACAGAATTAATAATTCTTTTACTCTTTAGTTCGCCTTAAAAAGCGACAGATTGGCCTAAAAACCAACAAAAGGAATAAAAAGAAAATGGCACAGATTTTTAAAGCTAAAACATTAGTAGCCAGTAGTGGAAAATTTACCTATGAAGTTTCTGCGCCTAATTTAGTTTCTAATACTGGCGATCAAAATATAGGTGGAAATAAAAATTTCTATACTCGCCCAACTGTAAACGGAACTGGAGTTTTATTAAGTGGGGAAGCGGTAAACCTTCCAGCAACAATAGTCTACATAACTGGCGATCAAAATATCTCTGGGGTCAAAAATTTCTACTCTAGGCCAACCGTAAATGGCACTGGAGTTCTTTTAATTGGTGAAGCCTCAAATGTAACTTTACCAAATACAATCGTTTATACGACTGGGAATCAAAATATAGATGGGTTAAAAAATTTCAGTACTATACCAACGGTTAATGGTACAGGAGTTTTATTAGCTGGAGCTATAATACCATCTACTGAAGCTAGTGGCGCAGGTGGTTCAATTTTCATAACATATGTAAGTCCAAGTGGAGGAATAGGAAACGTAGGAGATTATGTATATGAAACTCCAGGACAAGCTATAGGAAATACAGCATTAATTTCTTGTTCTACTACAACTCAAAATGTACTTGTTGATATTTATGCTCTTCAAGGCAGAACTAGATTTAAACCTAAATTATATATAGCAGGACAAGAGGTACCTTCTTCTTTAGTATTAAGACAAGATGATAGACCAGTATTTTTAGTAAATGATTTTGGTGTTAATTTAAATAATGCAACTTCGCTTAGAGTTGATCATGAAGATGGGGCTTATCATAGCATTTCAATAACACAAGATGCGCCTCCTCAAGTAATTGGTGCATATTTTTATGGTGGATATCCAATTTCCCCATCACAAACAGAATTAAAAGCTGGTGATACTTTCAATTTCCATGTTGATACAGATATAAATGTCGTATCAATAGAAATTGATAATTATGGAGCATTTGTTGCTAGTACAACTCCTGTAACAGCTGGAACTTCACATAATATAACTAGCAGAACAATTGCTGATAGAGGAACTACCACGCAAGCTTTGGGAGCAAAAGTTAGGGTTCAAAAAGCTAATGGTTCTTATTCTGATTGGTTTTTAACAACAAGTCAAGGAAGTACAGATGCACAATATACAGTAAAATTAAATAATCTTTATCCTTCAGTTTCTGTTAGCACTATAACTTATCCAGGTTCACAACAAGCCTTAAAAGATAGTGAATCAGCTGCAGTATCAAATACTGTTTTGAATTATGATGCAATTTCTTATACGAGTCCAAATAGTGATTTGACTATAACAAATTCTTCAAGTTACGAAACACCTAAAACCGTAACAAGATCTGCTGGAAATTATAACATAAGTACTCCTAACTTTAGAATAACTGCAACAAGAAATGCTAATAATGCTGTAACAACAAATTCAAGTACAGTTGTTAAAATTGCTCACACTGCTCCAACTCTTACAGTTTCTGTACCAGCAGCAAGATTAAGAACTGGAGGAAACGATGGTACAAGCGCCCAAAGTTATACGGTTACAATTACAGCAACTCAGCAATTACTTTCAGCCCCAACATTAAGTGTTCCTGCGGGTGGAGGTACTCTTGGTTCATTTGGAGGAAGCACTACAACATGGACAGCTACACTAAGTAATATTAATGATAATTTAACTAAAGGGACTTATACTTGGGGCGCTATTTCTGCTACTAATTTAGCTGGCAAAGTTGTTACGACTATAACGACTGGACCAACATATGTTATTGGTGGATTCTTATCAAGAACAGTTTCTTTAGCCGCTTTTGCTAATGAAGTAAATATAAATACATCTGTTCTTGATTATACTAAAATGACATTATCATGGGTTATTAAAAGTTTACCAAATAGAAGAGCAGTTGGAACAACAGCAACGCCTGATCCAGATTCTTGGAGTATAAATTCTTTAAATGCAAATCCTACTATAGTTAGAATACTTGATACAGCTGCAACTCAATCAAGTTCTCAAGCTACTAACGTAACAGTAGAGGAAACTGTATAATATGCCAACCACAGACCAATTACAGTTTGAAATGCAGAGAAGAGTTATTCTCTTTAATTCTGGCACCACAATGCCAGATAATACTGTGCTTGGCTACGAAGGAAATCCTAATTCTGCAAATACAAGTACTCCTGGTCAAACATTATTATATAATTCTCCAAGAGGCACAAGTTATATAGAATTAGTTAATGGTAATTTATGGTACAAACAACAAATACCTAATACATGGATTAATTTAACATCAGGAACACAATCAGGAACAGCTAATTTTTCTTCTCAAAATAATGTTGTATATACTACTGGCGATCAAAATATCTCTGGGGTCAAAAATTTCTATTCTAGGCCAACCGTAAATGGAAGTGGTGTTCTTCTAATTGGTGAAACAGGATCCGTAGTTTTACCAAATACTTTAGTTTATACTACTGGCGATCAAACCATAAATGGATTAAAAGACTTTACAACTAGACCAACAGTTAATACAATTCCTGTTCTTTTAAGCGGAGAAGTCAATACGACAATAAGTGGAATACTTTATAGCGCACAAATAAATATAAAAAATAATAATGGTTCTACAATATATAAAGGCCAACCAGTTTATGTATCTAGCGCAGCAGGAACAAATATTTTAGTTAAATTAGCGAGCAATAGTGGAGAACAAACATCATCAAAGACTTTAGGATTAGTATATCAAACTAGTTTAGCTCAAAACGCTCAAGGAACAATAGTAACTGAAGGTTTACTTCAAGATTTTAATACGAATGCTGGAGAAGAAGGAGATCCAATATGGTTGGGTCCAACTGGAAGCTTAATTTTTGGTTTAGCTAATAAACCATACGCACCTAATCATCTTGTTTATCTTGGAGTACTTACTAGAAAGCACGCTAATCAAGGAGAGGTCTTCGTTAAAATTCAAAACGGTTTTGAATTAGAGGAACTTCATAACGTCAATATAAATCATAGAAATGCATTAGCAGATAAAAATATTATAAGATATGATTCTTTAAGTGGAATATGGTTTAATGATACAATTGATTCTGTTTTACCGAATAGTATAGTTTATATTACGGGCAATCAAACTATTTCTGGAAATAAAACTTTTGACGTTGCTCCAGTTATTAGTGGTAACAAACTAATAACAGGACTTGACTTAAGCTCTTATGCTACAAGCACAAATTTATATGCCACTGGTTCTACTCTTGATAATAAAATAAACTCTCTTAGCGGTTACGTAAATGCTCAAAGTACTAGTGGACAAGTATTTAATACGGGTAGCGTACTAGACAACAAGATTAATACTTTGAGTGGTTATGTAAACTCTCAAGACAATATATTTAGCGGACAAACTTTCAATACTGGAAGCAGATTAGATAGTAAGATTAATTCCCTCAGTGGTTATGTTGATGCTAAGTCTATAGTTTTACCGACAACAATTGTCTACACTACTGGAAATCAAACTATCTCTGGAACTAAAACTTTTGTAGAAAATACAGTATTCGGTGATCCTAGTCAAGGTGATTTTTTAGTTATTTCTGGTAATACTTTTTCAATATATGGTAGCGGTAATTTTACTAGTGGACTTTTTGTAAATGGAAATCCAGTTCTTACTGGAATAGATTTAAGTTCTTACGCTACAAACGCCAATTTGTTTACAACAGGTTCAACTTTAGATAATAAAATTAACTCTTTAAGCGGTTATGTTTCTGGAATTTCTTTGGGAGGACTTTTGCCAAGCACTATAGTTTATACAACTGGCAACCAACTCATATCTGGCAATAAGACTTTCCTTAATAATATAGCCGTATCTGGAACTGGAAATTTCAATAATGTTAGGGTTTCAAGTATTGATAAACTATTCCTTTCTGGAATAGATATGGTGGTAACAGGAAACTCTTCGATCAACGTATATAACAATATTTATATTAGTGGTAATCAAGTACTAACAGGGGTAGATTTGAGCTCTTATGCCACAAATATTAATTTATATACTACTGGTTCAATTCTAGACAATAAAATTAATTCCCTTAGTGGTTACGTTAATTCTCAAAGTGCTAGTGGTCAAGTATTCAATACTGGAAGTTTATTAGATAATAAGATCAATACTTTGAGTGGATACGTTAATAGTCAAGATATCATTTTTAGCGGTCAGACATTTAATACTGGCAGTAGATTAGACAACAAGATTAATTCGTTAAGTGGTTATGTAAATTCACAAGATGTTATATTCAGCGGACAAACAGCTTCTACTGGTTCAATTCTTGATAATAAAATTAATGCTTTAAGCGGATACGTTTCTGGTATTTCAGCTGGAGGACTGCTTCCAAATAGTATAGTTTATACAACTGGAAATCAAATTATCTCTGGAAATAAAACCTTCCTTAATAATGTAATAATTTCTGGTACTGGTATTTTTGATGCTCTTGATTTAAATAACATTGATACTTTAAGTTTATCTGGAGTAGATATAAGCTTAACCAATGGAAATGTTAGTCTAACAAATCGTCCTACTGTAAATGGTACAGGAGTCGTTTTAAGTGGAGAACTTAATCCAATAATAGTAAATACTGGAAGTTTATTAAATAACAAAATAAATTCATTAAGCGGATATGTAAACTCTCAAGATATTGTTTTTAGTGGTCAAACTTTCAATACTGGTAGCAGACTTGATAATAAAATTAATAGCCTCAGTGGTTACGTTGATAGTAAAGCTATCACTTTACCAAGCACAATAGTTTATACGACTGGCAACCAAATTATTTCTGGTAACAAGAACTTTGTTGAAAATGTTACATTCGGAGATCAAACTCAAGATGATCTTCTTATAATTTCGGGAAATGAAATTAGCTTTGGAGTTTACCCAACAATAAATGGTACAGGAATAGTTTATACTCAAGGCGACCAAACCATAAGTGGAATCAAAACTTTCACTTCTCGCCCAACAGTTAATGGAACTGGAGTTTTATTAATTGGAGAAGCTTCAGCAATAACTCTACCAACTACAATCGTTTATACTACTGGCAACCAACTCATATCTGGTAACAAAACATTCCTTAACAACATAGCTGTTTCTGGTACGGGAGATTTCAATAGTGTTAAAGTCTCAAGTATCGATAAATTATTCTTGTCTGGAATAGATATTGTCATAACTGGGAATTCATCGATTAATGTATACAATGCTATTTATATAAGTGGCAATCCTGTTTTAACTGGATCAGTACAACTTGGTTCTTATGCTACAGTTTCTAATTTGTTTTCTACAGGTTCAATATTAGACAATAAAATTAATTCCCTTAGTGGTTACGTTAATTCTCAAGACATCATATTCAGCGGACAAACAGCTTCTACTGGAAGTAGATTAGATAGTAAAATCAATAGCCTCAGTGGTTATGTTGATAGTAAATCTATAACCTTACCAAGTACCATTGTTTATACAACTGGAAATCAAACTATATCTGGAAATAAAACCTTCCTTAATAATCTTCAAGTTTCTGGTACTGGTATTTTTCAAGACATAAATATAATTAATCTAAATGAATTAGTTATATCTGGTGCAAAAATTATCATTGGTGGAGATTCTGGAGTTTATTCTTCTTCTAATATATATATAAGTGGTAATCAAGTATTAACAGGAGTAGATTTAAGTTCTTATGCTACAATCGCTAATTTATTCGCAACAGGGTCGACTCTAGACAACAAAATAAATTCACTAAGCGGATATGTTAACGCTCAAGACATAGTTTTCAGTGGTCAAACTTTCAATACTGGCAGTAGACTTGATAATAAAATTAACGCGTTAAGTGGTTATGTTACTGGGATTACTGGAACTTTTGGAACGTTGCCAGCTAATCTTGCATTAACTGGATCTATACTAAACGATAAGATTAATTATTTAAGTGGTTACGTAAACTCACAAGATATTGTGTTTAGTGGGCAAGCTGCTTTAACTGGATCGACTTTAAATAATAAAATTAACCGTCTTAGTGGATATGTCGATAGTAAGTCTATAACTTTACCAAGCACAATCGTTTATACGACTGGTAATCAAACAATATCTGGCAATAAAAACTTTGCTGAAAATGTTATAGTCGGAGACCAAACTCAAGACAATCTTTTAGTAATTTCTGGAAACACTATAAGCTTTGGCGTTTATCCTACAATAAATGGTACAGGAATAGTTTATACTCAAGGCAACCAGACGATCAGTGGAATTAAAACTTTTGATGTACTTCCAATCGTTAGTGGTAATAGATTGATAACAGGAGTTGATCTTAATCCTTATGCCACAAATGCTAATTTGTTTACTACTGGATCTATTCTTGATAATAAAATTAACTCTTTAAGTGGTTACGTAAATTCTCAAAGCACTAGTGGTCAAGTATTTAGTACTGGAAGCAGACTAGACAATAAGATCAACTCGCTAAGTGGATACGTCAATACTCAAGATATTATTTTCAGTGGTCAAACTTTCAACACTGGAAGTAGACTTGACAATAAGATTAATGCTTTAAGTGGTTACATTTCTGGAATATCTGCGGGGGGTACATTACCAAGCTCTATTGTTTATATTACTGGAAATCAAACTATTTCTGGGGTAAAAACTTTTGCTAATACAGGTTCTTTTAATACTGTTCAAATAACAAATAAGAAATTATCATCTTATAATTATGTTAATTCTAACTTTACTTTTGGTGATATTTATATAAATATTGTTAATAGTTCAAATAATGTAATTGGCACTCTCCCAAGCTCAGTAACTTCTGGCATAAATTATTATGTTAAGAATTTAAATACTGGCGTACTATTAATAACAGGGTCTGGTCAAAGAACTATAGATGGATTCTCTAATATTAATCTTTATAAGAACGAGAGCTTGCAGCTCTTGGGTGTAAATAATGTAGGTTATACAGGATGGGTAACCCTTAGTGCAGATAATGGAGTAAGTTAAAATGGCTGATATATTAAATAAATTAAATAGCGCGAATTATGTTACTGTTAAAGTAACAGATAGTGCTATAGTTAATGGTAATAATCTTTTAGCAGCTTATGCGCTTGCAAAAACAGTAACTCCTAACGGCACCGCTTTATCAACTTCTAATAGATTAGCTGTTATTTTACCAGCAGCAAAATATGATCTTGGAACTCAAAGTTTAATTCTTGATACTCAATATATAGATATTATTGGTTCTACTTCAGATAGAAGCAAGCATTATATCACAAGTAATGTTGGAGAAACAAGCAGAGGCACAGTTGAACAAACTGCAAATGATGTTAAGTTATATAATCTAACAATAGAAAATAGTAATGTAACTTATGCAACATCTAATGGAAATTCTACAGATCCAGCAGGTTATTTTCCTAGTTCTAATTTAGCTAATGCATATTTAGAAAATATAAAAATTATATGTCCAGATGATGTTAATGATAATGTTCATTGTTTTTCTATGCGTATAGGCATTAATTACAGTGGAACTTATATAGACTGTTCTGCTGGAAATTATGCATTTGGAGCAGTTTTAAATTCAGGCTCGACTACTTTAAGTGGAATTTTTACAAATTGCACTGGTGAAATTTTTTCGTTTGGAGGAATTAATCAAGGTGGCACAAGTCTTTTGAGTGGGACTTTTACAAATTGTAGAGGCAGTAGTTGGTCATTTGGTTCCGCTAATGGTAATGGTAGTGTTGGTGGAACTTTAAGCGGAACTTTTATAGATTGCACTTGCACTACTGGTACAAATACTTCATTTGGTTCCGCTTCTGGTGGTGGTGGTGGTGGTGGTGGAACTTTAAGCGGAACTTTTAAGAATTGTACTGGAGATTTTGGGGCAGGTTTTGATGGTAGTGGTGGTGGAAATTTAACTTCAACATCAGTTTTCACAAATTGCACTGGCGGACAGTATTCATTTGGTGGTAGTTATAATACTGGTGGAACATTAGATGGAACTTTCACAAATTGCACTGGCGGAGATAAATCATTTGGTGGTGGTTATAGTACTGCTGGAACTTTAACTTCAACATCAGTTTTCACAAATTGCACTGGCGGACAGTATTCATTTGGTGGTAGTAATGATACTGGTGGAAATTTAGGTGGAACTTTTAAGGATTGCACTGGTGGAGACTTTTCATTTGGTAGTGGTGGTCTCGTTGGTGGTACTATTAGCGGAACTTTTACTGGTTGCACTGGCGGAGATAATTCATTTGGTCGTAGTGGTACTGGTGGAAATTTAATCTCTACATCAGTTTTCACAAATTGCACTGGCGGAGACTATTCATTTGGTGGTGGTGGTGTTGGGGGTGGTACTCTTAGTGGAATTCTTAGAGATTGTTCTGGCGGAGAATTTTCATTTGGTGGTGGTAATAGTACTGGTGGAACTCTAAGTGGAAACTTTACAAATTGCAATGGTGGAGACTATTCATTTGGTGGTAGTTATAATACTGGTGGAACATTAGATGGAACTTTCACAAATTGCACTGGCGGAGAATTTTCATTTGGTGGTAGTTATAATACTGGTGGAACATTAGATGGAACTTTCACAAATTGCACTGGCGGAGAATTTTCATTTGGTGGTGGTGGTGTTGGGGGTGGTACTCTTAGTGGAATTCTTAGAGATTGTTCTGGCGGAAATTATTCATTTGGTGGTGGTAGTAATAATGGTGGCACTATTAGCGGAACTTTCACAAATTGCACTGGTGGAGACTATTCATTTGGTGGTACTACTGATTTTTTTGGTACTCCTGGAACTTTAAGTGGAACTTTTAAGGATTGCATTGGCGGAGATAAATCATTTGGTGGTGGTGGTCATACTGGTGGGGTTTTAACTTCAACATCCGTTTTTACAAATTGCACTGGCGGAGATAGTTCATTTGGTGGTTGTAATAATACTGGTGATTCTCCTGGAACATTAAATGGAACTTTCACAAATTGCACTGGCGGAGACTATTCATTTGGTGGTGGTGGTGCTGGTGGAACATTAGGTGGAACTTTTGCAGATTGCACTGGCGGAGAATTTTCATTTGGTAGTAATTATATGGGTGGTGGAAATTTAACTTCAACATCAAAGTTCACAAATTGCACTGGTGGAGACTATTCATTTGGTGGTAGTTATTTTAATACTGGTGCAACATTACGTGGAACTTTCACAAATTGCACTGGCGGAGATAAATCATTTGGTGGTGGTGGTAGTGGTGGTGGTGGTAGTGGTACTGGTGGAACATTAGGTGGAACTTTTACAAATTGCACTGGTGGAGACTGTTCATTTGGTGGTACTACTGATTTTTTTGGTACTCCTGGAACTTTAAGTGGAACTTTTAAGGATTGCACTGGTGGAGACTATTCATTTGGTGGTAGTTATTTTACTACTGGTGGAACATTGAGTGGAACTATTAAAGATTGCAAAGGTAAAACTGGATCTTTCGCTAACTTATAAGGAAAAAATATGGCAACTCAAATATTTCATTTTTCAAATACAGGAATATCATCTGGTCAAAGATTTTATCTTAAAGATGATGTTAGTGGAATATTTGTAAGAAATCTTAATATTGATAGTAATTTTCCAGTAGTTGCTTCTAATTTAGTTTATAATACTGGCAATCAAACTATTAGCGGAACTAAAACTTTTAATGTTGCGCCAATACTTAGCGGCAATCCATTGATTACTGGCATAAATCTTTCATCTTATATAACGACTGGGCAAACAGGAGTCTTTTATCCACGAAATAATCCGAGTGGATTTATCAGTAGCGCAGGCTTAACCCCATACGCTTTGGCAAATCAAGTAGTTTATACGACTGGAAATCAAACCATCTCTGGAAATAAAACTTTTGCGCAAGGCACAGTCTTTGGTGATTCTACTCAAGATAATATTTTTGTTGTCTCTGGAAATCAAGTTAGTTTTGGAGTTCGTCCAACAGTAAATGGCACTGGAGTTTTATTGAGTGGCGAAGGAATAGCTTCACTAATAACAATTCAAGACGAAGGATCTTCTCAAGGGTCTGCTTCTACTTTAAATTTTATTGGGGGTGGAGTATCTGTTTCTGTTGGTGGATCAACAGCTGCAATTACAATAAATGGTGGTGGAGGAACATCTCTTGTGTCACCACCAGCCAGTCCAAATGCTTTTGGAATATCTGGTCAAATTGCGTTAGATCAAAATTATTCATATTATTGTATATCTAATAATAATTGGCGTAGATCAGCAATTGGTTCTTGGTGATATTATTTATAAATAAAATATAACATATAGTGTAATTTATTATATGATTATAAATACAGTAACATCTATTGCCCAAGAAATATACGAAGAATTGGGCGAGCCTAGTGATCTTAGTATCTCAGCTATAGCTGCTTGGGTAAGAAGAAATATTGGTGGACTTGGTAATCTAATAAATAGACCATTCGAAGTTAATAGTACCACCTTGGAGATTAACCCCAATCTTGGTGATGCTGAAAAATATATATTTAAAAAAATGTATTCTGTATATTTTTTCGATCTTAGAATCAAAAGCACAGGAAGTCTAGCCTCAACAGACTTTATTACAATTAAAGATGATATTGGTAGCGTTCAAAAAGCTAATAAAAATGAAATCTTAAAAAGTTACATATCAGTTAGAAAACAAGAATATGACGAGTTGAAAGATTTCGTTAATAGATATGAACTTAATGAAGTTACTCCTTTGCAAGTCGCTGGAGATGATACTATTCCAGGAGTTTATGATCCATTTGGAAGGAATGCCTTTCGCAACATAAGAACAATTTGGTACTCAGCATAACATTATGAGCTTTATAAACTCAACAGCTGCGGCAGAATTTTCGCAAGATTATGATAATTTTTTTACTTATTTTTCCAGACCTTTTATAGTTCATAAAGATCCAATAAGAATTGTAGAACAAGTTCAAAGTGCTCCGTTGTATGGTTACGGTCAATCTTCAGACGCAGTGAATTTTACTTATATTCCTGTAACTGGAACTTTCAATGGAAGAATTTATTATAATAACGCAAAAGATGTTGACGCTGTAAATAGTGACTTAAAATTAGTTTTTGTAAGAGGAGATGTTACTTTAAAAGTTAAACAAGACGCAAGAGATTTTATCGCGAATGGAAGAACTATAAAGCTTGAATTTGATGGAAAAACATGGAACCTAATAACAGAAGATACTATAAAAAAATATCTTAATAATACATATTATGTATATGGATTAGAACAAACTAAATAATATGGCCGCCAAAATCAATTTTAATCAAGTCCGAAGTGAAGTTGCATCTTCATATGAAAAAACCTTAAAAAAAGAAGGAATTATTTTTGCTGAAGAAATTTTACAAGAAAATTTAGATAAATATATAAATGAAATTAAAAATCACCCAGTATCACAAGAACTGGATAGCGGTCCAGACGGTGAAAACGTTAGTAATACTTTAAATGGAAAAGAAAATCTTTTTGCTTTTATTGGATTTGATAGTGAAGACAAACCAGTTGATGATCTTACTCAACTCATAAAACAAAATACTTTTTTAGATAAAAAATCTACTTTTGATAAAAAAAGTTTTCAATTAAAATTTAATATATTCAGCCCTTCAATCGAAGAAATTAAATCTGCTACCCCTTTACCTTTCGAAAGAGGAAGAAGTTGGGTTAAGGGTGTAGAAGATGGTATTTCTGGATTTGGTTATTATGTTTATGGAATGTTATTTCCTTCTAGCAGATCTGGTAGAGGAATTCAATCTAAAAATAAAGTTAGAGCTGCGGCTTATAAACCTGTAAGATATATGTCAGAACTTTATAATAATTTTATAAAAAATTTAAAATAATATGATCCCACAATTTGATAATATTTTAATGACTAGCATGTTACTTTGGTTAGATAATAAAGTATCAACCAATGGAGAAGCTTATACGAATTATCAGAGTGTATTTTATCCTGTTGCTAATATGTATTATGGATATTATACATATGGTGCACCATTAAAACAAATGGTTATAGACTCTTCAATAAGTGGCGCAAATATTATAAGTGGAGTTTATGTTAATGGAGTTTTTACAATTCCTGGACAAAATAATTTAAGTGGAATTAACGCTTCAGAAGGCCAATTATATTTTAGTCAACCAGTGAGTAATCCTAGCACAGCTTTAAGTGGCAATTATGCTGTTAAAGATTTCAACATCTATTTGACCAGTAAAACTGAAGAAAATTTATTATTTGAAACTCAGTATCAAATTAATCCTAAAACATATCAAAATCCTACTGGATTACCAGTTGGTTCAGAGACGTATCCTGTTATATATTTAAAATATCAAGGCGGAAAAAACAAGCCTCTTGCTTTTGGTGGATTTGATCAAACAGTTGGTAATGTCAGAGCAATCATATTATCTGATAGCGTATTTAGTTTAGATGCTGTAACAAGCATAATGAGAGATACCGCTAGGGAGCTAATACCATTAATATATCCAAATGAAATGCCTTTTAATTCATTAGGATCAGTGAGTACGCCAAATAATAATTTCAATTATATTAATTTTACAGCAAATAAAGCTAATACCGATGATTATCTATATATTAATGAAGTTAATGTAACCAAGACTGATACTAGAATACTTAATGCTACAAATAGCTTAAATAGGAATGTATATTCAGCTTTTGTTGATTTTGAGGTTATTAAGAATAGATATCCAAGACAATAAAAAAATAGAAAATAAATAAAAAAAATGGTGTAATAACTGTAAATGGAGAAATACTAATATGGCAAGAAATCGTATAATTTATCAATCAGAAGCTGTTTATGCTGGACCCGCTCCAGCAACAGGTTACCACTACGGAACATACACACCTGGAATCGGTGGAAATAGTAATGTACCAAATTCAAGGAATAATCTAGTTCAACAGCTACAAAGAATTCAAACAGCTAATTATAGCTTTACAGTAGATCGCACAGATGTTAATCAATTCGGACAATTAGCAGCTATTGATCGTGTAATTTTAACAAATCCAACAGTTTCATTAGATTTTAGTTATATTAACTCGAGTCTTGCTAATGAAAATCTTCTAGGATTCACAGTTGCTTCTGGAAGTAGTGATTCAACTGTCTCTGCTATTTCTGGATTCTTAAATAAAACTTCAGATGAAAGAAATTATTTCATTCGTACAACTCCAGAAGGTACTGATGCAGTAGGATTCACAGATGGTTCTTCTGGAAATAACGGAGTTATTGGAATTGGCAACGCATTCTTAACTTCATATTCAACAGAAGGTTCTGTTGGTAATTTCCCAACAACAACTATCAATGTTGAAGGTTTGAATATGAATTTCCAAAACGGAATTAGTGGAAATTTTGTTCCAGCAGTTAATCCTACAGACGGATCAGCTCTAACAAACTATTATCAATTAGCTCAAGCTGTTGAAAATGTTGGAATTGGACTTGGAAGCACAATCAGCGCTCTACGTCCAGGAGATATTACATTATCATTAAGTAATACATTGGCTAGTGGAGTTGATGTAAATACAATGAATATCCAAAGCTACACATTGAGCTTCGATCTAGGTCGTACACCAATTCAAAGACTAGGAAATAAATTCGCATTCACAAGAGAGATTGACTTCCCATTAACAGTAACATTAAGTGTTGATGCTCAAGTCACAACAATGAATGCAGGAAATTTAGCAAATCTTGTAGTTGATGATTCAGCAAAATACAATCCATCAATCACAATCAAGAGTCCATCTAATTCTAATCTAACTATGGCAAAATACATCCTTAAGGGTGCAAAATTAGATAGTCAAGAATATAGCTCTGATGTAGGTAGCAATAAATCTGTCTCCCTTACATTCAGTGCTCAAGTTGGTGGCCCACAAGACACATCTAACGGATTATTTATCAACGGACAGTTCTAATAAATAATACATAATTAAGTTATAAAATAACCCCTACGTTCTCGTGGGGGTTATTTTTTGTGTAATTGAAGTTAGGCAGAGGGTTAGATAAAGGTAAAAGATTATGGAAAACGATCCTATTAAAGACATGACTCTTTTTCAGATAAAGAGAAAGATCACAAATATATACAAGAATTTCTTTTTTATTCTTGAAGACTTGACTGATTCTGGATATAATATAAATGATGAAACCTATCAAAAAATGCGCAAAAGAATACTTGATAATGCTAATGATGCAGTAAGAGAGATAGAAGAGAACTTTACTAAACTTAACATAACATTAAAATGAAATCTAAAAAATTAAACTATAATTTTCCTATAACCCAAATAATAGAAGGTAATCTTTCTACACAAAGTATACAAAAAAACTTAAAAGATAACTTTGGAATTTTAAAACCAAGTTTAACAACATTTAAGAATCCCAATTTTATTAAAAATTATCAAAACTGGGATGATAATAAAAAACATCAATTTATTAAAACAATTGGTGGAGTAGTTTACTATGGTAAAATCAAAAACTATCTACAGGAATTAATTGACAGTAATGGAGAAAAAATATGAAAACAATGTTTGAATTTGATATATATCACGAAAAAGAAATAGAAAAAATAGAAGTATCTACTAATGAAAAAGGCGAAGAAGTAAAGACTACCTCTAAAGTTAAAACTGCTGTTCCAGTAAAATTAGCTATTAAAAAACCTACAAGAACTCTTTTTGATGAAGCCGAATTATTTTATGGAGTTAGGCTCTCAGAAGGAATTAAAGCTGGATTACTAACTAGAGCATTGCTTGCTAAAAGATTTAGTAATGATGGTGGAGTACTAAGTGATGATGAACAAAAAGAATATAATGAGTTATATCTTGAGTTTTTTAATTTACAAAATGAATTTCAAAAATTATCTATTAAAGACGAAGCTATAAGAACAGAAGAAGAAAAGCAAGAGGTTCAAAATGTAATTATAAAAATAAACCTTTCTAGAGAAAAGCTTCAAAGATATGAAATGGCGCAAGCCAATCTTTTTGAACAAACCGCAGAAAATAGAGCTAGAAACAAAACTATCATGTGGTGGGTTCTTCAACTTAGTTTAATACAAGGCGAAGATAAAAAATTCAAAGAACTCTTCAAAGAGGGGTCTTATGATGCGAAGCTTAAAGTATATGACGAAATTGAGGAGTCTGAATCTGGAGTAGAGAAAATAGCTTTACAAAAACTTCTTTATTTAATCAGTTTCTGGTATATTGGTAGAGCAGCTTCCCAAGAAGAATTTGAGAAACTTTTGAATGTCATGCAAAAAGATGAAACAAAAGAATCAAAGGGATAATGATTGCAAACTTTAGAAAAGAACAAATTAAGGCTTTCATTTGTTGATATATTAAAAGGATATAGCCTATCCTATTATAAAAATAATAAATTATATTTTAAACACAATACAAGTCTTGATTCTGGAGATATAGATCACCTTAGACAAGAGTTTATAGAAATAGCCCAAAAAAAGGGGCTTCCAACTGAAGATCAAAAAGAAGACTATATAATACTAGAAGATCTTTGGTCAAAAGATAAAAATAAAGAGATTAAAGATTTAAAATTTGATATCTCTAATTTAAAGCAAACTAAATCAAAACTATTTAAAAACGATGACGTTAATGAATTCAATAAACAAATTGATGCAAAAAAATTAGAATTAATTAATTTAATTTCTGAAAGAAAAGAGCTTTTAGGTTTTACTGTAGAAGACTACGCAAACAAAAAAATTAATGAATATTATATGTTCAACTCGTTATTCAAAGATAAGGATTTAAAAGATAAATTTTTCTCTGAACAGGAATTTGACGAATTAGAAAATAAAGACATATCTGAAATATTGCAAATATATAATGATATCAATAAAAATTTTGCAGAAAATAATCTTAAAAAAATAGCTCTTTCTTCTTATTATCTTAGCTTATTTAATATTTGTGATGAGAGTGCATATAATTTATATGGTAAGCCTATAATATATTTAACGTTTTATCAAATGGAAGTGTTTGGATATGCTAGATACTTCAAGAATGCATTAGAGCAAGCAAAGCATAAACCAACTGATGAATTATATGAAGATCCAGAAAAACTTATAGAATGGTTAGAGAGTAGTCGAAACGCACAAGAACTTCTTAATAAAACAGAAGAGGGTCATAGAAAAACAGAGGGTGCAATAGCTACTTCTATTATAGGGGCTAAAAAAGAAGATCTAGCTAAAATAGGCAAAGATGAAAATAGTATAAGTCTACATAAAGAAGCTCAGAAAAAGGGTGGTGTTTTGAATATGGATGATCTAATAAAGATGCATAAAGCTTAAATATCTAATACTATCATAATTAATCATATTTTGTGTAATTTATCATAGCAAAAGGATTAAGGAATGGCAAGAACATCAGCTACAATTAGCGTAGGTGCGGATACTAGGCAGCTTGAAAGAGATATTCAAGGCGCTTTAAGCCGTGATTTTAAATTAAAGGGATTGAATGAAAAGGCCTTTACTCAACCTTTGGGTAGAATCACTGGTTCAGCAAATGAATTTCAAAAATCATTAGATGCATCTAATGCTCGTGTTATAGCCTTCGGAGCAAGTGCTGGATTGATATTTACTGTAGAAAAAGCATTTACTTCATTGGTTAAAAGCACTATAGATGTTCAAAAATCATTAACTGATATTAATGTAATATTGAACGCAAGCGCTGGCACTTTAGATAAATTTGGTAATAGCTTATTTGATATAGCTAAAAATACTGGTCAATCTTTTGATGTGGTTGCTGTGGCTGCTACTGAACTTTCTCGTCAAGGTCTTGGCTTAGAAGAAACTCTTAGAAGAACTCAAGATGCATTAATATTAACTCGTTTAAGTGGTCTTGATACAGCAAGTGCTGTAGAAGCTTTAACAGCTACAATTAACAGTTTTAATAAAGCTGGCTTAGATTCAACAACTATTATTAATAAATTAGCAAATGTTGATGCGGCTTTTGCTGTTAGTAGTGGTGATCTTGCAGAAGCGATTAAACGAGTTGGATCTTCTGCTTCAGATGCAGGGGTTGGTTTTGATGAACTATTAGCAATCGTAACTAGCGTACAACAAACTACAGCTAGAGGTGGTGCAGTAATTGGAAATTCTTTAAAAACAATATTTACAAGAATAGAAAGAACTGAAACCTTAGATCAACTTGAAGAACTAGGTATTAAAGTAAGAGATTTGCAAGGAGATGCATTACCAGCAATTCAAATTCTCTCTAATTTATCTAATACTTTTAATACTTTGGCTAGTTCTCAAAAAGCTCAAGTAGCTGAAACTGTTGGTGGTATATTTCAAATTAATATTTTAAAAGCAGCGTTAGGAGATTTAGGAAAAGAGTATTCTGTTTACGATAGAGCTTTGCAAACATCAGCGAATAGCACTGATCAAGCTATCCAAAGAAACGAAGCTTTAAATCAAACTCTATCGGCTTTAATTAATCAAACTTTTCAAAATTTAATTCGTGTTTCTTCTGATGTTGGTGAAATATCTTTGGGCCCAACATTTAAAAACACTTTAGAGATATTAAACAAAGGATTAGAGTCGTTATCTACTGATAGTAGTTCTACTGGTGGAAAAATTGGTAAAGGAATATTAGAAGGAATTGGCACATTTATAAGTGGACCAGGAGTTATATTAATTACTGCTGTTTTTGGAAAATTACTTTTAAATTTAGGAAAATTTGCTGCGCAATCATTAGGCGTACTTTTAAATATAAATACTCAGTCCGAACAAAGAGTGCAAATACAAGCTAAAATTAATGAAGTATTAGCTCAAGAACCGTCTTTGGTAGCTGCAATATATAGCAAACAAATAAGTGTCTTAGAAGTAGAAAATCAAATTCTTAATATAATTAGATTGCAGACTATAGAAAGAGAAAGAGCTGCGGCTGTTTCAGCTACTATTGCTGGAGGATTAACTAAACGAGGAGTAAGTACCAAAGGTGGATCTTTAAAAGCCAGCTCAGGATTTATACCTAATTTTAATGCTTCAGAAATCTATGGCGCATTAGCTGGAGGATATGCTCCAGGAAATATTCGACAAATGAATATCCCTGGAAAAGGAAATGTAACTTATAATAGCGCAGAAACAGTTAAAAATTTTCCAGGAATGAGTCAACCAGCTATTATGCCACCTCAAGATAGCAAAGCTGGAAAAAATTATAAAAAACAATTTTCTAGTGCTCATGGATTTAATCCTTATGCAAGCGAAGGTTTTATTCCTAATTTTGTTACAACCCCATTTCAAAAAGCTCAAAAACTTTTTACAGAAGCAAGAAGTTCAAAATTAGATGTTGAAGATTTAATTAGAAAAAGAAATTATATAATAACGCCAGAAATAAGAAAAGAAATAGAAGGCATTAAAACAGATCCTAAAAAAACCGCGCAAACAAAAGGAGAAGTAGTCACCTATGATGCTAGTAAATTAGGTATAGTTGGAGTAGGTGGAAGAAGAGGTACTGTAGATGCTCAAACTGCATTTAGTACATTAGGTTATACAAAAGATCCAAGATCAGTAAAATTTGTAGGAATCCAAGCGAGAACACTTGAAGATTTAAAAAATAGCGAAGTTCGAGATAAAAATTCTTTTTCTACAAAAATTAATGACTTATTTTATAATCCACTTGCTCAACTTGCAAATGATATTTTTGGTCCATTAAGTCCAGATCCTAAATTTAAATCAGTACTCGCGTCTAATACTAGAAAAGCTGGAATCAATCTTTTCCCACCAGGCGCAGAAGGATCAATTTTTGAAGCCGCAGTAAATTTAGGAACAAAAAAAGGTGGATCATTAGAGGCTGCATTTAATCAAAACGCTTCTCAAAAACCATTTGATTTTGAAGAAGCGTCTCCCCCAGCTACAGCTTTTAATAGTAAATTTGGATTTACTCCACCCGTTTTACGAGCAGACGCAAAAAGAACTATATCAAGCGAACAAGCAAGAGAAATAATTGATAAAGCTTATAGAGATGCTATCACTAGAAGTGATCCAAAGTTACCAAAACCAAGAATAGCTGCGTCAGGTTTTATTCCTAATTTTACAGCATTAGATAATGCTATTGGAAGAGAAGTAGCAGCTGGTACAGCTACTTCTAAAATAAGAGTTGGCAAAGATGCAAGACTAACATCTTCAGCAAATCCACTTGGATTAGGAGTTTATAATACAAAAGATGAACCTATGGGTCTTGGCCAAGGAGTTGAAAGATATGGATCAAAAGCTAAAACCGCAGGAGCAGCTGCTGGATTTATTCCTAATTTTGCAGAATTATCATTTAATCCTGGAAGCAAAGGTGCAATAATGGATCCATTAGTTGCAGATAAACGAGTTGGTGCATCAGTATCAAGGATCGTAGCAAAATTAAAAACTCAAGAAATAACACTTGATCAGGCAAACGCAAAGCTTAAACAATTAACTGCAGATTATGGAATCGCTGCAAGTAGTCAAAATAGATTCAATCAAATTTTACAAAGCAGAGGATCTCAATTTGCAAGTAGCGCAAAATCTGCAACTTTAGCATTAGATAACAGTAAAAAAGGTTTTGAAAAATTTGGTGGTGCGGCTTTAGCTGCTTCCTTTGTTATACCAATGATTCTACAAACAGTTAGTCAATTTAACGAAGGAAATAAAAAATTACAATTAGGAATAAATGCAGCAAGCACAGCATTAAGTCTTACTGCTGCTGGAGCTACTTTTGGAGTTCCTGGTGCAATCGCAGGTGCGGCTGTTGGAGGTGGATTAGGTTTATATCAATATTTTGAAGGATTAAAAGGCATGGACCTTGAAAAACTTAAAAATGATATTCAAGCGCTTCAAGATGAATTTAATAATACTTCAACGTCTGTAAATCAAATTATACCATTAATAGAAAAATATAAAGAGATTCAAGGTTCTAGCCTACCTGATGTTGATAAAGCTGAAGCCTCATTAAGGGTTCAAAATCAAATTACTGAAAATATAGGAAAAATTGGACCAGAATTTTCAGATGCCCTATTGAAATCTTTACAAGATGCTGTAAAAAATGGAGACTATACTGCATTTTCTAATGATTTAAATAAAGCACTTATTAAAAAATCTGCTGAATTATCAAATTTGAGTGCGCAAGCAGTAATCGAGGGTGCGGGAAAAAATATAACAGATAAATCTGTAGCAGGAGGAATTAGTAAAGCAGTAACTGGGTTACAAACTTCATCAGGAAAAAATATAATACAAGACTTATCAAAGACTGAAGAGGGCAAAGCTAAAATTGGAGAAACAATTCAAAAATTAGATTCACTATTATTACAAAGAGCGTCTAAAGAAAAACAAATAAATGATTTAATAGTTACTGAAGAGCAAATAGCACAAAGAAGACAAGCAGGAGAAAAAGAATTTTTAGCGTATTCAAAAGAAAAGGGTTCGTTAGGACAAAAAGCTGTAGCGTTAATCTTTGGTTACAATAAGGCTTTAGATGAGGGATATGGTAACGAAAAAAATAATAACGAAATAATAAAATTAAGAGAAGATCTAAACAAAGAATTAAATTTAAATTTAAGTGAATATTTACAAGCCGTCAAACCTTTATATCAAACTACCGAAGAAGGAAGAATACAATTTCAAAAATTAGAAGAAAAAGCTAAAGAATCATCTTTTAATCAAGAAGCTGGAAATAAAGTAATTAAAGATACTAAAGCATATCTACTAAACATTAAAGACCATGAAGAAAAAATTGCAGCCTTATTAAAAAGTGGAATTTCAACAGTAGACCAATATATTCTAGGATTTAAAAATAATACATTAAATGCAAAAGACGCTCAAGAATTTTATAAGAAAACATTTGCATTACAAAATGATCCATTAAGAATGTTAGGCAAAAGTCAAAATGAACTTAATATGTCTGTTGCAACCACTATACTTAATGAAGACAGTAGAAATAGAGTACTAGATCAACTAACAGTAGAGGAAGATAAATTAAGAGCAAAATTAGCAAATAGACAAATAACCGAAGATCAATACGCTAAAGCCCTTGAAGGATTAAAAGATAAAATAATTCTTGAACAAAGAAAAGGCGGAACAATATTTGCAGAGGATTTTAGAGGCGGAAGACAAACCGCAAGAGAAAATAAGGCTCTAGCTGGCCAAACACAATTAGAAGATTTTGCTGGAGCATTTTTTGATGAATTTGATAATAGTGCTGCAGATTCATTCCGTCAAGCTCAACTGGGTGCCAAAGATACCGCCAATACAATCAAAAGTGAATTTAATAACGCCTTCTTATCTTTCGCTAATGGAACAGCTACTGCTAGCGATGCTTTCACAAAAATGGCTCTAAACGTCAGCGACAAGATACAGCAATTAGCTCTTGAATTTAGTACAAACCTTATTTTTGGAAAACTTTTCGGGACTACAAGTAATATGTTTGGTGGCGGTGGAAGTGGAGGTATTGGAGATTTCTTTGGTTCATTATTTAAATCAAAAGGTGGAATGGTTAAAGGATATTCGTCTGGTGGTAATGTAACTGGTGGATCAGGAAATAAGGACGATGTTCCAGCTATGTTAAGTGGTGGAGAATATGTTATAAAAAAAGATTCTGTTAACAAATATGGTTCTAGTTTACTTCATATGATAAATGGAGGTAGAATTAACGGATTCGCTTATGGTGGAGAATCTTCTTATAATGGTACAAATGTTTATAGATATAATGATCCTCTTTATCCAACCGCTGGGGAAAATGTTATTGATCCAAGACTAAGTTTACAAGCCATTATTGATCCAAATAATCCTCAAAATAAAATTAGGCAAGAAAGAGAGCAGAGTCTTTATGATTATTTAAATTATGCTGAAGGAGTTAGGTTGGAAAATGAAAGAGCATTACAAGAAAATATAGCCTTAAACAAAAAAATTCAAGATGAATATAATCAGCAAAAAAATGCAAAATCAAACGGGGCGTGGTATCAAGCTCTTTTTGGACTTGCAGGAGCTGGATTAAGTTTCGTTGGTTCTAATGGGGGTTTTGGCGGGAGTAGTGCCTCAAAATATGGAGCATCAGCAACTTTAGGAGGTGGAGCGGCAGCAAGACAAAGTTATTCTAATAGCGCACCATTTCGTTATAGTACTCCAACACCAAGAGCAAACGGTGGATATATTAGAGGTTTTGCAAATGGTGGTTCAAGTGGCAAAGATGATATTCCAGCAATGCTTATGGGGGGTGAATTTGTTGTGAGAAAAGAAGCTGTAAATATGTATGGCAAAAAATTCTTTGATGACCTTAATTCTGGAAGAGCAAAAAAGTTTGCAGATGGTGGTTCTGTTGATAATTCATCAGCTGGAACGAACTCAACCAGTTATACTCCAACAAATAATGTTAGCGTTGTGGTTAATTTGAATCAAGAAAATGTTGCTAATGAAAATACAAAAGAAGATAGTAATGATGAAAAAAGAGCAGAAGCTCAAAGAACAAAGGAATTAGCCGAAAAAGTAAAAACTCAAGTAATGAGAGTCATAACAGAACAACAAAGACCTGGAGGATTATTGAGTTCTGCGGTTTATAGAAAAATACAAAAATAATTTATAATATTAATTTTGCTGAGAAGTTGATTAAATCTTTATCTGATATAATTTGAGATTTATTAATAGAAGGATTTTCAATTAAATATTCATTTAAAGTCTGTAAATCATATGAATATTTGAACAATAAGGTGATATAATCCTTGCCGTCGATATTTGTCTTGTATTTTTCGCTATATTTGAGGTTATTGCTAGTTTCTATATAGAATTTCTCATTGTTGTAAAAAGTGGTTATATATTCAATATAAATATTACAAGTATTGCTATTTTCTTCGATTTCGATGATTTTGGCTTGAAGTACCCCTTGGTTTTGAAGATAATCTAGGTCAATGGCCACATCTTCGTAGGCACTAGAATCTTTACCATAAAAACCTAAATATCTCTTTTGTAGGTTATAGTTATTATCAATTACGTCATCTGTATTTAAATCATTAGACAAGCATATAGTTTTATTAGCTTGATCTTTATTTAAAAGTGGGAAATAACGATTAAATGCAATATCATTAATTGATATATTTGAAGTTAAGCTATTTGAATTTAAACTTTCATTATTGAATAAATACAAGTAATTTTGATAGAATACTACAGTTTCATTATTTACAGACTGCTTATATATTTTGCCAATATTAAATGTTTGATTAGGGAAATATTCTTCGTATAGATTATTAATGTCTTCTTGAGATTCTCTTCCTTTTAAAAAATTATATAATTCAGATTGAAAGTAATTAAGTGGAATAACTTTAATGTTTAAGTTCTCAGAGATTTCAACAATATCGCTTTCAATAAAAGGTATTGTTAATAATACCGTAGATTCATTTACATCTAACCATTTTTCTTCAACTTTTTCAGTAAATAGATTTGTTAATTTTTTATTTTTAACTAACTTATTGGAAACTTCGCTCAATATGAGGAATGAATATACCTCTTGCTGTTTAAAATATTCTTTATTTATAAGTAATTTTACTGTAAGGTAGTCGCTACTGCGATAAATTTTATTAAATAAAGTATTTTTATCTAAATTTTCAATTTCAGCATATTCTGCGCCAAGTTCAAAATCTCCTTTGCCGTCATTATTATAATCTACTTCAAATTTTAAATTTTTAAAAAAACCGAGTTTATTATTTAATTCTTTATATTTTATATAATTATTGTGAAAATCATATTTAAAAATATTTTTAGTTTTATTTTTAGACACCTCTACAGTAAGCTTTGGTTTAAGCATAAAATCTTCACATAGAAGATTAGATTCCGTAATAAATTCATGATTATTTAAATTTAAATTTTGGTCTATCAAGTAATTATTTTCATTTTTTACTTTTACATTATAAGTTGGGAACTGTGTATCAATTTTTAAAAATTCAGGAATATTTCTGATAGTTTCCCATTCCAAAGTTAAATTTAAATTTTTTACTTTCATAAATTAATAAACATTTGCACCAGAAGCTTGAACACTGAAAACAGAGGCTTGATTGGTTAGGTTGAACGATGCCGCAAGAGCAGAGGTTCTTTCTCCTATATTATTTTCAGCAAATATTCTAAAATAGTATGTACCAGCACCAGTTGGTGTTATAAATGGTGGTATATTACCTATAGCCCAATTAAGTGGAGCTAAACCAGTTCTAATTGTTAAAGGAGATATCGCATCAAATAAATATGATTCTGGCGTTTGAGTCGTGCTTGTAAAATCAGAAAATGGTTTTACGTATACATAATATAAGTTATTACTTGCATTATTTATTGGCGGTTGTATATTATACATTATACTATTAATTCCACCTTGATTTGTTGTATAAATTGAATTACAAGCATTGGTTGTACAATAACTATTAGTAATAGGACTCCTAAAGATTCCACTTAAAAATAAAGTAGGAGCAACTGGAGCTGCAGGTCTAAGCGGTACGTTAACTAAATCATTTACATTATCAATATTTGCGTATTTTTGATCATTATATTCAAGGGCGTTAATATTAAATAATTGTAGTTCTTTTTCTGTAATATCTAATACTCTATATTTTTTAGGTTTATTAAGATATGATTCTAAATAATATCCTGGATATAAAGTATTGGTTGGATTGTTCATTTGAGATCTTGTGTTAATTCCTGCTGTTGCATATCCAGAAGTATTTATATCTATATTCCAAACTGTATTTTGCGGTAAACTATAACCGCTAACTATTAAACCTCTTGGAAAATTAAGTCTTATATTGTTAGAATATATCCCAGATCCACTAGTTAAATATTTTTGTGGATTATTTATTGTAATAGACTGCAACTGACTTCTTCTAAAGAATGAACTATTTAATCCTGTTACTCCTGAAGATGTAACATTAAAACCAGTAATATATAAATCTCCAAGTTGTGTTCCAGGATTTAAATTATAAGTTGGAGTTAATACATTAAATACAAATGAATTATTCATATTTGCGCCAGTAATTGCGTATGTATTAGTAAAATTATATGGAGTATCTAATACTGCGTATCCACTAGTTAGTTCTAATGTTCTTCCTGCATAAGATTGATTTTTTCTATATTGATCATGAATTGATATAACATCTCCTGGCCTTAAATAATTGCCCTCTAGACCAACTTGAAAATCAACCAATTCTGTTTCTGTATTTTGAGTAAGTAAAAGCCATTTGCCAATTCTTTTCGCTTGACTACTGCTTGTGCAACCAAACGCAACAATTTCTGTTTCTCGTATTCCGTATTTTAATATTGAGTTTTTATCTTCTACATATTCCATTGCTGGTTTATAATTATCATTTTTATCATTAAATCTTATGGTCGCTACTGTTTTTCTTGATTTTTTAGAAGCATCAGAATAATTAAATGACCCTTCTATGACATTACTATTATTAAAAAGATATATAGGCTCTTTTAATGAATCTTGAGATACAGTTATTTGTCCAGCTGAATAATATACGATCGCTCTAAAAATACTCGACATATCATTTAAAACTTTATAGGCTTCTTCTTTTGTATTAATATATAAATTACAAGTAAATCTGGGCTCTAAACCTCCAAGACCATCAGATACAAGTTGATCACAATATTGACCAACCTCATACAAAGTCCATTTATCTGTTAAGCTAGTATCAATAAATTTTCCTAATCCATATCTATTATTTGTAATTAAATCATAAAAACACCAAGCTGGATTATCAGTCCATGCAATTTTAAATTTTCCGTTCCATGGACCAGTATAATTTCTAGCAATTGGGTCATAATTTACTGGTATCTTGACTTTTAATAATCTTAATTTATATGTTCTTGTTGGGATATCATTAAAATATCTTGCATCAAATTTTGAAAACACTAAAGCTGCGTCTGGATAAACAAAACGATCTGAATAAACTTCAGTTATGCTATCTATTGATGTAGAATTAAAAAGTCCACCCCCCACACTTTCTCTTGTTTTTTTAACAACATCTATAGCCCAACCAATTTGATTTGAAAAAATTTCAAACCAAGGAGTATTTTCTGCATTAGGCCTTAATGTTATTTCATATGGAACGATCATTGGGCTATTAGCTATTTTTCCTTGCAGTTGAATAGTGTCGACTGAATATCCTTCTCTTAGATAAGGTTTATATTTAGATGTATCTAATAATATAAGACTATTGTCTGAAAGAATTCTATATATTGCAAACGTAAAAACTCCAACTTGTGGCTCAACATCTCCAGCGTTTGATCCAGCTAGAATTTGTTCATTTAAACTATTTATTTTTATATTTATTTTAATTGATGAAACATCAGTATTATATACATAGTAAGTTTTTGGTGTTAATATTTGAGTTCCAGTTAATTGATAAAATCCGTATAAAGTTTCATTTATGCTTTTTGTTACAGATGTTTGTAATGGTATTTTATTTTGATCAACTTGTTTACCAAAGTAATTTCTTCTTTCTTCATATAGATTTAAATATGGATTATAAATTGTATGATCATTTGTTTTTTCGCCATATGTATATTTATAATTTACATATTGAAAATTATAAAACCCTGCAAGATCTGTAATTGGAGTATCATTCCAATATATTGATCTAGTTTCTGGATTACTATAAGTTTGTTCGTATGGTTGAAATCTAACGCTAGTATATCCTATATCTCCAATTGATTTTCCACTTAAATTTGGAATATATAACCCACTAACAAATCCTTCAATTGGACCCTCGCAAACTAAATCTAATACGTTAACTTGACCAATGGAATTATATGCTCTTTGATCTTTAAATCTTTGAGTTAAAAATACTCCATTATCTAATGGAGCCGTTCCAGCTTCTACAGCTGCAACATTACTTACTCCAAATATTGTTCTTAAATCTGGCGCACCAAAAGTATTCGCCCTAAAGAGTGTACCATCTGCAACACTTCCATCTCTAGTACTAAATCTTTGAATATTGGCCCCAGTCATTACAGCTAATACAGTATGCCTTGCAAGAAACCCACTTGGCCCCCTGCCATAAATATTTGGCGCGCCTGGATTAGAGGTAGGGACAGGCAATGCTGTACCACTAAAGCTTAAACACAAATTACCACCACCTACATCATCTTGAGCCGTACTTTCTGGAAAATTATATCCACATACTCCTTGACCAACATTTCCAGGAAAAACAAGGTATTGTAAACCGTCTGCGTATTTATTTGGATTTCCCATAAAATTAAAAAGCTAAAGCTTGCAAAGGTTCTTGACTTATTAGCTGACATCTAGAGTTAAATAAATATTGAGAATTTCCTGCGTTATTTATTTGTAAACTACTAGTATCATAATTACCAGCATATGCTCTATAAACTATATCATAAGTACTAAATACATTATTCCCACCAACCATTAGTTCTCCATATCCTATTGGGACTGGGCCACCTTCACCAACTGTATTTACTGGTCCATTAAAAAGATAAGAGGTTGGTCCTCCAGCTTCACCCTGTCCATCTATCGGATTGACTTGTTGAGCAGTAAAAGGAACAGATGGTGGGGGTTTTGATAATAATTCACTTGTTCCTGCTGCAATTAAACCTAAACCAACAAATCCAATCGCCACGGCTGGTAGAAGAAATGGTGTAAATACTGCTATAGCTATCGCTGCAACAATTAGAATTGCTCCTACTATTATTTTTCCTATCCCTCCAGAACCTATAATGGATGGAACAATATCTATTGTTTTTATTTTATTTTTAATATTTAAACAGAATTCAGAATTTTTTAATTCATTTATATCTTTGATATTAGGAGATTCATCAAAAAAATTATTATCGTCTGCTAAAATTTCATATTCATATTGATCTTTATTATATATTAACCAATGTCTTAATTTTTTAGTATTTATATCTATAGCGTGTAAAGCTTCTGCTACAGAAGAAACATCTAATTCCCATGTTTCCCCTAAGTCTTCACCCAATTTACCATGCAAATTTACTGTTATCATATTTTTAACCTAAAGATTGAATCTGTACGCCTTTTATAAAAATTACAATAATTTTCAATTCTTGAGAAACCAAACATAGGTTGATGTAAAATTTTATCTTGTCCCATATACAATGCGAAATGTTTTGGTTTATCTTCTCCAAAGGCATCTATTAGAAGTATATCGTGTAATTTAAGATCGTTTTTATCTTCTATAAGTTGAAAATTATTATCTTTATAAAATCTATATAGTTCTGTTTTTATATCCATTTGTTCTAATGATTTTGAATAAAAATTATTATCATACTTAAATTCTATAGACTTTTCTTTTTTATAAAATTCTTCAATTAATCTAAAACAATCATATTTTCCATGTTGATAGAATCTTCCAATATATTCTTTTTTTACACTTATTGGTTCATAAATTTTGAATATTCTTTTATTTAAATTATACATTATAATTGGTAGACATAAGTTTTCAGAGCAAGAAATATCTTGTTCAGAAAAATTTTCATTATCGTTTATATGGCTATGATAGATATAAAGAATTTTATCTGAATGTTTTTTTATTTTAATATAATCTAAAGAAGATATCATAAAATTTTCTTTTTTATTTTTTGCAATATTTTCACATGGCATGCATATAAAATTATTATTTGTTAGTACTATAAATCCACAAATTTCTTCGGATGAATTTTTTAAACATTCTTTTATAATAAAATTTTTATTTTTTTTATCAATCATTTTTATCCTTGGGGTTGATTTGTTCCTGGGAATCCTCCGAATGGAAGAAATCCATTTAAATAATTTTGATTCATATCTTTTGGAATTCCATGAGCTCTAACTCCAGTTGGATTTTCTGCTCCAGGTCTTCTTGGAAAATTAATTGGAACACCATTTAAACCAGTTACCCATAAATTTATTCTTTCACCACTTCCAACCAAACTAACTATTCTATCTTTTGTTTGAGTCCAATTCTCTCCATTTCTATCTGTTGGCCAAATAACTGGTCTAAAAGCTGGATTTTTTAACCATCTTAATCTACAAGCGTTTATATTTTTTGAACATGAATCAGCTGTCCAATAATTAGTATTTGGCGGAGCATTAAATGGATCAGACGAATGATTATTTAAGCAAACATAATAAAATTTTAATCCTCTGTTTTGTAAATAAATAAAATCTCCAGAAATATATGTTTGATTTTGAGACCATTGTCCAGAATTTCCAAGAGAGCCGTTGGTTCCATAATTTGCCCCAGTTATTCTAAATATTGCTGAAAGATGTGCGTTGCCTCCAGTAGGATTAAAAACGCTTCCAAAAAATAACTGATCATTTTCTGTAGCTACTGGAGGGGCAGTGTAAAGACCTTTTACTGTTATGGGAGAATTATCTATACCTGCGTAAATTCCACTGTGCAAATAAGTTAATCTGCTATTATATTCATAACAGCATCCTTCTCCTCTATATTGAAATGGGCATTTTTTACCGTAAATTGTTCTTCCTGGTAATGTTAAATTTTCTATATCTAAAATTGTATTTAATTGGTATTCAACTATATTTCTATTTTCAACTGTTTTTCTATCTATGTAGTAAATATCTCTTGGTAGTTCTACTTCATATAATCCTTCGTTTTTATTAAAAGGATTAATATTATCAGAAAAATTTATTTTATCGAGATATTTTGAAAATGTTTTAATTCTACTAAATTTTGCACCAACAATATCTCCTAAACTTTGCATTTGCATTCTAATATATCTATAGAAAGAATTTGAAGAGTAATCTGGAGAAAGGTTAGATATTAAAACTTTTGGAGTTGGTAGTGTTCCTGCGGAAGAATATTCAAAACCTTCTGAAAAAATTGGAAAAGGATAATAATAATTATTTTGCCATTTTAATGCTCCGTATGGATTATTTACAATTTTGAATAAATTATAATCATTATATACTCTAAATATTCCATTATTAATGGGCTGATCTCCATTATAATTATAATTTATGGTTGTGGGAGCAATTTCAGAAAGATCAATTTCGTATAAAATAACTTGCGTAGATGGAGTTAAAGAACTTAGTTCAGTATTTAAAGATTTATTACCGCTTACTATTGAATTATAAACTTCAGATGATGTAGGCATAATTTTATGCTGGTACTTCCATGAATGCAGCTTCTATAGAGTAGTTATTATAAGATATATAAGTTGGAGACCATTCTGCGCAAACAAATTTTGTGCTTAAGTCGCTGCTTGATTTAGAATATATTGTTGGAAGATTATAAACGAAGGCTTCTTGCGCGTTTCTTTCGTTTAAGAAATGCAAAATAGATACCGCTTCTATTTCACTTCTATTATCAAAATTTAAAGTTAGTTCTATCAAATTATTATTTATTCCATCATTTATTCGTTGCTCGTATCCATTACCAAATTTGTTAATTTTAATTCTTGGTTTATTATTTATTTTAGCATTATACGAAGGTTTCCAGAAAAAATTCGGATATAGCACGCTATTTAAAAGTATATATCCATCCCAATCAACTTGAAGATTGGCAGGGGTTACTGGATTATTTCCAGCACCTACATTAGAATCTATTATTGAATAATAGTATTTGCTATCAGTACCAAGTACTATATTGTACTTGCTATAAATAGTAAGCGAGCTCCAAGCTAGAACTGTATCGTAAATACTTGCCATATACCTTTTACCTCCTATATTTTACACTTAAAAGATGTGTAATTATAGTTAATGTTTAATGTATATTCTATAGAAAATCAGAACTTTTATCTAAATGATTCCTTGGTATCTGGAATAAAAAGTTTTAATGTTGGAGTTGACTTTAAAATAAGTCCTCAAATATCTATCAATGATTCAATTAATTATACAAAAGATGGTTTACCAGTTGCTCAATTTGACTTATCTTATGTATTAAGTGATAGTGATAGATTTTTGCTTTATACTGGAACTAATTCATTTTCTGGAAGAGTTGAATATGGAGATAAATATGTAACATTTACAGATGGGTATTTAACTAATTATTCTTTAAATTACAAACTAGGAGAATATCCAACTGTTGATATAAAAGGGATTATTTTTAATTGGACAGCTTCTCAAATAACTTTTAAACCAAAACCAGTAAATTTAAATACATTTAATGTTGGAGATCCATGTTTTATTGATACAAATATAGCGACTTTTACTTCAAATCGAACCCAATCATTTGGAATTAATATTGATGTAAGTCGTATTGCCAATTATACTATTGGAAATTATTTACCAGACACTGTATATATTCAATATCCAATAAAACAAGAAATGTCAACAGATGCTAGCGCAAGCGATTCAATATTTATTTCTAACATTTCTAATTTACCAAATTCAGGTTACGTTAGTACTGCTAGTCAATATATATCAATTAAAAAATATCAATCTGACTCAAATTTAGCGACATTTAACTTCTCTCAAGTTACTAATAATATTAACTCTTCATTGAGTAGCGATAATGAAGCTCAATACAACCAAAGTAGAGTATCTTATCTTCAACCATAATTTTTAGATTTTTAGCAATATATATACTATAATATAATAAATATGACATTTCCAGAACTCCTCAATTCTCCAGTATTTTTTAATACTTTTCTTAAAAATGATACATTTTTCAACTCTTTAAAAGATAAGTTTCCAGAAATCTTAGCAGATCTTACTAGCTCCAAAAACAATCCAAATTGTTCTTGCAAAAATAGAGTAAAAGCTCATCTTCAAGCTAAAATTACCACTGAGGAAGATTACTTTAATAATCTAATAAATAATGAAGAAATCAAAAAATTATTAGAAGAAAAAGCAGGAGAAATTAAATCTTCTCAAGTATCAAGTGACCCAATGGAACATCATATGCAAATGATGCAACAAAACATGTTTAGAAATAGTGGCGGAAGAGTATTTGAAATTGGCAAATCTGAAGAAGCTTGGAAAGATCTTGCTAAAAAATTAAGTGATGAAAAAATTGGTTTTAAATCTTTTTCTTTAGTTGAAAAAGAAGATAAATTGGTCGTTTATTTTATTTAAATGTTTTATCAATTCTTGGCGTATTTGTTTGTTTGTTTAGGAGTAACTTATGCTTGGAGTGACACTGAAATTGCTAGACCTTTTAGAAATTTTATAGCTAAAATTCCTTATATCCATAAACCTTTACTTTGCCACGAATGCTCTAGTTTTTGGATATCTTTGGCTGTTAGTTTTTTTATTAATCCATTTGATGTATTAACTTATGCTTATTTTAGCAACTTATTAAGTGCTTTTTGTGGATTTTTTATTAATTTATATTTCGTTAGAAACCAATTAGTTAAATATAAAGAATTTTAATAATAATAATAATAATAATAATAATCTTGTGTAATCTTATTATATGCCTGGATCATGTTCATCAAATGAGCTTAATGGTTGCGCAGGTTGCGGACCAGGTTTAGTTTTATTTGGACTTAGTGCTTCAACTTATGAAGCAAAAGATGGTTTTTGTTGTCTTGATGGATGTGATACGAAAAGATATCGAACTAGAATTAGTTCGACAAACGGTGGCTACTCCTTCTATAGCTCGGTCGGGCAGTCGCAATCCACCTCTGCGTCTGACTCTTCTAGTGAAGCTGTAATATATACAGTAGATAAATATGGTGTAATCGTGTACTCAAACAAGATAGATTCTAGGAGTTCGGGAAGCGGTACTAACCTTTTCTTTGGCGAGGGATATTCTGACGAGACAAGTGGTAGTACATCTACCACATGCAAAAAGCTCCCCAGAGAATCAAGTTGTGAAGAGGAGCCAGGAAATATATGCGAGACTCAGGGCGAGTGTACTGCTTATTACGTTCCTTGTGGAATGCCTGGCTGTGTCGGGGACGGTTCGTGTAACAATTTTCCCCCATATGATCCACCACCTCCTTGTGTCACTGAGACTTCGTGTACTAAATCTACCACAAAAGGCAATTATTCTTGCATACTGGAAGACAAGGAACTTGATTTTCTCGATAAAAACATTGTTAACTATAACAGTCGCGTGGCGCTTAGTAGTCTTATAGAGATTGAGGAAATTTACGGTTATTGTACATCTTCAGTTAGCACTAAAATAGGTATTTTAGAAAATAATCAACCCCAAAATTGTGATGGAGATACTTGTGAAGGAGAAGGTAAAGATGCTTGTTGGGGTGGTGGTGGATGTTTTTCAATCGCCGATAATAATCTTGATGACCCCGAAGCTATGAGCACCACCGCTGAAAAGTTAAAGTTTAAGATTGCTACCCTAAAAGAAGGTTTTGACAAAAAATACAAAAGTGTTTCTGGAACAGTAAATTTTTACTATGGAGGAACAGGTGGTAAAACTCCATGTTGCGATGATGATTTTGATGGCACAGTTGTTCAATCAGCAGGATACTCTATCTCTGCTGGTTCAACGTTCAAAAACGATTATTTCGCTTCGAGTGTTATAGCAACCTTTACGAACAGCGACCAAAGTTATGTTGGTGAAACTATATGCCCATGTTATACAATTGATAGCGTTTCGTTTATCTAATCTTTGATTTTCTTAATTCGGTCTATCAATTCGAACAGCTTGACTTTAGGTATATCTGATATAGAATTTAAATTTTCTGCATTTTCAAAATTATCTTTAATTAATCTTTTTTTAAGTGTTTCAAAATTCACACCTTTTTCTTTCATAGTTTTCTCTAAAACAGATTGGGGCGAAGTTGGATTTTCATTAGATGGTTGAGCAAAATCAAACAACTTTGCTTCTCCTAACTCCTCTTGAGATACAATATTAATTTTTAAGAAATTACGAACACATCTTACAAAGGCTCTATTTTCAGCAATTGCAGCTAAGAAGAATTTAGCAAAGCTCTTGGTATTATTTACTGTAGCATCAGCTAACGATTCAAAGATGATCTCTCTACCATCTGTTTCATAATTCGGTAACCAAGTGATCCTACAGCTTGTAGCGAAATATGTATCATTTGCAGATACAACATTATACTCTACTTTAGAGTACCCTCTGATTTGAGCAAGCTCTTTTATTCCACCTAATAGTATAAGAAGATCTTTGTCTTCTAGTTTTGATACATCTGTTTCTTGCGTTTTTTGCCTATTATTGACTAGGTATTCTGTTTTTACCATTTTACGCCAATTAATTGTGCCGTCGTCATTATAAATATAATTTATATTTGCATCTTCAATTAAGCCATATTTGTTTCTTGTTATTAGCTTCGGGGGTACTACTTGAATCGTTTCGCTTTTGTTCTGTTGTTGCGATTGTATCGGCATATTAAAGAGTTCAGAACTAGCTACGGAAACTGTATTTTCTTCTGTTTTAATTTTAGGGCTCATTTAAGAATGATAACCCATATTAAACTTTAAGTCAACTTAAAAATGTAAAAATTATCAGCTTCTTTCCAAAATTCTATATCATCTACTACTTTATTGCCAGTTCCATTTAACCAGTCGTATCTTGAGACGCTTTTACCTTTAGAAGAGTATAATGTTCTTGAAGAATTATAATAAAGATTATCGACATTTAATACTTTAGTCTCTTCTTTGGTCTTATGCTTTCTATTAACGATTAAATTATAATCCATGTAATCAATTTTAAATTTATTTAAAGACTCTTCTGGTAGGAATGATAGCAAAGTGTAGCTAATAGAATTGCTCTTTAATAATTTAACGAAATTCACGCTATTATTCTCTTCAATTATGTAGATTAATTGGCTTATATTTTGTTTGTATTTTTCAATTATATCTTTTTTAATAGGTTTATTGGTAAAAATTATACTTTTCCTTTGGGATAGAATTGATACTAGAGCTTCTTCATTAAAACAATAATCTAATCTTATAATTGGATTTTCAACTTGTATCGAGCTAAGATCTAATACTTGATCTGGTATAATTTCAAAACTTTTAAGATTAAAATCTTGACCAATAAATACTGTTTCTGGCATTTTTGGGAATTCAATATTCAATAATTTTAATACGCCTTCTGCTATTTCTTCTGGCCTAATCATATCAATAGATTTAGGGCTCTCGACTTGAGAATAAGATGGCTTTTTATTTCCAACTCTTTCATATCCTTTTAGTAAAATATGCTTATCTTTATTTCCAAAATGTGGACCTGCAACATTAGGATTGCTGATGCTATACAATGAAACAATAGGAATATCAAAGCTTGAAGCTAAATGTACACAAAGACTATCTGCTCCAAAATGTAATTTAGAATTTTCAATAACATAAGCTAATTGATTTATATTTGTTTGTCCTAATAGATTAATTACTCCTCCTAATTGTTTTTCGTCTTTTGTGCCTACTTGAACTATATAGATGTCAGCTTTTAATAAAAATGGCTGTATTAAATTAATAACTTCTTGCCAGTACGAAAAGTTTCTAGAATCATAAGGAGTTTGATTTTGAATTGTTATGTATGTCTTCGGTGGAAGTGGAAAATATTTTGTATATATAAATGGTTTGTCTATTTTCGATCCTGTGTTCGTAGCGTATGTATCTAGAAGTCTCATTTATTTATAATACATTAAGTCAATTGAAATTCTACTTTATCTAAACCATTGTGAAGATAATTTAAATTCCTTTGAGTGCAAGTATATGGCAAGTAAGCTATATCGAAATATCCATCATGTTGATTGTTGCCTTCTAGCCAGATTATATTATCCATAATAGGGTTATACTCTATCCATTTGTGCACATATTCATTTCCATCTAATATATCTTTGTATTGAGGTTTAGTTGCGACATATAAGCTATAATCTGGATATCTGTTCTTAATAGATTTAAATAAAGCTGTACTAAGGAATACATCTCCAGCACTTTCTGGCATAACATAGATTACTCTGCCTTTGTCATTTTTATCTAAAAGATCTTCAAATTTTACTTGTTTATCTTCTCCGCTTTCTTTTAAGGCTACATTTCTGAAATAATTTTCTATATCCTGCCTTTTTGCGCCTTTAGCTAATTCGCCCATCCAATATTGGTAACCAGAATCATTTTTATCAACATTCTTCATTTTAAGAATATTATTATACATGGACAATATCCAATCGCCATCGTCTACAATATTTGGTATTTGAAAATATGGATCTTTCTTATCTTGGGAATTCTCTAACACTTTAGTCCAATCAGCTAATTCTTGTTTATCTATAAATTCTTCTATAGATTTTCCTACGTTTTGAATACCGAAATTCTTTATTGTCCATTCTCTAGCTTTTTTACCCATTTCAAGCCTTTTGTGTTGTGGCATTTTATATACAATATTTAATTGTTTAGCTATTGATTCTGGATAGGTAGAGGCTTTAATAAATTCTGTACCATGTTCTCTATATTCATTCCATTCCAATGGGAGAGAATTGGCTTCTGGTTCGCACATCTCTTCTCCGCAGCTATAATTTGTAACAAGAGCAATAAGTTCAGTTAATTTCGCTTCTTGAATTGGTATTTCTTGTCCACCGCTTGTGAATGGATGACAATAAACATCCATAAAATTATAAACTTCATTTAATTGTTGTTCTGTAACTCCAACAGATACATTTGTTGTAGTTTGGCTTTTTTGTGCTTTACAAAATTTACAATCTGTATCTAATCCAGAAAATGGTTTAATTTCATATTCTCCACAATTTCTACAAATATGAGTTGTTAATATTTCGTTATGATTGACTCCGAATTCTGAAGCAAGTTTATGGATATTCCATCCTTCACCCCAATGAGTATGCAAAAGAAGATATGTATTTTTAATTTCTGGATTATTTTTTTTCCACAAAGCGTAACCTTGTAATAAATTTGGAACACTTTTTCTTAATTGATTTCTAAAAACAAATCCAATTATAAATGCATCTTGTGGAATATTATGTTTTTTTCTAAGTTGATTTCTATCAAAATCCGATAAACGATAAAATTCTTGATCTTCGAGCGAGCCATGCATTGTTTTAACATGACTATATCCAAGTTTATGTAAAGCTTTTGTAGCGAAATTACTCCAAATCCAATAGTTCTTAATCTTTGGAGCATTAGTTATAGCAGATTGAAGGATAGGAAGTGAATCTAAGGTGGTCCAAATTACAGAAGCAATTTTATTAAACCAAGGCTTTTCTATAGCAAAATCGACTCCCCAAATATCTTGAACGCCAATATAAATATCTGGTTTTTCATCATTAATAACTTTATCTAAAAGGTGTGCTCCATAGCTTGCCATTCTAGCTAAATTAGGATCTCTATTTAATTGATCGAGTTCTTGTTGAGTATTAGGCAAAGAGCCTACGGTTTTCCAAGGAGTTTTCTTAAATTCTGGATGATCATAAGTCATTCCACATGAATAATGGACTAAATCATATTTATTTGTGCAGTATAAATGTTTAAGTAAAGTTTTAGCATTTCTTCCAAAGCCAGTTTTGGCTAGAGAGAAGTCTGTTTGTATTAAAACTTTCTTTTTTCGTTCCATTACCAGAGTTCGCTATCTTCTTGGTTATCTTCGCCAACTTCTTTAGTTTCTTTTGTGGAATTTTTTGCTTTCTTTATAGCTTCAATTCTTTGAGCTTCAAAAACAGAATTTAAAGAATAAGTCAAAAATTCTTTTAATAATCTTGCTTCGTTAAAATAAAAACCAATCAAATATGATTGTTTGTTTTCAACATTTTGCTTGTCTTCTTTATTTACACTATACGAAAATCCAACTTGTTTTTCATCCCTAATATAGGGGGCTAGTTTAATTTTTGTAATTTGTTTCTCTGAAGTATGATAAGCCGAAAATTCTGTATTTCTTTCTAGAGAGTCAAGAAGTCCAGCTGCTTCTGTTAATGAAAATTTAACCTTAACACTTTTATTAGGATTATTTTGATTCTCGGAAAAAGAGCCAATCTTTTTGGCATCATTCCAAGAGCTTTGCTTTATTAATGATCCCCATACTGAATTGTCTTTTGAATTTACGCTAAAACTACAAGCTGTGCCTGTATTCTTACTATTTGGTTTATAAAATGATATCATATTCCTTTATATTACTGCTTATATTTTAAAATGTCAATTATTTTTATCTATCTTTTTTAAATCATTTAATTTCATATATATCTCATGATCTTGAACCGCTATTAAATCACCAAATATACAATCATCTCTTTTAGATCCTTTAACTATAACAATATTTCCTTCTTCAAAATTCCTATTATTTAGTAGTTTATTTGTATCAATATTATCATTAAATATTAATACGCTAATAGTGCTTGTTTCATCTGATATCTTTAATCTAAGATATCTTGTTTTTTTAGCATTTTTAGATATGCCAGAGAACACTTCTTCTATTTGACCAACTAAAGCTACTTTAGAGTTCACTGGTTCATCTAATACATCAGATACATATTTAAGATTTTCTCTTTTCTCTGCAAAGATATCTTTTAGATTTTTATTATAAGTATAACCTAGGAGCTTCTTTTCGTAATACCAATTAGCAAAGCTTTCACTTTTGTTATTTTGCTCATATATGCTCAAATATGGAGTATACTTTTCTTTAATGGTACTCAATCTATTGTCTTTAATAACCACTTTATTTTTTTCGTCAGTGAATTTATTAAGATGTTTAATAATTTTAATTAGATCATAATCGAATTTATCTGCAAATGATATAGCGTATTTCTTCTCTTTAGAAGTTAACATGTTCCATAATTGAACTTCTAGTACTATCTTACTTCTTGACTGATTGAACCCACTAAGTGCGCCAGCTTGAATTAATGCAGATAATGCTCCAATATTTAATCCAGCTTCTTCTGCAGCTTCAAATATTTCAAATTTATTAGAATATTTATTTCTAAAACTATTCAATTTTTCTATTGACTTATCGCTAATACCTTTGATTGATAATAGACCGAATCTAATGTCTTTATCCTCAATTGAGAAATCCATTTCTGACTTGATAATATGAGGAGGAAGGAGTTTGATCCCGAAGTTATGCATTTCTTTTTGAATCTTAGATATTTCCCCAATCGGATCTGGTTCATTCCTGCTCATCTTTAATAATGATAAAAAGAATTGTTGAGGATAATTAAACTTAAGATAAATTGTAATTGCTGCGAGTCCAGCATAAGCTATAGAATGTGATTTATTAAAACTGTAATTAGCAGAATCTTCAAGAATCTTCCATAGGATTTCGCTAACTTCTTTTGGAATTTTATTTTGTTTACATTTCTCTTCAATCTTTTTCTGCCAAGCTTTAATTTCATCAACCTTCTTTTTACCCACGATCCTTCTTAAGATTTCTGCTTCGTCTAAAGTAAAGCCAATCTTATTAGCCATTTTCATTAGTTGCTCTTGATATAAAGCAACGCCACCAGTTTCTTTTAAGATTTCATCAAAAAATGGATGAATACTTTCTGATTGTTGATAGTTCGTATGCGCTGCATATTTATCTACGAATTGTAGTGCTCCAGGTCTAGCTAAAGCAAGAACACCACTAAGTTCTTCTAAATTTTTTGGTTTAACTTTTTGACATACCCTAAAGTTAGTTTCTGCTTCAATTTGGAATAAACCATGCGGTGATTTTAGCTCTTGTAGATTCCTATAAATAGACTCGTGATTTAGGTCAATATCTTCTATCTTTATGTTGATACTCTTACAAACATTATCTACTACAGAAACGCTTCTTAAACCAAGAATATCTAGCTTTATATTAAAAACACTTGCCCAGTTCATATCAAAACTAGATACTACTTCTTTATCTGAAGAAAATTCTGTTGGGCATATAGTTTCTAAATCATAATAAGAAAGTAACACTCCAGAAGGATGAACCCCTTTATTCTTAATCAAGTCTCTTAATTTAAGCGCAATTTGATACGCTTCTTTATTTTGGTCGCACCATTCTTTAAATTGTTCTACTTCTTGATAAGCTTCCGAGATATCCTTAACTTGTCCATAAGTTTTAGGGATTAAAGAAGAAATCATAGTCATTTCTTGCTCTGGCTTTTCAGCAATGATTTTGCCACATTCTTTAATAAGCAATTTTCCGCTTAAGCTATTAAAGGTTAATATCTTACTAGTTTTGCCTTTGAATTTATTCTCTAAATATTGGAGCACTTTTTGACGATTATAGTAACAAATATCTAAATCTACGTCACACATCAAACTGCCATCTAGATACGTCACTCCATCAATAACCTGCTTTTTAGCACGAATCTTAGATATAAATCTTTCGAAATAGAGGTCGTATTTAACTGGGTCGATTCTGGTAACACCTACCAAGTATAATATCAAAGAGCCAGCAGCTGAACCTCTACCTAAACCTATTGGAATATCACTAGTTTTACAAAAATGGATTACGTCCCATACAAGTAATATATAATCAATAAAGCCTAATTCTTTTAAAGTATCTAATTCATGCTTTGCCCTATCGACATATTTCTTATAATCCTTATCGGATTTATTAATATTTAAAGTCTTAAATCCATTCAACGCTAAAGCTTTTAAAAAATCATAATTTGATGAATCTTCACTTATACCTAAATGTCTTTTAGACGCTAAATCAATTTCAAACTCAGGCAATCTAACTCCATGAATATCCAACTCTGTATCTGCAAATTTATCAGAAAAATCTTTCTTGTTAGAGTAATTATCAGTCTTCATTTTCATCTTCCTCTTGCTCTTTTTCAATTTTATCTATTTCTTGATTAAAAATCTCTAACCCTCTTGATAAGATTTTCATAGAAGCTCTATCTTTCAAACTATAAAATACATCAGCTTTACCTTGCTTCTTTCCTTTATCTATGGTTATAAGAAGATACTCTATACCATAATCTTCTAACTTCTGTATAGTATCATAAACGTTATCTAATGAGCCCATTTTATACCTCTATCTGCCATTTTAATTTATTCCATACTTTCAAATTTAAATCAAGATCATTTATTGCATCGTGAAGACTTTCATAATCATGCTCTATGCCGTTCTCTTTACCTAGAAAAGT
>Ga0247843_1001189_pt1 | contig 55300 bp, 65 predicted proteins | sample LaCruzMarch2017__FD_192420 | JGI IMG/M metagenome (GOLD analysis project Ga0247843, IMG submission 192420) | Freshwater microbial communities from meromictic Lake La Cruz, Castile-La Mancha, Spain - LaCruzMarch2017_8m | ecosystem: Environmental > Aquatic > Freshwater > Lake | place: Spain...
GGTCTTCGTCCCATGGCCTTGTCGGTGGGGCGACCGCCCGGGACGCGGTCGCGGGCTGCTTGAGCCCGTGGCCGTGAACCGTTCGGATCGCCTCACACTGCCCCCCGGACCCGGTCCCTTGAGGTCACAGCCCCCCGGCGACCGGACCTTGAGGCCCCCGCTCCAACCGCTCCCGCCGCAGCAAGCTCGCAAGGCCTTGCGCCCTCCCCCGCGACGGGACCGCCAGCAGTATGGGCCCGGTTTCAATGCGGGCGAGGACAGAGAGCCTCGATGGGCGGGGGCGCTGGATTGCCTGGGGAAATCCCGGCGAGTGCGGATGACTGCGCATTCTGTTCGACCATCCGGGTGAGGATTGATGCCCGAAAGAGGTTCATCACAGCGACCACAGCGGGATCACAAGGGACACGGCGGGACCGGGTGCGCGTCGGCAGCGCCGATCGGCCCTGGTGAGAGCGAGGCCAGAAGGGATTGGCGGCGGAGCCGCCCCTTCTCTCGCGCTGCTCGTCGTGAGCGGTCGGCGACCCGTCCGTCCGCCCGGTCCCGCCGTGTCCTTTGTGATCCCGCAGTGCCCGCTGTGATGAAACCCTGCCGTTACCGCGCACCCGGGCAAGAAGGAGACCCCTCACCCTTTCGCGCAAATCCGATCGCTTACGTTCTCGGGCGCTCAAGCCCTCTCCGGCCGGGAGAGGGACGCGGTATCACTCCTCCGGATCGGCGTCGGGGATCACCTCGTCGACTTCGGGCAGGACGTAGGCCCCGGTCAGCCAGCGCTGGAGGTCGAGGTCGGCGCAGCGGCGCGAGCAGAAGGGCTTGTAGGCCTCGGCGGGCGGGTTCTTCCTGCAGATGGGGCAGGCCATGGTCTCAGCCCTCCTCGATATCGGCGTGGCCGGGACGGACGGCAGGATCGGCGACGACGGCCGCGCGCGGGCCGAGGCGGGCGACGAGCGGGTCGGCCAGGGCGGCCTCTGCGGGCGCGCAGCGGGCCGTGAAACGGGGGGTGGCGGTGTCCTGCAAGAGGCGCATCCGCAGGCGGCGAACGGTGGCAATGGCTGTGGTGATGGGGATCTGGCCCCCGTCCCAGCCGCACAACCGATCCTCGACCGGGGTGCGGCGCCACGGCAGGGACAGCTGGAGCACGCCGAAGCGGTTCAGCGGACCGAACACCACCTCCGGCTCATCGGCGAAGGCGGCACGGGCCGCGCGGCCGATCGTATCCGCGTCAAGGCGCGCGCCGACCAGATCGATCGCGACGAGGCCGCCCCAGTTCTTCAGCCGGATCAGGCGGGCGGCCTGGCGAAGGCCCTCGAGATTGGCGCGGTGGCGGCCCGTCTTCGCATCGCGGCCCGGCAGGTGGGCGTAGTCGATGTCGACGGCGATGAGGGCGCGGGTGCGTTCGACGGCGAGATCGAGCGCGAGGTCGGCGAAAAAGTCGCCGTCGGCCAGGGCTTCCTCCTCAGCGTCCCACGAGGCCTGGATAGCGGCGGGGCCGGTCTGGATGGAGACATGCGGCGCGAGACGAGCCAATTCGGCGCGGACGTCAGGACCCGCGGCGAGCAGGCGGGGCGCGCCTTCGGCGAGGCCGATGACGCGCACGGTCGGACCCTTTCGCTCGCGTGGCTCGGCAGTGGTCTGGACCTCGATCCGGTCACCCTCGCGGGGACGCGGCCCCTGCCCCAGCGGCAGGAAGGCGGCCGGCCCGGGCGCGCCGAGATCGACGAAGGCGGCGTTGAACCCGGCCTCGACCTCGATCACGCGCCCGACCGAGCGCGCCCCGAGGCGATTCTGGGGCGGATCGTCGTCGCGGTGAACGATCAGATGTTCGAAGCGGCCGTTTCGGGCGACGAGGCCGCGTGTCTCGCCCGGCGTGTCGTCGAGAAAGGCTTCACGGTCGCTCATCGATACCAGCCGGCGCCCGCCAGCAGGTTGACCGTCTCGGGCAGGGGCAGGCCCATCACGGCCGGATGGCTGCCGACGATGCGGGTGACGAAGACGGCGGCGGGGCCCTGGATGCCGTAGCCGCCCGCCTTGCCGCGCCAATCGCCGCCGGCGACATAGGCGGCGATCTCGGCGTCGGACAGGCGTTTGAACGTGACGCGGGTCTCGACACAGCGGTGGCTGGTGCGCGCCGCCGTCGCCAGGGCCACGGCGGTAAAGACCCGGTGGTTGCGGCCCGACAGCAGACGGAGAAATCGCTCCGCCTCGCCGGCGTCGGCGGGCTTTTCGAGCAGGCGGCGGCCGACGGCGACGACGGTGTCGGCGGACAAGACGACCGCGCCCGGTTGGCGGGCGGCGACCGCATCGGCCTTGGCGCGGGCCAGGCGGACGGCGAGGCGCGGCGGCTCCTCGGCTTTCTGCGGGGTCTCGTCGATGTCGGCAGGATCGATGCGATCGGGGGTGATGCCGATCAGCGCCAGCAGTTCGATGCGGCGCGGGCTGGCCGAGGCCAGCACCAGGTCGGGACGCGACAAGCGCGCGCCCTTACTTGAAGCGGTAGGTGATGCGGCCCTTGGTCAGGTCGTAGGGCGTCATCTCGACCAGGACCTTGTCGCCGGCCAGGACGCGGATGCGGTTCTTGCGCATCTTGCCGGCGGTGTGGGCGATGATCTCGTGGTCGTTCTCGAGCGTCACGCGAAAGGTGGCGTTCGGCAGCAGTTCCGACACCGTGCCGGGAAACTCGAGCAGTTCTTCCTTGGCCATGCGGCCTCCTGCGCCCCGTGAATACGAATCAAGGCCCGCGCCGGGCGAAAGCGCGAGCCGTAAGAAGGCGGCCTCATGCACGAAAACGGGGGGTTAGTCGAGTTCTCCTCCCCGTCGCGCAGCGATGGGGAGGTGGCGCGGCGCGATCAGCGCCGTGACGGAGGGGGCGACTCGGCCTGGGCCGTCATGGATGCGACCCACGACCTCACCTCCCGGGAGATGTAATCAAGAACGCCATTCAGTTCATCTCGCACGTCCAAGGCCGCAATCCGAATGACGCGGACCCCGCGTTCAGCCAGCCAAGCGGTCCGCCGCTGGTCGTGCCTGATCTGATCAGATTGATCGTGAATCGCCCCATCGACCTCGACCGCGAGCTTGGCTGAGGCACAGTAGAAGTCGAGGATGTAAGGGCCAATCGGGTGCTGCTTGCGAAAGGCGAACCCGTCGAGAGCCTGTCCTTTCAGATATCGCCAAAGCCGTGCTTCAGGCGGAGTGAGCGAACGACGCATATCGCGAGCGCGGACGTAGCTGATCCAATCCGCCACCGAGTCGCCCCCTCCGTCTCGTCGGCTGCGCCGCCGATCCACCTCCCCATGCTGCGCACGGGGAGGAAAAAGTCATCCCCGTCTGTACAACGCACACACGAGGGTAAACAGCCGCCGGGCCGTTTCGTGATCGATCGCGACCTTGCCGTCGAGCCGGGCCTTGAGCAGTTCGGCCCCTTCGTTGTGCAGGCCGCGTCGCCCCATGTCGACGGCCTCGATCTGGCTGGGCGAGGAGCCGCGCAGAGCCTCGTAATAGCTGTCGCAGATCATCAGATAGTCCTTCAGCACGCTCTTCAGCGGCGTCAGGGACAGGGCATAGGTGCGGGCGAAATCGACGCCGGAGATGTCGAACACCAGCCGGTTGTCCTGGAGCGACAGTTTCAGCCCGTAGGGGCCGGCGTCGGCGGCGTCGGGGGCGAAGGCGTTCTTCTCGACCAGGTCGAAGATGGCGACGCGACGCTCGTGCTCGATCTCGGCGGTGGCGGACGGCAGGGTCGCCTCGTCCAGCGCGACACTGGCCAGCCTCTGGTCGGTCATTCGTCATCCTTGCCGGACGGGGGGCCGTCCAGATGGGTGGGGGCCATACGGGCCTGCCAGCGTTCCGACAGGTCGGCGACGACGGCGTCGAGACATTCGACGTCGACCCGCAGGTCGCCACCGCCGGCGAACATCAGGATGATCTTGCCGCCCGGGGGCTCGCCCTCGAGGAAGTGGATGGCCAGAAGCTCCAGCGGGGTGTCGGGCAGGCGCGGCAGGCCCCGGCTCTTGACCGCCTGGACGTCGCCGAACTGCATGGCCGCCCGCACCCGGGTACCACCGCATTCCCAGCAGAAGCGGCTGAGCTCGATGGTCAGGCGGCGCGCGCCCTTTTCCCAGACAATGTCGGCGGGGCGCAGGATGGCGTCCTGAAGCGCCGCCGAGATGATCGCCAGATCCTCGCCGTCCTCGGCAAGCAGACGGAGCGGCGCGCTGGTGCCGGAAGCGGCGCGCAGGGCCTCGCCCTCCTCGGCCGTGATCGGCTGGTTCTCCAGCTGGTCAGTGGTCATTGTCCGGTCCTTCGACGGGAGGGCCCTTGACCCGCCGGATGTCGGCCCCGCAGGCACCGAGTTTCTCTTCCAGACGTTCGAAGCCGCGATCCAGATGATAGACGCGGCCGACGGTGGTTTCGCCCTCGGCGACGAGGCCCGCGATCACCAGGCTGACCGAGGCGCGCAGGTCGGTGGCCATGACGGGCGCGCCCTTCAGCCGCTCGACGCCCGTGACGTGCGCCTCCCCGGCATGAACGGAGATGTCGGCGCCGAGCCGCGCCAGTTCGGGCGCGTGCATGAAGCGGTTCTCGAAGATGTTCTCATGGATGACGCTGACGCCGTCGGCGGTGGTCATCAGGGTCATGAACTGGGCCTGGAGGTCGGTGGCGAAGCCGGGGTAGACCTCGGTGGCGACATCGACCGCCTGAAGCCGCACGGCCGGATCGCGGCGGACGATGACGCCGTCACCGGTCGGTTCGATCTCGACGCCGGCCTCGGTCATCTTGTCGGTCAGGGCGGTGATCAGGTCGGCGCGCGCGCGCGTCAGCCGCACCTCGCCCCCCGCCATGGCGGCAGCGCAGGCATAGGAGCCCATCTCGATCCGGTCGGGGATGACGGACCAGTCGCCGCCCCTCAGCGAGGTGACGCCCTCGATGACCAGGGTGTCGGTGTCGATGCCCTCGATCCGGGCGCCCATCATGACGAGGCAGCGGGCGAGATCGCCGATCTCGGGCTCTCGCGCCGCGCGCTTCAGGACCGTGGTGCCCCGGGCCAGGACGGCGGCCATCAGGGTGTGTTCGGTCGCGCCGACCGAGACGAAGGGAAACTCGATCTCGGCGCCGCGCAGGCCCATGGGGGCCGTGGCCGAGACGTAGCCCTCCTCCAGCGCGATCGCCGCGCCCAGCCGGGTCAGGGCGTCGATGTGCAGGTCGACAGGGCGGGCCCCGATGGTGCAGCCGCCGGGCAGGGAGACCTTGGCATGACCGGTCCGGGCCAGCAGCGGACCCAGCACATTGAAGCTGGCCCGCATCTGGCGGACGAGGTCATAGGGGGCGAAGGTCGAGGTGATGTCGGCCGCGTGGAACAGGGTCTCCTGCTCAACACCGTGGCCGTTCTCGGTCACCTCGACGCCGAAGGAGCGGAGCAGCCGGCCCAGGAATTTGGTGTCGGCCAGACGCGGCATATTGGTCAGGCGCAGCGGCTGATCGGTCAGGATCGACGCCGCCATCAGCTTGATGGCCGAATTCTTGGCCCCCGAGACCGGGATCTCGCCGTGGAGCGGGCCGTTGCCGTGAACCGTGATGCTGTCCATGTCGTCCTTGAAGCCGCAAGGATCGACCGTCCCGGCGAGCCGGGTATCTAGCCCAGCCGTGGTGCCTTGCGAAAGGGCCGCCGGCCGTCACGGTCGACGAAGGCTCAGCTGTCCCTCGGCCGGGGCGAACGCGGGGCCTTGCGACGCCGCAGGTTGTCGCGAAGCGCCTTGGCCAGACGGGTCGCCCGCGCCGACCGGGCGACCTGCTCCGGCGTGGGCCCCGGCGCCGGTCGGGGCGGTTCAGGGCTGGACGGCGGCTCGGGCGGTTCGGTCATGTCCCCAGTCAGCACCGGGAAATCTTTCGGGGCAAGGGGCTTCCCCCCCGTCCTGCATGTGGCTATACGGCCGCTTCCTCAGAACAGGCCGCCGTAGCTCAGTGGTAGAGCGCATCCTTGGTAAGGCTGAGGTCGTGGGTTCGATTCCCCCCGGCGGCACCATCTGACGCAAGAAGGCCCGGTTTTGCGACCGGGCCTTTTTTCCGATTGTCACCGGCGATCGAAAGGGCGGGGCTCGCGTGCGCCGTCCGGACGATACGACAGGCTGAAAGACTGGCCCCGCCGGCGCTTGACGTCGCCGGGATAGACGAGGGTCGCGCCCGGCCACGGGCTGCCGACCGGATAGCTGTGCTCGAGAAAGGGATAGGGGCCGTCGACGCCCGGGTGGCCGTAGCCGTCATAGGGGCCGTAGCCGTACCCGCCGTTCCGCGTCTGACTGTAGGCGAGGTCGAGGCGGCCGGTCTCTCCGATCGGGAGAGAGACGCCCACGGCGACCTGGCTGAAGTCGTTGGTGCCGATCGATCCGCTGACGAAGCCGTGCATCCGGCGATCATCGCCGGGGCCGTCGACTTCGGCGAAGGGTTCGACATCGGTCGCGCGCGCGGCGAGCCAGCGGTCGATCTGCTGCTGCGTCGTCAGAGTGTGCGGCGTCACCTCGGCCGCCTGCCCAGCGAAGCGGGCGTCGCTGACCGGGGCCTCTGCACCCACGGGGACCGCGCCGACGCCGACGGGGGCCGTCGCGACGACGCCGTCGGGATCACCGGCGGTCAGGGCAGCGGCAAGGCCGAGGGCGATCAGCATGGGCGAAACTCCGGACGGATCGCCAGTCTAGGCCCAAATGCGGCGCAAGGGCGACCGCGCGGTTTCGTTGCCGTCACGCCGCCCCGTCGCCCCGGCCGAGCGGGTCGGGCAGCGGGCTGCCCTCCGGCACGAACTGGAGCGCGACGGAGTTGATGCAGTAGCGCAGGCCGGTCGGGGGCGGACCGTCGGGGAAGACGTGACCCTGATGGCCGCCGCAGCGGGCGCAGACGGTCTCGGTCCGGGTCATGCCGTAAGACCGGTCGACGATCGCCGTGACGTGGTCCTCGCTGACCGGCTGGGTAAAGCTGGGCCAGCCCGTGCCGCTCTCGAACTTGGTGCCGGCGCGGAACAGGGGCAGGCCGCACTGGCGGCAGGCGTAGACGCCGGGTCGCTTCTCGCCCAGCAGGACGCCGCAGAACGGGGCCTCGGTGCCGTGGGAGAGCAGGACGCGCCGTTCCTCGGTGCTGAGGTCGGCCTCCAGCGCGACCCGCTGGCCCTCGGACGGCGGGGTCAGGTCGAAGCCGGCGGCGGAACGGTGGGGGGTATGGGGGACGGTCATGGAGCGGATGTGGGGGCGGGTGGCATCGGTTCCAAGAGCATGGCCGGGTCGCTGCGGCGGCTGGTTTCGGGATCTAAGAGAATGACCGCTCCCGACCCATAGCCAACCATGCGAAGGTCCGCTTTCTGTCACCACAGAGGACAATGTCTAGGGGACAGTGGAGTATCGCGAGCGTTGTAAACCTCAGCCGAAACTACCTTTTGGTGACGAAAAAGGCACAAAACATTATTTTTGACGGCGCAACAATGAGTTCAAGCAAGGATACTTAGTTCCCAATGGTCGGAAGTGAGAGGAAATGATTTTACATCGCTACCTAAAGCTTCGAATATAAATTAGAAGTCTACGAATGCATGATCACGCTCTGTAGTTTATTCTGAGAAGCCATTTTCGGTTCAATTAGTTGAACCATTCAAGACCACAATAATTTTCGCTTCTTGCGTTCTAACCGCGTCATTGACTGACGTAAATCGATGAGCGCGTCCTTTACATCTCGCGAATTGCTAGCAAGCAACTCTACCATTTCAGGTCCGCTCAGTTTTGTTTTTCCATCACCATGGACATATTTGATTACATCATCTACTTTAACTGTCCACTCCGCAACCCACGCCTTGAATAAAAGAAACGAGAAAACCTTCTCAGACGGAATTCTAGATAGATCTATCTGCGCCAACAGAGCAGAGATGTTCAATAGCTTATCTCTCAGGTCTGTAACGCGGGACAAGAGTTCGTTGGAGGAGGATGCTTGTGCCGCTGAAGCTGCGCTATAGAGTTCCCGAAACCGGTCGAGTTCCAGTTCCGCATACAGGAGTGTAGCGCGGGCACTTCGGCTCAGTTCACGACGAATCCGGGACTCTGCAATCACGATGGCAGCGACCGAGCCGATTGCTTGGATGTATGCGGCAAGGCCTTGGTGCTCGTCAGCTGCTGCCACGACGCCCGCCCACAAACCTGCGAACACGTCCATGGCTCACTCCTTGCCAAACAACATTCCTTAGAACGCCGCGCCTCCGAATGCCAGAGGCAGGTCTCGCCGCTTCGACGACGGATAGCCCCCCGGTCGATCCTTGCAGCAAGGGGTGCCCCGCCAACGCTCCTGAGGTCTGTATTCTGAAGTGGAGTGCGTTTCCGTTCCCCACCCAGCGCGGCCCTTCGAGATGTCCCCTTACCGGGTGCGCCCGACACTTCAGGGAATGGCGTCTAACCGCTCTCGCAGGAGGTTCGTGACTTCGCCGATTTGCCCGATCGCCGATGCGGCGCGCCCCTCAGAGGCATAGAGCGCCTCCAGATAGGCGTAGTCCCAAGCCGTCAGTTCGCCAGGTCCATAGGAGAACAGGTTGAGGATCGTGTCGGTGCCGCCGAAGTTCGCTTCGTCTGCGACCTGGGCGAAGCTGACCATGCTGACGTAGTCCGCCAAAGCGGTTGTCGAGACCTCGCCAAGTCGGGAGGCGTCAACGATGACGATGACTTTGTAGAAAGCATCGACGGTCATCGACGTAAGACGCGAGGCCGACGTCGAGCGAGAAATCGGTGCCGCTCCTAACACGCTATCCGTCGTGCTGCATCCGCCCGGGCAACCAAGTGATTCAGCCAAATCAGCCGGAATCGAACCACCACCGACATCGCCGGGTGCCCGCGCTCTGCGCTCTCCGGTAACTGGATCAACTGGCATGCTCAGCGCCCACCAGCGAACCGGTGCTTCGGATGTCTCGAACCGGAGCAGTGCCTGCGGTCCCCTGTCGAAACCCGAGACACCGACCCGGAAGAGGCGGGGGTCGTCCGCGACCATACGGCTCGCCGTAGCTGCCCCATCGTCCGCAAAGATGACGACAAGGTTGGGGGAACAGCCCGGACCCCCGACCTCGACACCCAAACGAGCGGCGGTCTCGCCAACACGGTCAAGGATTGGCTGAGCGACGTCTGCGCGCAGGTTGACCGTGCCAGCACAGACCGGCCCCCGCCAGCGAGCCAGACCTCTGCCAGCCGCAGGCGCAGCAATGCGGCCAACGAAGTCGCGAGCCGCGTCGCGATCTCTGTCGCCTTGGACGACGACTTCAGGGAGCACGGTAGGCTGCTGGTCTTGTTGCTGCGGCCCAAGAACGAGTGTCGAAATCAAACCGAGAAGAGCGCCTATCGCCATGTCCGCTCACCGAGGAAGAGAAACTAACCCAGAGCGACTTTGGGTTCGCGCGTGGCATCCTGCAACTGATGCAAAGACTGCCGCACCCAATGTCCGCTCCCCACCCATGTCAGACCCTGACGACGTCTGATTTCCGCTCCCCTGTCATTGGGGAGCGACGCGCGATGCCGCCCTGAAGCAGAAAAGGCCGGACGAGGTCTCCCCCGCCCGGCCCTTTCTGATCGTTTGACCGAACTCAGCCGCCGAACAGCGTCCCGACCCAGGTCCGGACCGCGGCCTCGTCCGAGGGGTTGCCGGTGTAGGTCAGGCCCTGCGCGGGGATGAAGGGCTGGTTGTTGCCGCGCTGGCGGCTGGTCCAGGCCTTGTGACCGTAGCTGAGGTCCGAATAGTTGGACGGCAGGCGCTGGACGGTCGGTTCGATGAAGATGGTGTCGGTCGCCGTGGTCGAGCCCGCGATCCGCACGTTCGGAAGCCGGACCAGCAGGTCCAGCGTATCAAGGCACCCGCCCGAGCAGCCGGCGTCGACGAGGACGATCACCGGGCCCTGGACCGGGTTGGGCGCCCCGGTGTCGGGAACCGCCGGGCGGCCCGGCAGGGTGAAGGTCTGCTGACCCGAAGCCAGGGCCGCGTCGAACGCCTCGACGATCGCCTGGGTCTGTTCGATGATCGGGGTCGATTCCTGGACGAAGCGCGGGTCGGCCTGCATGCGACCGAGGGTTTCGGCGTACCACTGACGGTTGCCCGGCGTGGCGCGATAGGTGATCTCACCGGCGGCCGGCTGGCGGCTGACCGTGAAATCCGGCGTCCAGATGCGGTTGGCGAGGCCGTAACCCCGCGCCGTGGAGGTGTAGGCCGATGTGCCGGCGGCGGCGCGCAGGTCGAGCACGAAGCCCTGGGGGCCGCGAATGGCCGAGGCCTGGGCCTCGACCAGGCTGTTGAACGCGTCCCAGCCGGCGCTGTCGTCGAAGGAATGGACATGGACCCACGGACGGCCGTTGACCGTCTCGATGTTCAGGGGCGTGGCGGGCGGCATGTAGACGGTGGCGCGATAGGCGGCCTCCAGGTCTCCGGCCACCAGCGGCACGGGACGAAGGTCGATCGCGCGCGGACGCCCGCGTCCGCTGCGGAACTCGCAGGTCGAGGGCATGCCGGACACGAAGGGGTTGTTGCGGTTCCACAGCAGATAGGGGGCCGAGGTCACGCGACCGGCCTCGGTCTCGAGATTGCCTTCCCAGCGATCCAGCTTGTTGCGGGCATAATCCTCGATCGGCGTCAGATTGCAGCTGACGACGATGTCGCCGACGCGCGGCGCATTGCGCACGCCCGGCTTGACGTAGGTGACCTCATAGCGGCCGTTCCTCCAGCCCGTGGCCACACCCGGCCAGCTGATGCCGAAATAGGGGCCCAGACCCTCGAACGTCGGGCGGATCGAGATGTTGGAATCGCGGAAGCCGGCCCCGTAGTAGCGCATCAGATAGGCGTGGGCGTCGCCGGAGTTGACCTGACCGATCCGGCCCTGGGCGTCCGAAAGACCGGCGTCGATCCAGCTGCGGAAGGTATCGCCCGCACCGCCGGGCACGACCGCCGCAGGGTGGTTGGCGCGAAGGGCGTCCCGGGCAGCCGCCAGATCGGTCTGGGCAAGGGCGCGGAAGTCCTGAGCGGAAGCGACGGACGCCGTCAGCAGGAGGGCGGTCGCCGAAACGGCGGTCAGGAAACGGATCATTGGCGAGCTCCAGGCCGGTCAGTCAAAGGGTCGGCGAGGGTTAAAGCCGATTGCGAGCGACCTTGCCAAGCCAGAACGGCGAACGTGTGACGCTTCGCCTGAACGGCGAATGGCGACGGCGTTCACCTCCACCCCGGTCGAGGGGTCCGGCCCGGGTCTGGACCGACGGGCCGCCACCGCCTACGAACCGGCCATGTTCGACAAGATCCTGATCGCGAACCGGGGCGAGATCGCCGTCCGCATCATCAAGACGGCCCGGCGGATGGGCATAGCGACGGTGGTCGTGCACTCCGACGCCGACGCCGGGTCCATGGCCGTGGAGATGGCGGACGAAGCCATTCACATCGGCCCCTCGCCCGCCGCCGAAAGCTATCTGGTGCAGGACAGGATCGTCGAGGCGGTCCGGCGGAGCGGGGCGCAGGCCGTGCATCCCGGCTTCGGCTTCCTGTCGGAGAACCCCGTCTTCGCCCGGCGGCTGGAGGCGGAGGGGATCACCTTCATCGGGCCCAACCCCCATGCCATCGAGGCCATGGGCGACAAGATCACCTCGAAGAAGTTCGCCGCCGAGGCGGGTGTCTCGACCGTGCCGGGTCACATGGGGCTGATCGAATCGAACGCCCACGCCCTGCAGATCGCAAACGAGATCGGCTATCCGGTCATGATCAAGGCCTCGGCCGGCGGCGGCGGCAAGGGCATCCGGGTCGCTCATTCCGACGCCGACATGGCCGAAGGGTTCGCCGCCGTGAAGGCCGAGGCCCGGACGGCGTTCGGCGACGACCGGGTGTTTCTGGAAAAGTTCATCATCGATCCGCGCCACATCGAGATCCAGGTGCTGGGCGACAGGCACGGCAACATCGTCCACCTGTTCGACCGCGAATGCTCGATCCAGCGCCGCAACCAGAAGGTCATCGAGGAGGCCCCCTCCCCCCTGCTGGATGAGGCGACGCGCGCGGCCATGGGGGCGCAGGCCGTCGCCCTGGCGCGGGCGGTGAACTACGACTCGGCCGGAACGGTGGAGTTCGTGGCGGGCCAGGATCGCAGCTTCTTCTTCCTGGAGATGAACACCCGGCTGCAGGTCGAGCATCCGGTGACCGAACTTATCACCGGCGTCGATCTGGTCGAGCAGATGATCCGGTCAGCGGCCGGAGAGCCCCTGCCCTTCACCCAGGACCAGCTGGCCATCAACGGCTGGGCCATCGAGAGCCGGATCTATGCCGAGGACCCCTATCGCGGCTTCCTGCCCTCGATCGGGCGGCTGGTCCGATACGAGCAGCCCGAGGAAGGCGAGCAGGACGGCTATGTCGTCAGAAACGACTCGGGCGTGCGCGAGGGCGACGAGATCTCGATGTTCTACGACCCCATGATCGCCAAGCTGAACACCTGGGCCCCGACCCGGATCGCGGCCGTGGACGGCATGCGGCGGGCGCTGGAGGACACCCATCTGGCGGGCGTGGGGCACAATGTGCCGTTCCTGGCCGCCGTCATGGATCAGGCGCGGTTCCGGTCCGGGGCCCTGTCGACCAGCTACATCAAGGACGAGTTCCCCGACGGCTTCAGAGGGGCCGCGCCGGACCGGCGCAGGCTGGACGTCATGATCGCGGCGGCCTGCGCCATGAACGAGATCCTGTCCGAACAGTCGGGCGATCCGTCGGAGCGGACCGACTGGATCGTGCTGGTCGACCGCGAGGCGCACGGGGTTTCGCTGGGATACGACGAGGACGAGGTGCTGACCCTGGACCTCGCGACTGAGGCGCGCGCCCTGAGACTGTCGGACATCGACTGGCGGCCGGGGATGGCGCAGTTCCGGGCCGTGCTGGACGACGCGGCCTTCACCGCCGAAGTGGCGCGGACGGCGGACGGCTGGATGATCCGGTCGGGGGCGGCGAAGGCGCGGGTCCGGGTCTTCACCCCCCGTCAGGCCGAACTGTTCGCCCGCCTGCCCGAAAAGGCGGCGGCGGATACGTCCAAGCTGATCCAGTCGCCGATGCCGGGGCTGGTGGTGTCGATCGCCGTCGCCGTCGGCCAGGAGGTCAAGGCCGGAGAGACTGTCGCCATCATCGAGGCCATGAAGATGCAGAACATCCTCAAGGCCGAGCGCGACGGGGTGGTGAAGGCCGTGGCGGCGAAGGCGGGCGATCCGGTGGCGGCGGACGACGTGCTGGTGGAGTTCGGGTGAAGTGGACTAAGCGAGGTTAGTCCGCTATCCTGTCTATATGGAAGCGCTCAACATCCACGCAGCGAAAACGCATTTCTCAGGGCTCGTCGAGCGCGTCGAGAAGGGGGAGACGATCGTGATCGCCCGTGCCGGAAAACCCGTTGCGAAACTGGTGCCGCTCGATCCGGAACCCGTGTTGGATCGGGTCGAAATGGCGAAACGCCGTTTCGGCTTCATGAAGGGCGAGTTCACCGTGCCCGACGACTTCAACGAAATGGGCCGAGACGAAATCGAGGCCATGTTCTACGGCGACGAGAGGCCTTGAGGCTTCTGCTCGATACGCAGATCGTCCTCTGGCTGGCAGCCGAGCCGGAGAAGCTTCCCCCTGGTGCCGTCGGCCTCCTGGCGGACCCGGATGCCGGGATTGCCTTCAGCGTGGTCAATCTCTGGGAAGTCGCGATCAAGCGATCGTTGAATCGGCCGACCTTTCAGATCAACCCTCGCCGACTGCGAGAGCGGATGATCACGACAGGCTTTATGGAGCTGGCGGTTACCGGTGAGCACGCCCTTGAGGTCGAACACCTGCCCCTGATCCATCGGGATCCCTTCGATCGACTCCTGATCGCGCAGGCGCTGAGCGAAGGCCTGACCCTGCTGACCACCGACCGTCTGCTGGACGGCTATCCCGGCGATATCCGGCGGGTCTGACCCACCTAGAACGCGCTTTCGCCTGTGATCGCTCGTCCGAGGATCAGGGCATGCACGTCATGCGCCCCTTCGTAGGTGTTGACGGTCTCCAGGTTCATGGCGTGGCGCATGACGTGGAGCTCGCCGGTGATGCCTGCGCCGCCGTGCATGTCGCGGGCCTCGCGCGCGATGGCGAGCGCCTTGCCGCAGTTGTTGCGCTTCATCATCGAGATGGCCTCGGGCACGAAGGCCCCGGTGTCGAGCAGGCGGCCGAGCGCGTAGGCGCCCTCGAAGCCGAGCGCGATGTCGGTCGACATGTCCGCCAGCTTCTTCTGTACCAGCTGGCGGCTGGACAGCGGGCGGCCGAACAGCATGCGCCCGGCGACGTAATCCCGTGACGCATGCAGGCAGAACTCGGCGGCGCCCATGGCCCCCCAGGCGATGCCGTAGCGCGCCTTGTTCAGGCACGAGAAGGGCCCGCGCAGGCCCTTCACCCCCGGCAGCAGGTTTTCTTCCGGCACGAAGACGTCGTTCAGGCCGATGTCGCCGGTGATGGAGGCGCGGAGCGACAGCTTGTCGCCGATCTTGCCCGTGGTGAAGCCGTCGAAGCCGCGCTCGACGATGAAGCCGCGGATCACGTCTTCGAGCTTGGCCCAGACGATGGCGAGGTCGGCGATGGGCGAGTTGGTGATCCAGTATTTGCCGCCGTTGAGGCGATAGCCGCCCTCGACCTTGACGGCCTTGGTCTTCATAGAGGCGGGGTCGGAGCCGCCGTCGGCCTCGGTCAGGCCGAAGCAGCCGATCAGTTCGCCCGCCGCCATCCGGGGCAGGAAGCGCATGCGCTGTTCCTCGGAGCCGAAGGCGTAGACCGGGTACATGGCCAGCGAGCTCTGCACCGACATGGCCGAGCGGTAGCCGCTGTCGATCGCCTCGATCTCGCGCGCGATCAGGCCATAGGCGACGTGGCTGGCGCCGGCACCGCCGTATTGTTCGGGCAGCATGGCCCCGAGGAAGCCCATCTCGCCCATCTCGGTCATGATGGCGCGGTCGAAGACCTCATCCCTGAAGGCGGCGACGACGCGCGGCAGCAGGCGGTCGCGGGCGTAGGACCGGGCCGCGTCGCGGATCATCCGCTCGTCGTCGGTCAGGCGACCGTCCAGATCCAACGGGTCGTCCCAGCGGTAGGTCTGGGTGGGAGCGGGGCTGCCGTCGGCCATGGAGAAATCCCTAGAGTCTGGTCGCGCGACGCGCCCGTGGAGGCCCGATGCGGCGTATCGCGACGGTCTATAACAACCGGCCCGACCGCGCCAATCCGGCGCGGGGACGCGCGACAGAACGGCTATCAGGCGACGCGGGCGATGACCTTGTCGCGGCCGGCGGCCTTGGCCTCGTAGACGCCTTCGTCGGCCCGCTTCAGCAGGCCTTCCGGGGTATCGCCAGGACCGGAGAAGGCGGCAACGCCGATCGAGATGGTCACGGTCAGATGCTCGCGCCCCCCGAGCACGCGGAACGGGGTCGAACCGACATCGCGGCGGATGCGCTCCGCGATGCGGCGGGCGTCTTCCATATCAGTGCCCGGCATGACGACGACGAACTCCTCGCCTCCCAGCCGGCACGGCAGGTCCACGGCCCGGACGTTGGTGGCGAGGCGGACGGCGAACTCGCGGAGCACCTCATCGCCCGCGTCGTGGCCGAAGCCGTCATTGACGGCCTTGAAGTGATCGATGTCCATCACGAGCACCGACACGGGCTCTCCGCCCAGCGACGCTCGACTGACGAAGCCCTGCAACTGCCCGGCCATGTAGCGTCGGTTGTGCAACCCCGTCAGGGCGTCGGTGACCGCCATTTCGAGGCTGTAGTCCAGCTTCTCGCGCAAAAAGTCGGTGTAGCGCTTGCGGCGGACCTGGGTCCGGGCGCGGGCGGCCAGCTCCTCGGGGTCGACCGGCTTGAGCAGGAGATCGTTGACACCCAGTTCGAGCGCCTTGACCAGGCGCGGACGGTCGGCCGGATCGACGATGGCGAGAATTGGCAGATGCCGGGTGGCCTCGGCAGAGCGAACCTGTGCGACCAGACGCAGACCGTCGAACCCGGCAGCCGTCACATTGATGATCATCAGGTCGATCGGCGTCCTCGCGGACGCGAGCCCCGCCGTGGCATCGACCTCGATCACCGGGCGGTGTTCCAGGGCGAGGACCTCGGACACGCGCGAGGCCTGGCGGGCGTTGTCGTCGAGGATCAGGACCCGGCCCCCCGAGCCGCGCAGACGACCCGCCCCCTCGCTGGCCACGCCGAGGCGACGGCTGGACTCGTCGCGCTCGCGCAGTTCGTCCATGATCATCTTGAGGCGCGTGAGCGACCGGACCCGGGCAAACAGCACGACGTCGTCAATCGGCTTGGTGACGAAGTCGTCGGCCCCGGCCTCCAGCCCCATGATGCGGTCTTCCCGGCCGTCCAGAGCCGTCACCAGCACGACGGGGATGTGGCTGGTGGCCGGGTCGGCCTTGATCCGGCGACAGGTCTCGAACCCGTCCATGCCCGGCATCATGACGTCCAGCAGAATGATGTCCGGCTTCTGCTCGGCCGCCACCCGCAACGCCGTGGCCCCGTCCGACGCCGTCAACACGTCGTAGTACTCGATCGTCAGCTTGGCCTCGAGCAAACGGACGTTCGCCTCGACGTCGTCGACCACCAGAATGCGCGCGACCATAAGCCTACCCTACTGCCTCGGGCTGGTTCAGGTGCTTTTTCACCGTCTCGAGGAAATGCATGACCGAGATGGGCTTTGAGATGTAGGCCTCGCAGCCGCCCCGGCGAATCCGCTCCTCGTCACCCTTCATGGCGAAGGCGGTGACGGCGATGATCGGAATGTGGTTCAGTTCCTCGTCGTCCTTCAGCCACTTGGTCACTTCCAGTCCGCTGATCTCGGGCAGCTGGATGTCCATGAGGATGAGGTCGGGCATGTGCTGGCGCGCCAGGGCCATGGCCTGCAGGCCCTCGCGGGTCTGCAGGGTCTGATAGCCCTGGGAATCGAGCAGATCATGAAAGAGCTTCATGTTCAGCTCGTTATCCTCGACGATGAGGACTTTCTTGGACATCACCACCCAGTGGTTTGCGCGGCAGGCGTTTCGCCGTCTTCGGTTCCGATCTTGCCGATCCAGTCTTAAGTTGGCGTGAAGTCCGGATTGTCAGCTTGACCGTAACCGCCATCTGCCGCGAATGTCTGTGGACCGGAGCCGGGGCCGTCACGCGATGCCCGGCCTGCGGATCGCCGCGCGTCGTCAGTGACCCCGAGCTTTCCGGCCTGTCGATCGCCCATCTGGACTGCGACGCCTTCTACGCCTCGGTCGAAAAGCGCGACCGACCCGAGCTGCGCGACAGGCCGGTGATCGTGGGCGGCGGGGTGCGGGGCGTGGTCACCACCGCCTGCTACATCGCGAGGCTTTACGGCGTCGGCTCGGCCATGCCGATGTTCAAGGCGCTGAAGGCCTGCCCCGACGCAGTCGTCATCAAGCCCGCCTTTGCCAAATACAACGCGGAATCGAAGCGCATCTTCGCCTTGGTGCGCGCGCTGACGCCCCTCGTTCAGACCCTGTCACTGGATGAGGCCTGGATCGATCTATCGGGGACCGAACGGCTGAACGGGGGCCCGCCCGCGCTGCAGCTGATCCGGCTTCAGCGGCAGATCGAGGCCGAGACGGGATTGACGGTGTCGATCGGGCTTGCCCCCAACCGCTTCCTCGCCAAGATCGCATCAGAACTGGACAAGCCGCGCGGATTCTCCGTGATCGGGACGGCCAATGCCCGGAGCCTGCTGGCTCCGAAATCCGTCCGCATCCTGCCGGGCGTGGGGCCGGTGTTCGGCAAGTCGCTGGTCAGCGACGGCTTTGCCACGGTCGGCGACCTCGCCGCCGCCGATGTCCGTGACCTCGTCAAGCGCTACGGCGAAGCGGGCCTGCGTCTGCACGATCTCAGCCACGCCCGCGACGCCCGATCCGTGAACCCCGAGCATGACCGGCGCGGCATGAGCGCGGAGACCACTTTCAATTCCGACCTGACGGCGTCCGAGGACCTGGAGGCCGAGCTCTGGCCCCTGTGCGAGAAGGTGGCGTCAAGGGCGCGGCACGAGGGGGTGGCCAGCCGGGTGATCGTGCTCAAGCTGCGCCGTGCCGACTTCCGGATCGTGACCAGGAGAAAGACCCTGGCTGACCCGGTCCAGACCGCGCGCGTCCTGTTCGCAGTCGGTCGGGAGCTTCTGAAAGCCGAGCTCGGCCGCCCCTACCGCCTGATCGGCATCGGCATGGCCGATATCAACGACGCCGAGGACGCGCCGGAGGGCCTGTTCGCCTCCCCGGAGATGCGGACGCTGAAAACCGAGACCACCATCGACGCCCTGCGTGCCCGGTTCGGAGACACCGCGGTCGTGGCGGGACGAACGTTGAAACGGCCTTAAGCAACCCGGGCTAGGCTGGGTTCATGTCTGCCTTCCTCGACAAGTTGCGCCGCCGGGCCGGACGCTGGCTGGATATCCGGCCGATGGGCATCGGTCCGGAGCGCGGCATCTTCAGTCTGTCGTTCGACGACATCCCCGAGACCGCCTGGACCGAGGCCGGGCCGATCCTCGAGGCACACGGGATCAAGGCGACCTACTATGTCTGCGGCGGGCTGTCGGGAGGACAGAACCAGGGCCTGCCCCAGTTCAGCACCGCGCACCTGCAACAGCTTCATGCGGCCGGCCACGAGGTCGGTTGTCATACCTACGGCCATCTCAGCGCGCTCGGGACCACGCCGGCCGACCTGGCCGTCGACCTGGACCGCAACGCCGACTGGGTCGCCGAACGGCTGGACGGGCATGAGATGACCACCTTCGCCTGGCCGTTCGGCGACGTCTCTGTGGACTGCAAGGCGGTCGTGGCCGACCGGTTCGGACTGGCGCGCGGGGTGCGGGACGGGGTCAACGTCGGCCGCGCCGACCGGGCCGCGGTACAGGCCATCGGGCTGGAGAGCCGCCGCCTGCCCGGCTACGATCTCGAGGCCCTGATGGCACAGACGCGGGACAGCAGGGGCTGGCTGATCGCCTATGGCCATGAGGTCATGGACGGCCCGACACCCTATGGCTGCACACCGGACGACCTTGATCGCGTGATCCGGCTGGCGAAGACGGCCGGGCTGGACATCCTCCCGGTGGGCGCAGCCCTGGGACGGGTCCAGTGATCCCCTTTGCTGCAGGGGAACACCGGACGAATTCCCACCCGTGACGATCCGGCCCGAAGCGGGCTAAGCCTGCGGCGTGCCCCAGCCCCCCCTCATCGTCGTCGGCGCCGGACTGTTCGGCCTGATCATCGGAAGCTTCATCGCCGCCGTGACGGTCCGCCTGCCGCGCGACGAGGACATCGTCCTGGCCCGCTCGCGCTGCATGAGCTGCAACGAGACGCTGCAGCCGTGGCACCTCGTGCCGGTGCTCAGCTGGCTGATCCAGCGCGGCCGATGCGCCCTGTGCGGAGCGACCGTCTCACCGCGCTACATCCTGATCGAACTCGGCGCGGGCGCTATCGCCGTCTGGTCTGTGCTCGCCGGTGAGGGCGATGTGGTCTTCAGCATCGCCACCGCGATCCTGGGGTGGCAGCTCCTGCTGATCGCCCTGGTCGACGCCGAGAACTTCTGGCTGCCGGACGAGCTGACCGTGCCGCTGATCCTCACAGGTCTGATCGCCTCGGCCGTGCTCGCCACCGGCTGGCCGGTCGACCAGCTGATCGGTGCCGTCGCCGGCTTCACCTCGCTGTGGCTTTTGGCCGGGATCTATCGCCGGGTCCGGGGGCGCGAGGGCATGGGCGGAGGGGACCCCATCCTGTTCGCGGCAGCCGGGGCCTGGGTCGGCTGGGCCGGCCTGCCCACCGTCCTGTTGTGGGCCTGTGCGGCGGGGTTCAGCCTGGTGCTGACGCTTTTGATCACCCGCCGGTCCGTCCGTGCCACCGATCGTCTTCCGTTCGGGACGTTCCTCGCCATGGGAATCTGGCTGACCTGGCTGTACGGCCCGTTCGGGTCGGTCAGCGGCCCGTGACCAGTTTGACGACGATGTGGGCCGTCGTGTCGATGATCGCCTCCGGCGCCGTATCGCCCCGCCGCATCAGGTCAAAGCCCGCCGCGACGGACTCGACGAGGTTCGCCACCTCATAGGAGGTCAGGCGCGGGTCCAGCCCGGCCGCGTGATAGCCGGTCGCATGAGCCACGGCGATTCGCCGCTCGAAGGCCAGGTGGACCCGACGCAGCCGCCGGATGCGCGCCTCGACGAAGCCGGCCTCGCCCTTGTCGGCCAGCATGTGCTCGATCCTGAGAACCGGCCCGTGTTCGCGCCAGATCATCAGGACGTCGACGACATAGGACCGGGCCGCGGAGAAGGCGTTGTCGGCTGACCAGTCGACCTCGAGATGGCGCGACAGGGGCTGGAAATCTGCCGCCGCCGCCTCGCAAAGCAACAGGACCGGTTCTTCCACCGTCTTGAAATAGGTGTAGAAATTTGACGGTGACACGCCCGCCTCGGTGGCCACATCGGCGACCCGGATCTCCCCGAGGTGGCGCTGATCCAGCAGCCGGCGCGTCGCCTCCAGGATCGCCCCGCGCGTCCGTCCGCCCCGCGCGCCGATGCGGTGTCCCAGCTTGTTGAGGTTTCGCTCGGGCATCGGAGGCGCCGGGAGAGGAATGGTGCCGGCGGAGAGGATCGAACTCCCGACCTTCGGTTTACAAAACCGCTGCACTACCGCTGTGCTACGCCGGCCTGCGGGTCGTTTAGCGGGCGCAGCAGACCCGGCGCAAGCTGTCCGGACGCGATACCCGTTTCGGCCTGAGTAACGCCGGCTGCCTAGAGCTTGATCGTTTAAGGTGGACCCACTGCGTGGGTCCGCCGAAAGCGTGAATCAAGCTCTCGCTCATTCCTGGAGCCTCATTCACGGTATCGGCGGAATCGCGAAGCGATTCCACCTCAACCGATGAGGCTCTAGGCGTTCGATGGATCCCCGTCGACCGAAGAGGACGGGAGGGCGGCGGCGATTCTGGCGGCCGTCGCCTTCAGCTGATCGAGGTCCGCCATGCCGGCCTGTCCATGACCCGCCAGCGGCCGGTCGGCCCAGCGGGGAATGACGTGGAAATGCAGATGGAACACGGTCTGTCCGCCGGCCTCGCCGTTGAACTGCATGACCGAGACGCCGTCGCAGCCCAGGGCGGTGACGACGGCGCGCACGAGGCGCTGTGTCGCCCCGGCCAGCGCCGCCAGGGTCTGCGGATCAACTTCGAGCAGATTGCGCGCGGTCGACGTCTTCGAGATGACGAGCACATGCCCCTCGGACTGGGGAAACACGTCCATGAAGGCGAGGACGGCGTCGTCCTCGAACACCTTCACCGCCGGCATCTCGCCGCGAAGGATCCTTGCGAAGACGTTGGACGGATCGTAGGCGGCGTGGAGTGTCATCGGGCGATCAGGCGCGGGCCGCGCCCCTCGCCTGCTGGACGCCGAGGGCCTTCAGCGCAGCGGCGGCAATCTGCTCGGCGTCCAGACCGGCCTCGGCATACTGCAGCACCGGATTGTCGTGGTCCTGGAAGACGTCGGGCAGGTGCAGGGTGCGGATCTTGAGACCTGCGTCCAGCGCGCCCTCGCCGGCCAGGAACTGCAGCACAAAGGCACCGAAGCCGCCCATGGCGCCTTCCTCGATCGTGATCAGAGCCTCGTGCTCGCGCGCCAGACGGGTGATAAGGTCGTGGTCGAGCGGCTTGGCGAAGCGGGCGTCGGCGACCGTGGCCGAGACGCCGTGAGCGGCCAGGATGTCGGCGGCTTTCAGCGTCTCCTGCAACCGGGTGCCGAAGCTGAGCAGGGCGACGGCCGTCCCTTCGCGCACGATGCGGCCCCGGCCGATCTCGAGCGGGGCGGCCAGCTCGGGGATCTCGACGCCCACGCCGTCACCACGCGGATAGCGGAAGGCCGAGGGACGGTCGTCGATCTCGCAGGCCGTGGCGATCATGGCGGCCAGATCGGCCTCGTCGGCGGCGGCCATCAGGATCATGCCCGGCAGAGCGCCCATATAGCCGATGTCGAACGTCCCGGCGTGAGTGCAACCGTCGGCTCCGACGAGACCCGCCCGGTCCATGGCGAACCGCACCGGCAGGGACTGGATCGCCACGTCGTGGACGACCTGGTCATAGCCGCGCTGGAGGAAGGTCGAATAGATGGCGCAGAACGGCTTCATGCCGTCCGCGGCAAGGCCGGCGGCGAAGGTCACGGCGTGCTGCTCGGCGATGCCGACGTCATAGGTTCGATCGGGGAAGGCCTGGCCGAACAGATCCAGGCCCGTGCCCGAAGGCATGGCGGCGGTGATGGCCACGATCCTGGGATCACGCCCGGCCCGCTTGATCAGCTCGGTACCGAACACCTTGGTGTAGCTGGGGGCGTTGGAGGCGGCCTTGGACTGCTTGCCCGAGACCACGTCGAACTTGACCACAGCGTGCAGCTTGTCGGCGCTGCTTTCGGCCGGGGCATAGCCCTTGCCCTTCTGGGTCACGACATGGACCACGACCGGACGGTCGGTGATCGCGGCCGCATTCTTCAGGATGGGAACGAGATTATCGAGGTCGTGACCGTCGATCGGGCCGATGTAGTAGAAGCCCAGTTCCTCGAAGAATGTGCCCCCCGTGACCATGCCCCGGGCGTATTCTTCGGCTTTCCGGGCGGCCTCGCGGAAGGGGCGCGGCATGTGCTCGGCGACCTTCTTTCCGAACTGACGCAGGTTCTGGTAGGCGCCGCCCGAGACCTGTTTGGCCAGATAGGCGCTCATGCCGCCGACCGGCGGGGCGATCGACATGTCGTTGTCGTTGAGGATGACGGTCAGCTGGCCGGTCGTCTCGGCCGCATTGTTCATCGCCTCATAGGCCATGCCGGCCGACATCGAGCCGTCGCCGATGACGGCCACGACCTTGTTGGTCTTGCCCTGCTGGTCGCGCGCCGCCGCAAAGCCCAGAGCCGCCGAGATCGAGGTCGACGCGTGGGCGGCACCGAAGGGATCGTACTCGCTCTCGGCCCGCTTGGTGAAGCCCGACAGGCCGCCGCCCTGGCGCAGGGTGCGGATGCGGTCGCGGCGCCCGGTCAGGATCTTGTGGGGGTAGCACTGGTGCCCAACGTCCCAGATCAGGATGTCGTCCGGCGTCCTGAAGACGTGGTGCAGGGCGACGGTCAGCTCGACCACGCCGAGGCCGGCCCCGAGGTGCCCCCCGGTCGTGGAGACCGCATCGATCGTCTCGGCCCTGAGTTCGTCAGCCAGTTGCCGCAATTGGGCGGCGTCGAAACCACGTGTGTCGGCGGGAATGCGGACTGTGTCGAGCAGGGGCGTATCGGGCATCGAAAACTCGGAACCTTGGTTTCTTGTCGTTATAACGCGAGCTTCAAAGAGCCGGCGTCCTCCCTATCAGGATCGACGGTTTAGCACGAAGTCCACACTGGCCTTGAGGTTTTCGGCATCGGGACCGAACACGTCCAGATGACCGCGCGCCTGATCGGCCAGATGCGCAACGCGATGACGCGCCTGGTCGACACCCAGCAGGGTGACGAAATTGGTCTTGCCCTGGGCCGCGTCCTTCCGGGCCGCCTTGCCCAGTTCGGCCTCGTCGCCGTCGAAATCCAGCAGATCGTCGACGATCTGATAGGCCAGTCCGATGTCGTGGGCGAAATTCATCAGGGCCTGCTGATGGCGTTCCTCGGCCCGGGCGATGATCAGCGGAATCTCGAAGGCATAGGTGAACAGGGCCCCGGTCTTCAGCCGCTGCATCCGGGCGACGCCACCGAGGTCGTCCCGGACCCCGAGCAGGTCGATCATCTGGCCGCCGGCCATGCCGCGCGCGCCGCTGGCCAGTGACAGCCGGGCCGCAAGGGCGCAGCGCACCTCGGCGTCCTCATGGGTATCGCGATGCAGGATGATGTCGAAGGCTGCGGTCTGGAGCGCGTCGCCGGCCAGGATGGCCGTCGCCTCGTCATAGGCGATGTGGAGCGTCGGACGGCCCCTGCGCATGTCGTCGTTGTCCATCGCCGGAAGGTCATCATGGACCAGCGAATAGGCGTGAACGCACTCGAGGGCGCAGGCTGCGCGCAGGACCGGCCGCTCCTCGATGTCGAACAGCCGCGACGCCTCCATGGCGAAATAGGGCCGCAGCCGCTTTCCAGGCCCGAGCGCGGCGTAGCGCATGGCCTCGGTCAGGCGGGACTCGGGGCCGTCGGCGCGGGGCAGCAGCTCATCAAGCGCCACGGTGACGAGGTCGGCGACCTCGGCCACCCGCTCGGATACGCTCTGGACGGGGGCGTTGGCGGCGAGACGCATCAGAACAGTCTCCCGCCGTTCGGGACCGCGCGGTCGACGCCGACCAGAACGACTTCGCCCTCCGCATCCGGAAAGCCGAGGGTCAGGACCTCGGACAGGAAGGGCCCGATCTGGCGGGGCGCGAAATTGACCACCGCCGCAACCTTGCGCCCCGCCAGTTGATCGAGGGTGTAATGCCGGGTGATCTGGGCCGAGGAGCGCTTCACACCGACCTCCGGACCGAAATCGATGGTCAGTTTGTAGGCGGGCTTCCTCGCCTCCGGGAAAGGCTCGGCGCGCACGACCTCGCCCACCCGCACATCGACCGCCGTGAAGGCGTCCAAGGATATCTGATCTGCGACCGCGCCCATCAACCGAACTCGGCCGGTTCGAGGCCCCGGGCGGAGCCGTCGGCCCCGACGACGATCCTGTCGACCCGCAGCTGAGCCGCCTTCAGCCGGGTCTCGCAATGCGTCTTCAGTCGGGCCCCCTCCTCGTAGAGGCTGATCGACTCTTCCAGCGGAGCCTGGCCGGACTCCAGGCGCGATACGATCGTCTCAAGGCGCGACAGGGCGTCTTCGAAGGAAAGTTCGGCGGAAACGGGGGACGCGGGCTCTGACATCGGGCCCGACCCTAGAGGGGCCGCGCTTTCGCTTCAACGGGGAAGCGTCAACCCCGCTCGTAGCGGCGCTGGCTCCAGTATCTGAAGCCCTGGTTGTGCACCAGCCGCCAGCCGTCGGCCTTCAGGCGGCCGCCGACCATGTGGTTGAAATAGCCGTGGGCGAGGACCAGAACATCCTCGCCGGCTTCCGCGCGCGCGATCAGCAGACGGGCGGCGCGTTCGGACCGGGCCTCAGCCTGGGCCCGGGTCTCCTGGCCGTCGTGATGGTCGAAGGCATGCCACCAGACGCGGGCGACCACGCCCCAGTATTTGGGCGGCAGCCTGAACCAGTTCGGAAAGTGCGGGGGCGGCAGGGGCGCTTCGATGAAGAGCACGTCCGACACGACGTCGCGGCCGGCGGAGACGGCGATGGCCGTCTCCTGGGCCCTCTGGCGGGTTGAGGCGAAGATCACGCCGACGCCCTGGGCCGTGGCCAGCAGGTCCTGAGGCGGCGTCTGACCGGCCAGAAGGCCGCCCTGTTCGTACTTTGCCCACCAGTCCCGGTACTGGTCCGAGGTCAGGAAGCATTTGCGGGACAGGGCGGGTTCGCCGTGGCGGGCCAGGGTGATCGAGCCGACCCGACCGGGCGTCGTCGGCGCGCGCGGAGCCACAGGCTCCGGCACGGCCAGGTCGATGCGATCCTTGTGAAGGGTGTCGGGGCTCATGGCGCGAGGTTGCGGCGGCGACGCCTTGCGTTCCTCAGTCCTCCCCCAGAGCCCGAACATGGGCGACGGCCGACCGGCCGAGCCCCTCGAGGTCGTAACCGCCCTCCAGCGAGGACACAACCTTGCCGCCGCAGCGACGGCGCGCAACTTCCAGAACGGCGCGTGTCGCCCAGGCGAAATCCTCGGCCTCGAGGCTCTGGTGGGCCAGAGGATCGCGGCGATGGGCGTCGAAGCCGGCGGAGATCAGGATCAGATCCGGCGCGAAGGCATCGAGCGCGGGCATGAGGCCGCCCGCGAAGGTCGCCCGCCATGATTCGCGCGCGGCATGGGGCTCCACCGGCGCATTGACGACGTTGCCGACCCCCGTCTCGGTCGGCGCGCCGGTGCCGGGATAGAGCGGCATCTGGTGGATGGAGGCGAAGAACAGGCTGGCGTCGGTCTCGAACGCCGCCTGGGTGCCGTTGCCGTGGTGGACGTCGAAATCAACGACCGCGACGCGGGGCATGCCGATGGACTGGGCGACCCGCGCAGCGACGGCCACCGACGAGAACAGGCAGAAGCCCATGGCCCGGCCCGGCTCGGCATGATGGCCGGGCGGACGGACGGCGGCGAAGGCCCGGGCGGTCTCTCCTGCCGAGACCGCCTTGACCGCATCGATGACCGCCCCGGCCGCCAGGCGCGCGGCGCGGACGCTGCCGGGCGACAGGAGGGTGTCGGCGTCAAGCTGGGCGAGGCCGGACCGGGGCGAGGCGTCGAGCATCCGGGCGACGTAGTCCGCCGGGTGAACGCGCTCCAGGTGCGCGATCCCGGCCTCCGTGGCGGAGCGGCGGTCCAGCGACAGGTCTGCGTCATCGAGTGCCGCCAGCACGGCGGCCAGACGCTCCGGCCGTTCCGGGTGGCCGACACCGGGCGCGTGCTCGGCCATGGCGGGGTGGGTGAACAGGGCGACGGACATGGCGACGGAGACTAGGTGGAGTCCTGGCGCTTGTCGCCAGCCGGATCAGCCCCTAATCGCGCCTCATGAACGACGTCGTCATTCGAACCCCCACTGCCGCCGACGCCGAGGCGCTGGGCGCGCTCGGGCAGCAGACCTTCATCGACACCTTCGTGACGGGCTTCGGCATCCCCTACCCGGAAGAGGACCTCGCGGCGTTTCTCGATGCCAGCTTCAGCGTCGGGGCGACGGCGACGAAGCTGCAGGAGCCGGGCGCGGTCTGGTGGGTGGCCGAGCGTGACGGGGCCCTGCTGGCCTTCGCCAACGCCGGTCCGAACACCCTGCCCCACCCCGACGGTCGGGCCAGTCACGTCGAGCTGCGCAGGCTGTACGTCGCGCAAGATGCGCAGGGCCTCGGCCTCGGCACCCGTCTGCTGGCGCTGTCGCTCGACTGGATGGAGGCGAACTCCGACGGCCCGCTGTGGATCGGCGTCTGGAGCGGCAACCTCAAGGCGCAGAAGCTTTATGCAGCGCACGGATTCGAGAAGGCGGGGGAGTATCAGTACCGGGTCGGGACGTGGCTGGACGACGAGTTCATCCTGCGCCGGGGATAGGCTATGGTCGCCCCATGACCCGTGATGAACTGCTGGCCAAGCTGCGAGAGTTGAAGCCCTGGCTGGAAGAACAGGGCATCGTGAACGTGCGCCTGTTCGGCAGCTATGCGCGCGACGAGGCGGGGCCGGACAGCGACGTGGATTTGCTGGTCGATTTATCGAAGCCGTTGGGCTGGAGGTTCTACAGCCTGACGGACGAGGTCGCCGACCGATTGGGAAAATCGGTCGATCTTTGCCCTGATGACGGCCTTACGAACCCCTATATCCGCCATACGGCCTTACGAGACGCCATTGTCGTCTGATCGTCCAGACACAGCTCTTTTTGGAGAGATCGTGGAATCGACGACGTTGATTTCCACCTATGTCGAAGGGCACACGCCTCAGTCTTTTCGCGCTGATCGCATGTGCCGTGACGCGGTCGCGATGCGTCTGATCGTCATCGGAGAGGCGGCTAACCGCTTACCGAGAGACGTTTGGACGGCAATGCCGCAGATGGACTGGCAGGGAATGGCCAATCTGCGTCACATGCTGGCGCACGACTACGGAGCCGCAAGCCCTTCGATCTTGTGGACCATCGCCACTCAAGAGGCCCCGCTGCTTCAAGCGGCGGTCAAACCGCGGTTAGGTCTCTGATGCTCCTGCCCTTCTTCACAGCCCTCAAGGACGCGCGCGTCCCCGTCTCGATGAAGGAATGGCTTCACCTGATGGAAGCCATGGACAAGGACGTGGCCGGGGGGCGGGTCGAGGACTTCTACCATCTGTCGCGCGCCGTCCTGGTCAAGGACGAGAAATACTATGACCGGTTCGACCAGGTGTTCGGGCAGGTCTTCAAGGGCATGGAGACGATCGGCGCGGGCGATGAGCCGACGCTGGACGTTCCCGAGGACTGGCTGCGGCTGCTGAACGAAAAATTCCTGACCGACGAGGAGAAGGCCGAAATCGAGGCGCTGGGCGGCTTCGACACGCTGATGGAAACGCTGAAGCAGCGGATGGAGGAGCAGCAGAAGCGCCACGAGGGCGGGTCCAAATGGATCGGCACGGGCGGCACCAGCCCCTTCGGCCACGGCGGCTACAACCCCGAGGGCGTGCGCATCGGCGGGCCGGGCAGACAGGGGCGCGCGGTCAAGGTCTGGGAGAAACGCGAGTACCGGAACCTGGACGACACGGTCGAACTGGGCACAAGGAACATCAAGGTGGCACTGCGGCGTCTCCGCCGCTTTGCCCGCGAAGGCGCGGCCGAGGAACTGGATATCGACGGCACCATCGACGGCACGGCGCGGCTGGGATGGCTGGACATCCAGATGCGGCCCGAGCGGCGCAATACGATCAAGGTCCTGCTGTTTCTGGACGTGGGCGGCTCGATGGACGGCCATATCAAGCTCTGCGAGGAGCTGTTCAGCGCCGCCAGGACCGAGTTCAGGAACCTGGAGTTCTTCTACTTCCACAACTGCCTGTACGAGGGCGTCTGGAGGGACAACCGGCGCCGGCATGCCGAGAAGATCCCGACCTGGGACCTGCTGAACCGCTACAATGGCGACTGGCGGGCGATCTTCGTCGGCGACGCGACCATGAGCCCCTATGAGGTCACCATGCCGGGTGGCTCGGTCGAGCACTGGAACGAGGAAGCGGGAGCCGTCTGGATGCGGCGCGCGCGGCTGCAGTGGGACAGGTCGGTGTGGCTGAACCCGGTGGCGGAACGATACTGGAGCTATACCGCCTCGGTCGGTCTGCTGCGCGAGGTGATGGACCAGCGGATGTATCCGCTGACGCTGGACGGACTGGACCGGGCGATGCGGGCCCTGACGCGCTGACGAACAGGTGAGGTGCGGAAACCGGGGTTTCATGGCAGGGTAAACCCGCCCCGGAGACCCCCCTTATGCTGACGGTTCTTTCCCTCGTCATCGCCCTGCAACAGGCGACGGGGCCCGTTTCATGGACCGAGCCGGCACCCGTGGCCGTGACCGTCGCCGAAGCCGTTGCTCGACCGGACCTGCCGGACTGGGCCATCGCTGATCCTTTCGGCTGGGAGCGGTCGCAATGCAGTCCGCTGGTCCGGGGCGAGGAAACGATCGGGACCTGCCAGTCGCGGGTGCGCGCCGATCTCGCCATCGTGCTGGGCGATCGCCTGCCCGCGGGGCTGCGCCCGTCCGACACCCCGACACCGTGCGTTGCCACGCCCGACGCCAGCGGCGCGTTCCCCGTCGAATGCCGGGAGCCCGAGCGTCGGGTCGCCGCCTCCAGCCCTGTCCGGGACCAGGTCTGCGAGAGCCGCCCGCGCCGCGAGGGCGGGGCCGTGGCCTTCGTCACCGAATGCCGACCGGCCGGTGAGGCCTCGGAACGGCGGGGGCTGTCCTTCCGGATTCCCGTGGGCGACTGACCTCCAGCGGCCCCTCTTGACCTTCCCCAGCGTCACCATGAGACGTTCGTTTCCAAACAGGACGGACTCACCATGGCGCGCCCCGATCTCATTTTCCGTGACCTGACCGTTCCGGCCGGGGACGGCTATCCGTTGTCGATGCGGTTGATTTCCGCGTGCGAGCCGACCCACGCTGTGCTGGTCACCTCGGGCACAGGGTTTCCCAAGGGCTTCTACGAACGGTTCGCGCGGCACCTGGCGGGCCGGAGCGCGGCGGTCCTGACCCACGACATGCGCGGGATCGGCGGCTCGCGCCCGGATGATCTGGCGGCCATGAAGATGACCTATGAGGACTGGGGCCGGCTGGACATGCCCGCCGCCCTGGAGGCCCTGATCGCCGAAGCCCCCGGGCTGCCGGTCACCCATGTGGGCCACAGCGTCGGTGGGCATTTCGCCGGCTTCATGCCCAACCACGCCAGGATCGCCCGCCATGCCTTCGTCGCCGTCGGCTCGGGCTACTGGAGAAAGCATCCGCTCAGCTACAACCCGGTCGAGCTGTTCTTCTGGTGGGGATTTGGCCCGTGGAGCCTCGCGCGGCACGGCTACATCAAGGGCGGCGGCTTGTGGCGGGGAGCCGACCTGCCGCGCGGGGTCTTCATCCCCTGGCGACGCTGGTGTCACAATCCCAGGTATTTCGCCCAGGGCCTGCTGAACGACCTCAAGCCCAATCACTTCGCCGAGGTCACGGCACCGATCCGCTCATGGATCTTCACCGACGACCCGATCGCCAATGTTCGAACCGGCCCGGATATGCTGAAGGTCTATCCGAAGTCGCCGTCCGCGCTGGTCGTCCGCAGCCCCGCCGAATACGGCGTCGCCCGCATCGGCCACGAGGGCATGTTCCGGCGTGGCATGGAACCGGTCTGGGACGAAATCGCTGACTGGCTCACGGCAGCCTGAGTGGCGGGCCTCGCGGCACTGTGCCTATATCCGGCCCCTTCCCCGAACGACGCCGGAGCCCTTCATGACCGACCAAGCCACGATCACTGTCGACGGCCTGACCATCCCTCTGCTGGGCTTCGGCACCTGGCAACTGGAACCGGCCGACGCCCGGCGTATGGTCGCGGAGGCCCTGCGCATCGGCTATCGCCACATCGACACGGCCTGGATCTACAGGAACGAGGCGGCGGTCGGCGACGGCATCCGCGATTCCGGCGTGCCGCGTGAGGACATCTGGCTGACGACCAAGATCTGGGTTGCCCATTTCGAGCACGATGCCCTGCTGAGTCAGGCAGAGGAATCGGCCAACAACCTCGGCTTCACGCCCGATCTCTTGCTGCTGCACTGGCCCAAGGTGAGGCCATCCATCCCCGACACCATCGTCGCCCTAAACGAGGCGAAGGACCGCGGCCTCACACGCTCTATCGGCGTGTCCAACTATCCGGCGGCCCAGTTCCGCCAGGCCCAGGCGGCGTCGGCCGCGCGGCTGGTGACCAATCAGGTCGAGTACCACCCCTATCTGTCGCTGAAGACGCTGCGCGCCACGGCGGCGGAGCTGGGCTCGTCGATCACGGCCTGGTCGCCTCTGGCCCAGGGCCAGATCGCCGACGACCCCGTGATTGGAGAGATCGCCCGGGCCCACGGCAGGACGCCGGGTCAGGTCACCCTGCGCTGGCTGATTCAGCAGGACGTCATCGCCATTCCGCGTACCGTGAAGCCTGAGCGGGCGGCCGAGAACTTCGACATCTGGAACTTCGACCTGTCGGATGAAGAGATGACCCGCATCCACGGCCGGGCCCGTCCAGACGGGCGGCTGGGCGACTGGATCGACCGGGACTTCGTCTGGGACGCAGAGTAGCCGCCCCGCCTCAGTGCGGCGCGACGAAAGCGTGAACGACCAGCATCAGGGCTGCGAGGAACAGGGCCAGCCAGGTCAGCAGAATGCCGAACACCCGCGCCGTCGTGGCCTTGTCGCCGCGCAGGCCGGCGGCATGAAGCACCCGTCCGACCAGCAATGGCGCGCCCACCATGTGGATGCCGACCGCCGGTATGCCCAATGTCGCCAGGATAGCCATGGCGGCGATGCCGACCGGAATGTACTCGGCCGCATTCCCGAACACCCGGCTCTTGAGCGCCAGATCCGGATCGCCGCCGTCGCCCAGAGACACGCGTCGCGACCGCCGGGTCAGGGCCACGCGCAACGACAGCACCAGCAGGAGCAGAAGCAGCAGCCCGCTCCACAGGGCGGCCGCCTCGGCCCCGCTCATCTGTCCGTCGAACACCATCATCAGCCCTCCCGTCCGACCGGATACAGTCGGTAGCGGTCATCATAGAACGGAGTTCGCTCATAGAACCACTGCAGGCGCGCATCACCGTTGGCCGCAAAGGCCGGGTCCGCCGCCAGCCTGGCCTCGAACTCCGCCTTGAGCCCCGGATCGGCCGCCAGCATGGCCTCGGCCAGAGGCGCGATGGCATAGCCCTCGATGTACTCAACGCGGCTGAGGATCTCGGGGAACAGGCCCCAGGCGAAGAGGCTCTCGCTGGACTGCGGCTCCAGCAACAATACGACGATGTCGCCCAGCGGCTGGTCGGTCGGCACGCGGACCGAGCCGGGTGCCCAGGTCCAGTCGTGCGGTTCGACCTCGACCGTCTGGACGCTCATCTGGACGTGGCCCTCATTGGCGCGCGTCGCGATGACCGGATCGACAAGACGAAGCATGGAGACCGAAACGGTCCGTGGCGTTTCCAGCGTCTCCATCGCGATGCCGTGGATACGCAGCCGCTCGATCAGATCGGCGCGGTGAGCGGGCACCCAGTAGGCGGCGGGACGGCGCAGTGTCAGGGACGGACGCGAGCCAAAGTAGGGCACCTGCCACAGCTCCGGATCCGGCCGACCCAGCCAGCGGATCTCGGTGCGGCCGGACGCCGGGCTCTCGTAGGTCTCGTAGAGCACACCCCGGAAGGGGCGGGTCTCCAGCGGCGTGGGATCAGGCACGAAGTTCGCCGGAATCTCGGTTGGACGCAGCGCCCGGTCCGCGGCGATCGCCGAGCGCACGGCCGCACCCTCTTCGGCGAGCAACCGCATCGAGGCCTCGATCAGCACATAGGTGCCCAACACCCGCTGCTCATAGGGCTTCAGGCTGTGGTTCTCGATCAGGACCGTCGGGACATGGGCCGCCGCGCCCCAGCCGTTGGAGAACCGCTCGCCGAGGCCGCCGTCCGACAGGCCAGCGCGGGGGTTGTCGCCGTCGACGCCGAACACCAGCGGTCCGGGGACATGCCCCTGGCCTTCCAGCGCCGCATTGATCGCGGGCTTGAAGCGGTCGTCCAGCCATTCCGAGATCGCGGGCGACCTTGAATAGACGCCGTCCTCGCCGTTGAAGCCGAAGGTGATGTCGTACTGGTAGTCCATCCCGTCGGTGACGTGGATGTCCAGATAAAGGTCCGGGTTCAGCCGGTTCATGAAGGCGCGCAGCGCCCGCATTTCGGGCTGGTCCAGCTTCAGGAAGTCGCGGTTCAGGTTCTGGTTGGTGGCGGTGTTGCGCCAGCCCTGGATGCGGGGGCCGCGCTGGTTGGGGCGGCTGTAGGCGCTGGCGCGCTCGTGGCCGTCGACCGACAGGATGGGGATGAGCACCAGATTGGCGCGGTCGATCAGGTCGCCCTTCGAGCCGAAGGCGATGTCCCTCAGCAGCATCATCCCGGCGTCCTTGCCGTCGATCTCGCCGGGGTGGATGCCGGCCTGGGCGAGCAGGACCGGCTTGGCGGGGTCGAGGGTCGCGCCGTCACGCGAGGCGATGACGGCATAGATGGGACGGCCCTCGGGCGAGACGCCGAACGCCTCGATGCGGATCAGGTCCGATGCCGCATCCAGCCGGTCGAACCAGGCGCGGGTGGCGGCGTAGTCGGGGCTGGTGTTCAGGTCCGGGTCACGTTCGAAGTCGGTGACCCAGGGGTTTGACGCCTCTGCCAGAAGGGCGCGGCTGACCCCGTCCCACGCCAGCGCGGGCGGTAGAAAGGCCTGATCCCAGGGCGCGGTGTTGGAGACGGACTGGGACATGGCGGGACTCGAACACAGGGCCGCAAGGGCGGAGAGGAGGAGGACGGTGCGCATGGCCCTTCGTCGTCCGGCGGGAGCCATCTGGCAAGGCCCCGGTCAGATCGCCGGCGACCAGCCCCCGGCCGCGATCAGCTGGAACCCGGCCCGCACCATGTTCCACAGGGTATAGGCCAGCACGACGATCAGGGCCCCGATCACCAAACCGCGCCAGGGCGCGAAGGCGGCGGTCAGGTTGCAGACGGCAAACAGGACGACGCCGAAGATCAGCCGGGGCGTCCAGAAGGCGGCCCAGACCGGGTCCGCGAGCGCCAGCAGGCCGAGCAGCAGCCAGACCATGGCATTGGCCGCCAGCACGCAGCCGAACACGACCCGCCGGTGCGCCCAGAAATGCTCGTCCAGATCGATCCGCGTCTCCACCCCTTCGGCCGTGACACGCGGAAACGTCACGCTGGCGGCCACATAGAAGGTCGCGGCGATCATCAGGCCGACCAGCAGCAGGGCCGGATTGAACGGCGCGTCCCGAAAGAAGCGCCAGGCCTGGTTCCAGAAGGTGGCCAGGTCGATCGCCACGAACAGGGCCAGCAGCGGGGTCAGCCAGCCGAAGCGGACGCGGTGCCGCTCATGCAGCAGCCGGGCGAAGCCGCCGGTCAGCTCGGCCACCGACAGACCCAGCAGCAGGCCGTAGAAGCTGAAGAAGAACTCGAAGTCGCTCACTCGTACATCCACCAGATTATCAGTGCGAGGGCGAGCCCCAGTCCGATCCGATGAGTCCAAAGATTGCGCCAGAAGATCAGCACTATTGGGATCAAATAGACGACAATGAACCTCTCGATCAGCTCGCCAGCCGAGTATTGGTCGCCAGCGAGCAGTCCTCCAAACATGCCTGCCGAGGTCGGTATCATCATGGCCACCATGACAAGCCGGGAGTGCGAAAGGTAGAAGTTGTCGAGAGACGAATGCTTGTCCGGATCTTCCGGAAACATGACCGTACTAACCACGACATAGGGCAGCGCGACGAACAGGCCGATCAACAGAGTGGTCGGCGTGACCGGAACCGCTTGCAACGCACCCCAGGCGAAGAGCCAGTTCAGAATTGCATGGGACAGCAGCCAAGCGCCCAGCAGCGGGAGACACAGGCCGATATTGGCATGCTCGCGCGCCCGCCACAGCCGACCGAAGCCGATCGCGACATTGGCCACGGCGATGCCGAGGATCAGGCCGAAGAAGCTGAAGTAGAATTCAAACGCGCTCATCGGAACAGGCCCACGATGACCCAGACAGCGATGGCGGCGAGGCCCAGTCTGTTGATCAGGCGGCCCGGAAAGGCGAGCAGCGCCAGCGGAGCGAGCAGGCGAGCGGCCAGCCAGACCGTGCTCCATTCCACCGCGAGCGTGCCCTGGGCGACGTACCAGACGAGCGAGACTCCCGGTGTGGCGGCGAGCGCCAGAAGCATGACACGCCGGTGCCGGAAATAGTGGGCCTCAAGCGAGGGTTCGCCGCCGGCCCCGGGGAACATCGAACGGCTGATAAAGACGAAGGGCAGGGCCAGACTGACCAGGGTGATGAGTTGCCACGGGCCGACCTCGACCTCACTCCAGTTGCTCCAGAACCGGAGCCACAGGTTCATGGTGCCGACCAGAACAATGACGGCCAGAAGCGGGGCGCAAACCCCCACCTCGACCGCGCGCCGGTCTCGCCACATGTCGGCGAAGCCCGTGGCGACGTTAGCCGCCGCGAGGCCCAGCATGACGCTGTAGAAGGTGAAGACGTATTCGAACGCGCTCAATCGGCCCCCCGACCGCGATTTACACGGTCCAGCTAGCGCTGGCAGATCGGCGTGTCAGCCGTCCTTGAGGATCAGCTGCGTCGATTGCGCTTGGCGGTCAGCCGTTCGACCACTTCGGATTCCTCGGCGAGGCGCTCGCGAAGCTCGGGCAGCTCGGCCAGCTGCTCCGGCGTCGGGGCCTCCGAGGCCTCGATGGCGGCAATCTGGTCCTCGAGCTCGTAGACGGCGTCCTCGGCGGCGATCAGGCGGTTTTCCTCGCGCTGGCTGAGCGCCGGGCGGCGCGGCGGCGCGCCCCGCGAACTGCCCCGCCCGACCATGACCTGGGCGTCGGCGGGGGTGGGCACCGACACGACCGGCGCGGCGACAAGCAGGGAAAACACGGCGACTGCGAGGGTCTTCATGACAAACTCCGGGGAGAGAGACGCGAACGTTATGATGACATTACCAATCGGTCACCAAAAATCTCAACTCCGTCACATTTTGGATATTCAGCGGCAAGGAGGTGTCAATCGTGTCACACACCTGTCTGTCGAACAGGGGCTGGCAGCAGGCCGTAGAAGCTGAAGACGAACTCGAACGCGCTGTGTAGGCCCCCCGACCGTGGTTTCGGTCGAGCCTGTACAGGACCGTCGGCACCGTCACGCTTCGTGGGTCAGTCCTCGAACATTTCGCGCAGGGTGGCGAGCAGGCCGGTCAGATGGTCTGGCTGAAGCGCGCCGATCCGGCGAAGCATGCGTGACCGGTCCACGGAACGCATCTGGTCCGGCAGCAGGCGGCCGATCCGGCCAGCGAAGGTGATCTCCGGGCGATAGCGAGAGTGGAGGCTGCCTGTGGTCATGGGCACGATGACGTGGACCGGCAGGTGGCTCATGTCATCCGGGGAGACGACGACACAAGGGCGGGTCTTGCGAAGCTCATGCCCGACGACCGGGTCGAGCCGAACCAGCCAGACATCGCCGCGCCGGATCATTCGGGCCTGGTTTCATTGACCGCCAGCGCGGCTTCCAGTTCAGCGATCTCGTCGTCGGTCCACTCGGGGCCCAGCATTTCGGCGTCGGTCTCGCTGGTCAGATCGGCCTCGAGCCATTCCCGCTCCTCATCGGTCAGGCCGGCAGCGGCGATGCGTCTGGAGTCTTCCGCCCATCCTTCGCGAGGTCGTTTTTGCGCCGGGACGATCGTGATCTTGCCGGGTTCATGGACGAACTCGACGGCCCCGCCTTCGCTGACGCCGAGCGCCGCGAGCGCTGACTTCGGCAGGATCACACCCGACGAATTGCCGATCTTTCGGATCACGGGCATGGGCTCACTCCGTTGCAACGAAGTTATAACACGGGGTGCCGGCTATTTCCAGATCGGGGTTCCGTCACCCGGCAATCCCAGCCGGTCCCACATCTCCGACACGCGCTCCACCACGGTGTCATCCATCCTGATCTCCTCGCCCCACTCGCGCTTCGTCTCGGGCGGCCATTTGTCGGTGGCGTCGAGGCCGATCTTGGAGCCGAGGCCGCTCTCTGGCGAGGCGAAGTCGAGGTAGTCGATGGGCGTGTTCTCGATGACGGTGATGTCGCGGGCCGGGTCCATCTTGGTGGAGACGGCCCACATGACGTCCTTCCAGTCGCGGGCGTCGATGTTGTCATCCACGACGATGACCCATTTGGTGTACATGAACTGGCGCAGGAAGCTCCAGACGCCCAGCATCACGCGCTTGGCGTGGCCGGGATAGGCCTTCTTCATCGACACCACGGCGATGCGGTAGCTGCAGCCCTCGGGCGGCAGCCAGAAGTCGGTGATCTCCGGGAACTGGGCGCGGAGCAGGGGGATGAAGACCTCGTTCAGCGCCTCACCCAGCACGCTGGGCTCATCCGGCGGGCGGCCGGTGAAGGTGGTCAGATAGACGGGGTCGCGCCGCATGGTGATGGCGCTGATCTGGAACACCGGGAAGGTCTCGACCGAGTTGTAGTAGCCGGTGTGGTCGCCGTAGGGGCCCTCGGGCGCGTGCTCGTCGAGGAGGACGTGGCCCTCCAGCACGATCTCGGCGCGGGCCGGCACCATCAGCGGCACGGTCTTGCAGGCCACCAGCTCGGCCTTGGCGCCCCGCATCAGGCCCGCGAACTGGTACTCCGACAGGGTGTCGGGCACGGGCGTGACGGCCGCGAGGATCGTCCCCGGATCGGCCCCCAGCACGACGGCGCAGGGCAGCGGTCCGGTCTTCCTTTTCTTGTGCCGGGCATAGTGCTGGGCCCCGCCCCGGTGGGCCAGCCAGCGCATGATGGCCCGGTCCTTGCCCAGCACCTGCATGCGGTAGATGCCGAGGTTGAAGTCGTCCTCGCGATCCTCGCTCGGGCCCCTGGTGACCACCAGACCCCAGGTGATCAGCGGTGCAGGCTCGCCGGGCCAGCAGGTCTGGACCGGCAGGGACGTCAGGTCGATCCGGTCGCCCGTCATCACGACCTCCTGCACGGGGGCGGACTTCACCACCTTCGGCCGCATCGACATGACCGTCTGGGCCAGCGGCAAGAGCTCCATCGCCTCGCCGAAGCCGCGCGGCGGGGTGGGGTTTTTGAGGAAGGCCAGCAGTTCGCCGACCTCACGCAACTCGGCCGCCGTGGTGCGCTGCTTCCTCTCCAGCGTCACGCCCATGGCCACGCGCCTGACCGTGCCGAACAGATTGGCCAGCGCCGGGATCGGGCTGATCGAGCCATCGGGCATGACGGGTTTCTCGAACAGGACCGCGGGGCCGCCGTTGCGCAGCAACCGGGTCTGGATCTCCGTCATCTCCAGCACGGTCGAGACGGGCTCGGTGACGCGCACCAGCTCGCCCTGTGCCTCCAGCACCGCCATGAACTCGCGCAGGTCTCTGTATGCCATGGCGCGGTGGTAGAGCCGACGACGGTCGCTGTCACCCATCCGGACAGCCGCACCGATTGCGGCACAGGCGCGCGTCGGCCATATGCGCCCCATGCCTGACAGTCCCGCGCCCGCCGACCTTCTGCACGATCTGGTGCGAGACGCCCTGAAGGCCGGAGCCGACGCCGCTGAAGCCGTGTCTTCCGAACGGGCTTCCCTCTCGGTCGGCGTACGCAACGGCGCGCTGGAGGACGTCGAGCGCGAGGAGAGCCGCGATCTGGGTCTGCGGGTCTTCGTCGGGCGGCGGCAGGCGACGGTTTCGGCCTCGGACCTGTCGGCGGCGACGCGGGCCCGGTTGGTGGAACGAGCGGTCGCCATGGCGCGGCTGGCTCCCGAGGATCCCTACAACGACCTGACGCCGAAGGACCGGCTGGCGCGGGGGCCGTTCGCCGAGCTTGACCTGTTCGACCCCAGCGAGCGATCTGCGGCGGAGCTGGAGTCGCTGTCCCGAGAGGCCGAGGCCGTGGCTCTGGCCACCCCGGAGGTCGCACGGTCAGAGGGCGCAGGCGCAGGCTGTTCGTCCTCGCGCTGGCGGCTGGTGACGTCCGAGGGGTTCGACGGCCAGTATGCCGCGACCGGCTTTTCGCTGAGCGCCAGCGTCATCGCCGAGCGCGACGGGGCCATGGAGCGGGGTGGCGAAGGCCGCACCACGCGTCACCTGTCCGACCTGCCCTCGCCCGAGATCATCGGGGCTGAAGCCGGACGGCGGGCGGCGGCGCGGCTGGGCCCGCGAAAGATCGCCTCGACCACCGCGCCCGTCATCTTCGACCGCAGGATCGCGACCCAGGTCCTGTCGCCCCTGCTGGGCGCGATCGCCGGACCGTCGGTGGCGCGCGGCACATCATTCCTGATCGACCGGATGGGCGAGCGCGTCCTGCCCGCCGGCGTCAGCCTGATCGACGACCCGTTCCGCGTCCGGGGACTGGGGTCCACGCCCTTCGACGACGAGGGATCCCCCGTGCGTCGGCTGGCGCTGGTCGACGACGGCGTCTTGACGACCTGGCTGCTCAATCGGGCTTCGGCGGCTCAACTTGGGCTGGAGACGACCGGTCACGCCTCGCGCGGGTCGGCCGCGCCCCCGGGCGTCTCGACCCACAACCTGCACCTGACACCGGGCCAGCGGGATCAGGCTGGGCTGATGGCCGACGCGGGAACCGGGCTGGTCGTCACCGGCATGTTCGGGCCATCGCTGAACGCCAATACCGGGGACTGGTCGGCGGGGGTCCACGGCTTCTGGTTCGAGAACGGCGAGATCACCTGGCCGGTCAGCGAGATCACTGTCGCGGGCAGGCTGACCGACCTGTGGCTGCGAATGGTGCCGGGTTCGGACCTGGAGTTCCGGGGCGGAGCCAATTCCCCGACCCTGCTGATCGACGGCGTCGCCATCGCGGGCAAATGAGCGATCTCGACGACGATCTTGTCCTGATCCGCGAGGCAGCCACCGCCGCTGGAGCCCTTGCCATCGAGGAGCGGGCGAAGGGCCTGAGGATCACCTCCAAGGCCGGAGGATCACCGGTGACCAGCGCGGACCTCGCCGTCGACGCCATGCTGAAAGCGCGGCTGCTCGCCGCCCACCCGGATCACGGCTGGCTGTCAGAGGAAACGCCGGACACCCCCGATCGCCTGGGCCGGCGTCGCATCTTCGTGGTGGATCCGATCGACGGGACGGTCGCCTTCATGAAGGACCGGCCATGGTGGTGCGTGCCCATCGCCATCGTCGAGGACGGTGTGCCGGTCGCGGCGGTGATCCACGTGCCGACAATGAACGAGACCTTCGAGGCCACCCTGGGCGGCGGGGCCCGGCTGAACGGGCGTCCGATCGCGGCATCCGATGTCGACACCCTGGACGATGCGGCGGTTCTGGCCGATGCGCGGCTGATGGAAGGCCCGCACTGGCCCGAGCCCTGGCCGCCGATGCGCTATGAGAAACGCAACGCCCTCGCCTATCGGATGGCCCTGGTCGCCTCCGGTGCCTTCGACGCCGCCATCGCCCTGACGCCGAAATGGGACTGGGACGTCTGCGCCGGTGCCCTGATCGCCACCGAGGCCGGAGCGAAGGTGACGGATCATCACGGACGAGCCTGGCGGTTCAACCGCTCCGACCCGCGTCAGGCCAGCCTGGTCTGCTCGGCCCCGGCGCTTCACCCGTTGATCCTCAGGCGGACAGGGCCTATCCCGCTGCGCCAGTAGCGCCCCCCCGGACAACCGACCATGACCGACGCCCTCAACACTGCCGACCCCCAGCTGCTTCACCTCGTGATCGGGGGCGAACTGCGTCATCTGGATCAGCCGGTCTTCCGCGACCTGTCCCAGGTCGAGTTCGTCGGTGCGTTCGGCAACTATGCCGAGGCCAGGGCGGCCTGGAAGGCGCGGGCCCAGGCGACGGTCGACAACGCCCACATGCGCTACTTCATCCTGCACGCCCACCGGCTGATCGATCCGCGCGGGGACGCCTGATGGCGGAGGCGGGGGTCGCAGTGGGGATCAGTCACCATCACGTCCGCACGGGAGCCGACCGACACGATATGGCAGGCGCAGGAACCATTGCATGACCCCGACCCTTATCGTTCTGGGACTCCTGGCGCTTGGCGTGGGTATCGTGGCCCTGGCGACCCGGCAGCCCCGCCCCGCACAGCGTGGGGCGGTCCTGGATCAGGGTGCCGCGCCCGGGGAGACGCCTCCGGTGGCGGCGGCGAAGGTCGATCCCTTCGCCCACGCGCCCCTGCCCGGGAGTGTGGTAGAACCCGTCAGAGAAGAGGAGCGCCAACCATGACAGTCTTCGGAACGACCCTCGATGGCATGCAGATCGCCCAGCTGGTGGGCCTGCTCGGTGTTCTGGCCCTCTGGATCGTAGCCTCCCGCAACGCGCGGGACTTCGAGCGATGGTTCAAGGGCTGGTCCAGCCGGAAGCCGGCCAAGACGCCCGAAAAGGGCGGGCCGTCCAGCCATCCGCCGACCGGGCCGTGGGGCTGACGGCTACTCGCGTCTCAGCACCTTTTCGGTCAGCAGCGTCCCCCACCAGTTGGCGCGGAAGTCCCTGCGCATGGCCTGCGGATCATAGGCGTCGCTCTCGACCCACTCCATGAAGCCGACGCCGGTGGGCTCGATCTCGCGGACGTAGGTCTCGAGGAAGTGGTCCAGCACGCCGGTCAATCCTTCGCGGCTGTGCAGATACTTCTTGGACAACTCGCCCATGGCCTGGGAGATCGGCTCGCCGAGGTGGAAATGGCGATAGAAGACGGCCATCAGCCCGGCCCGGTCCGCCCCGGATTTGCAGTGGATCAGGGCGGGGTATTCGATCGAGGCGAACAGGTCCCGGGCACGCCGCACACGGTCCTTGCCCGGCGGATCGCGTGAATCCAGGGGGGCGTCGATCAGGGTCAGACCCAGCCGCTCGCATGCGGCCTTTTCCAGCCAGTAGTAGCCCTCGTCACGCTGGCCGCGAAGGTTGATCACGGTCTTGATCCCCCGCTTCGCCCAGCCCTCCAGCTGACGCGGCGACGGCTGGTTGGTGCGCACCAGATCCGGCCCCAGCCAGTGGGCGTTGGAAAAGGCCAGGCGCAGAAAGGCGTGGTCGTTCCAGAAATAGTCCCTCTCGGCCGCGCGGCGGCCCGCCTCGGTGCTCATGTCGAACCGGCTGGTCATGACCGATCACATAGAGACGCCACACGGCTCCGTCATCCTGCAGAGGGGCCGGGACGGATCGCTTGACTTGCCGCCCGTCCCGTCCGACCTCGGGCAGATGACGTCGCCCGCCCAGACCTCCAAGCCGCAGGAAGCGCCGACGCGCGGCCTCCTGGGTCGCATCTGGCGCGACTATCTTCAACGCCGCCGGGGCCCGCTCATCCTTTCGCTGGTCTGTGCAGCCGTGGCCGGCATCAGCGCGGCGACGGTCCTTCAGCTGTTGCAACCCGCCATCGACGGGATGTTTCTGGGACAGTCGGTGACGGTGGCGGGCGTCTTCGTCGTTCAGCCCGAAAACGCCCTGGTCGCCATCCCCGCCATCATTATCTGTGTCGGGCTGGTCTGGACCGCCGCGGCCCTGGGTCAGGCCGCCCTGGTCAACCGCCTCGGCCACGGCATCGTCGGCGATATCCAGGTCCGGCTGTTCGGGGCCATGATCCGGGCCGATCTGGCGCGGCTGCGCAGCCAGCATTCCGGTGCCTTCGTTTCCAGCGTCCTGTTCGACGCCAATCTGGTGCGCGAAGCCTTCACCAATGGGGTCGTGAACTACACCCAGCACGGACTGACCCTGATCGCCGTGCTCGGCTACATGCTCTGGCTGGACTGGCGCATGACCCTGGTGGTCTTCCTGGGAGCGCCGATCATCGCCTGGGTCATCCGCCGCTTCGGCAAGCGGATGAGGAAGGCCACGACCGGAGCCATGGTCGAGACCGAGAATCTGTCCACCGCCCTGATGGAGAACCTCGACGGGGTCCGGCTGATCAAGATCGAGAACCGCGAGGCCGCCGAGGAAGCGCGGGTGGCCGAGGTCGTCGGTCGGCGCCAGCGCCATGTGATCAAGTCGGCCGATTCACGGGCCTTCGCCGGGCCGGCGTCCAACCTGGTGGCCATGCTGATCGTGGCCGCCATCATGGCCTATGCCGGATGGCAGGCCCGAGAGGGGCAGATTACGGTCGGCGCCTTCGCGGCCTATGTCGGGCTGTTGATGTCGGCCGGCCAGTCCCTGCGGCAGGTCACCAATCTGCAGACGGTGATGACCGAAGGCCTGACGGCGGCGCGTCGGCTGTTCGGGTCGCTGGATATCGCGCCGGAGATCCGCGAGGCGGCGACGCCCCGTCCCCTGCCCCATGGACCGGTGACCGTCGCCTTCGATCAGGTCTCCTTCGCCTATGGGGCGGCGTCGCCGACCCTGACGGACGTCTCCTTCAGCGTCGCACCGGGCGAGACGGTGGCCCTCGTCGGCCCCTCGGGCGGCGGCAAGTCGACGCTGCTCAGCCTGTTGCCGCGCTTCTATGACGTGACGTCCGGGGCGGTGACGCTCAATGGCGTCGACCTGCGCGACCTGTCGCTGACCGACCTGCGCGACCGCATCGCCCTGGTGACGCAGGAGCCCTTCCTGTTCGATGACACTGTGGCGGCCAATATTGCCTACGGCCGGCCGGGCGCAACGCAGGACCAGATCGAGGCTGCGGCTCAGGCGGCGGCGGCGCACGACTTCATCACGGGTCTGCCCGAGGGCTACGCCACCCGCGCGGGCGAGGCGGGCCTGCGTCTGTCGGGTGGCCAGCGCCAGCGCATCGCCATCGCCCGCGCCTTCCTGAAGGATGCCCCCATCCTGCTGCTGGACGAGGCCACCTCGGCGCTGGACACCGAGAGCGAGGCCCTGGTCCAGGCGGCGCTGGAGCGGCTGATGGCCGGCCGATCAACCTTGATGATTGCTCACAGACTGTCGACCGTGCGCCACGCCGACCGCATTCTGGTGCTGGAAGCCGGGCGGATCGTCGAGAGCGGGACCCACGACGCCCTGGTCAGGCAAGGCGGGCTCTACAGCCGCCTGGCGCGGCAGCAGTCGCTGGACGGAACGCCGTCCGTCGCCTCGGTCGCCTGACGTGAGGCCGCTCAGAAACCCCGTCATCCAGACCCTCCTGTCCAGCCTGCTCGCCGCCTGGATGAAGTTCTGCTTCGCCACGATCCGCTGGACCTTCGAAGGGCGTGAACACGCCGAGGACGTCTGGGCGGCCGGTGGTGGCGTGATCTGCACCTTCTGGCATTCGCGTATCGGACTGTCGCCCGCCTGTTGGCCTCTGGACCGGGCGCAACCCGCCAAGGCCCTGATTTCCCTCAGTCCGGACGGCCAGTTCATCGCCCGGGCGGTCGCCTTGCAGGGGTTTCCGGCTGTGCGTGGATCGTCGGCCAACAAGGACAAGGCGGATGCGGCCAAGGGCGGCTCGCGCGCGCTGCGGGACGGGCTGAAACAGCTGAAGGTCGGGGCCCTGGCCATCACGCCGGACGGACCACGCGGCCCTGCACGGGTCATGGCCGAAGGCATGCCGCTGATGGCGCGGATGTCCGGCGCGCCCGTGCTGTTCATCGGCATGAGCTGCAAGCCGGCGGTGCGGCTGTCCAGCTGGGACCGCGCCCTGCTGCCCCTGCCGTTCGGGCGGGGGGCGATCGTCTATGATATCGACCGCTATCCGCAAGGCGCGGACCTGGCCGAGGTCACCGCCGCCTGGACCGGCCGCCTGACCGCCGTGGAGGCGCGCGCCGACGCCATCACGGGGCTGGAGCGGCTGTGAGCGTCGCCCTGTTCGCCTATCGCCTGGTGACCCGGCTGCTGGAGCCTCTGGCCCCGCGACTGCTCGATGGGCGGGTCAAGCAGGGCAAGGAGGACGACCGCAGGGTCGATGAGCGGCTGGGCATCGCCGGCCAGCCCCGACCCGAGGGCGATCTGGTCTGGCTGCACGGGGTCAGCGTCGGCGAGACGCTGTCGCTGCTGCCGGTGGTCGAGCGGTTCAGGAAGGCGCGGCCGGATCTGACAGTGCTGGTCACCTCCGGCACCCTGACGTCGGCCGAGCTGCTGGCGCAGCGCCTGCCCGAAGGCGTGATCCACCAGTTCGCGCCGGTCGATGCGCCCGGCGCGGTCGCGGCCTTCCTCGACCACTGGCGGCCGTCGCTGGGGGTTTTCGTCGAAAGCGAGTTGTGGCCGAACCTGATCGGGGCGGCGAAGGCGCGGGACATTCCCCTGGCCCTTGTCAGCGCGCGGATCACCCGGAAGACTGCGGAGGGCTGGGCGCGGTTCCCGGGTGCGGCGCGCGAGGTGATCGGGGCCTTCGACCGGATCATGCCCCAGGATACGGTCTCCGCGGACCGTATACAGGCGATGGGAGGGCGGACTGACGGCCTGGTGAACCTCAAGCTCTCGGGCGGGGCCCTGCCCCATGACACCACCGCCTTCACCGCCCTGTCGGCGGCGATCGGCGACAGGCCCGTCGTGGCTGCCGCCTCGACCCACGAGGGCGAGGAGATCGCCATAGTCCGGGCGCTTGGCCGCGTGAGCGAGCGGCTGTGTCTGATCCTCGTGCCGCGCCATCCCGAGCGGGGGCCGGAGATCGCAACGGCCCTGACCCGGGACGGCTATCGCTTCGTCCAGCGCTCGCAGGGAGCCGTGCCGAGCGCCGAAACCGATATCTATGTGGCCGATACCCTGGGCGAACTGGGGCTGTTCCTCCGACTGGCGGACGTGGTCGTGATGGGCGGGTCGTTCGGATCGTTCCTGGGTCGAGAGCCGTGGGGCGGACACAATCCGCTGGAACCCGCGCGGTTGGGCAAGCCCGCCATCACGGGACCGGACGCGGCCAACTGGCGCGATGTAACCGCGGCCCTGACGGCTGCCGGCGGACTGGCCGTCGTCGCCTCGCCCGGCGACCTGCCGGGCCTGGTCGCGCCGTTGCTGGCTGACCCGGCCGCTGCCCGCGCGATGGGCGACCGGGCGAGGCGCGCGGCCGCGGACGCCGGGTCCGGACTGGACCGGCTGTGGGAGACGCTGTCGCCGTTGTTGCCGGGGGGCGGGCGATGAAGTTGTCCACGCCCCGCTGGTGGTACGAACGCCACGGCCGCCATGGACGGGTAATGCGCACCCTGCTCAAGCCCGCCTCCTGGCTGTGGGCGGGCGTGACGGCACGGCGGATCGCGCAGACGATCCCGGTCGATGTGGGCGTGCCGGTGATCTCGATCGGCAATCTGACCGTCGGTGGTTCGGGCAAGACCCCGGTGGCGCGCGAGGTGCTGCGGCTGCTGCGGGCGGCGGGCGTTGAGGCGCACGGTCTGTCGCGCGGCTATGGCGGCAGGCTGGAAGGACCCGTGCGGGTCGACCCCGCCGGTCATGCGGCGAGCGACGTCGGCGACGAGCCCCTGATGCTGGCGGGCGAAGCGCCGATGTGGGTGGCGCGGGACCGGGTCGCGGGCGCAGGGGCAGCCGTCGCGGCCGGGGCGCAGACGCTGGTGCTGGACGACGCCCACCAGAACCCGACGCTGAAGAAGAGCCTCAGCCTGATCGTCGTTGACGGCGAGACGCGCGAGGACGAATGGCCTTTCGGCGACGGCTCGGTGTTTCCGTCGGGGCCGATGCGCGAGCCGCTGCAGGCCGGCCTGGCGCGCGCCGACGCGGTGGTCGTGCTGCTGCCGGCGGATGCACCCGAGGCCGAACCGGACCTGCTGGCCCTGTTCGGCACCCTGCCCACCTTCATCGCCCGGCTGGAGCCGTCGGGGCCGCCGCCCGCGGGGCCGCAGGTCGGGTTCGCCGGGATCGCCAAACCGTGGAAGGTGGAGCGCGCGCTCAAGGCGGCAGGCTGCGACCTGAAGGACTTTGCGCCGTTCCCCGATCACGCAGAGTACCGTGCCGGGGACCTGGCCTTCCTGGCCGATCGCGCGGCCCTGTTCGAGGCGGGGCTGGTCACCACCGAGAAGGACTGGGTGCGCCTGCCGCCGGAGTGGCGGGCGCGGGTCATGGCGTGGCCGGTCGTGGCGCGGTTCGAGGAAGAGGCGGCTTTCGCAGCCTTGCTGGCCCGTCAGGCGTAGCGGCGGCGCTTCTCGGCGTTGATCAGGGTCGAGCGCACGAAGTCTGCCGGCGGGTCGGTCTCGGCCAGAACGGCTTCCTTGATGGCGCGCGGCTCGCCGAACAGGTGGCCCTGGGCCAGACTGATGTCGAGCTCGAGAATGTCGACGATCTGGCGCTCGTTCTCGCACTTCTCGGCGATGACCTCGATGCCGTAGCGGCGGGTCAGCTGGGCGAAATCGGCGGCCTGGATATCGCGCAGGGACGGGATCGGCGAGCCGCCGTCCAGGTCCAGCAGCTGTTCGATGAGCAGGTCGGCCGCCACCTTGACGAACTTCACGTCCGACCGCTGCAGGTCGTTGAAGTCGAGGTCCAGCGTCTGGACCTTGTCCAGCGAGAAGCGGAAGCCGAGGTCGGCCAGCTTGGCCATGTTGCGCGCCTCGACCGCGCCGCGCGCGTCGAAGGTCGCCTGGCCCAGTTCGAAGATCAGGGCCTGGTTCAGGTCGCGGTTCTCGGACAGGAACTGCAGGAACTGCGGGAAGAAGGTCTCGTCGCCCAGGCTGGACAGGGCGACGTTGCAGAACACCCCGACCTTTCGGTCCTGACGGGCGAGGCGCCGCACGATCTGGGCGCAGCGGAACAGCAGCAGATTGTCGATGGCCGGGACCAGCCCCTCGCCCTCGGCGATCGACAGATACTCGGCCGGCATCATGACCCGGTCGGTCTGGTCGCGCAGCCGGGTGAAGCTCTCGTAGAAGACCGTCCGCCGCTGCGGCAGGGTCACCAGCGGTTGCAGATACAGGTCGACGCGGTTCTCGGTCAGGGCGTCGTGGACGGTCCGCAGCAGCAGGCTGGACTGCTGATGACGCCGGGCCTCGGCGCTGTCGGGCGGGACCATGGGGGTCACCGTCAAGCGCTGGTCGATCGAGGCGCTCATCTGCTGGATCAGATCTTCCAGCATGCGGACCTCGCCGGACAGTTCCTCGGTCCGGGTCAGGGCGCCGGCCTCGATGGCCTGGGCCAGGTCGCCGATCGCGCCCTGCGTCTGTTCCATGGCGTCGGCGAGCAGGAGATGCGCCTCGCGCACGGCATCGATTTCGATCTGCAGCCGGCGACGCCCGGACGCGCCGGCGATCATGGCGTGGCCGGCGGCAAGGACACCGAGGACACCGAAGACCGTCGCGATTCCCGGGCCGAGGCCCAGCCCGGCCCGCCACAGGAAAACACCCACCGTCATCGCCAGGAAGACGTAGCCGAAGAACAGGAAGCCGTTGGTCAGTGCACGCATGGGAACGGGTTTGTCCGACTTCCCGGATGGAATCGAGGGAGTATCAGGCTATCAGGACCATTCGGCTAGGGCGTGGAGCGAATAAACCACGTCGAAAATCAGGGGAAACGCATGGAACTGTTCGACCTTACTGGCAAGAGCGCCATCATCACCGGCTCGTCCAAGGGCATCGGCAAGGCCATCGCCGAGCGTCTGGCCGAACACGGGGCCCATGTCGTCATCTCGTCGAGGAAGGCCGGACCGTGCGACGAGGTCGCCGCCGCGATCAACGCGAAACACGGCGAGGGCCGCGCCATCGCGATTCCGGCCAACATCGCATCGAAGGAAGACCTTCAGCGCCTGGTCGACGAGACCAACGCCGCCTTCGGCAAGATCGACATCCTGATCTGCAATGCCGCGTCCAACCCCTATGCGGGGCCGATGGCAGGCATTTCGGACGACCAGTTCAACAAGATCCTGCAGAACAACGTCGTGTCCAACCACTGGCTGATCCAGATGGTCGCGCCCCAGATGCTGGAGCGGAAGGACGGGGCCATCACCGTGGTGTCGTCGATCGGGGGCCTGCGCGGCAACGCCCTGATCGGCGCCTACAACATCTCCAAGGCCGCGGACATGCAGCTGGTGAGGAACCTGGCCGTCGAGTGGGGACCGTCGAATGTGCGGGTCAACTGCATCGCGCCGGGCCTGGTCCAGACCGACTTCGCCCGGTACCTGTGGGAGAACCCCGAGATCCTGAAGGTCGCCACGGACCCGGCCCCCCTGCGCCGCATCGGCCAGCCTGACGAGATCGCGGGGGCGGCGGTCTATCTGTCGTCCCCGGCCTCCAGCTACATGACCGGCCAGACCCTGGTCGTTGACGGCGGGATCACCATTGCCTGGTGAGGCCGACGCACGGGTCTCGCTTCGCCAGGACCTGATCTGGCGGCTGGAGGCAGCGGCCTTTGCGGGCTTCATCGGCCTGATGCGGCTGATCGGGCTGGAGGCGGCGTCCAGCTTCGGGGGATGGCTGCTGCGGACGCTGGGCCCGCGGACGGGCACGCACCGGACGGTCATCCGCAACCTGCGCATCGCCTTTCCCGACATGGACCCGTCGGAGCGCGAACGGCTGGCCGTCGCCCAGTGGGAACAGACGGGTCGCACCTTTGCCGAGACCGCCGTCATGGATCGGTTGACCCCGGCGTCCGGTCGCATCGACATCGTCGGAGCCGAGCGGCTGGAGGCCATCCGGGCCGAGGGCAAGCCGGTCGTCTTCGTCTCCGGCCATATGGCCAATATCGAGACCATGGCGGCCGTCCTGGTCGCGTCCGGCATTCCCGTGCAGGTGACCTACCGGGCCGCCAACAACCCCTATGTCGACGCCCAGATCATCGCCGCGCGCGCCCGCTACGGCATCAAGCTGTTCGCCCCCAAGGGCGGTGACGGCGCGCGAGAGCTGCTGGCCGGCATGGCCCGCGGCGAGAGCGTGGCCCTGATGAACGATCAGAAATTCTCCGAAGGCCCCGAGGTGACCTTCTTCGGCCATCCGGTGAACGCCGCGCCGGGGCCCAGCCGGCTGGCCCTTCGATTCGGGACGGCCATCCAGCCCATGTCGGTGGTTCGCCTGCCCGGTGTGCGGTTTCGTGTGACGGCCCACGACCCCATTACGCTGAATGTCACCGGCGACCGGCCAGCGGATATCGCTGCGGGTGTTCAGGCCATCACCAGCTTTATCGAGGCGCGGGTGCGCGAGAACCCGGTCGACTGGTTCTGGGTCCACAAGCGTTGGCCCGACCGCGTCTATGCGACGCTGGAGCCGGTCTCCTCGACCGCTGCCGCGGCCTGATCGGTCGAGCGACGGAGCGGACCCTTGTAGCCGGCGGGACTGGTCCGGCGCCGATCCGGACCGAAATAGTCGTCCGTCTTCACGAACGGCCGGGGGCGCATGATGACGGCCTGGATTCGATCAAACACCGCCTTGGCCGTGATCGGCTTGACGACGAACTCCGTGACGCCGGCATCACGGGCCTCCGTCACCCGGCTCTTTTCCGAATGGCCGGTCATCATGATGATCGGCAGATAGGGGTTGGCGCTGTCAGGGCTGTTGCGGACCAGGCGCGTGAACTCGACCCCGTCCAGGGGGAACATGTTGAAGTCGACGATGGCGAGGTCGATGGCATGATCGCGCACGCAATCCAGCGCAGCGGCGCCATCCGACACCTCGCGAATGTTTCGCACACCCGCAGATTGCAGGATCGCCGAGGTGATGGCACGCATGTGCTGGTTGTCGTCAACCAGGAGAATATGCAGTGATTGCAGAGCGGACATAGCTGTTTGAAAACGAACGCCTCTGCGGCGATCAAACCATAACTTTATGTGTCGGTTGCCGTGGCGTCCATGCCAAACGCAACAGGCCAGGTTCCATATAGGGCTTCCGGAGCCGATTGTCCGACGAGGAGCGCGGGATTCATCTGACGATCACGCCAGCGCATGCGCCAGCACAGATGCGGACCGGTTGCCCGACCCGTCATGCCGACCGCACCGATGACCTGTCCCCGGCTGATTCGCTGGGTCGCAACGACGTCGATCCGGGACTGATGCAGATAGGCAGTGATCGTCCCCTGGCCGTGATCGATCAGGGTCAGGCCGCCTTCAAAATGCATCCCCGGTTGTGCGAGAGTGACCACGCCGTCCGCCGGAGCCCGGATCGGCGTGCCCTGCGGGGCCGCCAGATCGATGCCATAGTGCGGCCGTGCGGGGGTCCCGTTCAGGACCCGCTGCGAGCCCCATGCGCTGCTGACCCGAAAGGCCGAAAGGGGCCAGTCGAAGCCCTCTCTGAAGTCATCGGCGTCAACGCGGCTGGCGAACCCCTCGGTCTTGAGGACCACTTCCCGCTGGATACGTTCCAGCAGCGCCGGGTCCTCCGGCGCGATGGTGGAGGGCGGCAGACCGTCGATGCGGGTCGAGGGAAACGTCCCCGGGGCGATGGTGAGTTGCCGTCGCTCGGCCCGGGCTCCCGAACGGGCTTCCAGCGACACCGAACGGGGCGCATCGCGATCGAAGCCGACCATGAAGACACCCGCAGGCGAGGCGGTGGCCAGAGCCTCGCCGTCCACAAAGATCAGCGCACGGGCCCAGGTCCGCCCCATGACGAAGCCGCCCTGGACCAGCCGGCCCGACAGGACAAGGTCAGTGGGATCGCGGGCGAAAGCCGGCGAGGCAAGACCCGCCGCTCCGGCACCGATCAGAAGACGGCGCCGGTCGAGGATCACGGCTGGACCATCCGCGACAGGGCCTCGACCGGACTGAAATAGGCTTCCTGACGCTCCACCGACCAGTAGCGCAGGACTTCCAGCGGGATCGGTCGATCCGTGACGGCGCAGCGCACGAAAGGGCCGGGCTTCAGGATGGCAAACTCGCCATCGCCGTAGTGGAGGGTCGCAGGGCTGGGAACGGCGCTCATGGCGACGGGTCTAGCGCGTCGGGGCGTGTCAGAACAGATCGCCCTGCGTGGTGACCCGCCTTGCCCGAGCCGCCGGTCGGGCGCGGCCCGTGTCGCCCTCGACCTGTGCACCCCTTGATCCGTCCGGGAAGACGAGGGTCACGGCCTGTCCGGGCATGAGGGCACCGGCAGAGGTGATCATCGCGCCGGTCTCGTCGTCGACCCGGGCAAATCCTGGCCGGGGGCGCTTCGGGTCAAGCCCCCCCAGCGTCCGCACGAGCCCGGTGAGACGACGCTCGTCCCGGGTCAGGCGTTCGCTTCCGCTGCGCTGGAGCCGGGCTGACAGGGCCGCCAGCCGCTCGCGCAGCCGGTCATGCTCGCGGCGCAACAGCCCCTCTGAAAGCCGGCCGGCGACCACGGCATGACGACGCTCGTGCACCGCGCGATTCCGCTCGAGCCCCGCGAGCAGCCGGCTGGCGGCATGATCCAGCCTCTGCTGCGGAACGGCGACCAGGGCTTCCGGTCGCGCCGGCAAGCCGCGCGCCACGGCGCGAAGCCGAACCCGTCGGTCTTCCAGCAGGCGCGCCCCGGCCCGGTAAAGACGATTTTCCAGATCGGCCACGGTCGCCCGCAGTTCGGCCAGAACCGGTGTCGCCATCTCGGCGGCGCCGGTCGGCGTCGGTGCCCGGCGGTCCGAGACGAAGTCGATCAGGGTGGTATCCGTCTCGTGTCCGACGGCGGAGATGATGGGGATCGTGGCGACGGCCACGGTCCGCGCCAGGCTCTCATCGTTGAAGCACCAGAGATCCTCGACCGAGCCGCCGCCCCGGGCCACAATCAACAGATCGGGCCGCGGAATCGCGCCGTCGATCGTCATGGCGTCAAAGCCCCGGACCGCGTTGGCGACCTGACCACTGGCGGCGTCGCCCTGGACCACCACAGGCCAGACCATCACATGGCACGGCCAGCGCTCGGCGATGCGATGAAGAATGTCACGGATCACCGCCCCCGTCGGACTGGTGATGACCCCGATCGTCGTCGGATAGGTCGGAATGGGGCGCTTGCGACCGACCTCGAACAGGCCCTCGCCCGCCAGCTTCGTCTTCAGCCGTTCCAGTTGCGCCAGCAGGGCCCCTGCCCCCGCGGCCTCCATCGACTCGATCACGATCTGATAGGACGACCGCGCCGGGTAGGAGGTGATCTTGCCGGTGACGATGACTTCCAGCCCGGTCTCGGGCTGCACACCCAGACCCCGGACAGCGCCCTTCCAGACCACGCCGTCGATCGCCGACCTGTCGTCCTTCAGCGTCAGATAGACATGGCCCGAGGCATGGCGGTTAACCTTGGAGATCTCGCCCCGAAGCCGGACGTGGCCGAAGCGGTCCTCGAGCGTCCGCTTCAGCGCAAACGACAGCTCGGTGATCGACAGGGGGGGATTGTTGTCTCGCGCGGGCGGCAGCTGCCCATCCGCCGGGGCCTCGAAGACATAGTCGTCGTCGCTCATGAGGGAAAGCTAGCGGGGGCGGAAGGCCAGGGGAATGGGGGACACCGACCATGACCGCAATGCCGGGACTTTCCGTCGCAACCAGGCGAGATCTCCATTATTCCCAAGGGACGGGCGGTCGCTCCTTTTGGATTCCGGTTGGAGACGTTGGCCGTCGCCACCCTGCAGGGAGAGGCATGACACTGGACATTTCAACCGATTACGAGGACCGCCCCGATGCGATCGTCGCGCTTTTTGGGGCGACCTTCACCGCGTCCGAGGGCGCGGAGGAAGGCGCGCTGATCGGCGACCTCGCCCGCCGACTGCTGGCCGAGACACCGGCCAGGGACCTTCGAGTCTGCACCGCATGGGAAGACGGCACCATCGTGGGCGGTCTCTTCCTGACCCGGCTCGCCTATGCGGATGATCCGCGCACAGTCTTCCTGCTCGCGCCGGTCGCCGTGGACACAGGACGTCAGGGCGAGGGCATCGGTCAGCGTCTTATCGCCCACGGCCTCGACGGGCTCCGCCAGGAGGGCGTGGACGTCACGTTGACCTATGGCGATCCGGACTTTTATCGGCGGAGCGGGTTCAAGTCTATAACGGAGAAGTTGGTGCCGTCCCCCTTTCCGCTGGAACATCCGCAAGGTTGGCTCGGCCAGTCGCTGACCGATGCCCCGCTCACGCGGCTCAAGGGACCTGTCCGCTGCGTCGAGGCTTTCAACGATCCGGTCTACTGGTGACCGTCGAGCGCGAAATGACCGGGTCCACACGGCGCGGCCGGATCATCCCGTCCGTCCACCTGTCCCGGAACCCATGGGGCAAGGCCCTCGCCACCCTCCGCCCGAAGCCGGCAATGCGTCATTGCAAGCCTCATGTGTCCCCGGGTCCGGCTCTGATCGCCCGCGGGCCTTGACCCACCGGGCCTGCGCCGTCATTGCGCGGGCATGGACATCCTGCTGGTGGGGTCGGGCGGCCGCGAACACGCCCTGGCCTGGAAAATACGTCAGTCGCCGCTGGTGGACCGGCTGTTCTGCGCCCCGGGAAATCCTGGCATCGCCCGTGTGGCCGAGTGTCGGCCGGAGGTTCGCGCCGATGACGCCCTGGGTCTGGCCCGGCTGGCGCGGGAACTGAAGGTCGGGCTGGTGGTGGTGGGGCCGGAGGTCGCGCTGCAGGCGGGGCTGGCCGACCTGCTGAATGCCGCGGGTATTCCGTGTTTCGGTCCGACGGCCCGGGCGGCCCAACTGGAGACGTCCAAGGCGTTTTCCAAGGCCTTCATGGCCCGGCACGAGATCCCGACGGCCCACTACGGCGTCTATGAGCGCATCAAGGACGCCCGGGCGGCGCTGAAGGTGTTCAAACCCCCCTATGTCATCAAGGCCGACGGTCTGGCCGCCGGCAAGGGGGTGGCCATCAGTCCCGACCGCCACGACGCCGAGGCCGAGATCGAGCGCATGCTGGGCGGCCGCTTCGGCGCGGCCGGCTCTCGCGTCGTCATCGAGGAGTTCATGGAGGGTGAGGAGGGGTCGCTGTTTGCCCTGTGCGACGGCACACGCGCCCTGCTGTTCGGCGGTGCCCAGGACCACAAGCGGGCTTTCGACGGCGACCTGGGTCCCAATACCGGCGGCATGGGGGCCTACTCCCCCGCGCCGGTGTTCGACGAGGACCTGGTCATGGCGGCCAACCGCCGGATCGTTCAGCCGACGCTGAAGGCCATGGCCCTGGAAGGCGCCCCCTATCGCGGGGTGCTCTATGCCGGGCTGATGGCCACGGCAGACGGCCCGCGCGTCGTCGAGTTCAACGCCCGCTTCGGCGACCCGGAATGCCAGGTCCTGATGATGCGACTGGCGGTCGACATCGTGCCCTATCTGCTGGCCTGCGCGCGGGGCGACGTGTCGCGCCTGCCGGAGCCGCAGTTCAGGTCCGAGACGGTCATCTGCGTGGTCATGGCGGCCAAGGGCTATCCCGACAGCCCGCTCGAGGGATCGATCATCCGGGGTGCCGACCAGGATTTCGGACCGCACGTCCAGGTCTTCCACGCCGGCACAGCGCGTCAGGACGACGGGACCCTGATTGCCGCCGGGGGCCGTGTGCTGAACATCTGCGCCGCGGGCGAGGACATTGCCGAGGCACGCGAGCGGGCCTATCGCGCCGTCCGCATGATCGACTGGCCCGGGGGCTTCAACCGGACGGACATCGGCTGGCGCGCGATGGAAAGACTGCCCACGGACGAGGACTAGAGCGTCTTGGGTTTAGTTGGGCGCATATCCGGCATGTTTGAGGTAGTTGGCGCATTCTGAGGGGCTGAAGCGGTCGAGCAGTTGGCCGATGCGTCGCCATGTGTCCTCGACGGTTCTCTCGTC
>Ga0247843_1001191_pt1 | contig 55092 bp, 46 predicted proteins | sample LaCruzMarch2017__FD_192420 | JGI IMG/M metagenome (GOLD analysis project Ga0247843, IMG submission 192420) | Freshwater microbial communities from meromictic Lake La Cruz, Castile-La Mancha, Spain - LaCruzMarch2017_8m | ecosystem: Environmental > Aquatic > Freshwater > Lake | place: Spain...
TCCCACTTACGCGAGATTCCCACTTCAGGCCCATGGCTTCTAGGTGGTCCGTGATCGTCTTGTCTTCAATATGACCTTCAATCACCATGAGCTTTTCGGGTGGTGAATCAGGGTCGATCCTGCCAAGGCGATACTTCACGGCCGCCCGAATGTCTGATAACTTCGGAGAATTGTTCAGCTTCCGCGCCTCGATCCACGATTCCAGAACGGCAAGCCGTAGCGGGTGCCCACCGCACTTGGCGGCAATCGTCATGCAGGCCGCCGCTTGCATGATCTTCGCGACATCGGCTGGTGAATATGCTCTCGGCTCCTTGGTGACGACCCTCTCTTTCGTGAGGTCGCCCAGAGGGGAATGCTCGCACCATTTTTGCGCCTTCGCTGCGGCGAAAGTGTAGAACGCCTTCAGGGATGTGCGGTGCTTGTTTCGGGTGACGGCGCTGAGGCCGGGTAGTCCGACGATCCACGCTTCAATCGTTTCGGAGGCCATCTCGTCAACGTGGTCAGTTCCGAATGCCCTAGCGAAGCGGACGAGGTGCCCCTTGAGGCCGCGTAGGTGCCGTTCGCCGATCCTTGGCGTCTTGTGGGCGAGAAACGCCTCCACGCCCTCGGCAATGGTCATTCGGTTCCGCTGCCGGTCGGCGTGGTCCTTCCGTAGCCGGCGGCGAAGTCGAGCGCCTTTTGCTCGGTCGAGAACATCCGGCGTTTCCTGCGGGTCACCCCGTTTTCCTCAACGGGGTAGCTCACCCGCCAAGGTGCTTTTGGGTGGGAGGTGATGACGACCTTGCAGTGGGTGAATTGCGGTTCCTTGAGCTTCCTTGCCATGCGCAAGATTGTGCGTCAGGGCGCGGGAAAGCGCAAGTCGATTGATTACCGAATGATTACCCTAACGCTGGAATAAGGATTTTGGTTTGCTGTAGAGGCTCTTTAGTCCGCAGAACGGTCCCTAAGGTCCCGCAGCCCTTTAAAGCCCGCATCGCCGACCAGTGAGCCTTCCGTCCTTCTGCCGGGCGAAGCCCACCTCCCTCACCCGTCGAGCCCGGTTCCGACCGGCGAAGTGCATCGAACCCACCCGGTGCTTCAGCGGACTAAAGATCCGCGGTCCCGGTGAACGGCCCCACTCACCTCACCGCCCACCGCAACTTCGCCGGGGTGCTTCGCGGATTGCTCCTTCGCTCCTCCGGCCCCGCGACGATCACTCCATCGCTGACCTCCGCCCAAATCCCGTCGCGCTCCCCCTGCTGGAAAGCCCGCTTCACCCGCCGGTCCTCGCCGGAATGAAAGGTCAGCACCGCCACCCGGCCACCCGGCTTGAGGCAGCCTGGCAGCATCCGCAAAAAGGCATCCAGCGACGAGAACTCCTCGTTCACCGCGATCCGCACCGCCTGGAACACCCGCCGGACCGCAAGTTCGGAGCGCTCCGCATCCATCCGCCCGACCTCCGGCACCGCCCGGATCGCCGCGACCAGATCGCGCGTTCCAGACAAGCGCTTGCCCGCCAGCGCGGCGGCGATTTCCTCCGCCAGCGGCTCGTCCGAATAGTCATGGAGGACCTCGGCCAACTTCTCCCGCTTCACCTTAGCCAGCCACTCACCGGCCGGGATCCCGCGGCCGGGATTCATCCGCATGTCGAGCGGCCCTGCGGTCTTGAAGGAAAAGCCGCGCGAAGGGTCGTCGAACTGCATCGAGGAGCACCCGAGGTCCGCGAAGATGAAATCCACTGCCTCCAAAGCGAGGCCATCGAGCACCTTGCGGATCCCGGCGTAGTTCGATCTCACCGCGACAAAACTCTCCTCGCCATGCCCCAGCGCCCGCAGCCGGGCCTCCGTCTTCGGCTGCTCGATCGGATCGACATCCAGCCCGATCAGCCGGCCGCCCGGCGCGATCCGCCCCAGGATCTCCCGCGCATGGCCGCCGTAGCCCAGCGTCGCATCGATCCCTACCTGCCCCGGCTCAAGCCGCAGCGCATCCAGGCACTCCGCCACCAGGATCGGCACGTGCATCCCGGCCGGCGTCTTGCCCGACTCCAGCACCTTGCCGACCGTCTCGGCAAAGCGCTCCGGATCCAGCTCCTTGTATTTCTCATCGAAGCGCCGCGGATTCTTCCCCGAATAGCGTTTCCGGCGCGGCGGCCGCGGTGTCTCGTCCATGGCCCTATCCATGCCCCCGCAGCCCTCCTCTTGGCAATCCCAGCTTCTTCCCCCGGTCCTATTGATGATTTCCGCAGCCAAAACCTGCCGTTTGACAGCACGCAGATGCCCCCTATTTTCCGCGAATCCCGATGGGCCATCCACACGACCTCGACCCCTCCTTCCGATCTCACGCCCCCGGCTACTGGCCGGCGGAAGCGATGACCGACTGGCACGACGCCACCTGGCAGTTGAAGAACCGCGTTTCCACGCTGTCGGCACTAGAAGCCCGGCTGCGGCTGACCGACGAGGAGCGCGCCGGCGTCCTGCTGGCCGGCAACAAGCTGGCGATGTCGATCACGCCGCACTTTTTCAACCTGATCGACCGCGACGACCGCGACTGCCCGATCCGCCGCCAGGTCATCCCGCGGATCGAGGAAGGCTGGGACGCGCCGGAGGAAATGGCCGACCCCTGCGGCGAGGATTCCCACATGCCGGTCCCCGGGCTGGTCCACCGCTACCCGGACCGCGTGCTGTTCCTGGTCACCGACCGCTGCGCGTCCTACTGCCGGTATTGCACCCGCTCGCGGGTCGTTTCCGGCGTCGGCGAGCAACACCTCGAGACCCAGTGGGAGCCCGCCTTCCGATACCTGGAGCAGCACACGGAGATCCGCGACGTGCTGCTTTCCGGCGGCGATCCCCTGCTCTTTTCCGACGCCAAGCTGGAGAAAATCCTCAGCCGCCTGCGCGCCATCCCGCACATCCAGTTCCTGCGGATCGGCTCGCGGATCCCGATCTTCCTGCCCCAGCGGATCACGCCGGAACTGTGCACGATGCTGAAAAAGTACCACCCGCTTTTCATTTCGATCCACACCAACCACCCGCGCGAACTGACGCTGGAGGTGAAGGAAGGTCTCGAGCGCCTGGCCGACGCCGGCATCCCGCTCGGCAACCAGAGCGTGATGCTGAAAGGCGTCAACGACTCCGTGGAAGTCCAGAAGGCGCTGGTCCACAAGCTCCTGATGTGCCGCGTCCGGCCGTACTATCTCTACCAGTGCGACATGATCCGCGGTTCCTCGCACCTGCGGACCCCGGTCTCGCGCGGCATTGAAATCATCGACGGCCTACGCGGCCACACCACCGGCTACGCCATCCCGCAGTTCGTGATCGATGGCCCCGGCGGTGGCGGCAAGATCCCGATCAACCCCAACTACGTCGTCCACCGCGACCACGAGAAGACCGTGCTCCGGAACTACGAAGGCGAGATCTTCGAATACCCCGAGCCCACCCTGATCCCCGCGCTGGAGTTGGAACGCCTCCGCGACAAGGCGGGTGTCTCCTGCGGGACCTGAGCCGGGGAAAGCCCGCCATTGCGAAAGCCCGGGGTTTCCGGTAGCTTCTTCGCCGTGAGCGAGGAGGCCATCGTCGATATCGATCCGGAGCAGCAGGATGCCGCGCCGGAACTCGTCGCGCGTGCCGAGGTCTTGGTTCGGAAATTTCCTTCCAGTTTTTGGTTCCGGCACCCGGACGCGAAGATTCGCACGGTGGAGGACGTGCGGATCGTTATCCGGCGGCTTCGCGAAAGCGGCAACCGGCAGGCATGGAACGAGGCTCAAGACTTGGTCCGATGCCTCTAACTCCTTTCCAGCAGAAGGTTCTCGGGATCATCCGCGGCAACCGTTCGGAGGCCAGTCATTTCGCGGGCGGCTTGGTGCTGAATGCCGCCGATGCTTCATCCCGATATTCCCATGATTTCGATCTCTTCCACGACGCCATCGAGGACCTCTGCCGGTCCAGCGACGAAGATGTGGCCGCCCTGGAGAAGGCTGGAATGCAGGTTGAGAAGCTGAACGAGCACGGGGCGTGGGACGAAGAACGGTCCTTTCGGAAGGCCATCGTCCGAGCGGAGGGCGACGAACTTGCCATCGACTGGGCTCAAGACTCCGCCTGGCGCTTTTTCCCGATCATGGAGGATCCGCTGCTTGGCTGGCGGCTCCACCTGTTCGACATGGCGACCAACAAGGCGTTGGCGCTTTCCGCACGGACCGAAACCCGGGACTATGTCGATATTGTCGAACTAGGCGAGCGATACACCCTCGAAGCCATCATCTGGGCGGCCTGCGGGAAGGATGGTGGATTCACTCCACCGTTCCTGCTCGATTACATGCGCCGCTTTGCCCGGATCTCTCCTGGCACCCTGACCGAAATCAAGGCCCGCGACCTCGACCCCATCGACCTCAAGCGCCGCTGGACCGAGATGCATGTCCGCGCCGGTGAGGAAATCAACCGCATCGCCGACACCATGCCCGAGCTGCCGATCGGCATCGCGTTCATCGGGAAAGACGGCGAGCCCGGCTGGATCGGCGATGACCCGACCCTCGTCCCGCACCGGCCGACCTGCAAAGGCTGCTGGCCGGTGATCCACGGGATTCACGTGGATTGAAGCCGCACCCGGTCGAGTTCACGGACCTGCTTTGCCAGCCTTCTTCTTTCCCTTCTTCTTCCCGGCGCCCTTGGCGGGACCGGAATCGGGGGCGCTGGGCGGAGCTTGTTCGGCGCTCCACTTGTCCCACATCGCTTGCAGTTCCTTCACCTTCTCGGGTTGCCCTGCGGCGAGGTCCTTCGATTCACCGATGTCGGTGGCGAGGTTGTAGAGTTCGGGTCGGCCGCTGCCGCCTTTGGACACGACGAGTTTCATATCCCCGTCTCGAATCGCCCATTGCGGGCCAAAGCGCCAGTAGAGGGTCTGGTGCGGGCGACCGGTTTCGGCAGCGGTTAGATAGGGCATCAGATCGACGCCATCGAGCTGCCACGAGGCCTCGGGCTTGCCGCCGGCGGCGGCGATGGCGGTCGGCAGGACGTCGAGGTTCATGACCGGGAGGTCGTAGGTCTTGCCCGCCGGGATCTTGCCTTTCCACTGGGCGATGTAGGGGACGCGCGGGCCGCCTTCGAAGGTGGTCATCTTGAACCCGCGGAGCGGACCGTTTTTCGAGGTCGTGCTGGCAGTGGGACCGCCGTTGTCGGCGATGAAAAACACCAGGGTGTTCTCTTCCAGTCCGAGCTCGCGGATTTGTCCCATCACGCGGCCGATCGCGTCGTCCATGCTGGCCATCATCGCGGCGAACAACTGGCGCTTTTCTTCGGTAATCTTCGGAAAGCGCTCGAGATATTTCTTCGGGGCCTGCAGCGGCGCGTGCTGGGCGTTGAACGGCAGGTAGAGGAACCACGGCTTGTCCTTGTTCTTCCCGATCCAATCGACCGCGCGCTCGGCGTAGGCGTCGGTGGTATAGAAATCCGGGTCCTTCACGGCCTGCACTTCGTTGGACACCCGCGAATCGATAAAGGCGGTCGGATGGAAGAACGGCGTGTTGTTGAGGGTGCCGAAGAACTCGTCGAAGCCGCGCCGGGTGGGGCGGTTCTCCGGCTGGCTGCCGAGATGCCATTTGCCGACGGCCGCGGTGGCGTAACCAAGCGCTTTCAACCGCGTCGCCATCGTCGTCTGGTCGCTGCGGAGGCCGACGGCATTGGCGACCGAGTTGAATTCGTGGCCGAAACGCGTCGGATAGCGCCCGGTCAGAAGCCCGGCGCGCGAGGGACTGCAATAGGTCGCGGCGACGTAGCCGCTGGTGAATCGCATGCCGTTCTTGGCGAGGGAATCGATGTGCGGGGTCGGAATGTCCTCGGTGAAGCCTTGGCACCCGAGTTCCCCCCAGCCCAAGTCGTCCGCGTAAAAAATGACGATGTTCGGTTGTGATGCAGTCGAAGCGAGGGCTTGGCCAAGCGACGCGAGGATCAGCGATAGGCGGAAAAGGACTCGGGCTTTCATCGGTTAAGTGGAGGTTGTGTGGAATTGCGAGGTAAGGACAAAGTTTGCGGCGGTGGTTTCAAATCAAGGATAGGATCATCTGGACTGGGGCGTGGCCGCGGTCTCACCAGTCCCCGAGCGATGCGATTCCCATGATCATCAGCACCAAGAGAATCAGCGCGGTCAGCCACCAGTACCACTTGATCCCGATGCGGCGGTGCGGCTTGCTGCCGAACTCGCGGGCGACGAAGTCGTCGTAGTCGAAGTCTTCGCCGGGCAGGTCCAGCCCCTCGGCGGTGCTCTCCTGGTGCCAGCTCGGCTTGGCCTTGCTGGCGGCGGGTTTGGCTGCTTTGCGCGACTTCCGCGGCGGGTTGCAATGCGGACAGGCACGAGATCCCACCGCGACTTCCTTGTCGCAGCCAGGGCAGAGGTAGGTGTCGGTTTTCATCGGGGGGGAACCGAAGCTAGAGGGAGAAATCCGGAATGGGGAGCCGAAAACCGCCCATCCCCTCAGGGCATCGTTTCAGAGTGCTGAGGGACCGGGCGCAGTGACCACGCGGGTCTTCGCCCACTCGTCGCCCAGCCGCTGCAAAGCGCCTTCGCGGCCCTGACGCGAGTAGAGAATGTACGCTTCAACCAGTCCGAAGAACGGGATCGCGATCGAAAGGTTCCTCACGATGCTGGCCTGCCAGTCGCCCGTCAGTTTCTTCCCGTCCATCGTCACCGCACGGAGCTTCATCAGCTTCTTGCCGATGCTCTGCCCCTCCAGAAACGGAAGCGCATCCCGGGTAAGCACGTAGGCGATCATCACCAGGGTGGCGAGGGTGCTCGATAACAGTCCAATGACCACATGGATGCCGGCCGCGACGAAGCAATCGATGATTCCGGCGATCACGCGGGCATCGAAGGCAGCATCGACTCCGGGCTTCGAGGACTCTTCTGCATCCTCATCGGAATCCATTTTGAGCGCCGCCGATTTGGCGGCCGACGGCAGCGGTGGATCGGCCGGCGGAGGTGGCGAAGGAAGGTCCGGCGGAGGAGGCGACACCGGCGACGGCGGCTTGAGATCCGGCGGCGGCGGAGTCGGCCGTGGCGGGGCAAGATCGGGCGGCGGTGGAACGGACGACCGCGGTGCTTCTGGCTCGTTTTCCATGATCGGCAAAATCTAGCAGGGAGGGTGGCCGGGGTCGAGGCACATCTCAGTCTTCCGCCCGCAGTCCGGCGAAGACCCGGTGGGAGAAATAGCGCTCCATCCGGTCGGGAAACACCGTGACCACCCGGGCGTCCCGGCCCAGGCGACGCTTGGCCTCCAGCGCCGCGGCGTAGTTGAGTCCGGAGCTCGGGCCGACCGGGAAGCCGAGCGCCCAGAGTTTCCTGGTGAGATCGAGGCAAAGGTCCTCGTCGATGCTCAGCTCCTCGATCGCCCCGCCGCGTGGGCCGGTCTGCCAGTCGCGGTAGAGTGCGGAAAGGCAGTCCGCCACGCCCGGAACTTCCTTGCTGAACGCCAAGCTGCTGCACTCGGCGTTGTCGCGGAAGGCACCGCCCTCGCAGGGAATCGCGGCATAAGCGCGGGCCCCGCAGCCGGCATCGTCAAAGGCCTGCCACAAACCGAGCAGCGTGCCGCCTGTCCCGACGCCGCTGGCCACCGCGTCGACGCAGCCGCACTCCATCTGCGCCAGGATTTCCGGGCCGGTGAACATCCGATGCGCCTCGGCATTGTCGGGATTCTCAAATTGCCGTGCGGCGAACCAGCCATTCGCGTCCGCTGCCTCACTCGCCGCATCGAGCACCCGCGCCATGCCGCCTTCGACCCGCCGCACCTCGCCGCCGTAAGCCCGGATCATCAGCCCCCGCTCGTGGGTCGCGCTGGTCGGGATGAACGCGACAAACCTCAGCCCCATCTGGGCGCAAGCCAAGGCCAGCGCGATGCTGGTCGACCCGCTCGATGCCTCAACCACCGTATCCCCGGCTTTCAGCACCCCGCGGCGCCAGGCTTTCTCCAGGATGTGCCGCGCGATGCGGTCCTTGGTCGAGCCGCTTGGGTTCATGAACTCCAGCTTGCACCACACCGCGCCGAGCTCCGCATCCAGGGTGACCGGCACCAGCGGAGTCGGCGGGACCTGACGGATGAAACGCCCGCCTGAAGGAACGGAGCGGGGAGCCTGGAACTGCGGTCTTGCCATGCCGGAAAGCAAGCAAGCCGGCTTCACGCCGCCAAGGACGGAACCTCGTCAGGCGATGATCTCCTGGATCGGATCCGCGCCTTCCACCCCGACCAGCTTGTTGTCGAGCCCGCCGTAAAAGAAGCTGAGGTGATTCGGATCCAGCCCCATCTGCTGGAGCACGGTGGCGTGCAAATTCTTCACCTGCACCCGGTCCTTCACCGCCGCACCGCCGTATTCGTCGGTCTCGCCGAAGCTGGTGCCGCCCTTGATGCCGCCACCTGCCATCCACATCGTGAAGCCGGCGGAGTTATGGTCGCGGCCGGTGCCTTCGGCGTATTCGGCGGTCGGCTGGCGGCCGAACTCGCCGCCCCAGATGACCAGCGTCTCGTCGAGCAAGCCGCGCTGCTTGAGATCCTTGAGCAGACCGGCGATCGGCTTGTCGGTGTTGCCGGCATGAAATTCGTGATTCTTCACCAGATCGCCGTGGGCGTCCCAGTTGTCGTCGTTGTGCGCACCGCCGGAGTAGATCTGGATGAAGCGGGTGCCGCGCTCGACGAGGCGGCGGGCGAGAATGCACTTCCGCGCGAAGTCATCGGTGCGGCCGCCATCCATCCCGTAGAGGTCCTTCACGTGCTGCGGCTCGTTGTCGACGTCGATGGCTTCCGGCGCGTTCGCCTGCATCCGGTAGGCCAGCTCATACGAAGCGATGCGCGCGGCGAGGTCGCTGTTGTGCTCGCGGCCCTTGAGGTGACCATCGTTGATGTCGCCCAGGAAATCGAGCAGCGAACGCTGCTGCACGCGATCCATGCCGGGCCGGTTTTCGAGGTTGAGGATGGGATTGCCCTTCGAGCGGAAGACCACGCCTTGGTAACTGGCGGGCATGTAGCCGCTACTCCAGTTCTTCGCTCCGGAGATCGGGCCGCCGGTCTTGTCGAGCATGACGACGTAGCCGGGCAGGTTCTCATTGAGCGAGCCGAGCCCGTAGTTGAGCCATGATCCGAGCGACGGCTTGCCCGAAAGCAGCGAGCCGCTGTTCATCATCAGCATCGCCGACCCGTGGATCGGCGAGTCGGCGGTCATCGAGTGAATGAACGAAACATCATCGACACATCCGGCAACGTTCGGGAAGAGCTCGCTGACCCACTTGCCCGACTGCCCGTATTGTTTGAATTTCCACTTCGGCCCGACCACCCGGCCCTCGTTCTTCTTCCCGCCGCGGCCGAAGGTCTTGATCGGCACCGTCTTGCCGTCGAGCGCATACATCTTCGGCTTGTAGTCGAAGGTGTCCATGTGGCTCGGCCCGCCATACATGAAGAGGAAGATCACCGACTTCGCCTTGGCGGGAAGCTGCGGTTGCTTCGGTGCGAGCGGATTGGTGTAGCCGGCCTCTGCCGCGAAAGCACCGTCGCGCGACATCATTCCGGCCAGCGCCAGCGAGGTGAAACCGCCACCGATCTGGTGGAGGAATTCACGGCGATGAACACGGCCGCAGAAGTTACCGGTGGGCGGGCGAAGGATCATGGCTAGTCGAGGTAGAAGAATTCGTTGAAACTGAAAACCGCGAGGGCAAAACGCTGGAGAGCCAGCTCCGGGCCAAGCTGGTTGTTGGTCTTGAGCTTGCCGATGAAGGCGAGCGAGCGAACCAACTCCGACTCGTCGGGCGGACGGGAAAGCACCAGCTCGAAGGCCCCGCGCACCTGCGCCTGAAGGTCGCCCGGGTGCTCCCTGGCAAGACGATCAGCGAGAGCCTTCGCCTTATCGTGGACGAACTCGCTGTTCATCATTGCCAGCGCCTGGGTCGGCACCGTGGTGGTGAAGCGGACCGGGCAAGGATTGTCGGTGTCGGCCAGGTCGAAGTCAGTGAACATCGGCGGCTGGAGCGAACGCTTGATCTTGGCATAGATGCTCCGGCGGTTTGCCTGATCCGGGGGACTTTTGCCCCACTTGCCGCCCTTGGTCGATGACGTGGCGAGCACTTCCTCGGGCATCGGGACAAAGACGCTGGGTCCGCCCATTTCAAAGTTCAGCTCGCCCGTGCTAGCCAGCATCGAGTCACGGATTTCTTCCGCCGTCAGCCGCCGCGGATTGAATCGCCAGAACAAGTCGTTGGCCGGATCGACCGGAGCAGCCTCCGGATTGTTAGAGATGCCGAGTCGATAGGTCTTTGAATTCAGCATCACCCGGTGGATCGCTTTCATGCTCCAGCCCTTCGCCACGAACTCGGTGGCGAGCCAGTCGAGCAATTCCGGATGGGTCGCGGCGGTACCAAGGTAGCCGAAGTCATTCGGCGTCGGGCTGAGCCCGCGGCCAAAATGGTGCTGCCACATCCGGTTGACCATCACCCGGGCGGTCCGAGGGTGGTCCGGACGGGTCATCCATTGGGCGAGTGCGAGCCGGCGACCGCTGGATTCCGCACCTGCCGCCGGCGCAGGAACGACCGCCTCCTCCCCTCCCCAGATCGCGGGGAATCCGGGAGTGACGAGATCCCCCTCGGCATGGGCACTGCCCCGGATGAGAAGGCGGGTCGGCGGCGGGACGGGTCCGGTTTCCGCTACAACCATGGCTTCGAAACCGGGCGATTTCCGGAGATCGGCAATCTCGCCCAGCCGCTTCACGTTGCGCCGATAGGTCCCGCGGTCCGCACGGCTGACCGAACGGTAGGATTCATCCAGCACGATGTCGGCAGGAGTGACCGCGTCGATCTCGATGCCGAGATCGAAAAACTGCCCGCCACTTTTCTGGCGAACGTGCGCGGACAAGACATTGCGTCCGGTCTGCAACGCCGCCATGAAAGCCGCCGGTGCCGGGATTGTCTCGTAGCTCGTATTGTAGTTCTCCCGCTGGAGCACCGGCTGGCCGTTGAGATAGAGCTCGATGTTCTCATCATGGTAGAGATGGAGGAGGACGGACTTGGGCATCGATGCCAACCCGAAGGTCGTCTGCAGCCAGATATCGGGGCCGTTCCACACCGTGCGGGCCTGGACTTTCGGGGCAGCCGTTCCGAATCCGGCGGGACCCTGCTTCCAGCCGGCCAGCTCGGCCCGGAAGCCGACGGTCGACCAATCCTCGGCAGGCTTCGTGAACGTGTAGTGCCAGTTGGTCGGACGCGTCCTGGCATCGGTAACGATCCATCGGTCCAGCCCCGCCCGTTCGCTGACCCGGCCGGCAGCTTCCGGGTTGGTCCGGCGGAGGTTCGTCAACGCCCCGCTTTCGCAGGTCGCCATCCACTCGCGGATCCCCTTCACCTCGGCATCCAGGCTCGCAAGCAGCTTCTGGCGGTCCGCCGGGCTCTCGTTGGAGGCGATCATCTTCGTCGGCTTGCCGCCACGACCCATCGGTTCCATGCCGCGGAAAAACGAGACGAACTTGTAGTAATCCGTCTGCGGGATCGGGTCGCCCTTGTGGTCGTGACACCGGGCACAGCCCGCGGTCATCGCGAGAAATCCCTCGGTCACCACGCGGACGTTGTCATCCAGCACGTCGTGAAAATGCTGCAATCGGTCCGCCGGTTCATCATCCCAGGCCATCAGCCGCAGCATGCCCGTCGCGATCTGCGAGTCGGCGGTCTTGTCCGGCAATTCGTCGCCCGCGATCTGTTCGGTGACGAAGCGGTCATACGGCTTGTCCTCGTTGAAACTACGGATGACGTAATCGCGATACCGCCAGACGAAGGGCTTCTCGCTGTCCCGCTCGAAGCCGTTCGATTCGGCATAGCGGACGATGTCGAGCCAGTGGCGCGCCCATTTCTCACCATAGGTCGGCTCGGCAAGCAGCCGGTCCACCTGCTTGGACCACGCATCCGGTGCGGTGTCGGCTTCAAAGGCCCGGATCTCCTCGACGGATGGCGGCAAGCCGGTCAAGTCGTACGATAAACGTCGTAGCAATGCTGCACGCGACGCCTCGGCAACGGGCTTGAGTCCCTTCTCGTCGAGCTTCGCACGGATGAAAGCGTCCACCGGATTCTCGGCCCAGGCGGGATCGGCGACTTTCGGCGGCTCAACCCGCTGCATCGGTTTGTAGGACCAGTGCGCCTTGGTCTTTTCGTTGACCATGGTCACCCCGGCCAGCGGGTCATGGATCTCCACCAGCACGTCCGCGTCCTCCGGAGTCCACGGCGCACCCATCTCGACCCAGCGGGTAATCTTCGCGAGATCTTCCGCCGGCAGCTTTCCGCGCGGTGGCATCTGGAGATCCTCGTTCGCGTAGGAAAGCGCCTCGAGCAACACGCTCTTGGCGGGGTCGGCCTCGTTGATACCCGGGCCGTGGTCGCCGCCCATCAGCAATCCCTTCCGGCTGAGCAACTGGAGTCCGCCGCGCACCTTCGGGTGGCCCTTGTCATCCAGGCCGCCATGACACTTGAAGCAGTTCTCCTCGAGAATCGGCTTCACCTCATCGCGGAAGAACTTCACGCCTTCGCTCTCCGCAGCAACTGCCGCTGCCACGGTGCCCAGCACCCCCGAAACGATGACCCACGGGCTTGTCATGAGTGTTGGGATAGAACGGCTCCGAAGCGGCTCGAAATTTCATCTGCATGGGATTTCACGACCGCACCGAAGGCATCGAGCTGTCCGTCCGGGATCCTCGACGAGGGAGCTGTGATCCACAAGGCGGCGATCACCCCCCCGGTGGCCCCGCGGATCGCCGCGCCGATGCAGGTCTGGCCTTCCATCTCCTCGCTCAGGTCGAAGCCGTAGCCGCGCTTCGCCACCTCCTTGAGATGGGCCAGGAAATCCTCATGGGTGGTGATCGTGTTCGGCGTGAAGCGCGGCAGCTTGAGCCGCGCGACCCGCTGCGCCCGCTCCTCTTCCGGGAAACAGGCGAGCATCGCCTTGCCCGGCGCGGCGGTGTGAAGGCAGAAGCGGGTCCCCGGATCGACCGCGAATTTGAAAGGATGCGTGCCCAGCGCCTGGTCGAGCACCACACCTTCGTCACCCGCCAAGGTGCCCAGCAGCGCAGTCTCGCCGGTGGTGTCCCGCAGGCGGCGCATGACATCGATCGACTTTTCGAAAATGTTCGTGTCGGTCACCGACATCGCTCCCAGCACCAGCAACCGCGGCGTCAGGCGGTAGCGCTTGGTGTTCTCGACTTTTTCCAAGAAACCCCGGTTCTCAAGGGTGACCGCGATGCGGAAAGCGCTGTTCTTGGGAATCTTCAGCTCCACCCCGAGATCGCTGACATTGATCCCCTCGGGACGGGAGCTGAGCAGCTCCAGCATCACCAGGGCACGATCAAGGTTCGGGACGATGTAGCGGGCTCGTGGATTGTCGGAGCTGTTCTCCCAGTCGGGTTCGTTTGTCATATAGAACGGCGTGCGTTCTCCATACATAAAGCGAAAACGCCGTCTTTCAAGATTGGAACGCGAATTCAGAGGGCGCGCTCGATTCACCAATTCGTTCCAAGACCGAGCCACCGGCTGCCCCAGACAATCACGAAGGGCAACGTGAACAAACTGACCAAAGTCGTGGCAATCACCACCTGCACCGCCACGCCGGGCCGTCCTTGGTAAATCTTGGCCAACATGATCGGAGTCATCGCCGACGGCATCGCCGCCTGCACCACCAGCACCTGCTTCAATGCCAGCGGTGCCGGCAGGAACTTCGCCGCCGCGAGCAGCAGCAGGGGCAGCAACACGAGGCGGACCACGCAGCCGCCGAGCACGATCTTCGGCGATGGCCGCTCGACCCCCACCAAATCCATCATGACCGCGCCGGTGATCAGGATCGCGACCGGGAAAGCCCCCGCCCCCATCCACGCCATCGCCTTCCGCAGCGGCCCGCCGATCGCGTGAGCCGCCCCGCCGTCGCCCGGAGCGAGGTATTGATCCAATCCGCTGCCCACCAGGATCAGCCCCAGCAGCACCGACACCACCGGACCATTCACCAGCTTCTTCCAGGGGACCTGCCGTTCGCCGGAAATGATCATCACCCCCACCGACCAGATCGCCAGCTCCACCCCGAGATTGTGAACGAACAGCATCGCCGTCGCCCCGGCCCCGATCCACACCTGCTCGACCACCGGGATTGCCGTGTAGCCGAAATTCTGGACGCCGCTCGAAAGGGTGAAGGTCCGCTTGCCGGCACCCTTCTGGAGACCGAGCACGCCCGCCGCCAGCCAGGCACCGCCGAAGCTCAGCACCGTCAGCCCGAAGCCCACACCGATTCCCCACAGCACCGAGCCCCCCTCCCGGACGCTCTCGCTGCCGAGGATCTTATCGAGGATCAGGCATGGATAGAGAACATTGAACACCAGCCGGAACACCGGGTCATCCTGATCCCGGCTCAGGACACCGATCTTTCGCAGCACCGCCCCGGCGAGAATCAGCAAATAGACCGGCAAGACCGCCGCCAGAACCACCTTCGATGCCGCATCCACGGCTTGAGCATTTCCGGTGACCGGCCCGTCCACAAGCCGGGATCACCCACCGGGTCGGATTCGAAGGAAATCCCAGCCGGGAGGTCGCGCTCAAAAATGTTAGATCATTCAGCTTGATTGATTTACTTCAAATCTGAAAGAATTCCACGTGGATGAATCAACGACCCCCCGGGTGCGAAATTCAGACGACTCGCCCTCCTCGCGGGTTTCTGTGCCCTGCTTGCCACGGATTCCGCCGTGGAAGCCGCGGGTAGCCTGACCAACCCTCTACCGGAGCCCCAATCTTCCGGGCTCCATGTCGGGCTCACCCCGTGGCTCACCATTCCCGCCAGCAGCACGGGCAGCCCGAAAGCCCGCATCAATCACCTCAAGCCCTGCCCCGGTGACTCGCGGCTCTTTTGCAATGATCTCCGCGGCAAGTTATGGGTCATTGCCAGCACCTCGGCCACTTCCGCCACCGCTTTCCTCAATCTGCCCGACCACTTCCCGGGCTTCATCCACAGCCCCGGCCTCGGCACCGGATTCGCCTCGTTCGCCTTCCACCCGGAGTTCCACCAGACCGGACTGCCGGGCCGCGGGAAATTCTACACCGCCCACAGCGAAGCCAGCACCGGCACCTCGCCCGACTTCATCGCGCCAGGCACCACCGATCTTTCGCAAGTCGGCATCGTCACCGAGTGGACCCTGTCCCAGCCGGCCGCCAACTCGCTCGTCCTCGCGCCCGCCAATTTCGTCCGCCGCGAGATCCTCCGCTTCGGCTTTCCTTTCAACTACCACGAGCTCCAAGAGATCGCCTTCGATCCCACCGCCACGCCGGGGCATCAAAACTACGCCTGCCTCTTCCTCTGCCTCGGCGACGGCGGCTCGGTGGTGCTCGACCGACCTGATCTGATCGGCCGCATTGATTCCCCCCTCGGTGCCATCCACCGCATCGCGCCGGTTCTCACCAGCGGCCACCAAGCCGCCCACTTCACCCTCTCCGCCAACGGCCGCTACTACATCCCCAGCGGTCCCGCCAATGCCAACCCCTGGGTCACCGCCGCCGATCCCACCACGGGCGATGATTTTCCGGTGGTCCGCGAGCTTTATGCCCACGGCTTCAGGAATCCCCACCGCATCACTTGGGATGCCGCCACCGGGAAAATGTACTGCGGCAATATCGGCGAAAGCATGATCGAGGAAATCGAGCATGTCCTCAAAGGCTCCCACCACGGCTGGCCGTCCCGCGAAGGCTCGTATCTTTTCGACATCACGGACAAGACCCACGTTTACCCCCTGCCCGCTCCGGAAACCGGCGGCTTTGCCTATCCGGTGATCCAATACGACCACGGCAACGGCCGCGCGGCGGTGATCGGCGGCCAAGTCTACCGGGGCTCCGCGATCCCCTCCCTCCAGGGTCAGTATCTCTTCGGCGACATCGTCAGCGGCGACCTGTTCATCGCCCCGGCCACCTCGATGAATCTCGCGGCCACCACCACCACCACCACCGGCAGCGCCCCGGTCCTGCCGAAATCCCTCGGCGTCAAGTCCGGCGGCGTCGCCACGACCTTCCGCTCGATCCTCGGCACCAGCCGCGCCGACCTCCGCTTCGGCACCGACCACTCCGGCGAGATCTACCTCCTCTCCAAGCAGAACGGCACCCTTTACCGCGTCGCCGCTGATAGCAGCGTCGCCCCGCCACCCCCGCAAGGAGGCACCGCCGATTGGACGGCGCTGAACAACTTCGAACACGGCAGCCTCGGCGGCATGACGCTCTCCGCCACCGGCAGCTCCGCCCAGGTCGTCAACGACCCCACCGAAGGCCCGGTCAACCGCGTCCTCCGCATCCGCTCCGCCGGCAGCAGCACGCTCTCCGCCAGCCTGCCCATCCCCCCCATCCCCGCCGGCGGCTTCGGCACCGTGTTCTTCCGCTTCTACCTCATCGATCAGAATCACGATGCGAACTGGGGCCTCAGCGAGCAGACCACCCCGACCACCGCCACCCATTTCAAAGTCCAGATGCGCTCCATCAGCAGCGCGCCGGGGCAGGTCCAGATCAAGGACTCCGCCAGCTTCCTCAATGCCGCCGAAGTCAGCACCCGCAGCTGGTATTCCGCCTGGCTGCAAGTCAGCAACGCCAGCGGCACTGCGAACGATACCTTCGACCTCTACCTCCAGGGCGGCGCGTTCGGCGTCCCCACCCTCGTGAAATCCGGCGTCCGATTTGCCGCCGGCACGTCCTCCAGCCTCAATACCTTCTTCTGGCGCTTCGGCCCCACGACCGAGGTTTATTTCGATGATCTCCACGCCGATAGCAGCCGCGCCAACCTCACCGATCCCGTCGCCGCCGACTGGCGCATGGTGGATCTCTTCGAAGGCTCCTCGCCGCTTGCCTCATGGGACCTCCCCTCGCCTGCGGCCCAGTCGGCGATGATCGTCACCGAAGCCTCCGGCAACCGCTATCTCCGCCGCACCGCCTCGTCATCCACTGCCGCGAATCCCCGCGCCATCGCCGCCAAGCGCCTGCCCTTCCCCACCCAAGTCGGGGAATCGCTCACCCTGTTCTTCCGCCTCCGGCTCGAAGGCACGAATCTCCTCCACAGCTTCGGAGCCAGCGCCGCGGATCCCATCGATCCGGCAACCTACACGGAGGCCGACTTCGCCCCGCAGCTCCGCATTTCACCGGGCGGAAATCTCCACCTCTACGATGGCCCGGCCGGCAGCAAGAGCTTCGTTCCCGCCCCGGTCCCCGCCCTGCAAAGCAACGTGTGGTACAAGATCTGGATCGTCGCCGAGAACCGCGGCGCCGCATCGGGCGGTCAGGTCTGGCGGGCCTATCTTCAAGGAGGAGCGCATGCGCAGCAGATCCCCCTCGGCGGCCCCCTCCATTTCCGCGCCCAGATGGAAATGCCCATCACCGATTTCCTCGCCATCGCCACCAACGGCGGCACCACCGGCAATCAAGCCGTCCATCTCGACGACCTCCACGCTTACGAGGGCAACAACCTCAACGACCCCCTCGCCCCCGTCTGGACCACCACCACCTTGCAGCGCTCCGGCAACCAGCTCACCCTCGGCCATCCCACCGTCGCCAACCGCTCTTTCCAGTTCTTCGAGTCCGCCGACCTGCGGCTCTGGGCGCCGCTCGGCCCGGCCGTGCAGGGCGATGCAAGTTGGCGCCAGATGACCGTGCCGATCGCCCACCCCCGCCGCTTCTTCCAGGCTGCCGAACACTCCCGCCGCGACTTCCATGACGCCACCTGGACCACCGACTTCCCTGGCACCACGCTGCCCGCCGGCCTCAGCCTGCTGAGTTCCAGCACCTGGACCAAGACCGCCGGACTTCTCACCCTGAACACCACCGCCGCCCAGGTTTCCGGGATGGTCGCCCGCCCCGGCGGCTACGCGCTGGTCCCCGGCGACTGGCGGAACACCACGCTCACGGTCGAGGCCCGCACCCTCCGCAGCTCCGCCACCGCCAATCGCGATATCTGCCTGATCTTCGGCTACATCGACGAGACCCGCTTCTACTATGCCCATGTGAGTTCCGCCTCGGATGGCACGGCCCACACCGTGATCATGAAGGTGGACGGTGCCGTTCGCACGACCATCCACAGCCCGGCCACCCCTCCCGCCAAGCTGACCTCCAACTGGCACAATCTCCGCGTCACCCACTCCGCCACCGGCCAGATCGCCGTCTTTGCCGACAATCTCGCCACCCCCTTCATGACCGCAAGCGACACGGCCTTTCCGGTCGGACGCGTCGGTTTCGGGAGCTTCGATGACCCCGCGGAGTTCCGCCGCGTGACCGTCACCGGCGAGCAACCGTAGCCGCCCGGCTCTCCACCCTCGCCCCCGCCTCGCGCCGGTTGCGCCGCAACCGTCCCATTGACGCCGCGATCTCAGCCCCCGCGAGGAAGGCTTGGATCGACACGAAGAGCCAGAACAGGAACAGCAGGAAAGTCAGTCCGCCACCGATGAAGGAACCCCACATCGAATGCCGGAAATAGAGATCGAGCGCACCTTTCAAGGACACCGCGACCAGCGCCGCGAAGGCCGCCCCGGCAAGCGCGTGCCGCCACAGCGGGCGCCGACGCGGCAGGACCTTCAAAATCATCCCGAAAGTCAGGGTCAGCGTGGCATAGGTCGACAGCCACCCGAACTGGCGCACCAGATTCACTTCCGCCAGCCACGGGACGACCATCCGCGAACCGATGTAGGCAGCGAGCGCATCGACCAGGGTGCTCGCCGCCAGCAGGATCCCGAAAGAGAGGATTAGACCGGCGCACAAGCCCCGCGCCGCCAACCGGCTCAACCACGGCCGCGCCGGATCAGCCGGCGCCGCCTCGTTCACCACATTCAAAGTCTTGCGCAGCTTCGTCAGCACGTGCGACCCGGCATAAAGCAGCGTGACCATCGCGATCGCGAAGGCCCACGGTTGCGAACTCGGCGCGATCCTTGCGCTTTGCAAGACGCTCTCGATCGTCCGCGCCACCTCGCCACCCAGCACCTCCGCAAAGCGCCGCTCCAGTTCCCCGTGCGCCGCTTTTTCCCCCATCACCATCCCCGCCACCGTCACGCCGATCAGCAACAGCGGCGGCAGCGAGATCAGCGCGTAAAAGGCCAGCGACGCCGAGTTGTCGGTGTGCCGGTGCCGGATCCAGCGCCGGCTGAACCGCTTCCAATGCACGATGATCCGCAACCACCTCATCATTCCCGCAAAAACCTAACACCTCCCGGACCCGGGGAAAGCCCGCAATCATTGGGGCCGGAGATTCAGCAAAGGGATCACACTGGAGTAATCGTCCGTCCATACCTTCCCCGACGGGTCAGCGCCGAGATCCTCCCAATAGCGAGATGTCTCCAGCGTCCCCAGATCCGCCTCACTCCGAGCCATCACTACCCAGCGCGATGACGCTTTCCCTTTCGCCACCTCCTCCGGAGTCACGTCGTCTTCCCGGAAAACAACGGCCAATCCCGCATCGCGGCCGAGACTCGCCACCACCGGCCGGAGGTCCATATGCAGATTGGAGATGTGGAACGCGATCTGACCACCCGGAGCGAGCTTCTGAAGATAAAGGCGGATCGCCTCGCGAGTCAGCAGATGCACCGGGATGGAATCCGAGCTATAGGCATCCAGCAGAATCAGCCCGTAGTGATCGTCAGGTGCCTTGCCCAGCATCACGCGGGCGTCTCCCGTCACCACACCGATCCGCGCCGGGGAGTCGGCCAGATAGCGGAAATAGCGGGGATCGGAGGCCAACCGCGTCACCACCGGATCGATCTCATAGAAAGTGAACTCCTGCCCCGGCCTCCCATAAGCCGCCACCGCCCCGGCCCCCAGCCCGACCGCTGCGACCGGTCCCTCAAGCCCGGCGAAGACGTCCCCGAGCGGACCCTCGCGATGATAGTAGCCCAGCGGCTCCCGGGCCCTGAGCGGATCGAGCGATTGCATCCCGTGAACCGTCTTCCCATGAAACAGCAGATGGAATTTCGCGTCCGTGGCCACCCGGTGGACTCCGAAAAAGCTGCGATCCCGCTCCAGCGTTTTCATTTCGCCCTCCGGAGCCAACACGGCCACGGCGAGTACCGCACCGAGCCCGAGCCCGAATCGCGGACCCTGTCCGGACATCAGGAAACACCCCAGCAGCGGCAGGCCGAAGACCGCAAACGCCTTGAGCGAGCCCGGCGTTTCCTCCGGAATCATCGCTCCCAAGAGCCCGACCCCCAATGCCAGCCCCGCCGGAGCCGCGAGGTCCACCCACCGCACTCCGCGGCCCCGCGGCAAGCCGAGCCAAGCCGCGGCCACCAGCAGCAGCGGATACTCGGCTACGCGGTCAAACAGCAGCGGCGCCAGCAGCGCATTGAACACCCCACCGAGCACACCGCCGAGGGACATCGAAAGATAAAACTCCGTGAGCTGCCCGACCTCCGGCCGCGTCACCGCCAACTCACCGTGACAGACCAACGCCACCACAAAGAACCCTGCCAGATGTAACCCCGCCAGCAAGACAATCGGCGTCGTCGCACCGGAGGCGAGCACCATCGCGACCGCTACTAACACCACGGGCAGCGCCCTCTTTGACCAAGCATGCGGGATCGGCGGCCGCCGAGAGAACACCACGACGAAGCTCAATAGATAAATCGCCAGCGGTATCGACCACAACATCGGCACCGCGGCGATGTCGCTGGAAATGTAGGTCGTCACGCTCAGCATCAAGCTCGACGGCACCATCGCGCAAGCGGTCCATCGCAGCAGCCTCCCGCGGCCGACGGATCGGGGCGGCCGCGACGCCACCTCCACCGGCCGTGCCCGCCATACCTTGCTTCCACAGGCGACCGAAAGCAGCGCAAAGCCCGCGAAAGCCAACGCCCAGGCCGAGCATTGCCAGCCCAGCGAGGAATTCGGTTCCACCAGCAGCGGATAGCCGAGCAGCCCGAGCAAGCTCCCGCCGTTGCTCGCGGCGTAGAGGAAATACGGATCACCCGCCGCCGGATGCCCGCTTCCCGCGAACCACTTCTGGAGCAGCGGACTGGTCGCCGATACCGCAAAGAATGGCAGCCCCACACCCACCGCAAGCACCCCCAGCAACCACCGCACCGGACTTCCCTCGCCCGCCACTTCCAAGCCGGACGGCAGCGCGAAGGGCAGGAAGGCGAACGCGGCCACCAGCACTCCCGCATGCACCATCACCTGGACCTGCGCCCGCAGCCGCGACGACAGGAAATGAGCATACGCATAGCCCGCCAGCAGCAGGCCCTGATAAAACACCATCGCCGTATTCCACACCGCCGGTGCCCCGCCGAGCAGAGGAAGGACCAGCCGCGCAAACACCAGTTGCAGCAGGAAAAGCAACGCCGCCCCGATGAAAATCGTCAGGGCGAACAGCAACAGCGTGGCACGAGGACGAAACATCAGGACTTGGCGGGAAGCTCACTCCAAAGCGCCGCCACGATCCAAAACAAAAACCTCACCGCCGGCCATGATCCTGCTCGACGGGACATCACGTCTTTCCTCGAAGGACTGCCCCACCCGATCGCGACCCGCCAAGCCGTGCTACTTCAGAATCACCAGCAGCGGCCGATGATCGCTGGCCGCCGCGACGGCATCGTTGTCGATGATCTTGCAGCGGTCCCAGTCGATCGAGTTCCGCAGCGCACCGCTGACCAGCACATAATCGATCCGCGAATACACGTCCTGGAAATCCCAGTGATGCGTCCAAAAGTGGCCGCGGGAATCCTTCAGGGCGATCATTAGCAGCGATTTCGGATTCTTGCCACCACCGTGAATCGTCCGGATCGTCGAGCTCTGGCGGGTATCGTTCAAATCGCCATACACCACCAGACGGGCATCCGGATCCTCGCTCAAAATCTCGTCGATCTCGCGCCGCAGCAAGTGACCTTCGTTCCGCCGCATGTCCTCCTGGTCCCCATCCTCGGTCTCGCGCTTCGACTTCAGGTGCAGCCCCAGAAACCGGTAGGCCCCGGCCGGAGTCTCAACCGTCGCATCCAGAATGCCGCGCTGCATGGCATATTCGCGCCCCTTCGAGCTGTAGGTCAAATCGTCACGCATTACCGTCTTCCCGATCGGAAAACGGGAGATCAGCACCAGACTGCGGGTCGGGTCCGCGCCCCGATTCAGGTGAGTATGCGGCATCGGGTGGCCCGCCTTCGCGAGGTAGGCCTGGAGATCCTTCACGTCCTCTTCGTTCCCGATCTCCGAAATCCCGAGGATGTCCGGCTTCGCGTCGGCGAGCAGCTCGGCAATCGCCAGCTTTTCCTTCTCCGGCTTCGGCGAGCCTTTCAGGCTTTTGCCGTCCACGTAGCGATCCATCGTCAGCCAGTTTTCGACGTTGTAGGCGATGAAGCGGACCGATCCCTCCTCCGCAGGCTCCGAATCGACGACCGGATCCGCGGCCACCGGTGTCACCGGCTTCGGCGCGGCCGCGGGAGCCGCCGCGACCGCGACGGCCGGCGTCTCCGGCTTCGGATGCCCGGCCCAGTCTTCCGACCGGTCCTGATCCTTGCAAGACAGCAGGGCCAGCGGCAACAAAAACGCCCCGAGCAAGCCCGGGGCGGAATGGGTGAGAAACCTTCGGAATTTCATCGATCAGGCCTTGTCGTGAGCCTCTTTGCCGGCGGCTTCCTTGATCCGGACGTCGTCTTCGGAGCGGGTGATTTCCTTCTCGAAGTCCTCGCGGGCCTTCTTGAATTCCCCCATGCTCTTACCGACCCCACGGGCCAGTTCCGGCAATTTCTTCGCTCCGAAAAGAAGGAGCACGATGAGAAAGATGATGATCATCTCTTGGCCGCCGAGGTTCATAAATGCGAGCGTTGAGTTCATGGCCGAGAGGCTAAGCCCGGGGGACCCGGGTTGCAATGGGAATAACGGAGCGGCGGAGCGAGGTCTTTCGACTCAATGAGGGCGCCACGGAAAGAATCCACGTTCGCGTTCAAAATCTCCCCTCGCGTTCCCGATCACGACATCGTCTTGGCGATTCCCTTTCTCCCCTGCCCCGTCTAGCAAGGGCCCGTGCGATTGCCGGTTCATGAGATCGAGGAAGCCCTGAAGGCCGCCGTTTCCCGCGGCGAGCGCGACCGCGTGCTGCTGAAAGCCCCCACCGGCTCCGGCAAATCGACGGCCGTGCCGGGAATGCTGATGGACGCGGGCATCGAGGGCCGGATCCTGGTCATCGAGCCCCGCCGGATGGCCGCCCGCCTGCTCGCCGGCTGGGTCGCCAAGCTGCGCGGCGCGACGCTCGGCCGCGAGGTCGGCTACGCGGTGCGCTTCGACACGAAATACGGCCGCGACACCCGCCTGATCTACCTGACCGACGGCGTTTTCCAACGCTGGCTGCAAGAGGACCCGACCCTCGCCGGCGTCGGCGCGGTGGTCTTCGACGAATTCCACGAACGCCGCCTGGCCGTCGATGTCGCGCTCGGCCGCTGCCTCGACCTCCAGGAAGCCGCCCGCCCCGACCTGCGGGTGCTGGTGATGTCAGCCACCCTCGAAACCCGCGGCCTCGCCGACTACCTCGCCCCGGCGAAGATGCTGGAAGCCGGCGGCCGGACTTTCCCGATCGAGACCTTCTACCGCGCCGATCGTCCGAAAATCAACGACCGCCGCGGCGGCCCGCCGGTGGAAACGCCGGTTTGGGAAAAGATCGCCGCCGTCTGCAAGGAAGCGCTCGCCCTGCCGGAGCCCGGCGACGTGCTGTGCTTCCTGCCCGGCATGCACGAGATCCGCAAGACGGTGGAGACGCTGGAAAACTCCTCTTTCACCCGCGGCCACGACATTTTCCCGCTCCACGGCGGCCTGCCCCCGGCGGCGCAGGAAGCGGCGGTCTCGCCCGGCAAGCGGCCCAAGATCATCGTCTCGACCAACGTCGCCGAAACGTCGCTGACCATCGAAGGCGTCCGCACCGTGATCGACGCCGGGCTGGCCCGCGAGGCGAGCTTCGACCCGCGCCGCGGCATCGACACCCTGCTGATCCGCAAAATTTCCCGCGCCTCCGCCGAGCAGCGCGCCGGTCGTGCCGGCCGCACCGGACCCGGCCGCGCGTTCCGGCTGTGGAGCGAAAGCGAGCACAACCGCCGCGAGGCCTTCGACGCCCCGGAAGTCCGCCGCGTCGATCTCGCGGAGGTCGTGCTGCTGCTGAAATCCGCCGGCATTTCCGAGGTCCGCGACTTCCGCTGGCTCGACGCCCCGACGCCCGACAGCCTGCTCCGCGCCGAGTCGCTGCTCCACGATCTCGGCGCGCTCGATGCCACCGGCACCCTAACAGACGAAGGCCGCGCGATGGCTTCGTTGCCGCTCGAACCGCGCTACGCCCGGCTGATGTTGGCGGGAGTCGAGCAGGGCTGCGTCGCCGAAATGGCCTTTATCGCCGCCGCGGTGCAGGGCGAAGGGATCTTCGTTTCCAAGCGCGGCGGGATCGGCCGCAAGGACTTCGTGTTCCAGGGCGATGCCAGCGACTTCGAAGCCGAGTGGCGCGCCTTCGACTCGGCCGCCGGCATGGATTTCGACGCCCGCCGCTGCGCCCCGCTCGGCATCCACGGCCGCGGCGCGCGGGAGATCGCGCAGGGCTTCGACCGCCTGCAAAAGCTCGCCCTCCAGCGCGGCTGGCCGTGGGAAGGCGTCGATTTCGCCCGGCGCCGCGAAGCCGTCGGGCGCGCCATGCTGGCGTCCTTCAGCGACCGGCTCGGCGTGCGTTTCGGCGAGGCCACGCTGGCCTGCCGGGTGGTCGGCAAGCGCAAGGGGAAGCTCGACGACGAGAGCTGCGCCAGGCAGGCCGCCGCCTTCGTCGCCGCGGAGATGACCGAGGTCGAGGGGCGCGAGGTCATCGTCCAGCTCCGCCGCGCCACCGCGATCGATCCCGCCTGGCTGAAGGAGCTGTTCCCGGACGACTTCACTCTAACGGACGGCGCGGCCTACGATGAACCTCGTAGAAGGGTCGTCTCGCGCAAGGAGACCCGTTTCCGCGACCTGGTGCTGGAGTCGAAGGAAAGCGACCACAACGTCAACCTCGACGCCGCCGCGGAAATCCTCGCCGCACGGGTGCTCAGCGGCGAGTTGGTGCTGAAGTGCTGGGACGCCTCGGTCGACCAGTGGTGCGCGCGGCTTTCGGCGCTCGGGCAATGGATGCCGGACCTCGGCCTGCCCGGTTGGTCGGAGGACGACCGCGTGGCGGCCGTCGCGCAGATCTGCCACGGCGCGGTGGCCTACAAGGACATCAAGGAGCGGCAGGTCTGGAACGTCCTGCGCGAGTGGCTGAGCCATGCCCAGAGCGCGGACCTCGACCGCCACGCGCCGGAACGCATCACCCTGGCCAACGGCCAGAGCGCCAAGATCACCTACGAGGCCGGCAAGGACCCGTGGATCGGCCTGCGGGTGCGCGATCTGTTCGGTGTCTGGCAAACGCCGACGATCGCCGGCGGCCGGGTCCCGCTGCTGGTCCACATCCTGGCGCCGAACATGCGGCCGTGGCAGATGACCAAGGACCTCGCCAGCTTCTGGGCGGGCGGCTACGCGGCGATGAAGAAGGACCTGGCCGGCCGCTATCCGAAGCAACCCTGGCCCGACGACCCGAAGGCATGGCTTGCCGCGGGCGGCGGGAAACGCTGACCTGAGCGCGTCGTGTGGAAAATCGTCATCATTCTCGCCCTGATTCCCCTCGTGGGGGCCTGGCTCGCGCGCCACTGGTTCTGGACCCGTGCGTCCCGCCAAGGCTTGCGCCGTGACTGCGGCACCAGTGTCCGGGAACTCCGCGAGCGGCTCGGTCTGCCGCCCGGAACCAAGGGCAAGGAAACCCACGCCGCGGCGCTCGGGAATGCGCTCCGCGAATGCGGCCTCCGTTTGATGGAACAAGAGGGCAGCAAGCTCGCCAGGGCCCGCGTGACCGGTGCCTATCTCACCCTCGCGATGCCTGCGCTGGCCGGCGTGATCGCGTTCTTCGCCATCCTTTCCAAGCGCGTCCCGGCGGGCTGGGCCATCGCAGGTGCGCTGGCCCTCGTCGCGCTGTGGACCTTCCAACGGCTGACCGGCATGGCCATCGAGTGGCGCGCCGTGGCCCGCGGCACCGAGATCTTGAAAGCGACCCGCGCCCTGAAGCGGGCCGACGACGAGGAGGAGGTCATCCGCTGTGCGAAAGCCAGCGTCTGGAGCACGGTGTGGCCGTTTTAACGGCGGTCTATCAAGGTAGGGACCGACCGCTGGGCGGACCCGCTTTACCTCGCGGTTGAAGTGGTCGATGCAATGGCGGATTCTTTGGCGTCCCACCCTCGGGGGTAAAGTGGGCGGGCCCAGCGGTCCAGCTCTACCAAGGTATGGACGAACGCCCCCGGCCGACCGGAACGGTCCCTTACTGAACGCTTCAACCCCCAGGGAAACAATCCACCCAACCGTGGCTTCGCGGACGAGCGAGGGCGCGTCGTCCCTACCTCCGCCGCGCCACCATCGCAAATCCGACCAACGCCAACCCGATCACCCCCCAGTCGCCGATCATCGCATAAAGCGTCAGCGGCGGGTTCTTCGGGATATCGACCTCCGCCAGCAGATGCCCGCGGGTGAACGGGCTGCCCTTCGCATCGCGCAGCTCTTGCAAGCTCCCGCCGCCGTCCGGATGGACCGTCACGCCGGTCGCAGTGATCGCCGCGGTGACCCCCTGATTCGCGCAGCGGAGCATCGGCCGCCGCAGTTCGATCGACCGGAAGCGCGCGTTGGCAAAATGCTGCAAGGCCCCCGGACTCTCCTTGAACCAGCCGTCGTTGGTGACGTTGACAATGACCTGCGGCCCGCCGCGCACGAACTTCCGCAGCAGGCGCGCCACCGTGTCCTCGAAACAAACCGAAGGAATGATCCCGAAGGCCTCGCCGCGGACCTCGGTCGTCAGGGGTTCGAGGCTTTCACCGACGCTGAAGGCTCCCTGGTAGGGAACCCCCGCCTGTTGCTCGTAGATCTTCGCGAGGAAGGGGAGCTTCTCGACGAAGGGAATGTATTCGCCGAAAATCACCAGGTGCCGTTTCCGGAATAGCTCCAGCGGCCCGTCCGCGGGCAAGACCGCCAGCGTGTTCCAAATCCGCGCGTCGGCCTTCATGACAATCCCCTGACCGGTCAGTTCGGACTCCACCTCGTTGACTCCCGAAACCAGCGTGAAGTCACCCGCCTCGCGGATCCGGCCGAGAGTCACCTCGTTCTCCATCGTTGTCCCCCACTCTCCGCCGTCGCTCCGGAAAATCCGGCCGGTCAGCGCGGTCTCCGGCCAGACAATCCAGTCGGGCGTGCTGAGTCCGATACCGCCTTCGTCGCCCTTCTCCAATGCCTCCCGCAAGCGCCGCTGGTCCTCGTCTTCCACCGCCTTCAAGCCCGCCAGGGTCTCGTCTTCGTAGCCGACATGGATCTCCGTGGGGCTCCACAACTGACGGCTGGCTTCCTGCGGGATGTTGAGCTGCACCAGCAGCGCCCGCAGGCGGATCGACTCCCCCTTGCCGACCGTCGAAATACGATAAATGCCGTAGCTCGCCACACCCGCCATCAGCAGCGCCGCGATGCCGAAGTCGAAATGGGGCCGCAATTTCCCCTGCCGGGCCCCCGCCGCCAGGCGGCGTCCCGCTTGGACGATCACGGCTTGAAGAAAGATCGGCAGGATCGAAAGCCCGAGTGCGCCAAACAAATCCGCCGCCTGGGCAATCACCGGCGTTTCGTGGAAGGCCACGCCAAGCGTATTCCAGCCGAACCCGGTGAACAGCCACCCGCGCAACCACTCGAGCCCTGTCCACACCGTGGCGCAGGCGAAGGCGAAGCGCAGGCTGCGAAAAGACACCGCCCAGCGGCCGCCGGTCTCTTCCGGCAACGGCATGCGGACGATGTGTCCATCTTCCGACAAGGGTGCCGGCTTTCGCCAGGGATTCCCGAGCGTCGACGCGAAGATCGCCCAGAGCGCCGGGAAGCAGGCAAGATAGAATGAGAGCGCGACCCATCCCGCGTCGCTGACCGTGCGTAGCCAGGCGAGGTTCGGCAGGAAGAACGCGAGGCCTGTTAGAAAGCCGAGCAGCGCGGCGGTCCGCTTCCGCCGCTTGGCATCGAGGGTCCACAACGCGACGAGCAGCGGCATGAACACGACCCAGACCAGATCGCCCACATCGAACGGAGGGAACAGCAATGCCATACCGAACCCGCTGGCGAGGGCGGCCAGCAGGCGGAGCGGAAGTCGGTGGAAAGCGGTCATTGCAGGCGGATCAACGGAGCGCTGACTTTAGTCGGCGAGTCCAGGCAAGGCCGCCGTCATTCGAGACACGCCGGCTAAAGCCAGCGCTCCGTCCACGCACCCCGTCAGCATCAACCCTTTTAACATTCACGCCATCCGGAGTTTCGCGTCGGCTTCGATCGCCGTCCACAGACTATCCAGCGAGGCCGCCACATTCGCCCGCGATCCGGCGAGGTCCGCGGCAGGTGCCGCCTTGCCGAAGAGGTAGAACTTGATCTTCGGTTCGGTGCCGGACGGCCGCACCGCAAAGGATCGGCCGTCGGCGAGATCGACAAACAGCATCTTCTCCTTCGGCAGCGCGTCGCCCTCGGCGTCGAAGAGATCCTGCGTCGCGAAGTCGCGGATCTTCGCCACCGCCGAGCCATCGACCTCCACCGGCGGCGTCGCCGAGTAGGAAGCCGCCAGCGCCTGGATCTTCGAAGCCCCGTCCGCGCCTTCCATCACCAGCGACTTGCCGCGCTCCTCATGGTAGCCGAACTCGATGAAAATCTCGTCTAACAGATCGGCCAGCGTCTTGCCCGCCGACTTCGCGTAAGCCGCCACTTCGGCGAACATCACCGCCGCGCCGTTGCCGTCCTTGTCGCGGACGAAATCGCAGCCGAGGTAGCCGTAGCTTTCCTCGCCGCCGAAGAGGAAGAAGCGCGAGTATTCCAAGCGCAGCGCGCGGGTCGTCGCTTCGTCGAGCGAACGGTAATCGCCGCCCTTCTTGTCGGCCGGGATGGCGTCCTCATACTTCCGCAGCTTCTCGGCGATGTATTTGAAACCGGTCAGCGTATCCACCACGCCGATGCCGTAGTGGTCGGCGATCGCCCGCTGGAGTTCGGTGGTGACATACGTCTTCACGAACAAGGCGCGGGCCCGGGTCGCATCGTTCAGCCAGCCGATCTCGAAGGCGGTCTTGGCGCGATACCACGCCATCAGCGAGCCGATCTGGTTGCCGGTCAGCAAGCGCATCTCGCCCTTCGCGTCTCGCACCGCCACGCCCATCCGGTCGTTGTCGGGATCGGTGCCGATCACGATCTCGCCGCCTTCCTTCACCGCCAGATCGATCGCCATTTTCAAGGCCGGCGCGTTCTCCGGGTTCGGCGATTCGACCGTCGGGAAACGGCCGTCCTGAACATCCTGCTCCGGCACCGTGATCACTTCGAAGCCGAGTTCGCGCAGCATCGGCACGATGATCACGCCGCCGACGCCGTGGAGGTTGGTATAAACCACGCGCGTCTTGGTGCCTTCCAGCAGCTCCGGCCGCATCAGCAGCGACTTGAGGCGGTCCATGTAGCGGCGGTCGATCTCCGCGCCGATCGCCGTCACCGTGCCCTGCTCCGCGGCGGGCAGCGGCGTGTAGATTTCGCTCTCCAGCGCGTTGACCTCTTCGATGATCGCGGAGGCGTGCGGTTCGACGATCTGCGCACCGTCGTTGAAGTAGGCCTTGAAGCCGTTGTCGTGCGCCGGGTTGTGGCTGGCGGTCAGCACCACGCCGGCGTCGGCCCGGAGCTCGCGGATGGAAAACGAAAGCTGCGGGGTCGAGCGGCCGGATTCGAAGAGGAAGGCATCGCACCCCAGCTCGGCGGCGGTCTTCGCGCAGAACTCGGCGAAGTCGCGGGAGAAGTGGCGGGTGTCGTGCGCGAACACCAGCTTCGGCTTGCGCGCCGTGCCGACGTGGCGCTTGGCGTAGGCGATCAGCCCGCGGACCGCACGGGAGACGTTGAAGAAATTCATCGTTGCAGTGCCCGCGCAGGGATGCTCCGGCCGCTCGTTCGGACCGCCCTTCCCCAGCTCCGCCGCCGTCACCACCCGACCGATCGTCCGGCCGCGCAGGCCGCCGGTGCCGAAGGCGAGGGTTTTGAAGAAGCGGTCGTTGAGTTCTTCCCACTGGCCGGCGGCGGCGAGTTCCGCGACGGCGGCTTCCGCGACCGGCGAGGCGGATCCGCGGAGGAGCAGGTCGATGTTCTTGCGTGAGCTTTCGAGAAGTTGTCCGGAAGCGAGGGCTTGGTCGAGTTGGAAGGCGAGGTCGCTCATTTCGGGCTGGATGCTAGCGGCCCGATCCCTCATGGCAATGCCTCCCATGCGACATTTGCTCGAAGCCGCCCTCGCCCGCCGCGCCCCGCTGCGCCGACCGGGCACCGACGCGCTGCGGCTGATCGACGGCGAGGGCGACCATCTCCCGGGCCTGGAGCTCGAGGACTTCGCCGGCCGCTGGCTGCTTTCCACCCGCGACCGCCAGCCGCCGCCCGAAATGCTGGCCTGGCTCCGCGACCAGCAGCGCTGCGTTTATTGGAAGCGCCTCGACCAGCAGCAAAAGGAATCCCCCTCCCATCTCTGCGGCCCGGAACAGGACGAACCCTTCACGATTCACGAGAGCGGCCTCGCCTTCGAGATCTCGTTCCAGTCCGGCTATTCACAGGGCATCTTCCTCGACCAGCGCGATAACCGCGCCGCCCTGCGTGAGCGGCTTTCGCCCGGCCAGACCCTGCTCAACACCTTCGCCTACACCGGCGCCTTCTCGGTCTTCGCCGCCGCGGCCGGGGCCACTGCGACCACCCTCGACCTCGCCCAGCCCTACCTCGACTGGGCGAAGCGGAACTTCGCGCTCAATGGCTTCGACCCCGCCGCGCACCACTTCTGCAAGGGCGACACCTTTCACTGGCTTGCCCGCTTCGCCAAGCAGGGCCGGAAGTTCGACGGCATCGTGCTCGATCCACCGACCTTCTCCCGCGACAAGGATGGCAAGGTCTTCCGCGTCGAGAAGGACTACGGCCGCCTCGCCGAACTCGCCCTATCCTGCCTCGCGCCCGGAGGATTTCTGTTAGCCTCGACCAACTGCCGGACCCTCTCGCCGCGCGACTTCGAACGGCAGCTTCGAGACGCCTCCCGCCGGCTCTTGAAAATGCAGGCCGCTCCCATGCCCGCGGACTTCACCGCCGAGGCTTACCTGAAGAGCATTTGGGTGGAGACGTAAGCCGCAGCGGAAACGGCGGCACCGTTCCAATCCCCTGAAGTTTCGCCAGTTCCGTCCCTTTCGTTGCTCCCATCTCGAACTTTGGAACTAACGACGCTGTGGCCGGGAAATCGCAGGCCCTCCGCAAAAGATAAACGCCCGCCGCGATCCGTGGATCACGCCGGGCGCTTCGAAATTTTCATCGGGATCGATCACTCACTCGCCGAGCCGCTGACCGGGCCGCATGTGAAGCCGCAGGCCGTTGCCCTTGAAATCCATGTCGATGTTCATGCGGTCGATCTTCTCGCGAACCTCCGGTGGTGCGGCTTCCTTGTCCTGCGGGGTGTCATAGGGTCCCTCCCATTCGACTTTCCCGCCTGGACCGAGCACCCGGACTTCCTTGCCGCCATCCTGGGTTTTCAATTCCACACCGCTGCCATCGGCATTGAGCATCCGGATCGCACTCGAGTTCTTCAACTGGATCCCCCCGTTCTGGATGTCCGGGACATTCAACGCATCCGGCATCTCCATTCCCTGGAGCATCTGTTGGAGACGCTTTTGGATCGCACCGCCAAGGAGCAACTCAGGATTCACCGCGCCCTCGCCATCGAGCCCCTCGAAGGCCTTCAAATTCTGCTCGACCGCCTCGCGGATCCGCTTGGCTTGGTCTTGCGGCATGCCGTCGAGCATGAGCTGGTCCAGCGGACCCGCCAGCGCCACGCCGCCCGCAGGATCGGCCGGAGCGCTGCCTAAAGCAATGCGGACGTTCTTGGTCGCGCCACGGTGGATGTATTCGACATCCAACTCGTCGCCCGGCTTGTGCCCGGCCACGGCGTCACGGAGCTGGTCCTGGCTACCCACCGCTTTACCGCCGACCTTGGTCACCACATCATTCTCTTCCAATCCCGCTTTGGCCGCCGGCCCATCCGGCTGGAGAGTGCGGATGACCACTCCTTGGCCGGGTTCCAGATTCAAATGCTCGCCCAACAGGTCCGGCACTTGGGAACCCGCCACCCCCAGAAGGGCTCGCATGGCCGCAGCCGGAGCCGCATTTTGCGGCATTTCCACAGGCGGCACGGCAGCGTCTTCAGGAGCGGCGACTTCTTCCGGTGCCGCGACTTCCTCCGCCGGTGCCTGCGGCGGGATCGGGGCTGCGGTGGTCGGTGCTTCGATGGCCCAGGCGCTGGAAGCCAGTCCCAGCACCGCGGCATATCCACATGCGATTGATTGTTTCATGATTGTTTCAGTTGACATACTAGAAGCGCAGTAGCACGCCCCGCTTGTCTTGGAGATCAGTCGATTTTTTCAGGGACCATCAGGTATTCCACCCGCGGGCGCTCGACCTCGATGATCTCGCCCTGCGGGCTCCGGTATTTCGCCTTGTCCATGTAGATCACCCGGACCATCCGGACCGGCTTGCCGTCGGTCGTCCACATCACGCCTTCGTCCTTGGCCTCCTCCAGCCCGCTGCCCACCGAAGCGGGCACAAAGCCCGTCGGCTGGCGGAGCGGGATCGCCGATCCGCTGCCGACAAGGGCGCCGCCGGACTTCCCGCCGGGCGGCTCGATCATCATCGCACTGAAAGCCCCTGCCACCGCGACGGCGGCTGCCGCGGCATACCAAGGACGCCGGGAGGCGGGCTTTCCGGTGGGCTTCGAAGACCCGGGGAACAGCACCACCTTCTCATCGACCGGGAAAGGAACCGCCGAGACAGTGGCCAGCATGACCTCCGCTGACTTCCCGGGAACCGAAAGCGGAGTCATCGAGTTGAGAGCCTTCTCGACCGACGCAAGCGCGGGCTCGACCGCCTGTCCGCGCCCTTCGATCGCGGCCAGAAACCGATGCATGCTGGCAGGTGCCAGCGAGGCGGGACGGAGCCCTTTCAACGTGTCTTCAATGTCCTGGATTTCGGAGTCCATGCTTCAGGTTGGATTCACTCGGTTATCAAATCGAAAGGTCGCCCTTGCGGCGGGCGGACGAGAGCTTCTTTTTCAAAGCTTCCAGTCCATAGCGATACCGCGAGGCCGCGGTGTTTGGCGAAATTTCCAGTGCCTCGCCGATCTCGGCAAAAGTCCGGTCGCCCCAGATTTTCATCACCACCACCTCCGCGAATTTCGGCGGCAGCTCCTTCAGGCCGGCTTCTAACAAAGTGCGCGTTTCGTCATCCGACGACTCGCTCTCGAACCACGGATGAAAGACCTCCCGCTGCTCGATCTCCGCCTCGCCGCCGACCACGTCCTCGCGTCGCCGACGTCGGTCGTCGCGGCGGCCGAGGTCGATCGAAAGCCGCCGGATCGTGGTGTAAAGATACGGCATCCAAGCCTCCTGGCCGCCGACGAATTCGCCGTTGTCGAGCTTCTCGACCAGCTTCACCAGCGCGTCCTGCACGATGTCCTCCGCATCCTCCGACGATCGCGACTGCTGCCGCGCGAAAAGAACCAATCTCGGGGCATGTTCCGCCAGCCACTCGCGCCAGGCGGCGGTGGATGGCGATAGGCTTTGTGCGGGGGCGCTGCTCACGTCGTCGTTGGGATCCATGGCAGTAGCGTTCTTAGGCTGGCTTTTTGTCTGACAAATGGCGAGCGAATCGACGCGCCAGCGCCCGCCCGGTCGGCGAGTCCACCACTTTCGCCACCTCGCCCGGCGGCCCCTCCGCCACCAGCCGCCCGCCCTCCCGCCCGCCGCCGGGCCCGAGGTCGATCACCCAGTCGGCCGCCGCGATCACGTCGAGCTGGTGCTCCACCACCAGCACGCTGTGCCCCGCCTCGCGCAAGCCGCGGAACGCCACCAGCAACCGCTCGACATCGCCGAAATGCAGCCCCGTCGTCGGCTCGTCGAAAAAGTACAAGGTGTGCGGCGCGGCCGGCTTCGACAGTTCCACCGCCAGCTTCAGCCGCTGCGCCTCTCCGCCCGACAGCGTGTTCGCCGCCTGGCCCAGTCGCAAGTAGCCAAGCCCCAGGTCGCCCAGCACCGCCAGCGTTTTGCGCAGCTTCGGCACGGCCGCGAAGGCCGCCAGCGCCTCGCCCGCCGTCAGCTCCAGCGCGTCGGCGATGCTCATGCCCTTGAAGCGCACTTCCAGCGTCTCGCGGTTGAAGCGCTTGCCGCCGCAGGACCGGCAGATCACCCAGGCGTCGGGCAGGAAATTCATCTCGATCTTCAGCCGCCCCGCTCCCTCGCAGCGCTCGCAACGGCCGCCGTGGGTATTAAAGCTGAAGCGCCCCGCCCCATAGCCACGCTGCCGCGACATCGGCAGCTTCGAGTAGAGGTCGCGGATCGCGTCGAACATCCCGGTAAAGGTCGCCGGGTTCGAGCGCGGGCTTCTTCCGATCGCCGACTGGTCGACCGCCACCACCTTGCCGAGGAATTCCATGCCCTCGATCGTCCGGTGCCGTCCCGGCGGGTCGCCGCCGCCATTGAAATGCCGCTTCAGCGCCCGCAGCAGCACGTCGTCGGCCAGCGTCGACTTCCCGCTGCCGCTCGGCCCGCTCAGGCAGACGATCCCGCCGAGCGGGATCCGCACGTCGAGGTCCTGCAAGTTGTGCTCGCTCGCCCCGCGCACCACCAGGGCGTCGCCCAGCAGCGGAAACGACGGCCGTTTCGCCAGCGCCGCGACCGGTGTCTCCAGCCAGCGCCGGGTCGGCGAGTCCTGCGGGAAATCCTCCGGCCGCGCGCTGCCTAACAGCGCCCCGCCTTCCTTCCCCGCCCCCGGCCCCAGCTCGATCATCCAGTCGGCGGCACGGATCATCTCCTCGTCGTGCTCCACCACCACCACCGTGTTGCCGCGGTCCCGCAAGCGCTTCAACGCCGCGATCAGCTTGCCGGTGTCCTCGGCGTGCAGCCCGATGCTCGGCTCGTCCAACACATAGAGCACCCCGGTCAGCCCGCTCCCGAGCTGCGTCGCAAGCCGGATCCGCTGCGCCTCGCCGCCGGACAGCGTCGCGCTCGAGCGATCCAGCCCCAAATAACCCAGCCCTACCTCCTTCAAAAACCCAAGCCGCTCCCGCACCGCACCGCTCAGTTGCCCGCAGACCTCCGCCCGGTCTTCCGGCAGCTTCAAGCCCGCCAGCCAATCATCCGCCTCCTCCACCGGCATTGCGCAGAAATCCTGGATCCCCTGCCAAAGCCCGCCGCCGCCCTCGATCCGCACTGCAAGAATCTCCGGCCGCAGCCGCCGCCCTTCGCAAACCCGGCAAGGCCGCTCCGCCATCACCCGCGAAATCCGCCGCCGCACCGCCTCGCTGCGTGCCTCCTTCAGCTTGCGCTCCGCCTCCACGCAGAGGCCCTCGTAATTCTTCACCTGCTTCTTCTTCTCCGCGCCCAGCTTCCAGCCGGTGTCGAGTTCGCCGCCCTCGAACAACAGCTTGCGCCCCGCCTCCGGCAGCGCCGAAAACGCCGCGTCCTCCGCGAGCCCGAACATCCGCAAAATCGCCACCGCCTCCCGCGCGAACGATTTCCCCCGCTGCGCCCCGACCTTCCACCAGCCCTTCATCCCCGCCTTCGCCAGCGGGGCCGCCGGATCGCCAAGCAGCAGCGCCGGATCGCAGAAAATCTCCGTCCCCAGCCCTTCGCAAGCCGGGCAGGCACCGAGGTGCGAGTTGAACGAAAAATGCCGCGGGCTCAGCTCGCCGATCATGAATCCCGTCGCCGGATTCCGGTAGCTGGTCTGGAACGAAATCTCGCTCCATTCATCCTCGCCGGGTGCTTGCAGCAAAGCCCGCGCCTCGCTTCCACAAATCCGCAACGCCGTTTCCACCGAGTCCGCCAAGCGCGCCTCGCCACCCGGCCTCACCACGAGACGGTCCACCACCACTTCCACCTGCTTGGCACGCTCGGGCCAGGTTTTCGCCGCCTCGTCCAATTCCAAGATCTCCCCCTCCACCCGCACCCGGACAAATCCCTGCCGCCGCAGGTCCCCGATCAACCGCTCCGGATCGCGCGATTCCTCCTCCGGCACCGGTGCCAGCAGCACCACCTTGGTCCCCTCCGCCATCGCCGATACCGCCGCGACGATGTCCGCCGCGCCCATCCGCTCCAGCTTTTCGCCGGTCGCCGGATCATGCGGCACCCCGGCCGCCGCCCACAGCACCCGCAAGTGCTCGTGGATCTCGGTCACCGTCGCCACCGTCGAGCGCGGGTTCAGCCCGCCGCCGCGCTGCTCGATCGCGATCGCCGGGCTCAACCCCTCGATCGAATCGACATCCGGCTTCTCCAGTTGGTCCAGGAACTGCCGGGCATACGCCGACAGCGACTCCACAAAGCGCCGCTGCCCCTCCGCGAACAGCGTGTGAAAGGCCAGCGACGACTTCCCCGAGCCGCTCGGCCCCGTCACCACCACCAGCTTCCCCCGCGGGATATCGACGTCGATCCCCCGCAAATTGTGCTGCCTCGCTCCCCGGATCCGGATGCTGTCCACGCGGGGAGTGGAAAGTTCCAAGGGAGAAGTTCCAAGTGCCAATGTGGGATGACCGCCTTCCGCCCCACCTCGAGCGGTCTTGTCCGGTTGCCTGCCTACTCTGGCTCGGACGCCTCCGCAATTCTCTCTACCGCCCAAAGCCCGTCCAAACCCCGCCGGATCATGGGCTGCTGCGGATCATAAAAGGAATCCGAGAGGGTGTAGAGCAGGAATTCCCGGACGGCCATTCGCTGATCGAGGTTCAATAGGGAGTACAACCGATCGCGCTGGCGGCTCGGCTCGATGAGCCTGTGGGGAAGGTCGCCATCGCTCGCATCGTTGAGGTCAGCGAGAATAAATGCAGGGAGGTGAAACCTCAAACTCTCGGCGTCGAGATAGCCCCATCCAAACTCTCCATAACGGTGAAGATCCTCGAGTGAAATCAGATCCCAGGATTGCTCCTCGTCCGCTCGTCGGGCCGCAGCAATGGCTTCTGGAGTTGCACCGTCATCGTGCGCGTCCGACTCACGCAAACCCATTCCGCAGCCCAGCGTCACGCCGTCGAAGGCAAGCCGGACGCACTTCTCGACCCACTTGGCTGCCGCGGAGAGTTCCATGCCACCTGCCTCACTTCTTCTCCGGCGCCATCTTGAACGGAATCACCACTTCCTTCAGATCCGTCCAGTAGCGGACGGTCACCGCTAGCTTCTTGCCCTTGGCCTTGTCGAAATGGTACGACTTCGAGTCTCCCGACCACGAGCTGCCGCTGCCGTCGAGCTTGGTGTCGCCGTCCATCGCCACCACCTCGATCACCCCCTGGTGCCCGCCCTTGACCGTGATCGTGGTGCCGTCGCCGCCGCCGCCGAACAGGCCGCCGCCGCCGCCCGCCGACACCGTGAAAGGCCCAACCTTGTGTTCGGTCTTGTCGCCCGTGGTCACCTCGGCCTTGCCCTCTTCCGACTTCGACGCGGTGATCGCCGTGATGCTGCCCTCCAGCGTCGAGCCTTCCACCGCGCCGAACAGGTCGCCGGGAAAGCTCACGGTGAAGCTGCCGAGCGTCCCTTCTTCGCCGACTTTTGAAAAGCTCTCCTGCTTCCAGTTCGCCTTGCCGCTGCGGGTCCGCGCCCACTGCCGTCCATCACCGAGGGTGAAAGCCTTGATGTCCACCGAGTCGTCTTTGAAAGCGACGAGGTTCCCCCCGGTGACGAGGTAGGACAGCTTCACGCCGGCATCGTGACCCATCGGCTTCACTTCGAACGGCACCTCGTCCCCCAGCGGCTTGCCGATCTGGCACTGGATCAGGCGGACATCGAAGGCTTCCTCGGCAAGGCAGGAAGTGGCGAGGAGGAGGGAGGTCAGGAAAAGGCGTTTCATCGCGGGGAACGTGGGGGCCCAGGCGCCGTTTGCCAAGATGAAGCATCGGACTACCGCGTCACGAAATCGCCTGCCGACCCCGAGAGTCGATCCCATCCTGATCTATCGGCGCATCCACCGGGACCCCCCATTGCCTGAAATCCGGCGAGATTCCTCTTGCGCCCCTAGTTCCGAAATGCATCCTTCCGGCCCCGCCGCAAGGCGGACCTCAACGCCTCGGTAGCTCAGTTGGTAGAGCAGAAGACTCTTAATCTTTTGGTCCTTGGTTCGAATCCAAGCCGGGGTATCTCCACTTTCCAAGGAAATCCCTGCAAGTAAGACGCTTGCAGGGATTTTTTGTGTCCGCCGCCAGAGTGCCGGATTACAGGAAATCCCATGAACCAGCCCCGAATTCCTTCGGTTTTTGGTTACACTTGATTGCGCCGCGGTCAACCGAGAGAGCCGTAGGGAGCAAGGGCCGTCGGGCGGCGAAGGCTGGTGCCCGGGTCGGTGTAACCAATCGGCGGGTTACAGAGGGAAATCGGCCGTCCGATCCTGCCGGTCTCCCGCTCCCGCCGTCGAACGGATCGTGCCGCTACAGCCCGCCTCTAGCCGCTGGACCCGGTCGCAGGCAGACAACCCGGCCAACGGTGCCAACTGCGTCCTGTCGGGCGTCACTCCGCTAGCGTTATCACTTCCAGGACCGTGGTATCGTTGAGCCTGTAGGTCAGCCCGCGCCGCCATCCTTTCGCCGAGAACTCCCTGCTAAGCGGCAACCGCTTCGTTGCGGTAACATGCGGCACGAAGAAGAGCTTGCCCTCGGCAGATGCTTCTCGCACCACAAGCCCGTCTTCTCGGTTTGCAACAACCGTCATGTCGTAGGTGAAGGCGGAGGCTAGGACTTTGGCGCGAATCTCTCTCTCGACTCGATCCGCTTCCACCGCTCGCGCCCGGTTTTCCTCGGCCTGCTTTCTGAAAGCCTCATCTCTTGCTGGTCGATCAACTTCGAGCTTTAGGGCTTCTTCATCGGCGGCGAGCTTCTTCTTTTCCTTCCAAGCTTTTGCCGCGGACTTCTCCCTCTCCAGTTGCTCTAGCGATGCAAGGGCTTTTGTTTCTCGCTCCGCCGATGCCATCCGCCCCGCCCGAATGCTGAAAAGGGAAATCCCGACACCAAGCAAGAGCGCAGCGATCAGAATTCTGCCAAGGAGCTTTGGCGACTCGATGCCAACCTTCAGACCCAGCGCCTGCAAGAAAGCAAGCGGCTTGTAGCGCGCCGGGGCGTGAAGCTGCGCCACGATCAGCGGGACGGAAAAAAAGCAGAGAGCGGCCACAAATCCCCAGAACATCGGAAGCAGTTGAGCGTGATGATTGCCGCCCTTCCAGCCGCAACTTTGCACCATCAAATCAAAAGGCAGCCGTGCCCCTCTTCCCGCTTCTCCCGCCTCGCGGATCGTGCCAGTCTTGCCGGGTGAAGGAACCTCCCCCGACTGAAAAGCTGCCGATCAACGCCCCGGGCAAGGTCAAGCTCCGCTCGGGTGGCATCCCGGCGAATGTCCGCCCGATCGAGTATCATCCGCACGCTGCCGCCACACCGCCGGTTGCGGTGCAGAAATCGACCGCCATACGCGCCGACTGGATTCTTCTCTTGGTCGGGCTTTTCCTCGCCTGCATTCCGATCCTAGGGTTCGTCTCTTGGCTAATCGGATACCCGCTGTGCTTTGCCGCTCTCATCCTCGGGTGCCTCGGTGCTGCAAACGGGCGGCCTTTAGCGGGTGTCGCTTTGATCGTCGCCAGCATCACGGCGGCTCCGATTGCCTTGTTCGTCGCGCCGTTCGTATCCACGGCGATTGCGGCGACTGCAAGCGGACCGGCTTCACCGGCTCCGGCGGAAATTAAGGAGGATTCAGATGACGCCGGAATCCATCCAGTCGAGAACGTCGAGGTGGACCCAAGCGGGACGTGGACCGACTTGGACGGTCGAAAGATGCAAGCCAAGCTCTTGGACGTGAAGCGAGACGAGAACCGAAAGCTTGTAGCGCGATTCGAGAAGGAAGACGGGAAAATCTACTCCTTCCCCGTGGACGAACTGGTCCCCGAGGACAGGAACCGGGCTCTAGAAAAGTTGGACAAGGATTGAGCGGTCAAGCGGTGCGGAGGGAAGTCCCGCCGCCAACCGGTTGAGGTCGATGGGAGGGTTTCGCCTTGAATGACTGTCCAAAACTGCCTGTCCTTTAGAAACTTGGGCGGGTGTTTCATTTTCCCGGGGAAGCCATTCCTTGCCCCGCCCCCCGCGGCTCGCTATCAGGAGCAACGATGAAAAGGATCCTGCTCCTCCCTCTCCTGATCACCGCTGCTTCCGGCAAGGACGGCGACGACTTGAAACAGGCCGACCTCGCGAAGTTGCTCGATCCTTCCCAGTGCCCGGCCGAGGTCGCGCGATTGGCGGAGTGCGATGGCAAGGAGCGCCTCCTCAGTTCCTTCCGGCTCCATCGAGCCCCGCAAAGAGACCCGCGCGGCGAGTTGATGGTTCTCGCGGCGGCTTATGACTACCACTTCGAGTCGAGCATCGGGTCCGACCGCGATTACAAGATCGAAAAACCCGAAGAGCTATTCGGCCAGAACGCGCCGGCCGCAGGCTCGCTCGAGCCGGCCTTGTCGGAGATCCATGATTCGGTGCTGCTGGTGTTCGGATCCGACGGCAAGGAAGTGCGCCCTTTCGGCGGAAACAACTACATCAACGCGGGTTATCTCTACGACCTGAACCGCGACGGCATTCTGGACCGGGCCGACTCGACGTCCTACAGCGTCCATGGAGCCAAGGACCACGAGATCGACGTCTTCGAACTGGAGACGGTGGAACGGAGTTCGCGCTGCCTGCTGCGGGTCGCGTTCAACTGGCATCCGCGCCGCGCGGCCGACTCGAATACCTGGACCTTCACCTGCCGCGATGAAGACGGCGACGGATTCGCCGAGATCGCTTTCGGGCCGGCGGAAGCCGCTCCGGGTGCTGAGAAGGAAGGCTTCGTCTTCCGCTGGGATCCGCAGACGAAGGGTTACAGCGCCGGTGACATCCCGGCGCGCTCGCACGTCCGGGTGCTGCACGATGGCGAACCGCTGGAGCAGATCGCGAAAGAAGGCGGGCTCGGTTATCCCCTCCTCGACGAAGCGCCGGACGATGACGCGGAAGGGGCACCCGCCGCCCGACCGGCGGCGAAGCCCTATGCTTTTGTGTCGCTGCAGGGAGCCTCCGACGCCGACCTGCTGGCATTCTTCCGCGGCAAGGAATGCCGCGATTGGACCGATGGACCGGAAGATTCCGTCGACACCTCGCTTCCAGCGGGCTTCTGGGACATGGACCCGCGAAAGGCGGCCCTGGCTTTCGCCGACGCCAACCGCACCGCTTCGCATCGCCGGAAGTGGCGACTGGTGATCGACGACCGCGGCGGCATCACTCCGCCCAAGTCCGGCTGGGTGCTCCACGACTGGGGATCCTCGGGCTGCTACAGCTACAGCAGCCACGTCTTCGCGATCCGCTTCGGCACCGCGCGGCCCGGCATGATGGCCACCGACTACAATTCGCACGGCGTGGTCGGAGCCAATCCGCTGGCCGACCAGCCCGGCTTCAGCGCGCGGTGGATCGACTTGTCGGAAAAGGAAGCGCGCTTCCTCGCGGACACCTTGTTCTGGCTCGACCGGATCCGCTCCCGCTCGTCGGAAAAGAAGAGCGATTCCATGGGCGGCATGTCCTCGACCGCCGACGGATTCGGCACCCTTCACCTGCTGCCCGACGGCGCTCCGCCGCGCAAGGTCGCCTCCGCCACCGTATGGGCCATCCGGGCGATCAGCGCGAATTGGGACGCCGACTATTCTCCGGAAGTCTGCCTCAACCTCGCCGAGCACCTGCTCGCCACCGCCTTGCCCGCCCACCTGGGCAAACGCTGGCAGATCGCGCCGGAAATCGACCGCCGCTCGCTCACGACCCCGCTTGAACAGCGCCTCAAGCCGCGCCATGACATGAGCGCCCGCGATTTGCTCACGGAAGCGATCGCCAATGCGTTGAAGCGCCACCAAAGCGATCCCCTGCCCGCTCCCGTGCTGGAGCCGCTGGTCCGCTGCGCCGGTGAAGAAGGCCTGCTCGACCTGCTCCCCGCGCTCGAAGCCTTGCAAGCGGCGCTGCCGCCACCCGGTCCGGAAGACGCGGAGTTCCAGACCCTCGAAAAGCGCTTCGACCGCGATCACTTCGGCACGCCCACCGCCGACGATCCCTCGGACCATCCCAAGGACTACGCCCGCTATGAGGCGCTCCTTTTAAAGCGCGAGCTCGAGCCCGCCCCCGTCCTCCGCGGGCCCCTCGCCGCGGCCTTGCAAAAACTTCGCATCGCCGGCAAGGCGGAGCCGCTCCTGAAGCAGGCCCGCGGCAACGACGCGCTCTCCACCTGGGCCCTTGCCCGCCTGCGCTTGCAGTTCCCCGAGCGCTGGGCCGACTACCTCATCGGCGAGTTCAAGGATGCCAACCTCGAAGCTCGCCGGACGATCTTTGAAACCCTCGCCGCCGCCCGGCCGGAAGCCGCCAAAGACCTGATCGCGCTGCTTTCTTCAAAAGAAGTCGATGAACTCTCCCTGGAGGTTGCGGAGTTCCAGCTCCGCCATGACCCCGCCGCGGTCCGCGACCGCGTGCCGGCGTTGCTGGGGATGGTCCGCCAGCGGAAGGAAGACTATATCAGGCGCAGCGAGGCCATGCGGCTGCTTGGCTCCATGCAGCTCGATCCCCCGGTCGCCGCCGAATTGCTGCCTCTGCTGCTCGCCGAGATCAAGGATCCGCAGAAAGGCGAGTATCCCGGTGCGCACACCAGCGCCGCAGCGATCGACGCCCTCTCCCGCCTGCCCGCTGCCGCCGCGCATCTCGATGAAATCGTGGCGATCACCGAAGGCGGCTACAACGGCTTCGATTCCGGAATCGATGCCCTGCTGCGGCTGACCCGCGACCTGCCCGACCGGAACAGCCGCTTGGAAGCCTTCATCCGGCCGCGCCTGAAGGAGCACGACGGGATGATGAACGACGTGTTCATCGCCGCCCTCGCACTCGACCTCCGCCGACTGGCGCCCGACATCGCGGCGCTCGCCAGCGAATCGCCCGCCGTGCAGGACGGCGATGCCGCCGACTATGGCGGCGGAAACTTCAAAGGCCCGGCCGGCCAGCGCTACCACATCGCCCGCGAGATCACGGCCCTCTGGACCGAGCCCGATCCGGGAACCCGTGCCCGCATGTGGCTGGCGCTGATCTTGAGCCGTTCCTACCAGTTCTCCCCGAGCTATCAGACCACCGATGCCGCAAAGGCGCTCCGCGACCGTGCCGCGGCCGCCCTTCAAGGACTCGCACCGGAGGACCGCCTCCGGACGATGAATGCCTTCCGCGCGGCCACGCCGAAACTTGCCAACGACCCGGAAACCGGCGCCTGGCTGGATCAAGCCGCCGCAAAGTCGGGCGACTGACATCTTGTCCGCTTTTCGGCTTCCACTCCTTGCCTCGTGGACACGCGGATCGATAGGATGGATCCATGAAGCGCAAAAGGGAGTCGACCTTCGCCCTGTTCCGGAGCTTGCCACCGCTGTTCAAGCTGTCCTGGCTGCTGTTCGCGTTCGGGTTCGTGGGGATCGCGGCCGGTTACACTCTCCCCTTCACCGGACCCGGCTGGGTCGGCATCACCCTCTTCCTTTGCGGCTATCCGCTCGGCCTCTGGCCACTTCTCCGTTCCCGCCCTGCGGGCGAAGCAGGCGGGCGCTATGTCAGCGGGCTGGTCATGAGCACCATCACCGCGGGGTTCTTCCTCGCCATCCAACTGGTCATGGCCGGAATCCTCGCCGGGATCCTCCTGATGCTCGGCCGCTTCAACGGCGAGGGCGCCATGAGGATCCTTCACTTCATCGCACTGATGACTTCCGCCGCCGTTTTGATCTCGATCCCCCGGGCTGCCCGTATCGTGGATCCAAGGAACGGCTAAGCCGACCGGTCGTTCACTCCTCTTCCTTCTGCACTTCCAGGAAACGCTCGAATGGCTTCTGGCTGGCGGATTTGCGGACCCACTGACGACCGAATCCCCCGTCTTCGCCGAGACCCACCACGTAGCCTTTGTAGTCGGTGCCCACCGTCGTGTGGTGATCGTAGGTCACCTCGAAATTGAACTTTCCGTCCGCCGACACCTCCTTCGTTTCAGATTTATAAATGCCCACTCCGTTCTTCAAGGGACCGAGCCAGTGGATCGTGACGAAGTACTTGCGGCCGTGAATGCTGGACAGGGTGACCTCAACAACCCGCTTGTCGTATTTGGTGCCCGCCTCGTCGCTTTCCACTGCAAGGGTCTTCGTGACGAGCGCGGGATCGGGGTGCACGTCGGCAGCCGCGATGTATTTCTGATCCGCCTCGCTCAAGCTCGCCAGCGGCACTTTCGCCCGTTTGCCGCTTTTCAGCAGGATCTCGGCCGAGGTCCCGTCCTTGCCGACAAGCTTTCCGGTGATCTTGCGGCCCTTGGCATCCGTCCAGTCGCGCGAGGATTCCGCCGCGGATGAGACGAGCACCAGGGCTAGAGCCAGAAGGGGGATCAATTTCACCCGAGCAGGCTATCTTTTCCCCGCATCACCTCACAAGCCGATTCAGCCGCGACCGGGCACGGAAGATGCAACTCTCCCCGCTCGACTCCCGCGCGTCCGCCTTTCACGCTTCCCCCATCTCATGTCCCGCAGAACCAAGATCATCATCACCCTCGGACCCGCGACCGAGGCGGAGGAAACCATCGGCCAACTGATCGACCGTGGCACCAACGTCTTCCGGCTCAATATGAGCCACGCCAAGCACGACTGGGCCCGCGAGATGACCCGCCGGGTCCGCCGCGCCGCCACCGAACGCGAAGCCCACGTCGCGGTGCTGTTTGACCTCACCGGGCCCTCGATCCGCACCGGCGACCTGGAAAATCCCTACGAACTCAAGATCGGCGACATGGTGGAGTTCCGCAAAAGCGATGCCGCACCCTCGATCGAGCTTTCCACCACGGTCAACTACGGCGGCCTGATGGACGACGTCGCCGAAGGCCGCACCCTGGTCGTCGACAACGGCACCATGCTGATGGAGATCAAGGTCCGGAAGGACGACCGCATTATCTGCGAGGTGAAAACCGCCGGCAAACTCGGCTCCCGCCGCCACATCAATCTCCCCGGCACCCGCCTCAATCTCCCCGCCCTCACCGAAAAGGACCGCATCGACCTGGCCCTCGCGGTCGAGTGTGACGCCGACTACATCGCCGGCTCCTTCGTCCGCGATGCCGCCCACGTCCGCGAGTTGCGGGAGGCGATCGAGGCGCTCGAAGGCGGTGCCCAGATCGTCGCGAAGATCGAGGACCAGGAAGCCATCCGCAACATCGACGCCATCATCCAGGCCACCGACGTGATCATGGTCGCCCGCGGTGACCTCGGCGTGGAAGTCGAGTTCGAGGAACTCCCCATCCTCCAGCGCCGCATCGTCAAGCGCTGCCACGAGCTCGGCAAGCGGGTGATCGTCGCAACCCAGCTTCTGGAATCGATGATCCAGAACCCGACGCCGACCCGCGCCGAAGTCACCGACGTGGCCAACGCCGCCTACGAGGAAGCCGATTGCCTGATGCTTTCCGGCGAAACCAGCGTCGGCCTCCACCCGCTCCGCTGCGTCGAGGCGCTGGTGCGAATCAGCATGCGGATCGAGCGCACCGGCGGCCTCGGCTACGGCCAATCGGTCCTGCTCCGCGACGAACGCCAGAAAGCCGCGCGCGCCGCGGTCACCCTGGCCGACTCGCTGCCCGACGCCCGCCTGATCGTCCTGACCCGCCGCGGCGTGATGGCCAACCACACCGCCATGCTGCGCCCGCGGACCAACGGCTTCTACGCCTTCACCCCGAAGGACCGGGTCTGCCGCCAGCTCGCCCTGACCCGCAACGTGGAAGCCTTCAAGCTACCCTTCGCCGCGACCATCGACGAAACCATCCAGCGCGCCGTGGAAATGCTCCGCCAGGCCGACCTCGTCCGCCCCGGCACCCCGCTGGTGATCATTTCCGACATCCTCTCGGACCACTTCGCCGCGAATTCAATCCTGCTGCACCATGCGTGAGGAACCCGGCTGGCCATGAGACCCGGTGCCGACTGGCTGGCTTGGCTGCTTCAGTTCGCCGCCGGATTGGTGGCCGGACTCCTGCTCGGCCTGGCAATGCTCTGGAGCCGGAACGGCATGCGCAGCCTTTGGCTTGGCTCAGACCTGATTCCCGCATTCCTGTCGGGCTGGGCCCTCGTCGGTGCCGGTCTTGCTTCATGGCACGGCGACCGCCTTTGGCTGGGACGATCCTTCCGCGTGCTTCCTCCCGACGGGGTCACGCACAGCAGGACCAGCAGGATCGCCTCGCTCACGGCTGCGGTCGCCGGTGGACTGCTGGTCGCAAGGGTCATCCTGCTGCACCTCCAGTCCTGAAGCCTCCTTCAAATTGAACCCTGCCACGCCCACAGCGTGGGATCCAGTTCCTGGCGTGCCGCTTTGATCAAGGAATCCGCGCCCTGCAGATCGTGGAGCACCGCGAACATCGTCGAACCCGACCCGCTCATCAGCGCCCCTGAAACCTCGGGCCGGCCGAGCAGCCAGACCTTCATCTCGGCGAGAAACAGGTGCTTCCAGAAGACCGGCCGTTCGAGGTCGTTGACCAGCTCGCCCCACGGAAAGACCTGCGGACCGTAGCGAACCCCGTGGAGTTCCTTCGCCTCTTTCCAGCGGCCATAGGCATCCGGCGTGGGCACCCCGAACGAGGGCTTGAGCAGCAAAACCGGCAGGGTCGGCAGCGCCGCAGCCGCCTCGATGATCTCCCCGCGACCGGTCGCACGGGCCACCGGCGACCCGAGAAAAAACGGGATGTCCGACCCGAGCGTGGCCGCGATCTCCATCAGCCGGGCGGTCCCGAGCGGCGTGGCGCTGAAATGGTCGAGCGCGGTCAAGGCCGCCGCGGCATCGCTGCTCCCACCACCCAATCCAGCGCCGTGAGGAATTGATTTCTTGAGATGTATGTCGAATTTCACGCCGGAATCCGAAACGGATCGATATGCCGCCACAGCCCTTAACACCAGGTTCGTCGCATCGCCCGGCACCCCCGGATCATCGCAGGTGAACGAATCAACCGTGGCCTCGGTCACGGTCAACCGGTCACAAAGGCCGGGCAGTCGCACCATCAACGAATCGATTTCATGGAACCCATCCTCCCGCTTCCGCAAGACGCGCAGCGAGAGATTCAGCTTCGCAGGGGCATCGATGACCAAGCTGTTACTCATAAATTCTCCTCCCCGACGATGAGGGCGAGCATCCGCCCGGTGCGGCCTTTCTCCACCCGGTAGCTGTAATAGGCCGCCAGGTCGGCGGCGGTGTTCCGCCCCTCGTCGTGAAACTCCCCGACCCCGGCGATCTCCGCCTGACGGGCGATCTCCCTGGCAAAATCCACCTGATAATCCGGCGGCCGGATGCAGGGCCCGAGCACCACGACCAGATCTTCCGGACGCGTGCCGAACTCCCGACCCATCCGGGCGACGGCCCCGGTTAAGATCCCAAGCTCGGTGCCCTTCTTGCCGGAGTGAAGCAGCCCCACCGCCCCGGAGCCCCGGTCGGCGAGCCAGATCGCGCCGCAATCCGCCACGTAGATGCCCAGCATTTCGCCATCATCGGAGGCAATCAGGCCATCGACCCCCGGCACCACCGGCAATCCGTCGCCCGCCATCCGCGTCTCCGCGCCGGGGACCCGGGCAATGCCCTCGCCGTGGATCTGCTCGGCCCGCCACCAGCGGTCCCGACCGAAGGTCGCACGGACCACGGCTTCATGCACCGGTCGCAGAAGCGCCAGCGTTTCGTCGCGGTCGATGGTCGGCTCGATGCCATCCACACGACCAATCCAGCCCGCCCGGAAGCCGGGCAGGCGGTTGATGGGATCTAGAAAAGAGAGCGCCTCCGTCACGGGCACAAACCGTAACGGAGGCGCGATCGATCCGCCAAGAGTATTGGCGTCCTCATCGCTCACGCGATAGCACGTGCCCGAATGGCGCGCTTCGTGTGCTCGACAGTCTCGGCCTGGTCCTCATCCATTTCGGACAAGATACCCGCGAGATCCGTGGCAATTTCCTTCCGCATTTTTCCGACCAGCTCCACACCCTTATTGGTGATGCGGACCATGATCTTGCGGCGATCTTCCGCGGCATGGACTCTCTCGACGTACCCGAGCTTTTCCAAACGATCGACGAGACCAGTGGCCGCGGCGGTCGAGTGTCCCATCTTTTTCGCGATATCTGACATGGTCAGATATTCTTCGCTCGAAAGGTAGGCGAGGAGGAAGAACTGGGGGAACGACACGTTGCCTTTGTTGAGTTCGTTGGACAGGTTCAGGATACAGCTTCGCTGCGTGAACAGGACGAAGTCAGCGAGGCGATCTGCATCGGCATGCAATGAGGCGCTTATTGCGCCCGTGGTGCTCAGTTTCATGGCTGGTTGTAGTATTCATCTTTCGGGACATGTAAGGGAGCACAGCCTTTGCGGTTGAGAACCTAACAAGAGACCCGGACTGTAAGCAAGACTGAATTTCAAATTTCTCGCCTAACACTCAGGATTCAGGTCGATCGTTTTGAAATTCATTGGCTTGCGGGCAATTCAGGCTCGGTTTTTTGAGGTTCGGACTCTCCTTCTGCGGCACCGGAAACCGGTGCCACGGTCGCATTCCCGTCATCGTTCCCCTCTCCGAGAGACCTGTAATATACAGAATCCCCGACTTTCGCAACTCCCGAACGAACATCGGCGGCAGCGTGCTGGCCCAGCTTCTCACCAGTAACCACCAGATTGGAGGTCCGGCCTTCGCTCCCGGACCCGGTCAAGATGCTTCCCTCTGCCACCCGCCACGGCCCATACGATTCGATCAGAACGAAGTCCTTCTCGGCAGAGACCGAGTCGATCCGCCCCACAAGGCGGGGCGCGGATTCGGATTCCACGGGTTGTTCGCCGGCGCCGTCGAAAAGCGAGCAGGAGGTCAACAGGGAAACACCGAGCACAAGGTGGAATCGCATGTCCTTGATCACGCCATTTCGGGACTGCCCATTCAAGCATTGTGCGCATTCCTGAGATTTCCTCTCCACGATGGTTGACGAGAATCCGCCGCCGTGTTCAACCTCCGCGCGACGCGAGTCTCCATGGATCGGTGGCTGAGTGGTCGAAAGCACACCTTTGCTAAAGGTGCGTACTTCAAAAGAGTACCGAGGGTTCGAATCCCTCCCGGTCCGCCATCTTGTTGATCTCCAACAGGTTGTGCGTCTTTCTTTGGTTTCATGGGCATTGGTGCGTTTCTGGTTTCCCTGCGAGACGCAGGTTGAAGCGCCGTTGGCGGTCACTTTGCGTGGAATCCGTATGGAACGGGACCCCTTTTCTGTCGCGGATTGAGCGGGTTTGCACCCCGCCCCCTGCCGGGCAGCGGATGATCTCGGAACGCGCGGACTGGCTGACCTTCAATGGCATTCGTCCAGAATCTGACGAGATGGCGGTCGATTTCCAGATCGGATTTCCCAACACCCCGCCTCAGGGTCGCCAAATCACCGGCTTCTTGGGCCATTCCTTCAAAAGCATGTCGCGTGAAATCGACACCTGTGCTCTCCCCTGTTCGCGACTCTGCGTTCCCGTCTCTTGCTTCCAATTGCGGCCTCTCAGAACTCTCCAGGCTCGTCCGCCTGAGTCGGCTCGGTGATCGAGACAGCCAAAGCCAACCGATCTGCTGTCGAACTCGCGACTCTCGGCGCTGCGGCACCCAAAATGCCTGCGCCAACCGCAACGACCTGTGCTTGTCACGCTTGAACTCCGCTTCTAGCTTCGCCCAGCCCGATGAAATTCACAGCTCTAGAACTTTGTGCAGGAGGTGGCGGTCAAGCCCTCGGCCTTGAGATGGCCGGATTTGACCACGCCGCGGCTGTTGAATACGAATCTCAATTCTGCGAAACCCTCCGCGCCAATCGACCGAATTGGAACGTAATCAACGAAGACATTCGGGCCCTGAAGGCATCCGATTTCGCAGGGCTCGATCTACTGGCCGGCGGCGTCCCCTGCCCACCTTTCAGCATCGCTGGGAAACAACTAGGTTCCGATGACGAACGCGACATGTTCCCAACCGCACTAGCTCTCATCAAAGGAGCAAAGCCTCGCGCGGTGTTGCTTGAGAATGTGCAGGGCTTAGCGTCTGCAAAATTCAGCGAATACCGAAAAGACTTAGAGCGACAATTGTTCAAGCTTGGATACCAGCCAGAGTGGAGGGTTCTTCACGCTTCTGATTTCGGAGTTCCTCAACTCCGACCTCGTTTTATTCTTGTCGGACTCCGCAAAGATGATGCTGAACGCTTTTTGTGGCCGGTCGCAAAACTTCACCGGAAGCTAGTTGGCGAAACTCTCGTCGATCTAATGGAATCCCGCGGCTGGCAAGGAGCGAAAGCTTGGGCAGACAACGCGAACGACATAGCGCCAACCATTGTTGGTGGTTCTAAAAAGCACGGTGGGCCGGACCTTGGACCAACACGAGCTAAGCGCCAATGGCGGGAACTCGGTGTTGATGGGATGGGTATTGCGAACGATGCGCCTGGAGGCGATTTCCCCGCAGATGGCATCCCGCGGCTTACAGTTCGGATGGTCGCCCGAATCCAAGGATTTCCCGATTCTTGGAGAATCGAAGGAAAAAAGACGGTCGCTTATCGGCAAGTGGGCAATGCGTTTCCACCTCCTGTAGCAGAGGCAGTTGGGAAAGCAATCATCGCTGCCTTCAAACGGGAAACCAAATACGCCGATGACCAAACCTATTATGAGGCTCGCCTCTTGGAAGAAGCTTCAAGCAAAAATAAAAAATGCCTGCCAAAAAGAGTTCAAAAGCGCTAGTCCTTGAGTATTTCCTCGCGAACATCGGAACTGTTCTTGAGGCAAAAGACATTCAACATGCAAGCGGTGGAGCATCCGAGTGGGGGCGTCGTGTTAGAGAACTTCGAGACGAGCAAGGCTACCAAATCCGCTCTCATAAAGACCTTGCGACCCTCAAGCCCGGCCAATACCTACTTGAGACTTCAAAGCGGCTGCCAGCTTTCAAGCGCGGTATCTCCAAAGAAACACGCGCCTGGGTTTTGGAGCGCAATGGATACACCTGTCAAATGTGCGGACTCGCCGCCGGTGATGCCGATCCGTTCGGCTCTGGGCGTACAGTTCGCCTCACGATGGGCCACATCGTCGATAAATCAAAAGGCGGCGAGGACACCCCGCAGAACCTCCGTGCCGTCTGCACCAACTGTAACGAAGGACTTCAGAACACCGGCCTTCCAAAACCGGACCGCGTTCATCTCTTGAGTCAAATTCGTCGAGCCACCATTGATGACCAGGAGGCAGTTCTGAACTGGCTCTTGACGAAATTTGGCAAAGTAGCGGTCAAGAAGAGCTAATCCGCCTTGCACAGCATCTGGACCTGACCCACACGGGCATTGACACCGACTTCGCAGAATCCAGGAGGCGTGAAAGCTCGAAGTTGAGAGAGTTAATCCCAACCTGTGCGCCGGGCCTCCGGTAGATCCCACGACTGCCTCGACAACGCCGCGATTCGGAATTTACATCAAGGGCAGGTCCTCATTCATGGCCAGCAGATTAGACGAAGGGTGGAATCCCCCCCTTTTTGAGCGCGCCGACCTTCCTGTCGCAGGCACTTAAATCCCAAAACAGCCACGAACGACTGCATCATGAATCCGCTGGGCATGCTCGAATCCGTCAATATCCGCGACGTCTGGCAAGGCGAAGCTTCGCACTTCACGCCGTGGCTGGCCGAGCCGAACAACCTTGAACGCTTGGGCGAGACCCTGGCAATGAGGCTGGAACCAGTGTCCACGGAAACGCCCGTCGGTCCGTTTTACGCGGACATCGTGTGCCGCAATCTCAACGACAATTCCACGGTGTTGATCGAGAACCAACTGGAGCGCACCGATCACCGCCACCTTGGCCAGATTTTCACCTACGCCGCCGGCCTCGATGCCGTGACGATCATTTGGATCTCACCTCAGTTCACGGAGGAACACCGTGCTGCCATCGACTGGCTCAACCGAATCACCCTGGACAAGTTTTCCTTCTTCGGGGTCGAGATCGAACTCTGGCGCATCGGCAGTTCACCGCCGGCACCCAAGTTCAACATCGTGGCCAAGCCCAACGACTGGACGAGAGCGATGCGCAGGAAGCGGCCTGATGGCGGAGCAGACGCCACCCAGGTTGGGTCAACGGATCTCCGCCTCAATCAGATCGCGTTCTGGGAAGGACTTCAGGATTTTCTGGCCAAGGCAAAAAGCCCGTTCTCCTGCCAGAAGCCAGGCCCCCGGCATTGGATGTGGCATTCCATCGGGCGATCTGGAATGGCGCTCTGCTCGGTCATCACTTCGGCCACAAGAGGCTCAGCGGGTGAAATTCGGGCGGAGTTCGTCATTCACGATGACTTGTCGGGAGCGCGCATGGAAGGACTCCGCAAGTATGAGGAGGATTTGCGGGCCGCGACCGGCGAAGAGGTGTTTTTCGAGTCCAATGCAGATTCGGCGAATCGGTCAAAACTTTACGTGCGGAGAGACGGAGATTGGGTCAGGCCAGAGAACCAGCAGGAGATCTACCAGTGGCTCGACAGCAAGCACAGGGCGTTACTTAGGGTGATCCAGCCTAGGTTGCAGAACATCTGAATGCCGGTGTCGAACGCCTGAGTTTGGGCCATGGAATCCAGCCTCGCCGCCGACTAGGAGCCAATGACGAGGGATTCGGAACTCTCAGTTCTAGTTATGATTTCTGCGCCTCTCGACCCTCCAAGACGCGCCCAATATACCACCCGCCACCGGAACTTTTCTGCCACATCAACGATCCGCGGCGCATCTCTCCAAGTAGTGGAGAGTTGTTGTTGTTCCCTATTCTAAAAATAATATGGCTACCTACCTCTTCACATGGAACCCAACAAAATGGGATTGGGCGACACTCGAAATGGATTCCACCTCCTATCGGCGGAGAGGCTTTGTGGATGGCCGCTGGTCTTGCGGAGTGACCAAGAGAATTGTCCCTGGAGATCGTGTTTTTTTGATTAAACTAGGACTCCTCAAGCCAACAGGAATGATGGCATCAGGATTCGCTTTGTCATCATCATTTCAGGAGCCTCACTATTCCGACGCATCCAAGACCGCAAACTACATCGACATCCGTTACGATATCTTACTCAACCCGACCGAAGAAAAGCTGCTTGGCCGAGACCATCTTGAAGAAAAGTTACCCAGTGTGCGTTGGAGTCCGCAAGGAAGCGGAATCACAATTCCTCCAGATGCTGCCGCTCGCCTTGAAGAAATGTGGAGTGCCCACATTTACTCTATTGGCTTGTCACCAACCAAGGCTCCTGATGAGATCGTTACCCCTGAACGCTATTGGGAAGGAGCGGTGAGGCGGATTGCGGTTGACGCCTACGAACGTGACCCCAGAGCTCGTAAAGCTTGCTTGAGGCACCACGGTTTTACCTGTTATGTTTGTGGATTTAATTTTTCTGCGGCATACGGCGATCTAGGGAATGGATTTATTCATGTACATCATTTGCGGCAACTTTCTGATATTGGAAGCGAGTATGAGGTTAATCCGATAGACGACTTGGTTCCGGTTTGCCCTAATTGCCATGCCATGCTCCATAGAACAAACCCTCCTCTGTCGCTGGAAGAATTACGTATTGCAATCAAGAATGCGAAGAGCGGTCACAGCGACGGATAGCGACACCTTCGTTCGTTTCGCTCTGGTCACCCACGCCTCCGCGCTTCCCACCGGATCTCGCCCAGGGATCCCATGGCGGCGTCAATCGCCAGCCATGCCGATTCGAGGAAGGCCAGAGCGGCCCCCGTGCTCATGGTGGCCGGCAGGAAGGTGCGATGGCGCGCCAGCTCCTCCAGGTGCCGCCGGGCGAACGGGAAGCTCCTCGCGGCTTCCTGTCCACCGGCGGCGATGCAGACATACCCGGTCGCGGCATCAATCGCCGCCCGCAGCGGTTCCCTGGCGGCGTACATTCCCTGCCGCAGTTCGCTTTCCAGCCGTGCCTGGCGGATCCGGTGCGTGCTGGAGTATCCGATGGCGGATTGCTCCTCCCTGAGTCGCCGCCGCTCGTCGGGATAGGGCGTGGCGGCGATCAGCCCCGGCAGGTCGTTGGCGCGGGCCAGCGTGACCGACAGGGCGCTCAGTTGTCCGGGAATCGTGGCGAGGCGCTCCACCGTCTGGCGGAACGCCTCGATTCGGGCGTCGTGCGGGATGTTCACGGCGGCGGCGCGGGTTCAGGTCAGCCCTTGGCGAGCACCTTGCGGAACGCCTCGCAGGCAGCAGTCATGCGCTTGTCCTCGGCCACCACGTCGGAATGGGCGGCCAGCAGCTTGTCGAGCCACTGGAGCGCTTTCTGCAATCCATGGACGCGCTGGTCGGTGGCCTCGGAGGTGATGCTGGCCGCCCGCCAGGCCTCGTAGAGCATGTCATCCAACTTGCCGGCAAGCGCCAGCGGTCGGATGGCGGCGACCACCACCGGGTTCGCCAGTTCGACCTTCCGGACTTCCGGGTCGAGTTCCGCGTCGCGCAGGAGCTCGCGGAACGCCTCGGCCGCCTGCTTGGGCGTGGCCTCGATGATGAGCCTCCACTCCTCGTGAGCGGCGTTGTAGGCCTTGCGGGTCGCGATGATCAGGTCGGCGAGTTCGGCCTGCTGGCGCGGCAGGCGGGCCTGCTTGATGACGACGGTTTCCTCGGCGCGGTTCAGGTCGCCCAGGTGCCGGCGGGCTTCCGCCTCGTCGATGCAGTCACCGATGCGGGCGCGAATGGCGTCGCGCTCGCGGACGGCGGCGTCGAGGGTGGAGATGTCGGAGTAGAGGGTTCCGGTCTTCTGGATCAGGGAGCGGAACGCGGTGGTTTTCGGAGTCGATTGGTTGAACATGACACCAATGGTGCCGTGTCAACGAATCGTCGGTTTTTACTTCCGCCAGCCTTCCCGGGGAAGCGGATTTTTTCCCGTTAAATTGTTAGAAAGGATTGGTGCTGGTTGATCGGGCGATGTTCCGACATCGCCTGTTTGAACAAACGTTTCAAATCAACCAACACCATGGATCAACAGACAG
>Ga0247843_1001193_pt1 | contig 55057 bp, 45 predicted proteins | sample LaCruzMarch2017__FD_192420 | JGI IMG/M metagenome (GOLD analysis project Ga0247843, IMG submission 192420) | Freshwater microbial communities from meromictic Lake La Cruz, Castile-La Mancha, Spain - LaCruzMarch2017_8m | ecosystem: Environmental > Aquatic > Freshwater > Lake | place: Spain...
GATTCACCCTGGTCGGTCAGTCTGCTTCTGAGGTGAGAAGAATAATCCAAGCAGAAGGTCATGAAAATGACAGCGAACCCACATTTCCACTTGCCAAAACCGGAGCCATATCAGCGTCCTAGAACTGTCATCACGCATATTTTAGAACACGGGCAGATCACCACGGAGGAGCTAAAAAACCTCTACGGCTACAATCATCCGCCAAGGGCCTCTCGTGATGTGAAAGAGCATGGAATCCCAATCGAACGAATCACAGTGACTGGTGGAGACGGCAGAAAGATCGCCGCTTATCGCTTCGGCGATCCCACGAATGCGAAGGTGCGTCGTTTTGATGGGCGCACTGGCCTGTCCAAGCTGATCAAGGAAGCGCTCATCGCCAAGTATGGCTGCCGTTGCTTCATTTATTTGGAAGAGATGCCCGAGGCAGCACTTCAAATCGACCACCGCGTGCCGTTCGAGGTTGCCGGAGAATCAGAGACGATGTCGCCGGATGAGTTCATGCTGCTGTGCGGCTCTGCGAATCGGGCGAAAAGTTGGTCGTGTGAGCATTGCGACAACTGGACGAAGCTGAAGAAGCGGGAAGTCTGCTTGAGTTGTTATTGGGCCTATCCTGAAAATCACTCGCACATCGCCATGCAGCAATTGAGGCGAGTTGACCTGCTGTGGCAGGGAGAGGAAACGAAGCAATACGAACGACTGAAAGCGGACGCTGCCGAGGCTGGGCTGGCGATTCCTGATTTTGTAAAAGACGTGCTCCGCAAGGCGCTGGCAGAGGGGAGTTGACTGGAGAGAGGGATGGCACGGTCGATCTCATACTGGCCGCCAGTGCAGGTGAACTCGGCGTAGAGGACGATGCTGTGGCCGACATCGCAGACGATGAGGAAGGGCGGGCGGCCCTCCTCCGCAGGCAGGGCGGTGATGTAGCCGCGTGCCTGGTGGTAGGCGCGTTCAAGGGCTTTATCAAAGGCGGCGGTGCCGCGCTTGCCATGGCCGGACTTGGTGGCGTTGGGCTTGGCGGCGAGTTCGTCGGGGGTATCGGCGGAGAGGCCCTGCTTGGTTTCGTTGACGAAGTGGCGCGCCTTGTAGAGGTCGATGAAATTCGTGGTGCTGGTGCCATCTGGGTGGGTGCGGGTGATGGCGCGGTCGAAGACGTAGAGGTTCTTCGTGGGATCGGGTTAGGAGGGGGCCGGGCGCGGGACGCCGAGGATGTCGCAGAGTTCGGAGAGGAACATCTGGTAGTTTGCCCGCTCGGCAGCGCCGGAGGATGACCAGCGGGTGATGAAGGCGGTGATCTGCTCAGGGGTGGCTTCGGGCATGGGGAGGCGCTGAGTGTACGATGACTCGGCAGAATGCAAGGCGGGAACGGGAGGGGCGGCGAACCGCAGCTTGCGATAATTAAAGCATCTTGCCTCCGGCTGAAATCCCCTGCAAGAACGCCCCCGCCCCCAGTTACCACGCTCCCTTTCTCCGAATTCGTCATTAGGGGTTTCGTCATTCGTTAATTCCCGCATGTCTCTCCCCCGCTTCGCCCTTCGGCATCCCTGGACTATTCTTGTTACTGTCGTGGCGATCCTGCTGGGTTCATGGATCGCGACCGAAAAAATGGCGCGCGATGTCTTCCCGCCGCTGGGCATTCCGACCATCTACGTCGCGCAGCCGTATGGCGGCATGGATGCGGCGCAGATGGAAGGCTACCTAACCTACTACTACGAGTACCACTTCCTCTACATCGCGGGCATCGAGCACGTCGAGTCGAAGAACATCCAGGGAGCCTCGATCATGAAGCTCCAGTTTCATCCCGGCACGGACATGTCGGCGGCGCTTTCCGAAACCATCGACTATGTGAACCGCAGCCGCAGCTTCATGCCGCCCGGCACGCCAGGGGCCTTCGTGACGCGCTTTGACGCCGGCAGCGTGCCCGTGGGCAATCTCGTCTTCGCCACCGACAACGCACACATGCAACGTAGGTCAGATGCAGGACGCTGCGCTGAATATAGTGTGTCCTCTACTTGATCCGGCCCCAGTGGTTGGTCAGCGGCCAGTAGCAGAAAAGTGCGGGGCCGACGAGATTGCGCTCTGGCACAGTACCCCAAACGCGTGAGTCGCTGCTGTTGTAGCTATTATCCCCCATTGCGAAGTACTGCTCTTGACTGAGATCTATCTGGTTGATGTAGCCGCCAACGGCCTGTGCGTCTGCGTAGCCGCGGTAGCCTTCGATAGGTTCTTGGAACGTGCCCTGCATGACGCGTTTGAAGCCCGGCTCTAGCGCCTCTTTGCCATTGTGCCATAGCTTTGGCGAACGTACCTCCAGCCTGTCTCCGGGGAGACCAGCGAGGCGTTTGATGTAATGCTGGGATCCCTGCTCCTTCGGGACATTGATGCCGCGAATGTGCTTGGTGGTGAAGACAAAGACCTCCCCGCGTGTGGGTGTGCGGAAGTGGTAGGAGAATTTGTCCACCAGCACATGATCGCCGTTATGCACGATGCCGCGCGCAAGGAGCTGCCCTTTTTTCACATACACCCGGCCCACTAGCTCCCGCTCATACCTGCGGTCGGGCGTGTCCCGTCCGGTCTGAACTTCTGCGGACTGTAGGTGCTTGGAAAGCTGTAGCTCATTGAGCAACTGGACCATGGGTGACATGATCTTGATCTCATGCCCGTCGCGAAAATGCAGGATGCAGTAGGGCATGAAAATGGCGATCCGGTGCTCCGTCAGCGGCTGATAGTCCCGCAGCCAGCCGTCGTGATCAGAGATGACATTGAGATGCCGAGTGCTGGTGAGGAAGGAGCCGAGCCAGCCAAACAGGTCTGGACGTGGATCTTTTTCTGTAGCCTCTGCTGTGATGCCGTTGAGCGTGGGCTGCATGGAGCCGGTGGGTATCTGGAAGGGCTGCGCAATGTAGCCGCGGATGCCTAGGGCGATGACGATGGCGACAAAGAACACTTCAATGTTGTCTGCGATCTCGCTCGGCGCAGCGTCAGGCAGAGCTTTCTCACAGGCTTGGTTGATCTGCTCATTTAGGGTGGAGATGCGGGACTTGTCCCGCACCTTCATCGCATCCTCCAGGCTGCTACGCAGGGTGCATATCTCGTCGAGCTTTGCGGGGGGCAGGATGTCGCGCTTGTAGTTAATGAAGCGTGTTACGCCTTTGTGGAGCAGCTTAGCGTGCTTTAGATAGCGGGGGGTGAGGAAGAACATGGAGTGAGATAAAGTAGAGTAGGGGCTGCCAGGGACCGTCCCGCCGGGAGGGGTAGCCATTTCATTCCGCATTTATCATTCCGCAATGCGAAATCCGCCCCAGTCTTTCATATCGGGTTCCATACTCCAAGCGCAGACGTCACTCTCAAAAATTGGACACATCGCAGAAATTATTCTCATAATTACATTATTTCGCTTGCCCTTGAGTTGAATTATCATAATTTGCACTCATATCAGCAATGAAAGCTAGAAATAAGACAATGACTCCCCTTCGCCACGCTGGCTTTAGTCTGGTCGAACTGATGACCGTGGTGGCTGTTATCGGCGTTTTTACGGGTATTATGCTTCCCTGGTTTAGCGGTGTGGACCGGGCAGAGCAGGCCAAGGATATGCGTAATGCCCAGAGCTTTAGCACCATCAGCATCGCTGCCACTGCTGCTGGAGTATCCTTGATCGAGGCAGGCACCACGAAACTAGAAGCCATGCGCACCCTGGTTCAGGGGGTGACTATCACGAGAGGCACGCTGCGCGGACGCACCTTCCGCATTCCCAATGTGAAGGAGGCTGATCTCTCCCGCGCCGCACGTTACCTATCCGTCCGCGACGGCCAACTTATTTATCACAGTCAAGAGGTCGGTACGGCGACGGTGGATCTTTGATTTTTGGGCTTTGCAGTTTGGCCACCACGCCCAAGGTGCGTGCGGTCATGCTGAACAACGCCCCTATCTTCCTCGCGCTCCGTTATCTGCAGCCTCGGCGCAGCTTTGTCTCGGTCATCACGCTCATTTCCATCCTTGGCATCGCTGTCGGCGTGCTCATGATGGTGGTGGTACGCGCCGTGATGTTGGGGTTTGAGGTCGATTTTCGAGAGACGCTCATGGGGGCGGAGCCGCATGTGCTAATTTCAAAAGAGCTAGATGGCGCAGAGTCCACGCCCTGGCCGGAGGTGCTGAAAACTAGCCGCGGGCAACCGGGTGCCGCCTCCGCCTCTGCCTACGCGGGTGGCGTGCTGTATATGGCGAATGGGGAGGCGCAAACAGGTGCGCAGGTGCTGGGGCTTTCCCCTGCGGACGCCACCGCGCATCTGGGTAAACTCTCACATCATCTATTGGCGGGCGATCTCAAACTGCCCGCTGCCAGTGTGGTCATTACAGACTACCATGCGCAGGAGATTGGCGTCCAGGTCGGGGACGAAATCAGCGTTTATGCCGCGCAGAACGTCAACCACGCGGTCAAGCAGTACAGCGCCGCCAATGAGGAGGACTCAAAGGAGAAGAAACAAGCCATCCTTGACCAGATCAGGCTACACCCGCAGAGGCTGCGCGTCTCCGGCATCCTGCGTTCCGAAACAGGCGGCTACAATGGCTATCTGTCCCTGGGCACTGGCCAGCAGCTTTTTCAGCTAGGGCAAGAGGTCACAGGCATCGCCGTCGAGTTGCGGCAGCCGCAGGAGGCGGCAGCCTTTGTGGCGCAGTTAAAGCCTCTGCTCTCTGGCTGGAAATTCACCCTTTGGACCGATGCTGGAGAGGCGCGTCTGGCTGCCATGCAAAATGAGCAGACCATGATGCAGTTCGTCCTCTCGATCATCGCTCTTGTAGCCGCTTTCTCGGTAATGAATACCACTATCACCGTCACCACTCAGAAGCGCCGTGAAATCGGCGTACTCGCCGCATTGGGCGGCAGGCAGGGGCAGATCGTTAGCGTCTTTCTCACCCAGGCCGTCATTGTCGGCGTGCTCGGTACCGGCATTGGGCTGGTGGGCAGCTTGCTCGTCCTCTGGCTACGCAATGACATCCGCGCGCTACTAACGCTCATCACTGGCGGCCAGGTTCATGCGGTTGAGGGCGTTTTCCTTGCCACCATCCCGGCACATATTCAAAGCGGAGATGTCGCCTTCACCTGCATCACCTCCCTGGCCCTTTGCATCGTCGCGGGGTTATTGCCAGCATGGTTTGCCGCCCGTGTGGATCCTGCAGTCGCACTGCGGGATTAGATTGGTTTTCAAAACGACATTATTTTCAAGTGCCGGGCAAAACCTAAAACCGATTTGCCATTGCTCCCCGTCTCGATAGCCTCGCCGCCCTATGGCTAAACCTGTACTTGGAAAGGGACTCGGCGCGCTGATCACGGCACAACCGTCCATGATCGTGCCCCGTGTGCCTGCGCTTGCGCAGCCTGCTCCAGGGGATGTGGTGAACAGGGTGTCGCTGGACCAGGTGGTGCCCAGCCCGCTACAGCCGCGCAAGGAATTCGTGATGGAGCAGCTTGCTGAGTTGATGGAATCCATCCGCCAGCATGGCATTATCCAGCCGCTGATCGTGCGGCAGGTGGGTGGGAAGCTGGAGTTGATCGCTGGGGAGCGGCGTTTCCGCGCGGCGCGCGAACTGGGGCTGCCGGAGGTGCCGGTCATCATCCGCGAGGCGGAGGACCGGGAAGTGCTGGAGATGGCGCTGATCGAGAACTTGCAGCGCGAGGATCTGAACCCGATTGAGGAAGCACGGGCTTACGAGAGGTTGGCGGGTGAGTTCGGCATGAAGCAGGAGGACATCGCCAAACGCGTGGGCAAGAACCGCGCCACGGTGGCGAACGCGATGCGCCTGCTGGACCTGACTGGGCCGGTGCAGACGATGCTGTCCACCGGCAAGCTGACCACGGGTCATGCAAAGGTGCTGCTGACGCTGAAGGACGAGGCAGCCCAACTCCGCGCTGCGGATGAAGTTTTGCGCAAAGGACTGACCGTGCGTGCCACAGAGAAGCTGGCGGGGGGCATCCTGCACCCGACGCCACCGAAGCCGCAGGTTGACGACTCTGAGACGGCCCACGCAATCGCGACGGTGGAGCAGCGGCTCATGCACCATCTCTCCACAAACGTGAGTGTGCGGCACGCGGAGAAGAAGGGGCACATCGAGATTGATTACTATGGTGTCGAGGATCTGAACCGCTTGCTGGCACTGATGGGCGTGCAGGAAGATAAGATCGAGGCGGAATGACGAATGCCGAAACACGAATGACGACGAAGCACACAGGCGCAAAGGCGGGATACGGCAGCGGATTGCTGGTATGCCTGTGTCTCATGCTCATCGGCTGCGGTCAGGCGGCGCATCCTGACCACGCTGGTATTGAGTCCTTTCTGGGGCGCTACTTTTCCACCTGGTCAGGCCGGGACATGGATGGCTATGGCGCGTGCTTTCACCCCACGGCGCGCATCAGTTTTGTGGAGCGGGGCGGTCACACCTCCAGCCAGGGGTTGACGGACTTTTTGCACGGTCAAAAGCTGGGTCATGAGCGCAGCGGCACTCCGATGACTGAGGTGCCCACGGACATGAAGATCAGCGGCGATGCCCGTGTGGCGCAGGCGCAGGTGCGCTGGAAGCTCACGAAGGGTGCCGAGACTGTCACCGGCACGGACTACTTCACGCTGGTGAAGACGGCAGCGGGATGGAAGATCGCGAGTCTGATATTTTACAATGACTGATTGGTGCTGTTTACGGTGGTTGATCCGGTGTGCAGAATGGCAAGTCTTTCAATCAATCGTAAACCACCGTAAACCACGTCAACAACCGTCAACTCCCCTTATGACCAAATCCTCCGGTTCCCATATCACCCGCCTCTATCTCGGTGCTGCTTGCTTCCTCGCTGGCGCGGCGATGATGGTCATCGAAATCTGCGCTTACCGCCTACTGGCACCGTTGTTTGGCAACAGCGTCTATACCTGGACGGCGCTGATCGGCGTCATCCTCATCGCCTTCAGCGCAGGCGGCTTTCTGGGCGGGCATCTGGCGGACAAGCACCCTGGGCTGGGCCTGCTGGGCTGGCTGCTGGCTGGCGCGGCGCTGCTGACTTTCCTCATCCCGCCGCTGCATGTTTGGTTCGGCCAGAGCTTTGCTGGCGGCGGCTTCATCGTGGGGTCGGTGATGATCTCGCTGTTTCTGTTTGCCGTGCCGGGTGCCCTCCTCGGCGCGGTGTCACCGGCGGCGGTGCGCTTTTACAGTCTGACGCTGAAGGACACGCATGTCGGCGCGGCGGCGGGCACGGTGAGCATGTTGGGATCGCTGGGTAGTTTTGTGGGCACCTTTCTCTCCGGCTTTGTGCTGCTGTCCCACTTCGGGGTGCGCAGCATTTTTATCGGCGCGGGAATGGTGCTGCTGGGGCTGGCTGTCCTGGCCTTTGTGCTGGCAAAGAAGAACCTCAGCCGCCAGCTTCCTGTGCTCATCGGTGCCTTGATTGTGGGGACGTTGGCAGGCGTGACGCATGAGACTCCTGGAAAGGATGTCATCCACCGGCAGGAGTCGTTTTACCATCGCATCGAGGTCACTGAGACCGGCACCAGCCCGCACCGCAGGCGCGAGCTGCATCTGGACTCCACCACTGAGGGCGGTATGAATGCGGACGACGGCTCCCTGATCCTGGATTACCAGCACTACTGGCGGCTGCCGCTGCTGCGGGACGGCTTCCAGCTCAACAGTGCGCTGTTCATTGGTGCCGGTGCCTTTGGGATGCCGGAGGTGATGTCCCGCGAGATCCCAGAGGCGCGCGTGGACGTGGCGGAGATTGATCCGCAGGTCATCGAGGTGGGGCGCCAGTTCTTCAAGCTCAGCGAGCACCCGCGCGTCAACGCCCATGCCGGGGACGCGCGTCACTACCTGCGCACGCATAAGGACCAGCGCTGGGACATGATCTTTGGGGATGCGTATGCGGGCGTGCGCTCCATCCCATCGCATTTGGTGACCAAGGAGTTCTTTCAGCTCGTGGCAGACCGCCTGACCCCAGAGGGTGTGTTTGTCATCAATACGATCACCGCCGTGCAGGGGGAACGTGCGGAGCTTCTGGGCGGCATCCTGGTCACTCTGCGCGCGGTGTTTCCGCATGTGGAGGCATTTGCCGTGCAGGGTCCGCGCCAACTGGCGCAGAACGTCATCCTGCTGGCCGCGCGCCAGGACTGGAAGCCGCTGATCACGGACCGCTTTTACGCCACCGGCTCCTGGCAGAGCCGCATTGCGCGCTCCTATGTCGCCGCCAATCAACTGCCGCAGAAGGGCCAGGTCTTCACCGATGACTTTAACCCTGTGGATGCCATCATCGCACGCGGGCTGCTGCTGGAGTAGAGGCACATGTCTGGGGAGCGAGGCACCAAGGACCGGACTAAGCCTCCAGAATCCCAAGACGCAGCGCCTGCACCATGTTGGTCATCTCATCCTCGGTGATGGAAAGTGGCGGCATGAGGACGAGGGTATCCGCGATGGGGCGTGTGAGGAGGCCGTGCTTTCTGGCCGCAAGGCAGGCTTTCACCCCACGCAATTCCTCTGGCGGATATGGGCCGATCTCGATCCCTGCGATGAGGCCGCACTGGCGTATGGCGGTCACCTGCGGCAACTCACGCAGTGTTTCCAAAAGGTCAGTGAACCGTGCGATCTTGGTCGGAAGATGCTGCATCACGCACGCCTCACGAAACACCTGCAAGCTGCCGAGAGCCGCCGCGCAGCCGAGCTGGCTGGCGGTGTAACTGTGCCCGTAATAGAAGGCGCGGCCTGCGCCGAGGAAGCCTTCGAACACACGCTCCGTGGTCATCGTCGCGGCAAGCGGCAGGTAGCCACCGGTGAGTCCTTTGGCAAGGCACAGGAAGTCGGGCACCACATTCTCCTGCTGACAGGCGAACATGCTTCCTGTTCGGCCAAAGCCGGTCATCACCTCATCCAGGATGAGAAAGATGTCATGCTCGCGGCACCAGGCGCTCAGCGCTACGAGCATTCCCTTCGGCCACAGTCGCATCCCGGCGCTGCCCTGGATCAGCGGCTCGATGATGACGGCAGCGAGGCGTGCTGTCTGCTCAGAGTTTAGTGAATCCAGAGCGTCAAGATTTGGCACGCGCTGCACGCGGTAGCCGAAGTCGTTACCGCTGCCTTTAAAGAGGGGAATGCCGCCCACACTGGCCGCGCCGAGCGTGTCGCCGTGATAAGCGCGGTCGAAGGCGAGGATGGTGTCACGTTCGGGATGATCGTTTTGTTTCCAAAACTGGAGCGCCATGCGGATCGCAGATTCGATGGCCGTGGAGCCGTTGTCGGAATAGAACAGACGGCTCAAAGCGCTGCCGGGCAGGCTGTCCACGAGCTGCTGGCCGAGCTGGATCGCTGGTTCGTGCGTGAAGCCAAGGAAGGAGGTGTGTGCCACGCGATCAAGCTGCGCGCGAATGGCGGCATTGATGGTGGGATGGTTGTGACCGTGAATGTTCGTCCAGATGGAGCTGTTGCCATCGAGATATTCGCGCCCGTGTTGATCGGTGAGTATGCAGCCTTTTCCTGAAACGAGCATCAGCGGCTCATGATCTTCCGCGCACCACTCCTGCATGGGCGTGAAGGGATGCCAAAGATGGTGCTTTTCCTGGACGAGAAGCGGGGAAGTCACAAGCATGCGCTCAGTGTCGTTTCGCTCAGTGCCCGCAATTCGCCATCTCGTCTGGCGGGTCGGTGTCTTCGATTTTGGCGGCGGCTTTGAGCTGCTCGATGAGTTCGTTGAACTTTCGGTCCTTGTGCTCTTCGACCAGATGCTGGCGCACGGTCTCCTTCACCATCTCGTAGGGCAGGGCCGCTGGAGCTTTGCGCCCCAGGACGGTGCAGATGTGGTAGCCGAGCTGGGTGCTGAAGACGGGGCTGATCTCCCCTTCATTCATTGAGAAGGCGATGGTCTCGAACTCCTCCATGAATTCGCCGCGCTTGAACCAGCCAAGGTCAATCTGCTGCTGTTCGTCGGCGCGGTGTTCTTCCGCCAGTTTCATGAATTCCGTGCCTGCCTGGAGCTGCCCGCGCACGGTGCGCATGGCCTGGTACACCTCGTCGCGGCTTTTCGCCCCTTGCAGGCTTTTGGTGATGTGGGCGGCGTTGATCATCTCCTCGGTCATGTAAAGTGGTAGCTGCTTTTCATAGGCGGCGCGCAGCTCGGTCTCGGTTGGCTCCGGTTCCGGGCCATAGATGTCTCCCAGCATCTTGTCGAGGCGCACGCCGCCTTTGACGTTCTCGCGCACCACGGCCTCGTCCTTGTAGGGCATGCCGATGTTCAGGTAAAACTGCGTCTCCCCGCCGGCCTCGGCGATGAGCTTCTCCAGCCGTGCCGTGATCTCCTCATCGGCCACCTCGGGGTGGCGGTTCATGGACTCCTGGTTCAGCAGCACGCGGGAGATGATGTTATCCTTCGCGTAGCCGCGGAATTCCTGGTCGCGCTCGCAGCAGGCCACCTGGAGCGTGCGCTCGTAGTGCCCCTTCACGTTGCGGAATTCTCCCTCGATGACTTCGTCGTCTATGTGCTCGCCGTTGATGATCAGTGCCATGCGCGCACACGAGCGCGCAGGCTCGGGTGCGCAAGGTGAAAGTCCGATTCCGGCTGAAACCGGGACTACAATGCGACTTGCCCCAAGACGCAGACGCCTCGCTGCATCGTCAGCGTGGACGGTTTCATGTTGAAGAACTGTCGCAACCGCCTTCCCATCTGCTCGTGTCCGACCTGCGCCTTCTCCTCGCTTTCATTCCTGTGTTGCTGCTCTGCGCCTTTACCCTGCGGCAGGTTTGCACTGCTTGCGCGCGTGATGCGCCGCTGGGCCTGGCCCGCATCGGTTATGGTTTGGCGAAGCTCTGCCTCCTGGCACTGCCGCTGGAGTGGCTGGTCCATCTTTCGGTCAATGCCGTGCCGGTCGCGGTTAGTGCGAAAACGCTGTGGCTGGGCAGTCTCGCCTTCACCTGTCAGCTCTGCCTGCTGCTCTCTGGCGCGGCGGATGTCATCATCGGAGCCGGGCTGCTTTTCGGTCGTGCGTGGGCGGAGCCGGATGACGCGCCTTTCCGCGCTGGCAGCTTCACGGGCCTCTGGCAGAAGTGGCACCTGTGGGCGGCACGGGCGGGTCCGGCGGTGGGGACATCCGTGGTGCGTCATGCGGTGCTGAGCCTGCTGCTCGTATGCGCCACCGCATGCCTGCTGCGCGGCGTTTCGCTGGCGGTGCTGGCCTGGGCGGGGCTGCATGGGCTGCTGATAATGGCGGAGCGCTGGCGCGGACGCAGCCTGTTCGCGCCGCTGCCGCTGCCCCTGCGTGTGATCTTGGTTCTGTTGGTGCTCGTCGTCTCGAATGCGCTCCTGCTGGCACCTGGGCTGGTCCAGGCGGGGCTGAATTTGCGGCTCATGTTTGCTGGCAGCGCGCCCAATTTGTACTCGCTGCTGCATGTGGCGCGCTTCACCTCTGGCTGGCTGCCGTTGGTGCTGAATGTCTCCCTGCTGGTCTGCATCGCCATGCCCACGCTCGCTTGGTTTCTACGGCAGCAGCGTGTGTGGCGCGTCCTGGGCATCCTGCTGTGCCCGCTTTCCCTGCTGATGCTGCTGCGGCAGGCTCCCGCGCCCGCCGCGCTGCGGCATCTGGCGCAGTGGCCGGTGACGTGGCTTTTCAATGAGGGGAATGCGCGTGTCTTTGCCGGGCATGAGGGCTGGTTGTATCCCATGAGTGAGTTGGACCGCCGAACGCTCTTGCGCAGCCAGCCGGGCAGTGCCGAAGCGTTGATCTCAGCGGCAGCAGGGTTGAAACAGCACGGCATCCCGCTGCTGGTCATCTCGTTTCCGGCCAAGGCGGCGCTGTATCCTGAGCACATCCTGCGCGCCGAGTACAGCGCGCCTGTGCAGCCGCCGGGGCAGAAGGCCGTGCTGGAACGGCTTCGCTCGGCGGGTATCGAGGTGCTCGACCCCGCCGACCACCTGTGGTCCGTGCAAAACAAGACGCCGGGCTATTTCCAGACCGACAGCCGCTGGACGCCGGAGGCCATGAAGGAGGTCGCCCGTCTCGCCGCCGCCCATATCCGCAAGATTTGGCCTGTCCTGTTTCTTGCCGAGACACCGATCATCCAGGCCACCATCCTCGACCGCACAGACGTTGGTGATCTCGCCCGCGCGCTCATCCCTTGGCAGCCGCAGAGTTTGTTCGGCACGGTTGAAGCCCAGCTCGTCTCCATTCGCGGGCTGGAGTCCACGTCCATGTCGCCCATCCTCCTGCTCGGCGGCGGTTTGCTGGACATCTACCACGACCCTGCGGTCGGCTTTGGCGGTGGCAGTGCGCAGCCTATGTCTGCCGGATTCGCCACCCAGCTAGCCGCCCTCCTGGGTAGGCCGCTGGAGACACGGACGCTGCCTGAGACCGACCCCGGCGCGTTGCTGGGAAACCTCGCCTCCACTGCAAATGATAACCTCGGCGGCAAGAAGCTGGTCATCTGCCTGCTCCCTGCGGACAGCCTGTGAGGATGGGATTATTTGCTAACCGGCCCCAGGCTCATCAGGTAGGCCATCAAATGCACCACATTTTCCTCACCAAGCGCGGTGAGCTGGCCTTCAGGCATGAGGCTGATGGAAAGCTGCTGCTGCTCGGTGATCTGGGATTTCTCGATGGTGAGCTTTTCTGCCGGGGTCTGGATGGTGATGGAGCGCTCGGTCTGGGCGGGGATGACGCCGGTGAGGGTGCGGACGTCCTTGAGTTTGAAGACGCTCATGCGGTAGTCGGCGGGCACGATGGCGTTTGGATCGACGATGTTTTCGAGCAGGTAGGTGAGCTTGTGGCGATCTCCGCCGGTGAGGTCGGGGCCGATCATGCCGCCCTCGCCGTAGAGTTTGTGGCAGGAGGCGCAGACGGCGGTGAAGATGAGTTTGCCCTTCACGGCTTCGCCTTTGGCGAGGCGCTCGGGGGTGAGTTTCTTTGTCCAGTCGGCGAGTTCGGCTCTTTTGGCCTCGGGCGTGTCCCGTAGCTCGCCCCAGACTGCCGTGAGCTTGGTGGTGAGGTCGGCGTCATTCAGGCTGCGGATGGCGCGGGCCTGATACGGCGTGATGATGGCGACGGGCACCTGGCCGGACTTCACGGCATCGAGCAAGGCATGGGCATAAGCGGGGCGCGTGACGAGCGTGGCGACGGTGGCCGCCTGCTGCTCCTCACTGCGCTGCGGCCAGGGGCTGAGCAGGGCTTTCGGGATGTTCGGGTCATCGTAAGCGGCGAGCGCACTGCGCGCCGCGGTGCCGAGGACTTTATCATTGATCAAACCGCGCACGATGGGCAGCAGCTCGGGCTTCGCGCTGCGGGTGAGGCCGGTGAAGGCGTTGCGCCGGGCGTTGGCATCGCCCTCCGCGTTTTTGACGATGGCGATGAGTTCGTCGGAGGCGCGTCCGCTGCCGAAGGTGAGGGAGAGGGTTTGAACGTAGCCCGAATCTCCAGATTCGGGTTTTCCAGACTTCGCATCGCTCGGGGCACGAATCTGGAGATTCGTGCTACAAAACTCATCCCAGCCCTTCGGCTTCTTCGCGGTGCTGAAGCCTTCGAGTCCGGCGGCCATGCCTGCGAGGATGTCTTCGCGGACAGCAGCTTCCTTCGTCATCAAGGCCACAAGCGCATCGACGGCGGCGGGCTGCTTCTCGATGTCCTCGGCGATGCGACGGGCGACGAGTCGGCGCACGGTGGGGATCTTCGCGCTGGCGATGAACTCCACGCCCTTCAACGGGTCCGCCGCGACGGCGGGCTCGATGCCATACCAGATCATGAGCGGCTGCTGCCGGTCATTCGCGTCTTCCTCATGCTGCGCCAACGCCGTGGCGATGGGCCAGCGGGCTTCGAGCGGGAGCCGCTGCAAAGCGGAGGCGAGGTCGAGGCGGACGAGGCCGGATTCCGACTTTGGAGCTAACTTCGCAAGTGCAATGGAGATGGCTTCAATATCCCTGCGCTTTCTGTCATCCTCGTGTTTAGAGGAGGGCTGAAATGTGCTGAGGTAACCTATTATCTCAGCCAAGTAAGTTGTCGTGGCGGCTTTGGTGTTTTCGTTGGGTAGCGGCAGCCAATCCTCGACTGCCCATTCACGATCTACAACACCAATGCTGAGCAAGGTCTGCAACAATGGCAGTTGCTTCAAAGTCCAGGCTTTATTCTTCAGCGAACCATTAAGTGCCATCGTTATTTTATAAACTCTTCCTTCTTCAGCCCTAATGGGTCTTTCGTTAGCAGAGTTTACGGCCCGCGCGATAAGCTCAAACTGAGATGCCCTGCTCCACCAGTTGTTCTCATTTTCCAGAAGCTTCACCAGTTCCTCATCCTTCATCGCCGCCACATTGATCGGCTCCGCCATCTTAGTCTCCCCATACACGATCTTATAGATGCGTCCGCTCGTCCGATGCACGCCGTCGTTGTCGTGGCATTCGCCGGAGTCGGACCAGTCGGCGACGAAGACGTTGCCGTCGGGGCCGGTGAGGAGGTCGATGCCGCGGAACCATTTGTCTTTGGCCTTCATGAAGTCGGGCGCGTGCGTGCCGGTGTAGCCGCAGCCTTCGCGGACGAGCTTGTCCATGTTGATGCGGTTGCCGTGCATGTTGCAGGTGAGCATGGCGCCGTGGTATTCCTTGGGCCAAGTGCCGCCCTGATAAATCAACATGCCGACGTGGGCATGACCGCCGCCGAGTTCGAGAGTTTTGTTGCTGATGCCGGTGCGGATGTCGCTCCATTTCTCGGAGCCGGTGTCCCAATGGAAGTGGTCGGCGGTCTGCTCGATGACCTCATACACATAGGGGTTCAGATGGGTGCCGAACATGCGGCGGTAATACGCGCCCGGGATGACGTGCCAGAGATGGCCGATGACGGTGTTGATCATGAACAGCTCGCCCTCCGCATTCCAATCATGCCCCCAGGAGTTCGTGCCGCCATGGGCGACGGCTTCCAGCACCTTCCGCGTGGGGTGGAAGCGCCAGATGGCGCAGTTGAACTTCACCCGTTTGTCCGCAGGCGTGCCGGGAGCGCCGACGCTGGAGGTATCCGTGATGCCGTGGCGGCCATAAAGCCAGCCATCGGGGCCCCAGCGCAGGCCGTTGACGATGTTGTGGCCGATGGTCTTGGTATTGAAGCCATCGAGCAGCACCTCGGGCTCGCCATCGGGCACGTCGTCGCCATTTTTATCGGCGATGAAGCTGAGGGTGCCGTTGTTTAAAATCCACGCGCCGCCGTAGCCGATCTCGACGCTGGTGAGGTAGCTGCCCTGATCCCAGAAGACCTTGCGCCCGTCGTGCTTCCCATCGCCATCCTTGTCTTCGAGGATGATGATCCGGTCCCGCAGCTTGGTGTCCCAGCGCGCGGGGTTCTCGGCATAGGTGTAGTTTTCCGCCACCCAGAGCCGCCCCTTCGCATCCCAAGCCATGGCGATGGGCTGCTGCACATCCGGCTCTGCCGCGAAGACCTGGCATTTGAACCCCGGCGGCAGCTCCATGGTCCGCGCGACTTCCTCGGCAGGCATGGGGGAGCCTTTTTCGGAATTAAAGGGCGTGGGGAAATCAGCTGCGGAGAGGACGACGGGCAGGGCGAGGCAGAGGAGCGGGAATCTCATGGGCGAAGTGTGAACCAACGCCTGCCGGGAGGCAAGATTGCGGGAAATGGGCAATACATCTTCACTGCGGGGCTTCGCTCACCGTTTCAAATAAAACTCGATGCCATTGAGGAACATCTGCACGGCGACCAAGACGAGCAACATGCCCATGAGGCGCTCGACAGCCATGGAGCCTTTTTCCTTGAGCACGCGGGCGATGGCGGGGGAGCAGAGGAGGATGGCGGCGGTGATGCCCCAAGAAATGAGCAGGGCGATGAGCCAGCGGCCCATGTCCTCCGGGTGCGAGCTGACGAGCACCAGCAGCGTGGCGAGGACGGAAGGCCCGGCGATGAGCGGGGTGGCGAGCGGGACGATGAATGGCTCTACCTCATGCTCGTCCGCATCCCGCCGCGAGGGCGGGAAGATCATTTTCAGGGCAATGAGGAACAGGACGATGCCGCCGCTGATAAAGAGCGCCTCCTGCGTGAGGTGCAGCAGACCCAGCAGCCAGCGCCCGCAGAACAGGAAAAGCAGGAGGATGATGAGGGCGATGACCAACTCCCGCGCGATGACCCGCAGTCGCCGTTCTGGCGGCACGGGCCGCAGACCGGCGATGAAGTTCGCCACATTGCCCAGCGGGTCCATGATGGTGAGAAGCAGGAGCGTGGCAGATAGTGTGGTCATGGCAGTGTTGTGGCGGGCGCTTTGACGCGCATACGCCGGGGGGTCAGGTCGCAGTCTCAATTGTGGCGGAGACGCCGTTGAGCAGGGTGATCCGTTCGCCCTGCCTGCGAGACATCAACCTCTGGCCGAGCGGTGACGAGGGGGTGATGATGAGCACCTCGGTCCCCAGATGCACGACCTCAGTGCCGCCGGCGCCGGGTCCGATGAAGTAATGGCTTTTACCCTCCGCCCCGGCCAGGGTGACGAGCGAGCCTGTCGTGATGGCGGAACCGGGCGGCAATGGCTGCACGGGCAGGGCTTGAAAGTGATGGAGCGCCTGCTGTAGCTCTGCCACGCGCTGTGCCTGACCACGGGCGACATAGGATGCCTCCAGGGTGCGGGTGTCGTATTTGTTCTCCGCCTTGCTGTCGGGGTCGGTGGCAGCGGCGAAGGACTCGCGCGCGCCGCGCTGGAGGTTTTCCAGCTCGGAGGAAAGCGTGGCGATGATCTGGCGGAGGAGGTCGGGTTTGTTCACGAGGGAAGTGTGGCTGCCTCACAGGGCAAGGTGGCCGAGTGCGAGCAGGCCGTAGTAGGTGTATTCGGGGTCGAGGGTGTCGTCGGTCCAGTTACCGTGAAAACCGCCCTCCGCACTCCAGAGTGAGTCTATGAAGTCGAGGCAGGGTTCCTTTACCAGCGCAATGGCAGCGGCATCTCCCGACAAGGCGTGCAGGGCGACAGCAGTGGAAAGCAGGTCGGGAATGGGCGCGCCGGGCACGGCGAGGAAGCCGCCGCCGGGCAGGCACTGACGCACGAGCCATTCCACACTGGCCTGCGGCGCGGGCATTTGCAGATGCCTGTGTAGGGAGAGCATGGCCGCAGTGGCGGTGGTGGAGCCGAGGCTGAGGCCGGGTTCGTTCGACCACGCGCCATCTGGCGTTTCCAGGCTATCCATGCAGCGGGCGATGCTCAAGGGGTCAGGCGGCAGCAGGCCGAGGTCCTGATACGCGCCCCAGGCGATGAGGCATCCGTAGGCGCTGCCATTGCGGCGGCCCGGAGACTGATGATAGCCGCCATCCGGCGTGCGGTAGGCTTCGATACGGGAGGCGAGCGGTTGCCGCGAGGTCTCTGGGAAATCTTTGCTGCCAAGCCCCGCCCAGCAGCGCGCGAGACAGCTCAAGTGGACGAAATCGAGACCCTCGCCCTCGCCAAAAGAGCGGAGCCAGGCGCGGAGTGCATCGGCAGGCAGCGGCTGCTGGAGAGCCATGAGTCCCTCAATGCCAAACACAGTGTAATAAAGGTCAGGACGGTCATTGCGGTCGAGGAAGCCGCCATCAGGATGCTGACGCGAGCGGAGGAAATCGGCCACAAGCGCAGCCGAGTCACCCAGCAGCTTGGGAGCGACACGGGCGACCTGGAGCATTTCGAGGCGGAAGGACATGCGGGGTATTAGGCCGAGTTTGGAAACTGGCAAGGGTGACGTGCGCAGCCGGGTCAAAGGGACGGTGCAGAGGTAGGTGCGGCCCGGACATTCCCTTGCCTTCACCTCCATCCCCCGCTTTCCTCGCCGCCCCTGCGGAAGACTCACATCTTCCGCTACCACCCATGCTGACCTCTTAAACCAAGCGCCGCATCGACTCCTGCCGGGATGTCCTCGTGGGCAAGCTCCCGCTGCCCACCGATCAGGTCGAACTCATCACGCTGGCGCTGATCTACAAGTTCATGGACGACCTCGATGGGGAATCCGTGCAGATGGGCGGCAAGCGCTCCTTCTTCACCGGTGAACTCGCGAAATATCGCTGGAGTGCGCTGCTGCCGCAGACCGTCTCCGCTGAGGAGCGCGTCACGCTGTTTTCCGAAGGCATTGAGGCGCTGGGAAATCCCAATAAGGCCGCGCATCTGCCCGGCCTGTTCCGCGATGTCTTTCGCAATGCCTTCCTGAAGTTCCGTGACGGGCGCATTCTCACCATGTTCCTCACGGAGGTGAACGCCTTCGCCTACAGCCACAGCGAGGAGCTGGGGAACGCCTTTGAATACCTGCTCCAGTGCATGGGCACGCAGGGGGAAAACGGCCAGTTCCGCACGCCGAGGCACATCATTGATTTCATCGTCGCCTGCCTCGATCCGCAGCCCGGGGAGCGCATCCTTGATCCCGCCTGCGGCACCGGCGGCTTCCTCGTCAGTGCTTACAAGCACATGCTGGCCGCGCACACCTCCGCCGGTTCCAGCATTCCTGGTGACAGGCTCACGCATGAGAAGCGGCAGCAGGTGTATGCGAATCTCACCGGTTACGACATCACCGACCTCATGGTGAAGCTCAGCAAGGTGAACCTCTTCCTCCACGGCTTCCCGGACCCCGCCATCCACATCTACGACACGCTGAGCAACGACGCCCGCTGGAACGAGAAGGCGGACCTCATCCTGGCGAATCCGCCCTTCATGACGCCGAAGGGCGGCGTGACCCCGCACACGAAGTTCCGCATCGCCGCGAAGAAGGCGGAGGTGCTATTCACCGACTACATCGCCGAGCATCTCAGCAGCACGGGGCGCGGCGGCGTCATCGTGCCGAACGGCATCGTCGCCACCACCCAGAACGCCTACATCAAGCTGCGCCGCTTCCTGGTGGAGGACTGCCTCGTGGCCGTCGTCAGCCTGCCCTCCGGTGTCTTCAAACCCTACTCCGGCGTGAAGACCAGCATCCTGTTCTTCGACAAGCAGCTCGCCCGGAAGACCAAGGAAGTCCTCTTCCTCAAAATCACCGCCGATGGCTTTGATCTCGGTGACCAGCGCCGGGAGATCGAGGCGAATGACCTGCCGGAGGCGGAGCGGTTGGTGAAGGCGTGGTTCGCGGGGCAGATGGCAGGTGCCGAAGGCGCAGGATTCAGGGCCAAAGGCCCGTCATCATTCCAGCCTGGGCCAACGGCCCAGGAACCCGGCACGAAAACACGCCAAGGGCTGAAAGCCCGCGCCATGCCCGCCGCGGTGCCTCTCGTCCATGGGTCGGGCCTTCAGCCCTCCGCCGTGACCACGGACGACACACCTGGGGCGTTGCCCCAGGCTGGGATGGGCAGCGCCGTTGGCGCTGGCGTGGTTTGGAAGCGGGTGGAGAAAACAACCGTGCTCGAAACCAAGGACGCCACGCTAGTTGCCGAACGATTCCTCGGTGTTGCGGAGAACGATTCTGAACACCACCCAATGATTGCGTTGGGTGACGATGAACTGTTCCGCCTCGAAAGCGGCAGCACGCCAAGCACCACAAAGCCTGAATACTGGGACGGCCCGCACGCGTGGGCGACGCTCGTTGATTTGCCCGCCGAGGACTTGGTGACAAACCTCACGAGAACCGAGCGCACCATCACGGTCGCCGGATTGAAAAACTCATCCGCCGTTCTGCTGCCAATCGGCACGGTCATCGTTTCGACGCGCGCCACACTCGGTCGTGTCGCCGTGGCGCGAATCCCCGTCGCCACGAATCAAGGTTTCAAGAACATCATCATCAAGGACGCGGCTCGCGCTTTGCCGGAATACGTCGCACTCGCCGTGACGAGGCTGCGCGCTCAGATGCTTGAGTTCGCTTCGGGCGGCACGTTCAAAGAGATTTCAAAGTCGAACTTTGCGCTGCTCGAAATCCCGCTGCCGCCGCTGGAGGAGCAGCGGCGGATCGTGGCGGAGATCGAGGGCTACCAGAAGGTCCTCGACGGCGCCCGCCAGATTCTCGCGGGCTACCAACCCGATTTGCAGGTCGATCCCGACTGGGAGATGAAACCGCTCGGCGAGATCGCCGAAGTGAAGCTGGGCAAGATGCTCGACAAGAACAAGCACACTTCCGGACGCCTGATGCCCTACCTGCGCAACGTCAACGTGCGCTGGAATAGCATCGAGACGCACGACCTGCTCGAAATGTATTACGATGAGGATGAACTCGACCGCTTTGGCCTCAAAGCAGGCGATGTCCTCGTCTGTGAGGGCGGTGAGCCTGGGCGCTCAGCCGTGTGGGATGGGCACCTGCCAGATTTGAAGTATCAGAAGGCCCTTCATCGCGTGCGCTTTAAGGTGCCCTACGAACCGAAACTGCTGGTCTATTACCTCCAGGCCCTCTCCCAGACCAAGGAATGGGAAGACCGCTTCCACGGAGCCACAATCAAGCACTTCACCCGCGAGATGTTCATCGAACTGCCAATCCCCCTGCCACCTTTGGAAGAGCAACGCCGGATCGTGTCTGAGCTGGACGCGGAGGCGGCGCAGATGGCGGCGGTGAGGAGCCTGATCCCGCGCTTCGAGGGGAAGATCCAACGCGTGCTGGACCGGTTGTGGGGGACGGCGGTGGCGGAATAGGCTGGGCTTTCAGCTCTCCATGCTCGGCCTGCGTTGGTTGTCTCGGCCAATCCCCTGGGCCGATGGCCCAGGCTGGTATCAAACGGGGGCTTTGCCCCTGATGAAACTCGTGAGGCGAATGCTGGCGAGACGGTGATGGTCGTTGGGAATGGGTCGGGCATTCAGCCCTTCATGTTCTTTGCGACCGTGGTGTTCGTCATTCCTGGGCCGGTGGCCCAGGCTGGTATTGGACGGGGCTTTGCCCCTGATGGCGTCGTACGAGCAAGCCAATGGGCATGGCGAGGTTTTGCTCCTGATGAATTCACGCGCCAAAGGCGCAACGCCATCCCAGCCTGGGGCAACGCCCCAGGTCTGCAAGACACAGGTCACAAAAATTCTGGTCAAGGGCTGAAAGCCCGTTCTATCCTCTGCCGCCATGCCGCAGTCTCTCGGCCTCGTCATCGTCCATGTCATCTTTAGCACGAAGGACCGCTTCCCCTGCCTCGGTCCCACGGTGCGCCCGAAACTGCATGCTTACCTGGCCACGGTGGCGCGCAACGCGGGCTGCGAGGCATACCGCGTCGGCGGGGTGGCGGATCATGTGCATCTGGCGATCCGCTTGTCGCGCACGTTGACCATCGCGGAATTGGTGGAGACGCTGAAGACCTCGTCATCGAAATGGCTCAAGACGCAGGCACCAGAACTCGGCGGCTTTTCCTGGCAGCGTGGCTACGGCTGCTTCTCGGTTGGTCCTTCGGACCTGATGGTGCTGACCACCTACATCGACGGTCAGGAGGAGCACCACCGCACGCGCACGTTTGAGGAGGAGTTCCGGGCGTTTCTGAACAAATACGGCGTGACGTTTGATGAGGCGTATGTGTGGGATTGAGGTGCAGCGTGCATGGGGCGGGCTTGCAGCCCTCGACCTTGATGCCGTTGGGGGGATCGTATTCCTGGGCCGATGGCCCAGGCTGGAATGGGGAGGGCCGTTGGCCCCTCAATCACCTTGGTTTTGTCCATTTAATGGATGTGTGTGTTGATTTTCTTGGAAAGTTGGCGTTTAAATGTTCAATAAATGACAAGCCCACCCTTCCCATGGAACCCTTCGCCCTCCATTTAACCACCGTCCGTGAGCGCCTCGGCAAGAGCCAGAAAGAGGTGGCGGCGCGTCTTGGCGTGTCTCCCTCCCTCGTTTCCAAATGGGAAAAAGGGGAGCGCAAACCGGACACGGTGCAGTTTTGGGAGCTGAGCCGGGTGTTTGGCGTGAGTCCCTTTTACCTTCAGAATGCCAAGCGGGTGGTGAACTTTCAGCCGCGCAGCCAAGTGGCACGCGGAGCGGATGACAAAACCTGCTTTGGTGAAGTGCTGAATGACGCGGCCCAGCAAATCTACCACCTCTACGATGTGTGGGAACGGGCGGGGAAGGTGCCTGCCCGCTTTCCCTTGGTGCTGGAATACAGTGAGGAGGGGCTGACAAGCCAGGCCCGGATGGTGCGGGACTGTCTGCGGCTGAATGACAAGGTGACGTATGGAGAGCTGCGGGAAGCGCTGGCCGAGCAGAACGTGCAGGTGTTTGAGTGGAAGCTCCCGCCCAATATCTCCGGCCTTTCCCATCAGGCGGATTTCAGCGTGATCTTCATCAACAAGGACATGCCGGAGCGGGTGAAGCTCTTCACGCTCTGCCACGAAATGGCGCACCTGCTCTATCACCTGCGGGGCGAGGAGGACTCGGCCGTGTCCGTGATGGCGACGCGAAGTGATCCACACGAAAAGGAGGCCAACCGCTTCGCCGCCGAGCTGCTGATGCCTGCGGGACGAATCCAGGCCCTGGTCAGCGCTGACCGTGATTCTCTCAAGACGAAAACCGGCTTTCTGGCGGCAGTGGAGGCGTTCGGCGTTTCTTATGAAGCTATGTTCTACCGGCTGAGCCAGTCCCCGTGGCAGGTGCTCTCTTATGCTGAAAAGGAGCGGTTCTTCAAAAAAGCTTCGCGGGCTGAAATCGAGCCACCGGGCGCACGAGTGACGGATGTGCGGGAACAGCTTCCTCCGGTGCTGCTGCGCCTGGCAGCCCAGCTCTGGCTCGACGGGAAGGCCACGATGGGCAAGGTGGCTGAATGGTGCTCGGCGGCCCGATCCAAGATGGACTTGCATCTGGTCTCGCTGACTGAGGATAGCGATACGCTGCAAGATGACGTGGTACTGGGGCTGGCGGAAGAGAATGGATGAGCGCATGAACCCGGAAACGCCACTGGTCAGTGATGCCTCCGTCGTCCTGAATCTGGGACTGCGTGGAGGCCTGACCTCTCTGGTGATGAAGATCAAAGCCACGAGGCTGCTTGCTGTGACAGAACAGGTCGAAGCTGAACTCCAGGGAGATGATGCAGCCTTTTACGGTGGGTTTCTGGCGGATCATTTCCAGATTGTGCACGGACCTCTGTCGAAGCTGCCGCAGGTCGAGCAGGCGAGCCTGCCAGATGGTCTGGATGCCGGAGAAATGTCCGTGCTGGCGGTGTGCCTGGAGAAGCAGTGGGCACCAGCGATCGACGAACGGATGGGGCGTCAAGTGGCACGAGTGCTGGGAATGATACCTGTCGGCACCCTGGGACTGCTCCAGATGGCCTGTTCACAGAGCTGGATGAGCGCAGATGAGTGTCTCGATGCCATCCAGAGGATGCGAACCAACGGTTTTTACTGCCCAAAGGTGCTCGCCAATGATGATTTCGCAGAGTACATGGCACGGTTGAAGTAACTTTTCCGCTATGCTCTCCGAAGCCCAGGCCCGCATCACGATCAACAAGCTCCTGGAGGCGGCGGGCTGGTGTTTCACCCTAGATTCGCAGGGGCATGTGAGCGTGATTTGCGAGCATCGGGTGACGAAGGCAGTCTATGCGCCGAACATCGACCTCGGCGCGGACTTCGAGAAAGCTCCGGGCGGATTCATCGACTACCTGCTGCTGAACACGGACGGCAAACCGGTGGCGGTGGTGGAGGCGAAGAAGGAAAGCATCGACCCGCTGACGGCGAAGGAGCAGGCCCGTCTCTATGCGGAGAGTCTGGGTGTGGCGCACATCTTTCTGAGCAACGGGCTCGTCCACTACTACTGGAACCTGCGGCAGGGAAACCCGGTGCGAGTGTCCCGCTTCCTGCCGCTGGAAGAGCTGGGCAAGGCTGCGCAGTGGCAGCCAGATTCGGCAAAGCTGGCGGCAGCGGTAGTGGACGAGAACTACATTGCCGTCTCGCAGGATGCGAAGTGGCTGAGCTACTCAGCTGAGGAGCGGCTGCTGGCGATGGTGAACCAGAAGATTCGCCTGCTGAGGTATTACCAAATCGCGGCGGCTCAGGCCCTGCAAGTGGCCGCTGCTGGGAACTGGCGTTTCCTGTTTGAGATGGCGACAGGCACGGGCAAGACGCTGCTGAGTGCGGCCATCGCGAAACTTTTCCTCCGCACCAGCAATGCCACGCGGGTGCTTTTCCTGGTGGACCGACTGGAACTGGAGACACAGGCATGGAAGCACTTCAACGCCTACCTCGGCCCCGACGGCATCAAGACGGTGATCTACAAGCAGAAGCGCAACGACTGGAAGAGCGCAGATGTGGTGGTGACGACGATCCAAAGCCTCGCCACGCGGAACCGCTACCTCACGGAGTTCGCGCCGACGGATTTCCAACTCCTCATCAGCGATGAAGCTCACCGGACGATCAGCGGCAACCACCGAGCCATCTTTGAATACTTCGTGGGAGCCAAGCTGGGCCTCACAGCCACGCCGCGTGACTACCTGAAAGGGGTGAATGAGCAGGAACTGGGGCAGGAAGATCCCCGTGCCCTGGAGAAGCGCATCCTGCTGGACACCTACCACACCTTTGGCTGTGGCGACGGCAAGCCGACCTTCCGTTTCAGCCTGCTGGATGCCGTGCGGCATGAGCCGCCGTATCTGGTGAACCCGATGGCGCTGGACGCACGCACGGAGATCACCACGGCGATGCTTTCCAAGGATGGCTTTGCTGTTAAGCAAGCAGCCAACGAAGATGGCAACGAGGTGGAGCTGGTCTTCACGAAGCGTGACTACGAGAAGAAGTTCTTCTCCGACGAGACGAATCTGAGCTTCGTCCGCTGTTTCCTGGACAATGCCTGGCGTGATCCCATCACGGATGAGGTGGGCAAGACGATCCTCTTTGCCGTGAGCCGCCGCCATGCGACGAAGCTGGTGAAGCTGCTCAACGACGAAGCCCTGCTCCGCTGGCCGGAGGCTTATGGCGCAGGTTCATCCTTCGCCGTGCAGGTGACCTCGGATATTCCAGGGGCGCAGCAGATGACCATCGACTTCGCCAACAACAACCTGAACGGCAAATCCAAGTGGAAGGCGGATCAATACCGCGACTATAACACCAGCCGCACCCGTGTCTGCGTGACCGTGGGCATGATGACCACCGGCTACGATTGTGAGGATGTGCTCAACGTGGCACTCGCCCGCCCGATCTTCTCGCCCACGGATTTCATCCAGATCAAAGGCCGTGGCACGCGTCTATTTACCTTCACGCATGAGGATGGAGAGCTGGAGATCGAGAATCCCAAGGCGGGCTTTGCGCTCTTCGACTTCTTCGCCAACTGCGAGTACTTCGAGAAGGAGTTCAACTACGACAAGAAGCTGAGCCTGTCCAAGACTGGCGAAGGTGAGGGCGAGGGCGGCGGTGGAGGCGCGGGTGAGGACGACTTCACCAACACGAATCCTGACCCAATGAAGAACGTGGTGCAGGAACCCATTGGCACCGATGGGATGAAGGTGGACCGCGAGATGTACCGCGAGCGCTTTGCCACGCAGGCAAAGGCGGCGGCGGAGAGTCATGCCGTCCTACGTCAGGCGCTGGAGTCGCAAGACTGGACGAGTGTGGAGGAATTCGTGAAGAAGACCCTGCTCGACAAGCCGGAGGACTTCTGGAGCCTGGACAAGCTGCGCGAACTCTACCGCACGGACCGCGAGCCTTCATTGCGGGAGATTCTCCAGGTCATCTTTGGCATCAGTCCCGGGATCGCGACTCGTGAACAGCTCGCTGCGGAGGAGTTTGAGCGGTTCCTTGCCAGTGAATCCGTGGACTCGACGAAGGTGCGGGAGTTGCGCCAAATCTTCCACGCCCTGCTTCTCGATGGTCGGGTGCGCGCTGACATTGAGGCCGGACAGTTTGCCAAGATCATGTCTGTGGATGCAGGCGTTTATCAAGGCTTAAAGGCGATTGGCAAGACGGGTCTGGCTCAATTGATCGCCTATGTGAACAAGTATGTGAGGCTTTCGGATTTTAAGAAAGCAGCGTGATAGGGGCGCGGCGGGACGGAGTTGCTGCGGGACATTGAGAATATCCTGAGTCCGAAGTCGGGGACGCGCGAAGTTTAAAGTTCAATGTTGCGGCTCCTGAGGCACTGGGCATTCGTCGGGCCTCACATGCCTGCCCTTTTTGACTGGATCGCCGCCGCCCGCCCGAAGACTCTTGGGGCGGCCATCGCGCCAGTGGTGGTGGGCAGTGTGCTAGGTTGGAAGGTGGGCGGGGGTTTGTTTGACTGGCGGCTGGCGGGATTCACGCTGGGCAGTTGTCTGGCGCTACAGGTGGCAACAAATTGGTTCAATGACGCGCTGGACTCGCTGAAGGGCGCAGATACGAAGGCGCGGGTGGGGCCGCGAAGGATCACGGCGGCAGGGGCGATGGCGGCAGAAAGTGTGATGACGGCGGGGTGGCTGATGCTGGGCGTGGCGGTGGCGCTGGCGCTGCCGCTCATCATGGCGCGGGGCTGGCCGATCATCGCGATAGGCATTCCATCGCTATATTTCTGCTACGGCTACACGGGGGGACCGCTGCCACTGGCGTATCGCGGGCTGGGTGAGCTGTTTGTGATTTTGTTTTTCGGTTTTGTCGCGGTTTTAGGATCGGCGTTTGTACAATGCGGTGAGTGGCTGGAGGGGGCGGTGGTGGCGGGCTTTCAGATCGGCTGCCTGTCCACGGTGCTGATCGCGGTGAACAATCTGCGCGATGTGCGGGAGGATCGCACGACGGGGAAGCGGACGCTGGCGGTGCGCTTGGGGGAGACCTTCGCGCGGTTGGAGATCACAGTGCTGATCCTGCTGGCGCACGGGGCGGGGGCTTACTGGTGGGCGCACGGTTTTCCAGCGGCGCTGACGCGGACGCTGGCGGTGGTGCCGGTGGGGGTGTTTCTGATCCTGCGGGTCTGGGCGCTGCCGCCCGGCCCGGCCTACAACCGGCTGCTGGCGCTGGCGGGGATGCAACTGCTACTCTTCGCCGTTTTGTTTTGCTGGGGCATCGCGCGGACAAACGTAGCTTCCCTGTGATCCCTGCGGAATCCATCTATGTATATGAGTATCTGCTGCGCAGCGGCGTGGCGCTGAACTCGGCCTCGCACCGGCGCGTATTCCCTGGGGCGCTGCTGCGGGTGGGGGCTGGCTATGGCTGCGTGCATCCGTGGCCGGAGTTTGGCGATGCGCCGGTGGAGGAGCAACTGCGCCTGCTGACGGAGGGGAAAACGACGCCGCTGACCGCGATGGCGCTGCACTGCGTGGAGCTGGATGGCGCGGCGCGCGCGGCGGGGGTGAGCTTGTTCGTGGGGCTGGATATCCCGCGCAGCCATTATTCGTGGAGTTTTGCGCAGGACACGGCACCGCAGATCCGGCGGGTGATCGAGGAGGGCTGGTCGGCGATCAAGGCGAAGGGCTTTGCGAACTACGGGGAGACGACGCGCTTTCTGGAAAACTGCGCACGGGCGGCTGATGGCGCGGAGTTGCGGCTGAGGGTGGACTTCAACGGCTGTCTGGATGCACAGACGTTTCAAAAGTTCATCGAGTTCATGCCAGTGCGGGTCTATCGGCAGCTCGACTTCGTGGAGGATCCGTTTCCATACGACGCGGCGCTCTGGCAGGGCTGTCGTGAGAGGTGGGGCGTGCGTCTGGCGCTGGACAAGGGCTGGCAGACGGGCACGGAGGGCTTTGATGCCGTGGTGGTGAAGCCCGCGCGGCGTGACTGGCGCGTGGTGGCGGAGCGGCATCCTGAGAAGCCGCTGGTGCTGACCTCGGCGATGGATCACGCGCTGGGACAGGCATACGCGGCCTATGAGGCTGCCCTGGCAGGGCGGGAGCTGGGAGCGCGCATCGGCCTGACGGGGCTCTGCACGCAGCATTTGTTCGAGCCGGATGGGTTCTTCGAGAGGGTGCGGGTCAGCGGCGGCTGGATGACGCCAGACCTCTCCGGCGGCGGTTTGGGCTTTGGCGATGTCTTGGAAAAACTGCCGTGGAGGCGGCTGGCATGAATGCGGCTTTCTGGGAGTCTGGGGAGAACCACATCGCAGTAAACCCTGCGGCGGCGGAGGCTGCGGACGGGCTAGCGGAGTTTGCTACGGGGCAGGGAATGCGTGGCATGTGCTTTTTTCAAACCTCCGGCAGTGAGGGCGTGCCGAAGTGGGTGGGCCTGACGAAGGCGGCGTTTCTGATTTCCGCGCAGGCGGTGAACGCCCACTTCGAGGTGACGGCGGAAGATCACTGGCTAATCGCGCTGCCGGTGCATCATGTGGGCGGCTTTTCCATGCAGGCGCGCGCGCATCTGGCGGGCTGCCGGGTGATGCTGGTGGAGGGGAAATGGAATCCGCAGGAGTTCGCGCGGCAGTGCGGAAAAGAAGGCATCACCCTGACCTCCCTGGTGCCGACGCAGGTCCATGATCTGGTGCATGAGCGCGTGGCCTGCCCTGAGGCGCTGCGTGCGGTCATCGTCGGCGGCGGCGGCATGACCCAGTGGCTGGCGGACGCGGCGATGGCCTTGGGCTGGCGCGTTTATCAGAGCTACGGCATGACGGAGGCCGCATCGCAGATCGCCACGCAGCCTTACAACACGTTTGGCGCGGTGTTTGATGTGACCAGTCTGGAGGTGCTGCCGCACTGGGATGTGGCGGCGGATGCGGCGGGGCACCTGGTCCTGCGCGGCCCGGCGCTGGCGCGCGGGTATGCGCGGCGGGGGAATGAGGGCGCATGGTCGTGGGAGGAGATTGATGCGGAGGCAGGGCTGCGCACGCGCGACCTAGTGCGGCTGTGGGATCACGGCACGCGGCGCTTTCTGGCTTTCGCCGGACGTGAGGCAGGCGCGGTGAAAATTCTTGGCGAGTTGGTCCATCTCGATCCCTTGCAGGCGCGGCTTGAGCAGATGGCCCAGCAGGCAGGATGGGCCAGGCTGCCCGTCATCGTGGCCCTGCCGGATGCTAGGCGTGAAGCACGCCTTGTTCTCGCGGCTGAGACCGGGGCAGGGGATGCCGAGGTTCTGCGGGCGGGGTTCAATGCAACGATCATTTCTCTCTGTCATCTGGATGCTGCTATTGTTGTGTCTGCTATTCCGCGCACCAGCCTTGGTAAAACGGATATGCCCGCGCTGACAAGGCTACTGCGGGTAGCGGATTAAAACTTGCATTCAAGACCGTTCACTGCCATTCCTGGCGCGCGACCACCTGTGATAGGGTTTGGGAACGTCAGTAGCATCAGGTGTGTCTTTGCATTCGTTGGTGATACGCGGTCCAGGAACCTGAAAGCAGCGTCCCGAACTCAGACCCGATATGAACACCAAGATGTATGTGGGGAATCTCCCCTTTAAGGCTAGCGATGTCGAAATTCGCGAGCTTTTCTCCCAGTATGGCGGCGTCACCGACGTCTTCCTCCCGATTGATCGCGAAAGTGGACGCCCTCGTGGCTTTGCCTTTGTCTCGATGGATACCCCAGAGGCGATGACCGCAGCGATCACCGGCCTCAACGGCAAGGACTTCAATGGCCGTCTGCTGACGATCAATGAAGCCAGGCCCAAGGAGGATCGCCCGAACTTCGGCGGCGGTGGTGCTGGCGGCGGAGGAGGTGGTCGTGGCGGCTACGCAGGTGGCGGAGGAGGCGGTGGTGGTCGTGGCGGCTACGCAGGCGGAGGCGGCGGCGGTGGTGGTGGTGGTGGTGGTGGTCGTGGCGGCTACGCAGGTGGTGGTGGTGGCGGTGGAGGAGGAGGTGGTGGTGGTAAAAAGTGGGATCGTGGCAGCCGTGATCGCGAAGGCGGCGGTGGTGGCGGCGGTGACCGCTGGTAAACCCCCCGGCAGCTTTCCTGCACATTAATTTTCGGCGGAACTCCAATTGGGGTTCCGCTTTTTTATCGTGTTCACGCCCCACTGCATTTCCCCTCTTGCCATTCATAACGCGGCTCCGTACTCTCGCGTGCCATGAATGAAAACAAATCCCCCGTGAACTGGGAGCGCCTGGAGGCGAAGCCCGAATTCCGTGCCCTGATCCGCAGCAAGGCACGCTTCATCATCTGCGCCACCGTCTTCTTTATGAGCTATTACTTGGCCTTACCCATCCTCGTCGGCTACTTCCCCGCGCTGATGAAAACCAAGGTCTGGGGTGAGGTAAACCTCGCTTACATCTTCGCCCTCTCACAGTTCTTCATGGCTTGGATCATGGCCTTTGTCTATGTGCGCGTCGCCTCCCGGTGGGACAAATCCGCCGCCAGCGTCATCAGCGATCAAGCCTAATCTTCCCCGCCATGACCATCTCCCTCATCATGTTCCTAGGCTTCGTGGCTTTCACGTTGCTCATCACTTTCTGGGCCGCCAAGCGCAACACTGGTGCCAGCGCCTACTTTGCCGCCGGGCGCAGCATCACCGGTTGGCAGAACGGCCTCGCCGTCGCGGGCGACTACATGAGCGCCGCGTCCTTTCTCGGCATCTCCGGCATGATCTGCTTCTCTGGGTACGATGGCTTCATGTACTCCGTCGGCTTCCTCGTCGCCTACATCACCGTGCTCCTCGTCGTCGCCGAGCCGCTAAGAAACGCGGGTAAGTACACTATGGCCGACCTGCTCGCCTACCGGCTGAAACCGCGCCCCGTCCGCGCTATGGCATCGCTGAGCACGCTCACTGTCTCCACCTTTTACATGATCGCCCAGATGGTCGGCGCGGGTGTCATCATCAAGCGCCTCATCGGCCTCGACTTCGCACCCGCCGTCATCGGTGTTGGCGTGCTCATGCTCGTCTATGTTGTCTTCGGCGGGATGCTCGCCACCACCTGGGTGCAGATTATCAAAGCCCTCCTGCTCATGGCCGGGGCTATCCTGCTCAGCTACCTCGTCCTCCAGTTCCACGACTTCAGCTTCACCAACTTCTTTAACGCTGTCTCCAAAGCCGATTATGCTGGCACTGCTGAGCCAAAGAACCTGCTCGAACCGGGTCTCAAATTTGGTGTCGCCGTCGCTGGTCCCTGGGGGCCGCTGGATCTCGTCTCCCTTGGCCTCGGCCTCGTGCTGGGTACCGCCGGTCTGCCCCACATCCTCGTCCGCTTTTACACCGTGCCGGATGCCAAGACCGCCCGCGCAAGTGTCGTCTGGGCGATGGCCATCATTGGCCTCTTTTATATCATGACCACCTTCTTCGGATTCGGTGCTGCCACCATCGTGAAAAAAGCCCTCATCCTCACCGCCGATGGCAAGCCGGACACCAACATGGTCGCTCCCATCCTCGCCCAGGTGCTCGGCGGCGAGCTTTTCTTCGCCTTCATCAGCGCCGTTGCCTTCGCCACTATCCTCGCTGTCGTCGCCGGGCTAACCATGAGTGCCTCAGCGTCTTTCGCCCATGATTTTTTCTCAAACGTCATCCATCACGGCAAAGAGAACCGTCCGGGTGAAGAAGTAAAAGTCGCCCGCATCACCGCTTTTGTCGTCGGTGCCGTCAGCATCGGCATCGCCATCTACCTCGGCCCTAGTGTGAACGCCGCTTTTCTCGTCGGTCTCGCCTTCGCCGTCGCAGCCAGCGCCAATCTCCCCGTCATTGTGTTTAGCGTCTTTTGGAAGCGCTTTAACACCACCGGGGCGGTTGCTGGCTTAGCCACGGGCCTCACCTCCGCCATTGTCCTTATCCTGCTCAGCCCTAACGGCATCTTCGGCAAAGCAGGTGCACCTTTCCCCCTGGAAAACCCCGGCATCGTCAGCATCCCCCTTGGCTTCCTCGCCGCCTACCTCGGCACCATCCTCACCCAGCGTGACCTGGAAGCCGAATCCAAATTCGCCGAGCTAACCGTCCGTGCCCACACCGGCCTCGGCTCAGAGAAGGCGACGCAGCATTGAGGCTACCGGCGAGATCAGGCCATGATCTCTCGCAGCACATTCCCATGCACATCAGTGAGGCGCACATTGCGCCCGCTGAAGAGGTAGGTCAGCTCCTCGTGATCCACACCCATGAGATACAGCACCGTGGCCCAGAGATCATAGACGGTGCAGGGCTTCTCCACGGCCTTGTAGCCGAACTCGTCGGTGGCCCCGTAACTCATGCCGCCTTTGACTCCGCCGCCTGCCATCCAAATGCTGAAACCGTAGGGATTGTGGTCACGCCCATCATTGCCCTGCGCAAAGGGCGTGCGACCAAACTCGCCCGCCCACACGACGAGTGTCGAGTCGAGCAGGCCGCGTGATTTGAGGTCTTTGATCAAAGCAGCGATGGGCTGGTCCACTTGGTAGCCCATCTTGCCGTGCCCGTCCTTCAGCGCGCCGTGATGATCCCAGGGGTTCGCCCCATTTCCGCCGCCGAGATTGTGCGCCAGGGTGCTTAGCTCTATGAACCGCACGCCGCGCTCCACCAGCCGCCGCGCCAGCAGGCACTGGCGGGCATAGGCGGCCTTGTTTGGCTGCGGGTCATCCACGCCGTAGAGCTTTTTCGTGATCTCCGTCTCGCCGTTGAGGTCGCACAGCTCCGGCACCGCTGCCTGCATGCGCCAGGCCATCTCGTAGTTCTGGATGGCGGCCTCGACCTGCGAGTTCGCGCCGATCTCGCCCATGAAGCGCTGGTCCATCGCGCCGATGAAGTCCAGGCGCTGGCGTTGCAGGGCGGCAGGCTCGCGCGGCTGGATGTTGCGCACAGGCTCCGGCGCGTCCGCCTTGATGATGGATGCCTGATGCTGGGCTGGCAGGAAGCCATTGCCGAACAACCCCACGCCGCCATGCGGTGTCGTCGCGCTGCCGCTTTGCAGCACGACATAACCTGGGATGTCGCGCGACTCCGTGCCCAGCCCGTAGCTCGTCCACGCCCCGGCGCTTGGATAGCCAACGAATGGGAAGCCCGTGTGCATGAAGAAATTCCCCTGCGCGTGCTCGCTGAACTTTGCCGTCATGCTGTGGATCACACACAGGTCATCTGCCACGCTGCCCAGGTGCGGAAACAGATCGCTTACCGGCAGCCCGCTCTGCCCATAGTTCTTGAAACCCCAGTGCGAGGGCTGCATGACGCCGTTGTTATTGAACTGCGTCCGCGCTGCCGCGAACGGCGGCGGCTGCCCGGCATGTTTGGCGATCAGCGGCTTGTGATCAAAGCTGTCCACATGCGAGACACCGCCGCTCATGTAGCAAAAGATCACGCTCCTGGCCCGTGGCGCGAACCGCTGTGCCCGACGCACGAAGCTGTCTGCCCGCGCCTGCTCGGCCATAAGGACGCTCAAGGCAGCAAGACCGAAACCACTGGAGGCGCGGGAGAGAATTTGGCGGCGGGTGGGGTGAGTGTTCATCGCAGATAGACGAATTCTTTGAGATTGATGATCGAAAGCGCGAGGCTTTCCCAGCCTGCGGTCTCTGGTGACAGACGCTCCAGCCGAGTTTCCAGCGTGGCGATCTGCTGATGCAGCTTTTCCAGGCCGAACTGCCACTGCCGCACGTTCGCGCGGTCGGCATCGTTCAGGGAGTCGAGCACATCGCGCTCGGTGATGATACTGGCTTCAAGCTGGCGGCTGGACTCGATCTGCGTGCTGGTCAGGGCGCGGTCATAGAGGCGTGCGCGCAGGATGCGACCACGCAGGGATTTGTTGCCGCCTGCCATGCCATGACGGCAGCCGAGTAGCACCTCTGCGTCCCCGGCTTTGAACACGGCCTCATCCTCCGTTTTGAAAAGCCTTCCATATAAAACACCGTCGCGATAGCCTGTCACCTTGCCGCCTGTATAAGTGATGGCGACATGCACGGGGCGCTTCGCTGCGTCGCTCTCGACCGGGCCGCGAAACTCCTGTGTGCGCTTGTGATGATCGCTGCCTGCCAGCCATTCCCTGGCGTTGCGCTCGGCATAAACGATGGAGTCAAAGACGCCGCCGCGCCGATCCTGCACGGTGACGACACCGCCGCCCGCCTGGTCCAGCGTGTCCAGCAGCACCCAGGCTTCGAGCGTCTTGGCCTTGAGGTCTTTGATCAAAAGCGCGCTGCGGGCGGAGGCGGTGCGACCGTCAAGTACGAGCGCGCCATGCTCAATGCGGGCGGCACCTTCGAGCTTCAGCGGCAGCCTGCCTTTGAGATCGTTCGCGTCCTTCTCAAAGTCCCACTCCGCGAGAGGCTCCGGTACATCGCTGACGGCCACGGACGGGCGCTGCTCGGTGAGTTTGGCACGCGCAGGGCCGAGCAGCCTGTCCATCTGCTGCTGAATGGTGGCAGCTTCATTTTCGAGACCCCGAAGCTCGCCCTGCTGCCGCATCGCGGCATCGGTGGAACTTTTCACAAAGCACAGGCTGGCGGTGATCTCATCCGCCGTGGCCTCACGCCCAAGTGCCTCGCTGAACATGCGCTGCACGCGGGCCTTTTTATCGGGAAGCCTGAGGGTTGTGCGCGCCCAGTTGGACGCCCATTTCATCACGGTCGGGTCATTCAGCAGAGCAAGCGATTGCGCGGGCACATTGGTCACATCTCGGCGTCCGCGAGTGCTGGAAGGCACGGGCAAGTCAAACGCGGTGAGAAAGGGATCAAGCTGATTGCGGATGACTTTCACATAAATGCTGCGGCGCGGGTCAGCGTCATTCACAGGCTCGCCAAACAGTGTCAGCTCCAGCTTGCCTGATAGCAACACGATGCTGTCGCGGATGGCCTCCGCCTCCAGCCGCCGGATGCCCCAATGGCTGAGCAGTTTGTTCTCCGGGTCTTTCTGCGCGCTGAGCGGGGATGACTGCGCGCTCCTTTGAAAGGCCTCCGTCAGCACAAGCGCCCGGATCATCTGCCTCATGCTGCCGCCGCTGGCGATGAATTGCTGCGCCAGGAGATCAAGTAGCTCAGGATGCGTGGGCAGCTCGCCGAGTCGGCCAAAGTTGTCCGGCGTGCCGACAATGCCGCGCCCGAAGACATGATGCCAGAGACGGTTCACGATCACGCGTGCTGTGAGCGGATTCTCAGGGGCCGCGATAGCTCCCGCCAGCTCTAATCGGCCGCTCTGCGTGGTCTTGAAAGGGGTGGGATTGATGCCATCCAGGAAACGGCGTGGCACGATCTCAGATGGCTGTTTGTGGTCTCCGCGAACAAATAGTGCGGCATCAAAAGAATCCGCCTCCAGCACGCCTGGCGCACGAGTTGGCTGGAGCAGCCGGGCTTCGATTTCCCGATAGCGTGCCAGCAAGGGGGCGGCGGTGGGAATCTTCTTCGCATCGTTGGGCAGCTTGCCGGATTGTAGCAGGGTGTTGAGGGCTTCGGCCTGGGAATCGGTGAGGGTGTTAGTCTGCCAGGCGGTGACCAGATCATGAAACGTATGGGTCATGCGTGACCCATTTAACCCATGCGGCTGCATGTCATCCTTTGTGATGACGACCTCCGTGATGCCGAACCATGAGCGCGCATCCACCTTTGTCTCCGCTGGCATGTCGGCGGCGGTGGCCACCTGGATGAAGATGTCATCTCCCTTCCAGTAGTTGAGGTCCAGCTTGTGCCAGCCGAGCGTGGCATCGCCTTCATCCTTGAACTCCTTCGCCTTGTGGATCGTCCCGGTGCACGGGTAATTTTGCACGACATACTTCGCCTTTGAGCCACCACCGCCTGCCGTGCGCATCCAGAGCGTGCCGCCCTCGCACTTGAAGCGTGGGGACATGAGCACGGCGCGGTCTTTGGTGGAGGTCAGGTCTGAAAAGATGCCGCCGGGATGGATGCGGGAGAGTATCTTCTCGCCCTCAATGGCGATGCTGAACTCTCCGGCCTTCGTCGCGCCTTGGGCGATGCCCTGGCCGTCCGTGAACCACTTGTCGGCGCTCAGGTTCCAGGACTTGAGCGGCGTGGAGGAAACCGGCCCTGCTGGAGCAGGGGGTTCCAGCTTGTTAAGCACATCTGCGGATTTCATCCACGCCTCGACCATCGCCGTTTTGATGTCGTGCTTGAGCCTCGCCAGCTCCGCTCGCTCAACCTTGCCTGTGCCCGGCGCATTCACATCCACGACGGCAGGGTGGGTGCTGGTGAAGATGCCGTAGAGGGCGTAAAAGTCGGCTTGGCTGATGGCATCAAACTTGTGGTTATGGCAGCGCGCGCAGGAGACGGTCAGTCCCTGGAAGGCTTTCGTCACGGTATCAATCTGATTGTCCGTAAACGTCACCATCTCATCCAGCGAGTCCGTGGGCGAGAAGCCATGCAGTACCATTCGTAGCTGGCCGATGCCGATCGCGCTCTCATTGAGGCCGCCCTTGATCCGCGGCTGCGCCAAAAGATCCCCGGCGATGGCCTCGCTTACCCTTTGTGGATAAGGCACGTCATCATTGAAGGCGCGGATCACCGCGTCACGGTAGCGCCAGGCATAAGGGATCGCAGGATCGCCCTCGCTGCCGTAGCTCTCCGCATAGCGCACCCAGTCGAGCCAGTGACGTGCCCAGCGCTCGCCATAGGCGGGAGTGGCGAGGAGTCGGTCAACAAGAGAGGTGAAGGCAGGTTGAGTATGGAGCATGGAGGATTGCTCAAAAGCCTCTGCCTCCTCCGGCGTAGGCGGCAGGCCCGTGAGGATGTAACTGGCGCGTCGGATGAGTGTGCGGGCATCCGCGCGCGGTGCAGGTTTCAGTCCGCTCTGATTGATCTTCTCTAAGAGCAACTTGTCAATCTCACGCGCCAGTTCCGGCGCATTGAGCACGGCTCTTTGGGGATTGCGCAAAGGTTGGAAACTCCACCACTGCTTCCGCCGCTGAAGCACCGCTTTCCAATCTGTCTGCTGCGCCACTTCATCCTTGGTCGGCGCTGTGTCACGCGGGTCAAAGGCACCTTCGGTGATCCATTTTTCAAAGTCGGAGATCACCTTGGCATCGAGCTTGCCGCCGTTCTTTGGCATCTTCAGGTCGCGGTGTTCGTGTCTGATGCTTTGCAAGAGAAGCGAGGTGGCATCTCCGGGCATGATGACCACGCCGGAATCCCCACCCGCCTGCCAGCCGGGGCGCGAGTCGAGCAGCAGGCCGCCCTTTTGCTTCGTACAGGCGCTGTGACATTCGTAGCACTCCTGCGCCAGCACGGGACGGATGCGCGACTCGAAGAAATCGAGTTGCTCCGCAGTGATCGCCTTGAGTTGGCCTAACGAAACGAAAGAGAGAAGAAAAGAAGTGATGCGTTTCATGCTGGCAGCCATCGAGTAACGTCTTTGCGGTCATCATGCCGCCGCCTATTTCCCGAACTTCGGGTACGCTCCCAGAATGGGAAATCTCGCGCTCAACTCCCATCTTCTCTAAAGCTGCCGCCATAGCTCGGTTTGTACAAGGTGAGACCGAGCAAGGGTGCCATCGCGTCAAAGTGCTTGTCCTGCGCATAAACGCGGCACAGGAGGCGCACGGCGATCGTGGCGATCAGCACGTCATTGGCCGGTGCCGTTATTCCGGCGTCCTGCAGACGCCAGTTGTGGCGCGCGGCAGCCACATAGTCGTCCTCGGTTACGCGCACATAGGGCAGGCAGGAAAAGTCAGTGTTTAGCATCTTGCGCTCCTCTTTCCGGGCACCGCCCAGCACTTCGAGCATGACCGGTGAGCACAGAGTGGCCTCATACTCTTCGAGCAGGCCCTCTAGACCGACTTTGACCTCCAGGCTACCCGTGCGCCTGGAGGCTTCAATCCAGATAGAAGAGTCAACGAGAACCATGGCGGGTTAGATTGTCTCCAGTGACTCGATTTGATCGTTCGTCATGGGAAAGTCATAAAAACCTTCCCGTAAACGACGTCCAAACTCCTTCGCGCGCATCCGCTTCACATAATGCTCGACGGCCTTGGCGACGGCGGGACTTTTGTTCTTCTCTCCAGTCAATTCCATGGCGTCGGAAATGACTTCGTCTTCAATATCTACAGTGATTCTCATGTCGAGATAATTCCCTCAATATCTTTATTCCACAAGTAGAAAAGAAGTTTTTTTCTTCTTATTGCTTCTTAATGTGATGCATTGTTCATCTCCATTCATGAAATCCGTCATCGCCATTCACCCAGGACAGCTTGAAATCCTCGATACTCCCATCCCGAAGCCCGGCCCCTATCAGGCGCTGGTGCGGACCGAGCGCGCCTGCATCTGCAACCGCACGGACAGCGAGCTGCTGCACGGCCGCTTCCCGGGCATGGAGGATAAGTTTCCCTTCGCGCTCGGGCATGAGAGCGTGGGCACGGTCGTTGAGGTCGGGGAGAAGGTGCGCCACTTCGCGGTCGGGGATCGTGCGGTGGGTGGGCTGTGCTTTGACCTGCAAATGGAGGTTGTGGACTCAGGCTGGGGCGGCTTTGGCGAGTACACCCTAGCGAACGATCACGAGGCGATGGTGACCGATGGCGTCGCCGATGAAGCGCACGGCTGGTTCGAGGTGTATGAAATCCAGGCCAAGGTGGATGCCGACATCCCGCCGGAGGAGGCGGTGCTGCTCTGCACTTGGCGCGAGGTGCTGGGTGCCTTCCGTGACTTTCATCTGCAACCCGGCGATGACGTGCTGATCTACGGCGCAGGTCCGGTGGGCCTGAGTTTTGTGAAGCTGGGCCGTCTGTTCGGACTCGGCTGGATAGGTATCGTCGACCGTCATGCGGAGAAGCAGGCGAAGGCTCTGGCCTTTGGCGCGGACGCGGTCTTTGCGCCGGGGGAGAAGATTGTGAGAACCAAGAAGCTTGATGCCGTGCTTGATGCGGTCGGTCATCCAGACATTCTCCAGCAAGGTCTGCCCCTGCTGCGGCGCGGCGGCTCCCACTGCATTTACGGCGTGCTGACGCATCCCGTGCTGCACATTGACAAGTCAAAGGCCGACTTCAATTTCAACCTCCTCGTCCACCAGTGGCCCACGCGCCGTTATGAGCGGGAAAGCCAGCCACAACTCTGCCAATGGATACGCGAGGGCAGGCTGACCTCCGCCGATTTCATCACTCATCGCTTCCCGCTTGGGCAAATCATGGTTGCCTTTGACGAAGTGGCGCGGCGCGGGGTGATCAAGGCACTGATTGAGTATTGAACGTATCCGCCTTTCACTCATTCGCGCAGCGGCTGCGCCCTCGGTACCTGGTCCAGCGGTATGCCAAAGCGCATGGTCTCCTCCATGATCTGTGTGCGCCTGGCCTCAATATGGTTTGGGCTGTCGAGGGGTTTGCGGGAGTTGATGATCTTCGGCTGGATGAAGATGAGCAATTCGTCCCGCTGGGTGGTCTTTTCCGTGGTGCCGAACAAATGTTTCAGCACGGGAACCCGGCGTAGGAAGATGCCGCCGCGTGAGTTATTCCCTGTGCGCTCCGTGATGAGACCGCCGAGCACGATGGTGGCACCGTCCTTAACGGTGACGGTGGTCAGCAGCTCCTGGGTGCCGATGGTGGGCACGGTATTGCCGGAGATGATCTGCTCGCCGACGATGTTGTCATTGATCTGGGCGATGCGCAGTGTGATTTCGCTGTCGGAGTTGATCAGCGGCACGACCTCCAGCTTCAGCACGACATCACGATATTCCACGCTGGCGCTGGTGGCGGCTACATTGTTCAGCCCGGCGTTGGAGAGGATATTCACCGGCACTGCGATGCGCTGGCCGCTGGAGATGACGGCCTTGCCATTGTTCGTGGCGAATAGGCTAGGGCTGGAGAGAACCTTGAAGTTCCTGTCCCCCTCCAGCATGTTGATGTAGCGGCTAAGGGAGCCCAACTGGCCGTACAGGCTCATGGAACCAGTGCCGAAATTCTCCATATTTAAGGGGATGTCGAGTGCGCCAGCGACGCCGCCTGCCCCCGATGGGGCGGGGACGTTCTTCTGTCGCAGGGTGAAGTCATCCAGCAGGTTCAGGAAGTCGAAGCCGTATTTGAACTGCCCACCGAGATTGAGCTGGCCTATAATAGTACTTATGTACACCTGCTGTGGCTGCACATCCATTTCCCGGATGAGTTGGTCTATCACTGCGATGTGCTCGGGCGATCCGTTGACGACGAGGCTGTTCGATTGGGGATCGGCGATGAGGAGGGTCTTGCCTACGATCAGGGACTCCGGTGCGGACACGGCTTCCGGGTCGTCGAGCAGGCTGTGGTTGGCACGCTGATTTTGTGATCCGGTGTAGGAGCCAAAGCCGCCCTGGAAGTTTTGGCCGAACGAATTGTTGGAATTTGAACCCTGATTGGCATCGGTGGACGGAGTGTTGGAGCTGCCCGTGGGGCGTCGGCTGCTGCTGCGCCTGCCGCCGCCGATGTTGCCGCTCTCATTCTGAATGTCGGTATCCTTGGCCAGTGCGTTGTAAGCCACGGGGAGAAAGTCGCCGACGTCGAGGTAGTTCAGCTTCCGTTTCAGGAAGGTGATGCTGTCAGACTGCTGGTCCAGCTTTTCGACGAGAACCCGGATGTAGGCAATGTCCACAGGCCGGGCGATGACGAGGATGCTATTGGTGCGGCGGTGGGGGATGACCTTGATCTTGGCGACGCTGGGGTTCGTGTTGGCAGTATTCGCTGCCCCAGGTGCGGTCACCACGGGCGGGCGCGTGCCATTTGGCGCTGCGGGCTGCGGTGTTGTGGCAGGTGGCGCGGCGGCGGTCTCGGTCTTTTCCTCCTCTGCGTAAATTTCATTGATGATTTCGGCGATACTCTCGGCGTCGCTGCGTTCTAGCCGGATCATCTCGTTCGCGATCTCGGCGGGAGCCACGTCAATGACCTTGGCGATATCGTAGATGCTGCGAATGGTGGCGCTGTTCTCCGTGATGATGATCGCGGCGGCGTTCTTCATGGGGATGATAGCACCGTAGGTGTGAAGCTTGATGACCTGCTGAAAGGCTCTCGCGGCTTCATCGGGGGAGATGTGCTGCAGGGGCATGACGTAGTGGCACAGTTCCTCGTTATCAGGCAGATCCTGAATGGAGTTATACACTTTCAAACCCTCCGGCGTAGGGCTTTTTCCTCCGCTGTGGTGGATCAACTTCACCGTAGTGGCGTTCACTGGGATGATGGCATAGCCATTGAGCAGCAGGGTAGCCTCGATGAAGGCCACCGCCTCACGCCGGGTCAGCGCCTGGGGGGCGACGATGCGCAGCGGCTCCCCTTGGAGTGCGGAGTCGAGGATGATCTTCTTGCCAGTGATCTGCGTATAAAATGGGATGATCGCCTGGACGGGCGAGTTCGGAAAATTGACCTTGATCGTCGAGCTATCGCTGACCGGCAGAAAAGGCGCGTCCTGAGCCAAAGCAGTGCCCATCAGCCCAGCAGAGAGCAGAATGGCGGCACGGAACCACGGGCATGGAAAGACGGGGCGAGGCGGCATGAGCTATTGCATTTCTACTCTGAGTGTAATTTCCATAAATATAAACGCAATGCAATTGTTTGATCTTCATAACTATTCAGTCCGGGTCAACTCCAGGGGATTGCCTTCCTGCGACTCAACAGCATCCGCTGCCTGGCTGGCAGCCGCCTTTGACCTCCATGACTACCTCGCCATCGCGATGGGTCGGGATGGGTTTGCCGGGCCGGAAGTGCTCCTCGTGGTCGAGCTTTGCAATGAGGGTGGGGAAGGTGGCGGAGGTGCTGTCCAGCCCGGCTTGTAGGGCCGCCATGAGCGTGGCGGGATTGGCCTCGGCGCGGAGGTTGACGATGAGCTGCCCGCCTTCGCTGGGTTCATCCAGCTGCATGCCGAGTTCGGGGATGTAGTCGCTGCGCACAAGGTTCACGGAGGCCAGCTCGCCAGCGATGCCGTCATACGGGCTGTAGGTCATCTTGAAGTGGGCGATCTCGGTGCCGTCGTTTTGCAAACGCTGCTGCACATCCGTGGCGAGGGCGCGCAGAAAGTCATTGGCATCGAATTCCTCGCTCGCGGACAAACTGACGGTGGCGTTCAGCCAGCCGAGCAGCGCCTCGCCGTCGGCATAGACCTCGTAGTCCACGGTCAGGGGGTTTCGCCGCGCCTGCTCATCGGTCATAAGTTGGGAAAACAAATCCGTCAGGCCCGTTTCCTGCCTTGGTGAAGCGATGACGATCTTTGACTCAGGAAACTCGCGCTCCAGCACGGTGCGCAGTTCCTCACGCTCAGCATCGCTGATGAGGTCGCTCTTGCTGATGACGATGATGTCGGCCTCTTCAAGCTGCTTTTTGAAAATGTAGGCCACCTTGCCGGAGAAGGTGCCGCCTGCGTCCAGGCCGAAGACGCGACGCGCGCGCACCGGGTCCACCAGCACGCTGAGGGGGGCCACCGTGAAGGCGTCCCCGTACATGCGGCGCAGCGGATAGGTGACGGTGGCGACGAGGTCGGTGCAACTGCCCACCGGCTCAGCTATGAAGACATCCGGCTTGGCCTGGTCAGACAGTTTGTTTGCCGCTTCCATCAATGTGTTGAAGCGGCAGCAGAAGCACCCGCCTGCGATCTCCTCCGTGGCATAGCCCTGGCCGCGCAGCAGCTTGGTATCCACCAGCCCCCCCGCTTGATCATTCGTGATTAGGCCGACTCGCAGTCCCTGGTCGGTGAGGTGCTTGGCGAGTCGTCCGACGGTTGTGGTCTTTCCGGCCCCGAGGAAGCCGCCGATCATGATGTAACGGGCTTTGGAGGGCATGGGTTCTTTTGAAACAGTGGGCGCAGTCGCACAGGTGTCTCCGCAGGTCGGTGTGTCCACCTTCCCCTGAAGCAGCGCGAACTGTCCTGCTGCTGAAACCTTCAGCGCCTGCCAGTCGTGGATATTGATGGCCAGGGGTCGGCCTTTGGGGAAGCGATTGCCGAAGTCATCCTCGATAGCGGCTTGAGGGCCGAGATAGACGACCGTCTGGTCTTTTTTCGAGGAGCGGAAGCCGGGCTTCACCGCCTCGATCAGCACCTCCCGCAATGGCACGCCCTCGGCCTCGAAGTAGCCTTTCTCGGAGAGCTTCGTGAACTTGGCACCGCGAAAACCTGCGGCATGGAGCAGTGGAATCAATGCGGGGAAATCCGGCACCTGCTGCACCGCTGCCGCCGGGCCTGGAAGAGCCGGGGAGGCATCGTTCAGTGTGCGGTCTGCGGCCAAGCCATGCAGCGTGACTTTGCCGCCCGGTTTCAGGATGCGCAGCGCCTCCTGGAGCAGAGGCGCGAGATCGAGACGGTCATTGAGAGTGCCTTCTAAAACGACCTCCTGCAGGCTGTTGTTCTCCAAGGGCAGGGGTATGTTTACTGGCTCACCGAGATGATGCGTCCAGCTTGCCAAAGGTGCTGCGTTTTGCGCATCGCCGCCCATGAGCGTGGGCAGTTCATCTTCTGGCGTGTGACCTTCGCCATGATCGTCCGTGTCCTCATGAAAGACATACAGCTCCAGCAGCACGCCATCGGGATCGCGCACCCAGAACTTCGTCTGGCGCGAGTAGCAGCAGGCCACTCCGTCTTCACGCAGCGTCTTGTGCCCGGCTTCTTCCAGGCGCAGTTGGATGGCAACTAGCTCCTCTGAGGACAGCAGGCACAGTCCCACATGGTTCAGCGCGCCCCCCGGTCCGCTGCGGCCCGGCACCAGCGAGAAAACTGCGGGCGGAGACTCCAGCTCAAACTTGGCATAATCAGGATGATGCTTCGCCGGAGCGCGGTCAAAGAGCACTTTATAAAAGGTCACCGACCGCGCGAGGTCGGAGACATTAACGGACAGATGGAATTTGCGGACAGGGACGGTGGTGTCAGACATGCGTGGAACTGGCTCGATGGCTGATGAGATAAACGAATCTCGAAGCACGAGCCATCATCATATTTGCACAGTCGTGTAACTGTCCGACAAGATTTCAAAACTGACATTGGATGTTCACAAAGAAGCTGCGCCCGGCTTCAGGGAAGCCTTCGGTCAATGCGTAGTTCCTGTCCAAGAGGTTGTTCACGCCTGCGCTCAGCGTCACCTGACTTGGGAGGCGCATGGCGACCTTGAGGTTCGTCACGGCCCAGGCACCTGCCTCAATGCCGTAGGTCGTCGAGTAACGTGAACCGTTGTATTCCACGCTGGGGATGATGCTCAGCCACTCAACCGGGCGAATGTCTGCATAAGTCAGGAAGCTGTGACGTGGCGTGTCAATCAGGCGCACATTTGGCTGGCTCTCGTTCTTGCGGTCCAGGTAGGCATAGTTGGCGATGAGTTGAAAGGCATCGCAGGGCTTCCAATCGAAGCCTATCTCCGTGCCGATGTGGCGGCTGCGGCCCACGTTTTGCAGTTGGAAACGCCCCGGCAGTACATTGTCCACACGCTGGATGGTGTCTTCGATCTCCGAGGCGAAGATATTCGCCCTCAGCGTGAGATGCTCGATGGGATCGCCCTCGTAACCCAGCTCAAAGTGCAGTGCGGTCTCAGGCTCCAAATTTGGATTTGGGATGGCCTGGCCGAGCCGGTAGGAGTAGCGGTCCTTGATCGTGGGAAAACGGCTCTTGCGCGTCACGGTGGCGTGCAGGCGCTGGGTGTTGTCCAGCTTGTAAAACAGACCGAGCTGGGGATTCAGCGCACCAAAGGTATCACCACCGAGTTGTGCGCCGTTGTTTGTATCCACGGCTTCCAAAACTTCGCGGTGGTCATAGCTCAGACCGGCAACAACGCTGAACTTGTCGGTGAACTCATGCGTGTCCTCGATGCCGAGGGACCAGGTCGTGTCTTCAAAAACGTAGTGAGGTCCGAGATTGCTGAGCGTGGCATGATCTGGTCTGGCGTGGTTCTGTTCATCATGATGGTCCAGCTTGCCGTGGATGGCAGCTTTCAACGTGTTGTGTTCGCCGAGCCTAGTGCCGACCTCCAGGCTGCCGCCCACGGTCCAGTCATCGTAAAAGCTCTGAAAGGAGGGTCCGGCGATCTTGGTGTTGTAGCGGGCGTTGTCATAGGCAAAGAGGCTGTTTTCAAACTTGTCGTAGTAGAAGCGCGTCTTCACATAAGTGCTGTCGGTGACCTGGGTGTTCGTGATGAGATAGACAGTCTGCTTGTCCCAGGTCGGCCACTGCCAGAAGCGCACGCGATTCAGCGGATCACTGCCTGTGTAGGTGGGATTGCCTTTCTCGCCACGCTGGATGACATAACCAAGAGCGTATTCATCCGTATTGTTCGGTGTGTAGCCGATCTTGGCACTGAACCGCCAGTCCTCGCGGTACGCATTGTCACGGCGACCACCGTTCTCCAGGGCATTGTCTGCAAAGTCGCGCGAGAGCGGATAGGAGTCCGCATTGAGGTACGAGCCGCCCACCTGCAAATACCACGGGCCTTGGCGCATCCCGACATTCAGCGCGGCCTGGTAGCCGCTTTCTTCGAACCAACCCGCCAGCAAGTCGCCCTCCAGAGGCAGCTCCGGCCTGCGTGACACGATATTGATTGCACCACCAAGCGTGTTCGCGCCATAGAGCGCTGAGGAGAAGCCTTTGCTCACCCGGATATCCGCCACATCTGCTGTGGTGAAGCGGCGCAGGTCCACATAACCGTCGTAGGGCACATAAACGGGGATGCCATCAATGAAGACGGGCGTCTGACGCAGATCAAAGCCGCGCACATTGACACCGGCCTCATTGCGCGGGCCGGTGTTGCTCATCGTCACACCGGGGGAAAGGCGCAGTGCCTCGGCGAGGTCGGTGCGCTCCAGCTTGCGAATCGTGCCCGCATCCAGCGTGTCCTCAATGGCATCCGCTGCAGGCTGGTCGGCGTCTGCCGTGACCACGATCGTGCCCAGGGTGAAAGGTTTGGGGTCCGCGGCGAGGGCGATGGGTGAAACGAGAAAGGCCAGGACAAGAAAGGCGCGATGCATGGTCGAGGAGGGTGGGATTGACAGTGACAGGATGCTGCCATAAAAAGCCATCATAATGTCACAAGCAAAAACTAAGCTTCATCCGGTCATCGTTCACCGCATGGCACGCGGCTGGTCGCAGGGAGAGCTGGCGGCGCGCGCGGGTATCCCCCGCACGACGATCAGCGCCATCGAAGGCCAGAGACTCACGCCCTCAGTCACAACGGCGCTTTCCCTGGCGCGTGCGTTGGAGTGCTCGGTGGAGGAGCTGTTTGGCGGCACAGGCTCATCGAAGATCGCGGGCACCGAATGGGCCTGGCCGTCGCTGATGGAACCCTGCCGCTATTGGGACGCGCTCGTGGTAGGGCGGAGTCTGCTTTATCCGGTGGAGTCGCTGGCAGTGAACACCGCGCCACATGACGGCGTATGGCAGGGCGGTGTGGGGCGTGATGTGGCCTCCTCCGGCATCGCGGAAAAGACACTCGTGGTGGCCTGCTGCGACCCTGCGGCAGGCATCCTGGCTGCAGAGTATGCCCGGGCCAGTGGCTTCCGAATGCTGCTGATGCAGCGTGGTGGCGAGGCGGCGCTGACCCTTCTGAAACAAGGACTCGTCCATGTGGCGGGCGTGCATCGCTCCACCTCGGAGAAGCCGATGCGAAATGCGGAAGCTGTGCGTGCTCAGGTCGGGAAAGGTCACCGGCTGCTGCGTCTGGCCGATTGGGAGGAGTGCCTTGTGCTGCCAGGTCATGGGCGCGCGCGTTCGCTGAGTTCGATTGCGAAAAACTGCCGTCAATGGGCGCTGCGCGAACCTGGGTCGGCGGCGCGCGAGTGTCTGGATGAATTGCTAGGAGCACGAGTGCCGTTAGGCCACACTGTCCCCAGCCACATGGCCGTTGCTGACGCTGTGCGCGCGGGCTGGGCTGATGCAGGCGTGTGTGTGCGCATCGTGGCAGAGAATGCGGGCATGAGATGCCTGCTCGTGCGCACCGAGTCCCTGGACCTGTGCTTTGCCGACTCACAATTGCATGATCCACGCATTCAGGCACTCATCAGCTTGTTGCGAAGCCGCGGTCAGCGCCGTCTCATCAGCGAGCTGCCCGGCTATGATGCGCGTCACACAGGCGAGATGATGTCCGCCTAAGATACCTTTTTCCCGGCTGCTTTGAAGATCATCGCCAGAACTCCGATCAACACGGGCACAGGAGCAGCAATTATCAGCGTCTTTGCATAGCCGCCGAACAGGCTCGCGCCACTTTCCAGCAGCAGCGGCCCTGCGGCGGAGGCGAGCACGCTGAAGGTCTGCGCAGCGCCCATGATGCGGCCGAGGTGGCGTTTGCCAAAGCTCTCCCCCAGATGGCAAAGAACGCCACGGTGATGATGCCCGCTGAGATGCCCATCATGGCCGCCAGCGACCAAAGCCCCGCCGCCGTGCCGATGAACTGAAACGCCGCCAAGGCCATGCCCTGCAGAATTAGCGCCGCTCCGAGCCAAACACGCAGCGGCAGCCAGCGGGTGCCCACACCGCCAAACACCTGGCCGATCAACGCGATCAAGGCTGAGCCTGCGAGGAAGTGATGATACGCCTTCTGGTCAAAGCCGCGCTCCGCCAGCAGCGCCTCATTGAAAAGCCCCACGCCCGCCTGCACCGCCGCAAAGAGCGCGATGCCCGCGCTGTAGATCCAGAACGCGGGCTGCGTCATGGCGTTCGCCAAAGTGACTCCTGATGCGCTCTCGTCCTGCTCCTTCGCAGTCGCTGCGGTGAGCTTCCTCAGCAGAAAGGCCACTGGCATCATCACGATCAAACCGACAGCGATGCCGCCCCAGGCAGCACGCCAGCCGGACTGCCGGATGACAGAGCCGGTCACGACAAAGGCTGCCATGTAAAGCACGGAAAGCAGCACTGTGTAAGCCGCCGCCGCACCGCCCTTGCCCTGCTTGAAGGCTTTTCCTGCCGCTGCGATGCTGACCACGGAGAGGGCGCTCTGACCCAGCGCGCGTGTGAGCAGCACCAGGATGAAAAGCGGCACCACAACCGATGCAGACGCGTGCAGACCGCTCATCAACCACACCACTGCCGCCAGCGCTGGAAGCAAAATCAAAGCAGCGGGCCGTGGGCCGTGGCGATCCAGAAAAGCGCCCACAGGCACGCAAGCCAGAGCACCCAGCAGCGTCGCCCAAAGATTGATCTGCGCGTAGCTGTGCCGCGACAGATTTAGGTCTGCCAGTAGCGGCTCCGTGATCAGCCCCAGCCCCTGCGTGCGCCCCGGCAGCGTGGCGAGCATGAGCAGCGCACCTGCGATCACCGCCGCCCAGGTTTCGTGTCTGTTGGATTTGTCAGCCATGAACCTCACCTGAAATACGTCTGCGTCTTCCCGTACTCCGCATAGCGCTCCTGGAGCCAGTTGTGGAAGAAGACGTGGTGCGCAGAGCGGATGTCACCGCCGTCGCGGGCGGCGTTGAAGCTGAGGTAAAGTAGGCGGCGGGAGTGCGCAGAGGTGTTGGCCGAAGAGCAGTGCGGGGTGAAGCCGCTGAAGAAAGCCACGTCACCCGGTGCAAGATCAAGTGAGATGCCACGACTGCGGTCCACCTGGTCATCGCTGAGCGTGTGGTACATGCCATCGCGCGGACTCAGGCAGCCTTGTTGATGGTAGCCGGGGAAGACCTCCGTGGCCCCGCTGGCGGCATCCGAGGGATCAATGGCGACAATGACGGTCATGAAGGACTCTGGGAAGCCTTCCCAGGCGATGAAGTCCTGGTGCATGGCGTAACCCTTTGCGCCCGGCGGCTTGAAGATGAGCTTGTCTTTAAAGAGGAACGCCTGTTCGCCATAAAGCTGGCCCACCATCTCGCTCAACAGAGGCGAACGAGCGATGCCCTTGCACACCGGACTGAGGTCAATGACGGATCGAAACAGTCAAAGCGGCACTCGCCCGTCTCCACATGGTCCTGCCAGCGGCAGCGGATGTTGTTAGACTCCATCAGGTGCGTCAGCGTCAGCAGCCTGTCAGATTCGGCCTGAAGCGCTGCGGCATCAGCGGCGAAGACTTCGTGGGCAGTGACAAAGCCGTCGCGGTGATAGGCGGCGATTTGATCGGGGGTGAGGGGCATGGCCGGAACAAACGCTGCGCTGCAATTAAAACTTCACACCCGCACGCAGGCCGAAGGTGATGGGAGCGCCGCTCTCACCGACAAAGCCGGAGGGGGCGAAGGCGTAGTTGAAGGCCAGCGGCACATAATCGGTGTCGAAAGCGTTGTTCACATAGGCCTCGGCGAACCATCTTTTCTGTCGCACGCCGAGGCGGAAGTTCGCCAGCGAGTAGGCATCCTGGGCGGCGCGGTTTTGGGCGTCATAGTTGAAGGAGCCGATGAACTGGATGTCGGCGCGGGCATACAGGCTTACATTTGCCACCGGCAGCTCAAATTGCGTGCCGAAGGTGACACTGTAATCGGGCGAATAGGGCAGCGAACGACCTGTGAGATTCACACCGCTGTCGGTGGCGTTCGACAGGAATAGCGTGTCCTGCCAGCTCGCGCTGCCAAAGACGCTCATCATCTCGCAGAGCCGGTAGTTCAGGTCGAGTTCGATGCCGTGGCTGGTGGCATCGCCCGCATTGGCGATGAAGAACTGGCCGCCGCCCAGGGGCTGGTTGAGCTGCAGGTCGCTCCAATCTGTGTAGAAGGCGGCGAGGCCGAAGCGCAGGTCGCCATCAAGCGCGCGGCCTTTGACACCCATCTCATAGTTCCAGCTCTGTTCCTCATTGTAGGCCACGGGTCCGGCTGGGTTGAAGCCACCCGCCTTGTAGCCGCCAGCAAAGCTGAAGTAGGTCATCAGCTCCGGCGTGATGCGCCAGCTCACCGCCGCCTGCGGAGTCACCTGACTGAACTGGCTGTCAGTATTGATGGTGGTGGCGGGTGCAATCCCCGGCGCAAAGGCACCGCGCAGCTCGGCGTCCTTGGTTTCATAGTCCCAGCGCAGTCCGGCGGTGATGTCCAGCACCTCCCACAGCGTTAGCGTGCCCTGCACATACGCGCCCACGCCCGTGTCTGACAGGTCGGCATTGGAAAGCGTGCGCAACTGGGCGGGGATGGGGCTGATCGGCGGGTTCAGCGCATTGAAGGCGAACTGGTCGTAATCCGCGTGGAACAGGAACACGCCCGCCTGCCATCCCAGCGAAATTTCCTCGCTCAGCGTGATGGTTTTTCCCGCAGGATTGGCGAAGCGGAACTCCTGCGTCCAGGTCGTCATTTGCTCGTTGTTGAAGCGCTTCGCGAAGGGCAGCGGCAGGTAGTCAAGATCAGTGGCGTCCGTGGTTTCCCACCAGACAAAGCCGGTCGTCGAGGTGAAGTCGAAGGCGTCGGCGTGATAAGTAATCTGGAGCGTGGGCATCAGCACATCCCGGGACGTGAAACCGACGAAATCGCGGGCCGATTCACGCGGACGGTTGCGCAGCGCTGCTAGGTCGTTGAGCGCATAGTCGCCATCCTCCGCCGACTCTCCGGCCAGGATGAAACGCACCTCCAGGTCTTCATTCGGTGTCCACAGGAACTGCGCCTTGCCAAAGTAGGCGCTGCGGCTGTCCAGGTCATTGCCCGTGACCGTGTTATCCGTAAAGCCATCCCGCTCACTGTAGCCGCCCGCGAAGCTGAAGCCGAGCTGGTCCTGGATCAGCGGCGTGGTGACACGTCCGCGATAGTCAAAGAAGTTGTAGTTGCCAAATGTCGTCTCGAACTCCCCGCCAAAGGTCGTCAACGATGGGCGGCGGCTGGTGATGTTGATGAGACCGCCCACCGTGTTGCGCCCGTAAAGCGCGCCCAGTGGCCCGCGCACAAAATCAATCTGCTCGATGTCCAGCAGCTCCAGGCTGGAGGAGTTGGAGTTGAACTGCGGCACACCGTCCAGATAGGTCGTGATGCCAGGGTTGTTCGGCGAGGAGCCGATGCCGCGAAAGCGCGGGTTGCTCAGCTTGCGCGCGCTGAACTCGGTGAAGAAGGTGTTCGGAGCGTAGATAGCCGCATCTTTCACCGTGCGGATCGCGTTCTGCTCAATCACTTCGCCGCTCGTCACCGTGGCGCTCAGTGGCAGGCTGAGTAGGTCGGTGCCCAGCTTCGGCGCGGAGATCACAAGCTCCGGCAATGTCTCCATTGCGGCAGGGTCTTCTTTCTTTGTGGCTGCGGAGCTGGCCTCCTGCGCGGTCAGCGGCAGGGGGCATCCGAGGACGGCAAACGCCGATAGTGTGAGCGGGAGGGAGAGCACTGATTTCATGGCGGCGCGAGTTTTAGGAACGTATGCGCAAATGCGCAAGTGTTATTTTTCCTCCTCCTCACCGTCTCGCTGCCAGTAACATTGTTTACTCCCGGCACAGGGCAGATGATAGCTCGCACGCTGCTAGACAGCGTCGCGCAGCTCCAGCACGCGCTGCTGGTAGCTCGCGGCGGCGGCTTTGACCTCCAGATCGCTGAGGCTGCGGACGCCGTGGAGGATGAAGGGGTCCAGGTACTCCATGCCGCAGAGGCGGGCGGTCTGGTCAAAGGGTGCCAGCAGCTCCCGCATGGTGTAGTGGTTGTAGCCGCCGTGCTGGTAGGCCGCCTCCGGGCCGCCGGTGGTCAGGGCGCTGAGAACCTGCTTCCCGTGCAGGCGCGTGCCGCCCTCGCCGTAGGCAAAGCCGTATTCCAGTACGACATCCATCCACTCCTTCAGGATCGCCGGGGCGGAGTACCAGTAAAAAGGGTGCTGCCAGACGATGACGTCGTGCTCCAGCAGCAGCGCCTGCTCGCGCTCCACGTCCAGATGCAGGGTGGGATACTCCTCATACAGATCGTGAAAGGTGACCGCTGCCAGACCCTGCACGGCCCCGGCCAGGGCCGCATTGATGCGGGAGCGGTGTAGCGCGGGATGGGCGAAGAGAATGAGGACACGGCGGGGCATGGAAGGCATTGAAGCATGAATCTGGCCGATGGCATCTGCCGATGAGACAGTTGACGCCACGCCTCACCCCTTCGACACTACTGCAAGTTATGCGCGGTTTCCCTCCCCTCCAGATTTTCATCCTCGGCCTCGCTTTCGGGCTACTGGCCTTTCCCCTGGCGCGGCTGACCACGGGCTACGTGAAGGAGCATGATGACCACGCTCACGAGGAGCACGGCGACCCGAAGGTGGTGAAGGGCGGCACCGAGCACCCCGAGGGCGAGCATAGGCATGTCGAGGTCGCTGCGCTGATCCGCCTGCGTTTTGCGCATCAGCCGCTGACGGTGAGCCTGAAGCAGGAGGGCAGGGAACTCCTCGCCAAACCCGGCCTGACCGCATCGCCTGTGGAGGTGAAGGCACCCATCGAGGTTTCCCATGACGGCAATGAGATGATCCTCACCGCCACCTGGCCGCCGGGCACGCCGGACACGGCGCTGACGGTGGAGATCGAGCCGGACGGCTTTGAAAACCGCAGCGAGACGCGCTGGTCTTTTGGCGCGGCATTGAACGAAGTCATCACCCTCAAATGGTAAAGCCCGCCACCCATCTCAAGGAGCATGTCTGCTGGGGCGGCGGTGGCTGCGGGCACACGCATCATCATCGCCTGGAGGTGCGCGACCTGCGCGTGAGCTATCAGGACGTGCTGGCGCTGGAGGGCATCAGCTTTGCCACCGAATGCGGGCGCAGCATCGCGCTCATCGGCCCGAACGGCGCGGGGAAAAGCACGCTGCTGAAGGCGCTGGCCGGGCTGCTGCGTGCGGATGCCGGCAGCATCCTCTGGCGCGGGCAGCCGCTGACGCGCAGCAGCCACGAGATCGCCTACCTGCCGCAGCGCGGGGATGTGGACTGGAACTTCCCCATCACCGTGCGCGGCCTGGTGGAGATGGGCCGTTACCCGAACCTGGGCTGGTGGCGGCAGTACTTGCGGCATGATGCGGAGATCGTCGAGCGCGCGCTGACGGCGATGAACCTGCACGAGCTTCAGGACCGCCAGATCAGCGCCCTGTCCGGCGGCCAGCAGCAGCGCGCCTTCATCGCCCGCGCGCTGGCCCAGGAGGCGCATGTACTGCTGCTGGACGAGCCTTTCACCGGCCTGGACAAGCCGGCGCAGGACAATCTGGCCCGCCTTTTCAAAGAACTCGCCGCCGAGGGCCGCCTGCTCATCGCCAGCCACCACGACCTGCAGACCGTGGCGGGCAATTTCGACGACGTGCTGTTCATCAAGCGCAGCCAGGTGGCGTTCGGCGAAGTGGCAGCCGCGTTTACTGCGGGCAACATCAGCACGGCCTACGGCAGCACGGGGAAAAGTTGAAGCCGAACATCGAACTCCGCACTCCAGAATGCCCGCCGACCTCCCCTCCCTCTCCGAGTTCCTCTCCGAGCCTATCGCGAAACGTGCGCTACTGGCCTGCCTGATGATCGGCTTTGCCAACGGCTTTGTCAGCGCCTTCGTCGTGCTGCGGAAGTCGGCGCTGAAGATTGGCACCCTTTCCCATGCGCTGCTGCCGGGCATCGCGCTGGCGGTGCTGATGGTGGGGCTGACGCAGTGGAGCGCGCTGGCGGGGGCGATCTTTGCGGCGCTCATCGTCGGGCTGGGGTCCATCTTTCTCTCACGCACCTCGCGCCTGGATCAGGACACCTCGATGGGCATCCTCTACACCACCGCCTTTGCGGGCGGCTATCTGATCCTGACCCAGCTCAACGTGCGGCAAAAGCTGGACGAGTGGCTGTTTGGCAGCATCGTCGGCATGGCGGACAGCGACATGTGGATCGCCTTCGGCATCAGCGTGGTGGCGGTGCTCACGCTCACCGCCCTGCAGCGGCCGCTGCTGATCTATCTGTTTGAGCCAAACATCGCCGCCAGCCTGGGCGTGCCGGTGCGCTTCCTGAACTACGCCACCTTTGCCGTGACGATCCTGGTGCTCATCTCCTCCCTTCAGGCAGTGGGCTGCATCCTCAGTGTCGGCCTCATGGTCGCGCCTGCGGCCACCGTTTACTTGCTGACGAACAACGCCCGCGCGCTGTTCTGGGGCGGCGGCCTGATCGGCGCGTTCGGCTCCGTGGCGGCGTTCTTCCTGAGCTACCCGCTCGGCTGGTCCGTCAGCGCCACCATTATCCTGGTGCTCGGCGCGCTGTTCCTGCTGGCCTACATCATCAGCCCCCGCTACGGACTATTCAGCAGGCGCGGGCGGGTGTGAGCCACGGCCTCATCACAAAAGCACACAAGACGGCCATTTCCGGGTTCGCAATGTCTGTGACTGCGCGTTTAATCCTGCCCTATGAAACCCCTCGATCTCCAGGTCAACGGCTATGCCGGCACCGACTTCAACCGCGACGGCCTCACGGCGGAGGCGCTGCACCATGCCTGTGTCTGCCTGCTGGAGGACGGCTGCGACTCCATCCTCGCCACCTTCATCACCGATGAAGTCAGCACGTTGGAGCGCCGGATGAGCACGCTGGTGAGACTGCGTGAGGCGGACGCCCTGGCGCGCGCCGTGATCGCCGGCATCCACATTGAGGGGCCGTTCATCAATGGGGAAAAAGGCTACGTCGGCGCGCATCCGCCGCAGTGCGTGAAGCCCGCGAACATCGAGGATGCCAAGCGCCTGCTCGACGCCGCAGGCGGCCTCACGCGCATCGTCACCCTGGCCCCGGAGTGCGACGAGCGCTTCCACGTCACCGAGTTCCTTTCTGAAAACGGCATCACCGTCTCCGCCGGGCACTGCAATCCCTCCCTGGATGTCCTGCGCGCCGCCACGGAGCACGGGCTGAGCATGTTCACCCATGTCGGCAACGGCTGCCCGATGCAGATGCACCGGCACGACAACATCATCCAGCGCGCCCTGGCCCTGCGGGACAGGCTCTGGCTGTGCTTCATCCCGGACGGCGTGCATATTGAGTTCTTCGCCCTGCTCAACTACCTGCGCTGCGTCGGCCTGGAGAAAACCATCTTCGTCACCGACGCCATCTCCGCCGCGCGTCTTGGGCCGGGGGATTACACCTTGGCCGGGTGGGACATCAAGATCGGCGCGGATCTCGTCGCGCGTTCCCCCGACGGGTCGCACTTCGTCGGCAGCACCGTCACCATCCCGCGCATCCTTTCAAACGGCCAGCAAAGCCTCGGCCTGAGCAAGGCAGAGCTGACCCTGTTGCTAGACACCAACCCGCGTAAAGCAGTCGGGCTGATGGCCCAACCGTAGGCCGGTCGTGTTTGGCAGCGGTGATTTTTTTGCGTGGCGATGCTTCTTTCCGCCAAACATGACCGGCCTACGGGTGTCAGTATTTTGCACCATGATCACATCTCCCCCCTGTAGGCGTTAGACTTAGTCAGGCAGTTGCCACTGACCCCGTTCTCCCCCGCATCAAATCGCCACCTGATTGTAGATCATGGCCAAAGTTACAGGATTTACACGATTCACAGGATGAACAGGATTTTTCAGACCTGTTAATCCTGCCCATCTTGTGAATCCTGTAGCAATCAGCCTCTTATCATTTTGATGCGTAAGCCCTGCGCGACACACCCGCCGAACGATTCTTCTATTGCGGCACAAATTTTCTTGCCAAGAAACGCGAAACCTGATGACGCTAGGCATCGTCGTTTCATCCGCCACTCATGCTGCGGGTGCGGTGTTCAGAGCTACCTTGGTTTTCCCCT